>Ga0182748_1000158_pt1 | contig 79184 bp, 64 predicted proteins | sample eDN3rd37CKraftOP_FD_128877 | JGI IMG/M metagenome (GOLD analysis project Ga0182748, IMG submission 128877) | Enriched Organic Plus compost microbial communities from Emeryville, California, USA - eDNA 3rd pass 37_C Kraft OP (version 2) (version 2) ... | reverse complement strand
CTAGCTGAGTAATTTTGGCTATTCCTTTATTGGTACTAATCCATATATTGCCCTGAGCATCTTCGGTAATACCATGAATCGTATTGTTGGGCAGTCCTTCTTCTTTACCCAATCGGATAATTTCTGCTCGATCTCGGAGTGTTTGCGCATTCTTCAACAGATTTAAACCATAGCTCGTGCCCACCCAAATATTTCCTTTGGAATCGTTATAGACGTACAGTACATCGTTATTGGATAGGGCTTTGTCTTCGGGAACACGAGTGAATTCTTTAAATAGTTTTCGTTGTTTGTGAAACAAGTTCAAACCTCCGTATCGGCAGCCTATCCATAAATAATCATTACCGCCATCAGCAATAGTATAGATGATGTTGTTGATGGGCCCTTTTTCGCTACCGTTGGCTACGAATTTCTCATAGCGAGCAATACTGATTTTACTATGCTGAATGTTGAATTTGATATGGATGAGACCGTAGCCGCTAGTGCCTAGCCATAGAGAGCTATCCGTATCTTCAAAAATGGTGTACACCGAACCGAAACTGCCTATCTGTTCATGACCCTCGATGTCTTTCCATTTATAAAAGCGGTTGGAGGGTTTATGAAAAATACCTAGCCCTAGCGCATCGCTTCCTATATAAATTAAAGGGTAATAACGGCTGGCTTTGAGCGCATATACCGAGTTGTTGTCTAATTCGGAAGGATAAGAAAAGGTTTTGTATGCCGATTGTTGTAAGGTAGGAGAAGTGGCAAAGTCTTTTAAAACAATGATGCCTTTTCCTTTTGTTCCTACCCAGAAATCGTTGTCTTGCTGGCAAAATGTTCGCACGGGAACATTGTAAGGGATGTTCAAATTGGTAAAGCTGATTAATCCAAATGCTTGCGAGCGTGGTGTAATCTTTAATATTCCGTTGCCATCGGTACCTATCCAAAGCGACCCGTCTTTATTGCTGCCAAATGCCGTTATTTTTATTTCGCTATAAGTGCGAGTTAAATCATTCATGTAAGACGAAGCTCTAAAAGTACTGTCATATACGGCAAATCCTTTTTCAGCCCAGGAAAACAGATAATGTTGCTTGTAATAACCAATGGCATTAATGTAGTCTGGTATGATTAGTTTTTGTAAGAGTACATCATTGTGATATATGTTCAGAAATTTATTGGCATCTGTTACAAATAATTTATTCTCTACAATAAAACAATTTTTTATGCCTGACAAAACATGTTTGTGTTGTAGCTGATGGTTGTTAATGGCGAACGTGTGAAGTGTACCTTCCGTGTTTAAGAGATAAAGATGCGAGCCCTGCGTCAACAGTTTTACTGGTTTTCCGTAATGCACAGGAACTTTGATGGGAATAAATTCTAGTTTTTGATTGTCATAAAACAGTAAACCCTGTCTGGGGCTGTATGCATATATCAGATTATTTTCTCTATTAACAGCAAGACCATATTCGTGTTCGCTTAAGCTTTCATTAGGGGTGGTGTTATAAAAGTAATTATATATAACTCCTGTTGTTTTATTAAGTCTGGATATTCCTCCTATTGTAGTAATCCATATATTATTAGAGGCATCTTCCTGCACATATTGTATTACGTTATGGCTAATACCTGAATGATTTTCTGGTCTTGCATAATTGACATGTTGAAATGAGGAACCATCGTAATAGTTCAGTCCATCCCAGGTACCTATCCACAAAATCCTATCCCTATCTATAAATAAATGATTAATGGCACTGTTGGAAAGCCCATTTCGATTATCGTATTGTTCTATATTAAATACTGGATTGTGAGCATAAGTCAGTGTGAAGGTACACAAGCATATAACCATTACCCAAAAGCATCTCTTTCTCATTGCAACCGTTTATCTGCTACAATTTAAATAAAATACAGAGTATAAAAAAGTGCATTGTTTGTCAAATAAATAATATCACAAATAGCTTAATAACTATTTCTTCAATAATAGTTCTATTCGCTATTAGTCGATACTTAATTAATCGCTGACTGTACTAAACAGGTCGCCTGAGTGATTCGAGTGTATTTTGGATGTATTATAGTTTCTTCTATGTCAAAAAATAAATCAATTTTTTGGGGTTTCACTGCAGCAATCTGATTCGGCTGTCCGTCTTTAATTGTAAAATGCTATGAATATGAAAAACGGATTTCTTTTATTACTGTCGTATGTTGTATTAGTCGGTTTTGCATGTGGAACTAAGTACAGAAATGTAATAAGCAGCGACGAGCGTCTGATGATTAATAACAATTTTTATAAACAGGCAGAGAGTGACTCCTATAGTATTGATGATGTAAAGCTGACTGATAATACGCTTTCTGTTACTATTACTGCTAACTCCTGTAACGATGCCTCTTGGGAGGTGAAATTGTTAGACTCTGACCGTGTGGCCGAATCTGCACCACCTCAACGCTATCTAAAGCTGTATTTTAAATTGCAAGAGAGTGGCGACGAGCCGTGTGATAAAGATAAAGTTTCTCGTACCTACAGTTTTAATATCTCTTCCCTAAAGGTAAAAGGATATAAAAACCTTCGTTTAAACCTGCAAGGTTATAAAGAGGCTATAGATTATAAGTATTAATTATACAGCTATACCTGCTGCGTAGTTTTTCGTTTGTCTACAAATTTTACGGGTTTTCTTACGCCATCAGGAAATTGCATTTTCTGCATTGTGTCGGCATCGACAACTTTGATATGTGGTGTTACACGCAACTTGGCCTGTAGGTAGGCTTTGATCTTGTTTAGTGTTTCTTCCTGATTATCGGTAGGAACAATGTGTAGCAACACCTCGTCGGTGCCGATTTCATTACTATAAACTTCTACAACGTATTCTTTAACCGCATCGGTGCGATGAATAATTTCAAAAAGTGCCGGTGCAAAAAGGGTGGTTCCTTTGTACTTAATCATCTGCTTTTTACGGCCGATAACTGGAGACAGTCTTAAAGTATGACGCCCGCAAGAGCAGGGCTCGTTGTAAGCAATGCAGATGTCGCCGGTTTTATATCTCAACAAGGGCATACCTTCCACTCCTAAAGTGGTAATAGTTACCTCGCCCGGTTCACCGTAAGGGACCTGCTGTCCTGATTCGTCCAAAAGTTCAACAATCAGTAGTTCGGGATTCAGGTGTCCGCCTCTTCCTGCTTCACATTCGGTAAATGCCGTCTGCATTTCCGTAGAGGCGTAGGTAGAAAATAGCTTGATATTCCATTTATCGATAATTTTCTGATGCAGTATATTGGGCTGCAGTTTTTCGTCGCGGATATTCTCTCCAATACATATAGCTTTCTTTACTGAAGTTTTGTTAACATCAATCTGATGTTCCTCTGCATATTGAATGAGTTTGATGATAAATGACGGTACTGCAACAATGGCTGTAGGTTTTAAACGTTCAATGGTTTCCCATTGTAACGATGGGACGCCTGGTCCTACCCGTACTACACCCGCTCCCAGCTTTCTGATACCACTGTAATAAGCCATACCTGCCATGAACTGACGATCCAATGTCAGCATTAGTTGATATACGTCCTCAGAGGTGCCATTGGCACAAACAAAGGAACAATACTCATTATAGGCGAGACGCTGTAAATCGTTTTCGGTAAGGGCAACCGTTACCGGACTTCCTACGGTGCCGGATGTAGCTGTATATTCTATAATCTTATTTCGAGGTACACATATAAATTGTTCGTTATGTAATTGCAGATGTTCTTTTTCGGTAGGAGGAATATGAACAAGATCTTCTATAGTTTTTATTTTCTGTATCGCGATGTTATTTTCCTCAAACAGTTTTTTGTAAAAAGCTGAATGGGTATTCAGATAATTAAGTAAATCTCCTAGCCTTTGCTCTTGATAGGCTTTAATTCGGGATGCAGATTGAAATGATATAGCTAGCAATTCATTCATTCGCCAAACCTACAAAAATTACCGTATTAAACTTGCTTTTGTAATATGCTACATTAGATTATTTTATATATATTTATAAGGCGGAAATTAATCTGTATCTCAACCTGTGAAATGTGAGTTTACTTGTATTGGGTAATTTGTTAATATAAACTACGAGCTTATGACAATTCCTAAAATTCTAGAGTCTTACAATCCACAAGAAGATATATGGGATGAGCTAATGGGGGAGGATGGTGTGCGCCCGATATATGAGCAGTTCGTAAGATCCATTGAGGGTATTAGTCATGAGGAAATGGAAGGAAAGGACGATCTCGCCAAAAAATTATTTATGACTCAGGGAATAACTTTTACCGTTTACAGCGATAGGGAAGGGGTAGAAAAAATTTTCCCCTTTGATATTATTCCCCGCGTTATCTCGTCCGAGGAATGGAGTGTAATAGAAACAGGCATCAAGCAACGGCTAAAGGCACTTAATATATTCTTGAAAGATATCTATCATCAGCAGTTTATCATCAAAGATGGTATTATCCCTTTAAAGCTTATTTACTCCTGCCCCTTATTTCTGAGAGAGATGATGTATGTGGATGTGCCATTTGATATTTATTCCCACATTGCGGGGATAGACTTAGTACGCGATGCCGATGGAAGTTTTTATGTTCTGGAAGATAATTTGCGAACGCCGTCGGGAGTTTCGTATATGCTGGAAAACCGAAGTATGACCGTACGCATTTTTCCTGACCTTATTCCCAAAAACAATGTGCGCAGTGTAATTGAGTATCCTTCTTTTTTATTGAAAAATTTGCTCGGGTTGGCAAACCGACAAACTAGTAATCCCACAGTTGTATTGTTAACGCCTGGCGTTTATAACTCTGCTTATTTCGAACACACCACACTCGCACGTCTGATGGGAATTGAGTTGGTAGAGGGGCGTGATCTTGTGGTGGAAAATCATCATGTATACATGAAAACTACCGCAGGTCTGAAGAAGGTAGATGTAATTTATCGCCGTGTAGATGACGATTTTATGGACCCGCTCGTGTTTAGGCCTGATAGCATCTTAGGCGTACCGGGTATTTATTGGGCTTATCGTAAAGGTAATGTAGCAATTGTAAATGCGATGGGTAATGGAGTGGCCGATGATAAGGCCGTTTATGCTTACGTACCCGAAATGATTCGCTATTACCTAAACGAAGAACCTATTCTTAAAAACGTTCCCACATATGCATTGGATGTTCCCGAAAACCGATCAATGGTTTTTGCCAATATGGATAAAATGGTGATTAAAAAAACCAATGAGTCGGGAGGTTACGGAATGTTGATAGGTAACAAAGCCTCGGAGGAGGAAATGGAAACTTACAAAAAAGCCATTCTTGAAGACCCCAGAAGTTTTATTGCACAACCTATCATTAATTTGTCTACTTCTCCTTGTTATATCGATGGCAAAATGCAGCCGCGTAGGGTAGATTTGCGCCCCTTTGCGTTGTATGGCCCTGATGGTATTAGTATTGTACCAGGAGGTCTTACTCGTGTTGCATTAAAGGAAGGTTCCTTAGTAGTAAACTCTTCCCAGGGAGGTGGTAGTAAGGATACTTGGGTATTGGGAAGCTAATAGTATCATTTATACAATCATTCACTAATCGAAATTTTAAAAATCATTTATGTTAAGTCGTGTAGCAGAGTCGGTATTTTGGATGGCCCGCTATATGGAAAGAACTAATGGTCTGCTTAGGGTATTGCGTACGAATTACGTGGCTTCGCAAGATGAGATTAAACAATATAACTGGAGATCGGTTTTGCAGACTTATGGTTATTTATCTCCATCAGAGATGGAAACCATCCAATATAACTCACGAGCAGTGCTGGAATATGTGATGCTTGACAAAGAAAACGAAGCTTCGTTAATCAATAACATTACCCGATCCAGAGAAAATGCAAGAGCGGTTCAGGACCATATCACCAAGGAAATGTGGCACAATCTGAATGCCTATTACCTGCTCATTAGAGAACCTAGTATTCGTCAAACTATTCAGTCCGGCGATCCTATAACTGCTTTAGATGCATTGATCCGACATAGTTTGTTATTGTACGGCACTATTGATATTACTATGTCTAGAGGTGAAGCATATAGTTTTTTAAATGTAGGACGTTTTGTGGAGCGTGCTATCATTATTACCGATGTGTCGGATATTAAACTGAAAGAGGTAAACTATAGATTAGATGATGAATTAACGCTCCCTTCGCTAAGGTACCTGTTGTATTCTCTATCGGGTTATGAGGTGTATCTCAAGACTTCGAGAGGCATAATGACTCATGATACTATTATGAAACAGGTATTGTATGATGAAAGCTTTGTACACTCTATACTTTATTGTATGTCTCATATCAGTCGTTATTTTAAGCGACTAGAGGGACAAAGTATTCCGGAAAGTTTTGCACATCTGGATTTTCTAATCGGGAAGGCGTATAATAATCTCAAGTATAGTACTTGTGATTTGAAAGACGGAGTCAGTATTGGAGCTTTGCTGAATCAAACTCGATCAGATCTATATAATATTGCTATTGCTTTTAATAAGCATTATTTTGGCTACAATTAACCCTAGTAATAACATTGATCAAATAAATTGCCTATGCCGGCTTATAATGTAAAGCATATTACTCGTTATTCTTATGGAAACCCAGTGGTAGAGTGCGCGAATCAAATCAAACTATACCCCATTAACGATGGTTTTCAAAATGTACTTAGGCATAAGATAACGATTACTAAAAATCCGAATGTAGAAGTGTTTACCGATTTTTTCGGTAATCAGGTGGGCGTTTTTACTATTGTAGAGCCACTCTCAGAGTTGCAGATTGTGTCCGAAGCAGAGGTTGTAACACACGAGATTCAATTGCCGGAGATTGAGAGTCCAGCTGATAAACAATGGGGTTTGTTGCGCGAAGCTTGTGAACGTCTACCTTATATCGACTTTTTGCAAAAAGAACACCTGGAAGAAGAGGAAAATATTAAAAGTTTTATTCACTCTTTATATGACGAACAAAGAACACCTTTTGAAAACGCCCGTATTTTTTCGGAATACATTTTTAAAAATTTTGAATACAAAAAAGGTGTAACTAGTGTGGAAACTAGCGTTGATGAAATATGGAGGTTAAAAGCCGGCGTGTGTCAGGATTTCGCCCATTTTCTCTTATGGATATTAAGGTACATAGGTATTCCTGCACGCTATGTAAGCGGATATATTTGCCCCAAAGATCATGAGTTTAGAGGCGAGGGTGCAACACATGCATGGGTAGAAGCTTATGTGCCTGATTATGGATGGGTGGGATTAGATCCTACTAATAACTGTATTGCCAGTGACCGACATATCCGATTGGCTGTAGGTAGAAATTTTTCAGATTGCACTCCTGTGAAAGGAACTTATAAAGGCTCTTCCGATCATGTACTTGAAGTATCGGTATCTATTTATAACAAAAAAGAAGTCGCCGAGGCCGGCGACGTGGTAGCCAATCCTATATTTGCTTACAGATCGTCAAATCTTACCGATACTTCTTTAAAGGAAAAGAAAAACTCTTACCGATATTATATGGAGCAAATACAGCAACAACAATGAATACCGCTTGTTGTGTTACACATCTTCCCCTGTTTCTTTTTTATAAGCTTTTATAAAAATGGCGCCTAGGTTTTTATATGGAGGAATATAGTCTTCAAATCCAGCTACATTCGCACGCATTTTAAATTCTTTCCAAAAGGGGATCCATTCTATATCTTTCCCGTTTCTGAGTTTTTCAGTAAGCAACAGGAAGAATGGCTTGTTGATGGCAGTACGTCCTATTTGTTTGGAAGCGATAATATGCGCATCATCCGATTTTTTAAGAATAGAATCGATAAGATTAAAACCTCCGCATGATCCCATAAACACTACTTTGGAATAGGGCGACATATAGCCGATTGTTGTTTCGGCATAATAGCTATGACCGCGGTGAATGGTAACAGTAGGTCGTAAATTATTTTCTTCCAAATAAGCATTGAGTGATCGCTGCGCCTGGTCGTCAAGTCCTTTGTTTTCATCCAGCGGTCTGTTGGCATAAATAGAAACAGGTTTTCCTTTAGCAGACTTTATAACCACCCACTCTTTATTGCTTCCGTCGATTTTCCAATTACTATTGGCAAACATGTTAACAAATCCGTTGAAGATATTGCGTCCATCACTATCTCCATAAAAGAACACTTGGCAAATAACTTCCCCGTTTTCATTTGTAAGGGATGAGAAAGGAACACTATACACCGGAGGAATACCTAGTTCGGCAGTAAGGTTAATCTGATTGGTAGTGTCTGCTGATAAAAACAGTTTGTATAAAATATCGTATATAGCGATGCCTTTTTTATTACCTGCTGTTTTATTTCTTTCCAAATTATCTTTGATATTGGCAAGCATTTCTGTGGCCACTTCAGGCAATTCTTCTGCAATGCTGGCATAAGAATCTGCTACATCCACACCGTCCTCTACGCCATCGGTTTTTTCTAATCCACTTACAAATGCTTTCATCAGCTCATGCGCATCTGCTGGATTGGAAAAGGTACTCAGAAAGTGCTTCAGTGTATTATAGGATGCTGCTTGGCTGATAAATTTTCTATAATGATCGAAGTGTAATTTTTTCAATAACTCGTCGCCTTTATTTTCAGCTTTACGCATCATAAGTGGATACACTCCGTTGGTGTAACTGCTAGTATAAATGAGCCCATGCGTTAATACTGCTACATAGTACAGCTCTTCGGCTGTGAGCGGTTGAATACTGCGGAAGCGAACGGCATCGGGCAGTTCGTGCAGTCCGTTGATTTTTGCAACAAATTCGTCCTTAGCTTTTTGTTCCAGCTTTTTGGTAAGGCTGACAAATTCTATAGCAGTATCACCTTTTAATGCACGTTCTGTATATTCTATTTGTGTTTGTACCAGTAGACGAAAGTATTTTACAGGGTCATTTTTTACATTGTCTATATCTTCAATAGTAATTTTCCCTTTTACGATATTGTCCAGAAAGGGAAAATAAAATTGTCCACCTTTGCTAGGATTACGCGCTATATCTACCACAGTTTTGATAAAAGGGTCGTCATCAATATTCTGAATGCGGTAGCTGAATCGATTATTCGATTGCGCATAATCATACAAGAGCCGTGGGTTATTATGGCCTATCACTTTTATAAGGCTGTCGGTAAAAGGTGCATCCGGATATTCTTTTAAAGCAGCAAAGGTTTTTTCGTCAGAAACTCCGGCTGTTTTTAGAATCATGATATTGCGAACATCAGGATAGCCCGGATTGTCCTTAAATATTCGAGGGAGTAATACGGTAGTAGCTACTTCATAAGAAAGTGGTTCGATAAGTGGTGCGATGGATTTTTTGTGTACATCGGCAAGTATCAAATCTTTATAAGTGGCAATTATTTGGGGTAATTGATAAATAGGCGCCTGTTTGCTTCGCGCAGTGGTTTTTACATGCTTTAGTATTTCGGTTATCCCATTCAGATAATGGGCTTTTAAGCGCGCATCAATGGTATCGTTAGATTCTATTTCATATTGCAACCAGTCCACTTTTTTTATAGCGGCTTCCGTAATAGCCTCATTCAGTTTTGCATCTTTCGAAATCTTAATGGTTTTGTCTGCTACCCCGTCTATGGCAAGAAGTGCCAGTTGTTCTTTGTCAACTTTTTCATGCATCAATTGCCGGGTGATGGGCACTGTATAAGCAGGAATTGTATCAACTACTACCTGAACAGGTTGTTCTTTCTGATTCTTTTTTCTTTTTCTGCGCTGAGCATCCGCATTTATGGTAAATAGCAATAGGGCGAGAAATGGTATAAACTTTTTCCAGGTAATATTCGATAATAACTTCATAGCACTTGGTACAATGGTCTTTTATAAATGTAACATTAGGTAAATCATGCATATACAAGCAATAATTGCGCCGTTTTTTTTAAAAAAGTATACAAAGTTGCTTAGAGATGCTTTATTAATTTTTTATTAAGTATGGTGTTGAATCACAGCGTTTTTTTCGGTTTTATATAAATTACCACTACGTTTGCCTTAAATTATTATTTTTAATGGATACTAAAGGCCATAAAATACTAATTGCTGACGACGAGCCCGACATTCTGGAAATCTTATCCTATAATCTGGCTAAAGAGGGTTACGAGGTAATTACAGCTAGTAATGGTGATGAAGCCATAGATAAGGCCATGAAGCATAGGCCCAGCTTGATTATTCTGGATATGATGATGCCTAAAAAGAATGGCGTACAAGTTTGTCAGATTTTACGGGCACAGGAGCAGTTTAAGGACACATTGATTATGTTTTTAACAGCACTGAATGATGAACTGACGCAAATTAGAGGATTAGAAACCGGTGCTGATGATTATGTGAGCAAGCCTATAAGTCCCAAAGTATTGTTGAGCCGTGTGGCTGCATTATTACGGAGGGTGCAGAAAGAGGTCTCCAGCAAGATTATTAAAGTAGCTAATATTACAATCGATCCCGAGCGGTTTATTGTGCTGGTAGATGATCGGGAAGTGGTGTTAGCTAAAAAGGAGTTTGAGCTACTCTATTTGTTGGCTCTAAAACCCGGCCGCGTATTTCTTCGAAACGAAATTTTAAGCGCCGTTTGGGGTAATGATGTAATTGTAGGTGATCGAACTATTGATGTTCATATTCGAAAAATACGTCAGAAGCTGGAGTTAGATTGTATTACTACGGTGAAAGGAGTGGGATACAAATTTGAAATATGAGCTTCCATTACGATATATACTGAATGCGTTTAATGAAATGTTAAGTACAAAAAATTTATCACCTAAGCAATTGGCTTTTTATACCGCATTGGCACTTTCGCTGCCGGTAAGCATCTTGTTGTATATTATAGAACAGCGCTGGCTTCTGGCATCAGCTTCTTTTTTTGTGCTATTGGTAGGAGGGTATGCGCTCATTTCTTTTGTACTGCATAAGTTTATCTATCGTAAAATAAAGCTAATTTATAAGCTTATTTATCAAACAAAGGCTACCAAGCGGGAGAAGATGTATTATAAATATATTCTCCCCAAAAAAAGTATTGATGAAGTAGCGGATGATGTAGAGGCATGGGCCCAGGAGAACCAGAAGAAGATGGAGCAGCTAAAGGCCAATGAAGCTTTCAGAAGAGAGTTTCTGCAGAACCTTTCTCACGAATTCAAGACTCCCATTTTCGCCATACAAAGTTATGTGGATACGTTACTACAGGAAGATTCAGATGACCCGGCACTGCGCAAAAAATTTTTGCAAAAGGCAGCTAAGAACATAGAGCGGCTGACGGGATTATTAAACGATCTGGATGAAATATCGCGTTTGGAGCGGGGGGAACTGATATTAAATAAAACAAATTTTGTGATTCAGGATTTGTTGAAAGATGCCTTTGAAAGTATTTCCATACATGCCGAAGCCAATAATATTCGCTTCAATATTAAGAAAGGGTGCGACACACCCGTGGTGGTGCATGCCGACAAGGAAAAAATTAGACAGGTTGTTATCAATCTCCTCGAAAACGCCATTCGTTATGGTAAGAAAAACGGTACTATCAAAGCCGGTATCTACATAACAGATGATAAGCGCATCCTGGTAGAAATCAGTGATGACGGTATCGGCATTCCAGAAGAGTATCTCTCTCGTATTTTCGAGCGATTTTATCGTACCGACAAAGGGCGTAGCATGTATGTGGGCGGTAGCGGTTTAGGCCTTGCCATTTGTAAACATATCATCGAAGCCCACGACCAAACCATTCATATTCGCAGTACACCAGGTGTGGGCACCACAGTAGGATTTACTCTGCACGCCAAAAAAGATTAAATAGTGATTAAAGTTTCTGAATTAGCGCGGTCATGGGATTGCGCAGGTTTTCAAAGCTGGTCATATCTATTCTTACTTTTCCTACGATAATGGGACTTTCTACTCTTACCGGCACTTTGTTAGCATCGTCGGTTACCCAAACCACCATTTTGTCATCATCTTTAAAAATAGTACCCTTAATAGTTGAGGGTTTTATTTTGATGGTTTTGAATTTTCCGTACTTGGTAGTAATTGTTTCTTTACCTAGGTATCTTACATAAATCGTGTGCATTTCATTATCAAGAAATACTTTAATAGGTATTTTATCCGAAGGTTTCAGTAAATCGTAATTAATATTACGAGCCCAGAAAACGGCGCTTACTACATCGTGCGTACATTCTGGGATTTTAAATACTCCTTCACTGCTAATAGCTGTATTAGCCGTGCGGTTAAAACTTACATTTTGATACTTTTTATAGCCACCTTCGTTGACATTTCGTACGAACTTTAATGGTAGTAGGGTTTCTGTGTCAATATAAGTTTCATAAATATCTTTAGCCTTATAAGCCCACTCATAGGATGGTAAGGTGTGCCCTTCACCTACTATATGATAAACATCGCGCCCGTGCAATTTTTCCTGGGTGGTAGTGAACGATCCTGCACCGGCAGCTACGTTAATTAATTTTGCAGCTGTATAGTACACTATAAAGCCCACCTTTTCTCCTGCTTTGAAAGATGTATTGGGCAGGCTACAGTTCGTGTTTATTTCACGAGATGCTTCTGGTGCTTTGCTTCCACTGGCAACAATCACGAGTGATAGCAGTAGTATTGATAGTCTAATTTTATTCATGTTTGTTTCTATCCTTAAGAATATTTTTAATGCCGAGGATTAATATACTTCCTATGAGAGCGGGAATTACCAAATTAATAAGCCACACGCTCAATGAGGTAAGGCTGATGCCCAAATGATTAGAGCTGAACAACCCCACCAACCGTATACTTAATTCGTTTTTTAGTCCTACATCCGTAAAAAGAGCTATTGTGGGTATGGCAGTCATTACTAGAAACATCACACTAATGCTCATCCAACACTCAAAAATATTAATCTCAACACCATACAATTTAAATAATAAAAAATATTGTAAGCTAAAAATTACGAATCTTCCTATAGATAATGACAAAAACCTTACCAGCAAAGTTGCATCTACATGTTCTACAGCTTCGGTTATCCACGAAAATTTTTTGAATTGTGGCAAGTTATCTATGATTCTGACTAACCAAGGTAGTCTAAAATAGAACAATAATAGTATAATAAGCGCTAAAACAGAGCTACTTAGAACAGTATTTACAAATATTGTAGATAATAGGTCCGATTTCGTTAATGTATTCTTAAGAAAGAAAAGCGCCAACGCCCCCATGAGTATGGTTACTATCAATTGGCTTATGTTGGCAACAATAGTGAGTGAAATAGCCTTAATTCGTTTCCCATCGTCCATATACAGCACGCGTCCTACGTAATCTCCCAGACTATTAGGCGTACTAATAGAAAAAGCAACGCCCGAGAAAACAGCTTTGAACGCTTTTCCTAGGCTGATATCCTGCACACGCCTTACTGCAAGCATCCATTTGTACGACTCCAATCCCAGATTGACGGGCATCAACAGAATGGCAGCAATCAGGTAAGCGATTTCAGGTCCGGTAAATGCATTTTTTATATGTTGAAGGGCAGTGCCTATATCTTCCTGAGCGCTGATTTGTTTATAAATAGACCATGCCAGCCAGATAAACAATATCGGCCCCAGGAAGTAGTTGACGAATATTTTGATATTTTTGTTCAGCTTCACAGTGGTAGGTAAAAATAATACCTGTTTGCAACAATCGAATAAAATAATATTAGGCATCGACCCCGGTACCCTCATTATGGGGTATAGTGTGATTGAGTGTTCCCAAAAAAAGATACGCTTGTGCGAAATGCACGCGCTGCGCTTATCCTCCAATAAGAATAACTATGAGCGTTTGCATCTCATTTACGAAAAAGTGCGGGAGCTGATTGCTCTTTATAAACCTCATGAATTTGCCATCGAAGCGCCCTTTTTTGGCAAAAATGTGCAAAGCATGCTAAAGTTGGGACGAGCACAGGGGGTAGCGATTGCTGCAGCCATGCACAGCAATCTTCCTATTACCGAGTATTCTCCTCGTAAAGTAAAGCAAGCCGTTACCGGAAACGGTAATGCCAGTAAGGAGCAGGTATGGAAAATGCTACAGCAAATGCTTTCCATCGAGGAACTTCCTCAATATTTTGATGCTACAGATGCGCTAGCCGTTGCAGTTTGTCATTTTTATCAGTATTCATCCCCCATTCCGCAAGTTGCTGGCTTTAAAGGCTGGGAAGATTTTATCAAAAAAAATCCGGATCGGATAAAATAATAAATATGATATTTTAATTTTTTATTATATTTTCGTCTCATTGGGAGATATAGGATAATAATCTCATGATTTTAGGATGATTTCCTGTTTTGATGACTACTTTTATGCAGTTGGATGAAAGTTTTGAACATTTTCGACCGTTAAACTCATCAACTTTCCCATACTCCCCTTATCTTTGCGCCAAAATTTAGCAGAATATGGGATTAAATGGCTTCAAATGCTTTATAGTAGCGGCTTTCAGCCTTTTTTTTGTATTCGGTCAAAATGTGGCTTTTGCGAGTGAAGAGGTTTCTGCAGAGGCAGCAGCCGAACATGGAGCCGCTGGAGGCGAAGAGAAGTTTAATCCCGGTGAGGCAATTCTGCATCACATTGCCGATGCTCATGAATGGCATTTTTTCACAATCAAAAAAGCTGACGGTTCAGAATTTCATGGAACACTTCCATTGCCTGTAATCGTATACTCTCCGCAGCGTGGGCTAAGCATGTTTATGTCATCAGCTTTTCATCACGGAACGCACGCTCACAATGGCTACAAAATCGACCATGGAAAGATTGTAGCAGTAGATGCTAATGGCAATATTGACGAATCTGTTAAGGTGTACGATTTCTCCATGACCAAGAACGTGGTGCAAATGATTATAGCCCTGATCGTACTGGTGTGGTTGCTGACTTCAATGGCTAAAAAATATGCGAAGGGACAAGGCGTGAACTCTGCACCCAAAGGTCTTCAAAATGCTATTGAGCCGGTAATTACTTTTGTAAGAGATGATATTGCTAAGGCCAATCTGGGGCCCAAATACCAGAAATATTTGCCTTATCTGCTCACCGTTTTCTTCTTTATTTTAATCAACAATATATTCGGCTTGTTGCCGGGAGCAGCCAACGTTACCGGAAACATTGCCTTTACTGCAATGTTGGGTATCATTTCCTTCTTTGTGATTCTGTTTAGTACTAACAAGCATTACTGGCAGCACATTTTCTGGTTCCCTGGTGTACCACTTCCGGTGAAGTTTTTAATGATGCCTGTGGAATTGCTTGGAGTATTTACTAAACCCTTTGCGTTGATTGTCCGTCTTTTTGCGAACATGACTGCAGGGCACATTATTATTCTGAGCTTTATCAGTCTGATATTTATCTTTACTGAAATGAGCAAAGTGGCCGGAGTTGCTTTCACTCCGGTATCCATTGCCTTTGCAGTGTTTATTTACCTGATTGAAATTTTGGTAGCGTTCATTCAGGCCTATATTTTCACCAATCTGACTGCTGTGTTTATAGGAGGAGCAATTGGTGACCATCATCATGATGAAGAGGGGCACGATCATCATTAATGCGTTTTTAATTTTTAATCATATATAAAATCAAAGAATCATGGATTTATTAAACACTTTGTTGGAAGTAAGCGGAAGCTGGTCTCACTTTGGTGGTGCCGTAGGTGCTGGCTTAGCTGCCATCGGTGCAGGTATCGGTATCGGTCAAATCGGTAAAGGTGCTACCGAAGGTATCGCTCGTCAGCCAGAAGCTGCTAACGACATTCGTGGTGCTATGATCCTGACTGCTGCCTTTATCGAGGGTGTTGCCCTGTTTGCGGTAATCGCAGGTTTATTGGCAGTGTTGAAGTAATCATTTCACCCAAAAAATTACTGCACCTTAAGCACAGGGCGGCGGGTGCGGTATTTTTAAAGAATTTATGAATTACAGCTGTAATCCCTAGTTGCAGCGTATATATACATCAACTTTTTGTTCGTGGTAACCCTCACGAACTTTTAAAACAGAAATTAGTATATGGAATTGCTTACTCCCAATCTAGGCTATTTTGTATGGGCTTTGGTAGCCTTCATCGTAGTGTTTTTGATTCTTAAAAAATTTGCCTGGAAGCCCATTCTGAAATCACTGAATGATCGCGAACAAAACATTGCCAATGCCATTGCCTCTGCTGAGAAAGTAAAAGCCGAAATGGCACAAATGCAAAGCGAAAACGAAGCTTTGCTGGCTAAAGCGCGCGAAGAAAGAGCTCAGCTGTTGAAAGAAGCTCGCGAAACCAAAGAGAAAATCATCAACGAAGCTAAGGAACAGGCTAAGGCTGAGGCTGCAAAAATTATTGCAGATGCCCAACAGGCTATCAATGCTCAGAAAATGGCGGCTCTTACTGATGTGAAAAACGAAGTAGGTAAACTCGTGATTGAAGTGAGCGAAAAAGTGTTAAGAAAAGAGTTGAGCGAACAGAACAAGCAAGAAGAGCACATCAACGGACTAGTGGAAAGCATTAAGCTGAACTAGTATCCATTCTTCAAAAGATTCATTGAAAATATTAAATAAAAATGCTTAATCCACGTTTAGCATACAGATACGCGAAGGCTTTATTGGAGATTGCTGTAGAGAAGGGACAGCTCGAAGAGGTATTTCAGGATGTGCAATGGCTGAAGGCTATTTGCAAAAGCAATCCTGATTTTGTGAGCCTATTGCGTAGCCCTATCATTAAAGCTGATAAAAAGCAAAAAATTGTAGCTGCTATTACCGATGGTAAGGTGAATCCGATTACACAAGGATTTATAAGACTGCTAATATCTAAAGCTCGTGAAGCGGTTTTACCTGAAATTCTAGGTGAATTTGTCAATCAGTATAAAGCTCATAAGAATATAAATACTGTAACTTTAACTACTGCAGTTCCTGTAAGTGATAGTGTGAAGGAGAATATTGTTGCGCAGGTAAAGAAAGTTGCCAATATCGAAAATGTGGAGTTAGAAGAAAAGGTAGACCCAAGTATTATTGGGGGATTCGTTTTGCAACTGGGGGATCAAATGGTAGATGCGAGCATCGCTTACGATTTGCGCGAGGTGGCTAAACAATTTAACAACAACGATTTTATTTATAAGGTTAGATAACACGAAGATAATAGGTACAAGAAAAATCCCGTATTTCTTACATACGGGATTTTTTATTGGCAATGGATAGGAGATGTGATTAATTAACTGTTTGCTTCGGTATCGGAACGTTGTAACAGATACTTATAAATTAATCCTCCTACAATACCTCCTAGGATCGGCGCTACCCAAAACAGCCAAAGTTGTGACAGTGCTGTACCTCCCACAAACAAAGCTTGTGAGGTAGAACGAGCGGGATTTACCGATGTATTGGTAATAGGAATGGAAATAAGATGGATTAGTGTTAAAGCTAGGCCTATGGCAATACCTGCAAATTTGCCATTAGCCCATTTATCTGTAGCTCCCAAAATGATAATAAGGAAAAACGCCGTTAACAAAAACTCGGCAAGGAAGGCAGCCCCAAGGGAATAACTTCTGCCGTGATAGCCAGGCATGTCATAAAAATTGGTTGCAAATGCTCCCGGCCCTTCTTTTGAAAAAGCTCCCGCCCCGTTTAAAATGATGTACAGAGCACCAGCTGCAAGGATGGCCCCAACCAGTTGGGCAATAATGTAAGGTAGCAGTTCTTTTGCAGAAAACCTGCCACCGGCAAGCAATCCAAACGATACGGCGGGGTTGAAGTGTCCTCCGGAAATGTGGCCTACAGCATAAGCCATAGTTAGCACCGTTAAGCCAAAGGCAAGTGATACGCCAAGCAATCCGATACCGATGTCGGGTACACCAGCAGCAAATACAGCGCTACCGCATCCCCCAAATACGAGCCAAAATGTGCCGAATACCTCGGCGAAAAGTTTTTTACTCATAGTTATAAGATTTTGTTTATATTCTTAAAATTAAGAATATTCTAAAATATGGTAGTAATATATGTGGGTTGATATGAGTAACTATGAGGGTGCGCCCGTTGTGAGTAATTTATTGTGCGGATTTATTACGAATGCGCTTGTAGATTTTAATGGCCAGCATTAATGCAATTACCAGTAGTGCGGTTCCTACCAGTCCCCAGAACAGGCTGATGCCTTGTTTCACTACGACCAGCATTACGATGCATATTAGAAAAATAGTGGCTAGCTCATTCCACATGCGTAATTGCTGGGAGTTCAGTTTAAAAACACCCTTTAGTTGTTGTTTAAATATAACATGAGTGGCAATGTGATAAGCGTAGAGAAAAAGTACGAGGCATAATTTTAGCGTCAGCCATATGCCCTCTGATTTAAAAAGCAGATGAAACCAACCACCTTTAAATAAAACGGTCAATCCCAATAGCAAAGTGAGAATAGCCGAGGGCCAGGTAATACCATACCAAAGTCTTTTCATCATGATGCCAAACTGTGTTTGCAGTACAGTTCGGACTGCTACAGGCTGTGTATTGGCTTCTACATTATAAATAAGTAGCCGCGGCATATAAAAAAGTCCGGCAAACCAAGTTACCACAAAAATGATATGTAGGGCTTTGAGGTATAAATAGGCACTAGACATCCTGCAATAGCAATTTATGGACGGGTAAATTACACTATTTTATCACATTTTCGAACGGGCGTTCAATCGCTTCTTCTATGAGCTGTAACAAAGTGGTTACCCACAGCTCGTTTGTGTTCAAACAGGGGATATAGTCGTATTTTTCTCCGCCACTTTCCAGAAACTCCTCCTTGCCTTCTTGTTCTATTTCTTCCAGTGTTTCCAAACAGTCTGATATAAACGAAGGGCATACGATTTTCAGCTTTTTTACTCCTTCTTTGGGTAGTTCCTCCAATCTCTCTTGGGTACTGGGCAACAGCCAAGGATCGCGCCCCAAGCGGCTCTGAAAAGCTACGGCCCATTTATCGCGGCTGAGACCGAGTGCTTGAGCTGTGAGTTTCGAGGTTTCTAATACATGATGACGATAACAGGTAAGATGCGATTCCGGGTCGTCGCAACATTTTTCAGGATCTTCAAGATCATGTTGTACACCCTGTTTACCGGTTTTGTATATATGTGATACCGGAATACCGTGATAGCTGAAAAGCAACTGATCGTATTCGTCGCTCAGATAAGGTTGGATACTTTGCGCCAATGCATGAATATAAGCAGGGTGATTGTAGAATGGAGGAACTGTTTTCAACTTAAAACTATAGCGATATTTAGCATGAATGGTTCGCATATACTCCACAGCTGTTTCCCAGCTACTCATGGCATAGTGAGGGTATAGCGGCACAATGATCACTTCTTCCAGATCCGGATTTGTTGCCAGCAAATTGTCGTAAGCAGTTTTAGGATGTGGCTTACCGTAACGCATAGCAATTTCTATGGGATATGTAGTCTTGGGCTCCAGAGCTTCTTTTAAGCGACGCGTAAGTACAATGAGTGGTGAGCCTTCTTTCCACCATATGGATTGATAGGCTTTTGCCGATCTGCCTGCTCTGATGGGAGTGATAATACCCCGTACCAGCAATAAGCGAAGCAAATAAGGCTTGTCGATTACGCGTTTATCCATCAAAAACTCATCCAGATATACTTTTACGTCTTTTCTACTTGTAGAGTCTGGAGAACCTAAGTTTAGTAAAATAATTCCTCTTTTCATTATTGGCTAAATGTGCTTATGCAACCGGATATCCTTTTATAACTCTTTCTTATGGGTGATGATGTCATCGGGAAGCATTTGGCCATAAAAATATACGACTCAATAATAATATGATGACATACGAGGCGCAGGACAGCCAAGGTTTCATTGCATAGTGTAATAATTTTTGCGAAGGTACTAAATTGTTCTTTCTCCTTGGTGATTGGGAATTTCATGATCTTGGTCAGGAAAAACGATGATATTGATGATTATGACTTCTACATGACAATATTATGACGATGGAATAAAGAAGCTTCTATACTTTTGCACCACTCACATGTCTGCGGAAGAATTTCATATTTCAAAACAGGTGCTTGATAGGTTTTGTGTAGCGGGCATCAACTATCTTAAAGCTGATGTTGCGACACGTGGTCTATTTTCCATCAACAACGAAGGATTCGCCCAGCTTGCCAAAGATGCTAAAGCTGCAGGAATCAAAAGTGTTTTCGTTTTATCTACATGTAATCGTACAGAAATTTACGGTTTTGCCGAGTCGGTGATGCAGTTAGTACATCTGTTACTGAAACATTGTAAGGCCGACGAAAAAACGTTTTTCGAATATGCTTATTTGAAAAACGGCAATCATGCGTTGCAGCATCTTTTTCGTGTAGCGTCAGGACTGGATTCGCAGATTTTGGGTGATTATGAGATTCTCGGTCAGATTAAAAAATCCGTAGATCTGGCTAAAGCCCATGGCGTGATTGGCCCTGTGATGGACCGTACACTCAATTTTGTGTTTCAGGCTTCTAAAAAAATTAAGACTGATACCGAGCTGAGTAATGGTACGGTTTCTGTTTCTTTTGCGGCTATCGAATTACTGCAGGCGATTACACATATTAATTCTAAAAAAATACTGGTGATAGGCGCCGGAAAATTTGGTGCCAATGTGTGCAGAAATCTGATTACTTATTTTCCGGGTGTAACGGTAACTGTGATGAACAGAACCGATGAGACCGCCTCGGCTTTGGCAGCATCCTGTGGCATTCATTTTCTGGGATACGATAAAAAACAGGAAGCCATCCGTCAGTCGGATGTGGTGATTGTATGTACGAATGCCAACGAGCCTACTATCTTACCCCAACATTTTGCAGAAGGGGAGGAGCAGCTGATTCTGGATCTTTCTGTACCGGCTAATGTACATCCCGCCGTAAAGCAGATTAAGGGTAAGCGTGTAATTGATGTGGATGAAATTTCCACCGAAATATTGGACAAAACCCTGGCGCGCCGCCGAGCAGAAGTGCCTAAGGCCGAAGCAATCATTGAGTACTACACCCAAGAGTTCTGGCAGTGGCTAAAAGATTACAGGTATGTACTCCATTTAAAAACCTGGAAGAGTAAGTTACAGGAATTGGATCGTTTACAATTGCATACCTGTGAGTTTGCTAAAGACGCTTTATTAAAGCAGCAAACCGAAAGAGCGCAAAAAGCAGTTAAAAAGCTAGCCGTTAACCTTAAGACCAAAAATGATAAGGGCTGCCAGTTTATCAATTTGATTAATGATTACCTGCAAATGTCCTGATGCAAACCAATCATATCCGAATAGGAACACGCGATAGTCAGTTGGCCGTATGGCAGGCCTCACTCGTTAAATGTTTACTGGAACAGAATGGCCATAAAGCCGAGCTGGTTTATATTAAAAGCGAAGGCGATATAGACCTGACCACCCCTTTGTACGCTATGGGGGTACAGGGCGTATTCACGCGCAGCCTGGATATTGCATTACTGAACAACAAAATCGACATTGCTGTTCATAGCATGAAGGATGTTCCGGTGCAATTACCTCAGGGGATTGTACAGGCTGCTGTATTGAAGAGAGCCAGCTATAGGGATATATTGGTACATGCTGGTAGGCTGAGCGAGGATACTATCCGCATATTGAAAGCAGGCACTCCTTCCGAAGAAGCTTTTATCATTGCTACCAGCAGTATTCGTCGTAAAGCACAATGGCTCCACCGTTATCCCAATACTACTATAGAAAATCTGCGCGGCAATGTCAATACACGTTTGCAAAAAGTAGCCCAAAGCCAATGGCATGGGGCTATATTTGCTGCTGCAGGTTTGGAACGCATTAGTCTTCGGCCAGAAGAGAGTTTGGACCTGGACTGGATGCTACCCGCCCCTGCACAAGGTGCTATTATGGTAGTTAGCCAAGCAGATAATAATTACGCATTGGAAGCTTGTGCTCCCCTTAACGATGTGCCTACTGCTGTTTGTGTAAAGGCAGAGCGTGATTTTTTAACTGCATTAATGGGGGGATGTTCTACTCCTATCAGTGCGTTGGCACAAATGAAGGAAGATAAAATACTTTTTAAAGGCAATATTGTTACACCTGACGGTAAAGAAAAAGTTGAAGTAGAAAAGATCTTTAGTTTGCAAGAGGCAACACAAGCAGGAACTATTGCGGCTACGGAATTATTAAAATATGGCGGTAGTAACATAGTGAACAAGCTATCTGATAATCCGCATTAAGTATAGTTTTGGATTAGTTGTAGGGGTATTTAGGAAACGAATCTGCATAGGAATATTATTGTAGGTGCTTCACAAAATTGGAAAAGCATTGATGGATGTATTAAGCACAAGAATGCTGGAACCTGTATTGTTGCAGGATGCTCAAGCAAAAGGAATACGAATAGACTGCATTCCTTTTATTGAGATACGCCATCGCTCAACTTCGGATATTGTACAACAACTAGGGGATCTTAATTCCCGAGATATTTTCGTATTTACCAGTCAGCATGCTGTACATGCTGTGATGGAACTGATAAAAAACTTGCATAATAAAACCTATTGCATTGAGGGGGTGACAGCAGATACTGTACGTACGACTACCCTGAATATTCGTGCCACGGCCCCGTATGCAAAAGAGTTGATTAAGTTGATTGAAATCGATCGAGAAGCACACTATTACTTTTTTTGCGGGGATAAAAGACTGCCCACTATTCCGCGATTCTTACAGCAAAATAAGCTTCGCTTTTCGGAGATCATCTGTTATGAAAATATCGCTGTTCCTCAAAAACTGCACAAGCAGTACGAAGCTATCATGTTTTACAGTCCATCCGGTGTGGAAAGCTATTTTTCACTGAACACTCCGCAGCCTGATCAGAAGTACTATTGTATAGGCACCACAACCGCACAGGCTTTGTCGAAATATTGTAAGGAAAATATTATCATCGCAGAAAAACCGGAGATCCGTGCGATGCTTGAAAAAATAAACGGATAATGAGAAGAGACAGTAATTTGAAAAATGATTTATTAGTAAGAACCTTATTAGGCGAGCAAACCGAACGTACTCCAGTGTGGATGATGCGTCAGGCCGGGAGATATTTGCCCGAGTATATTCAGTTGCGTGAAAAATACTCTTTTTTTGAAAGATGTAAAACCCCGGAATTAGCCTGCGAAATTACACTGCAGCCGGTGGATATTGTGGGTGTAGATGCAGCCATATTATTCTCAGATATTCTGGTAGTACCTGAGGCCATGGGTATGGAAGTGCAGTTGATTGAAAAGCTTGGTCCGTTATTACCACAACCAATCAAAACTACACAAGATTTAAACAGGATTTGTGTACCTGATGTTCACGATCGTCTACATTATGTGTTTGATGCCATTAAGCTAATTAAAAAAGAATTGAATGGACGCGTTCCTTTGATTGGTTTTGCAGGAGCTCCGTGGACCTTGCTTTGCTATATGGTTCAAGGAAAGGGAAGTAAAACTTTTGATGAAGCTAAGGGGTTCTGTTATCAGCAGCCTGAGCTGGCGCATCAGTTATTGCAAATGATTACGGATACCACTATCGCTTATTTGAAAGGTCAAATTGCAGCAGGTGCTGATGTGGTGCAGGTCTTTGATAGCTGGGGCGGATTATTAAGTAAAAAAGATTTTGAAACTTTCTCATTGCAATATATCAGACAGATTGTGGCGGCGGTGCATGATGAAGTGCCTGTTATCATTTTTGCCAAAGGTGCATGGAGTTCTTTGCCCGAAATGGCTGCTGCCGGTGCACATGGATTGGGTATCGATTGGTGTATTGAGCCGCAAATGGCACGACAACTGGCGGGTAATAATGTCGCATTGCAGGGGAATTTTGATCCTGCTAAACTGCTTTCACCTATACCTGTAATAGAGAAAGAGGTAAAACAGATGTTACAGGCTTTTGGACCTGGTAAACATATCGCCAATTTGGGGCATGGTATTTTGCCGAATATACCGGTTGAGCATGCCAAAGCTTTTGTGAACACCGTAAAGGAATATTGCTTTCAGTAAAAAGTATAGGTATCGCAACAAATTACAGAAAATGAAACACGAAACATTTAGAGAGAGATGGGTGCAATACATATACGGTCTTCAGCAGACAATTTGTGATGCACTGGAACAGGAAGATGGAGCGGCCAAATTTAAGGCCGATAAATGGGATCGTGATGAAGGAAAAGGCGGCGGAGGCATATCTCGCATTATGGAGAATGGCAATGTTTTTGAAAAAGCCGGAGTGAATATTTCAGCAGTATACGGAAGCTTGAGTGAAAAAATGAAGCAGGTCTTAAATCTGCCTGCCGCTGTTGAGGATGGTGAGTGGTTTGCCTGTGGTCTCAGTTTAGTATTGCATACGCAAAATCCTTTTGTACCTGCAGTGCATGCTAACTGGCGCTATTTTGAACTAACCGATAAGGATGGAAAAATAATAGACCGCTGGTTTGGAGGTGGTGCCGATATCACGCCTTACTATTTGTTTGAGGAAGACATCTGCCATTTTCATGGTACTTTTAAAAATGCTATAGAACCTTTTGGTGAAGATTTGTATCCGAAGTACAAGCAACAATGCGACGAGTATTTTAGTAATAAGCATCGTGATAATGAGATGCGTGGATTAGGCGGTGTGTTTTATGATCATCTGCGAATGAAAGATGAAGCAGAAGCGGAACGTTTGTTCGATTTTCAGCAGGCAAACGCCCGTGCATTTCTAGAAGCCTATCTGCCTATTGTGAAGAAAAGGAAAAATACACCTTACACCACAGCACATAAAACATGGCAGGAAATTAGACGCGGTCGGTATGTAGAGTTTAATTTACTACATGATAGAGGAACAGTATTTGGGTTAAAGACGAATGGTCGTACAGAAAGTATTTTGATGAGCCTGCCGCCCACCGTGAAATTTATTTACAATCATCAGCCGGAACCGGGCAGTGAAGAAGCAAAACTGCTAGATGCTTGTCGCCATCCGAAAGACTGGGTTTAATGTGCTGCGTAATGAAACATCTATCATTTGAAAAATAAAATACTTACATAAAATGTATCTTCAAAGACGCAATAGAATACTCCGTAAATCAGCAGCTATCAGAAGCCTAGTTGCTGAAACAGTATTAACACCCAATGATTTTATTGTTCCCTTATTCATTGATGAAGGTGAAAATATAAAAACAGAAATTCCATCTATGCCGGGTTATTATCGGTATAGTCTCGATCTTACTATTCAGGAGGTTAAGGAATTATGGAAGCTAGGAATTAAGTGTGTGTTATTGTTTGTAAAGGCCAAAGATGAGGTTAAGGATAATACAGGTAAAGAAGCTTGGAATCCTGATGGTCTCATGCAACGTTCTATTAAAGCCATTAAAGATACTGTTCCGGAAATGTTGGTGATGACTGATGTGGCATTGGACCCTTATTCTATTTATGGGCATGATGGTATTGTAGATATGGAGAAGGGTGTTATTCTAAATGATCAAACTGTAGAAGCATTAACACTCATGAGTCTTTCACATGCCGAGGCCGGAGCAGATTTTATTGCACCCAGCGATATGATGGATGGTCGTATTGGCGCTTTCAGGAAAGCATTGGAAGAAAATGGCTATACGGATGTCGGTATCATGAGCTATAGTGCAAAATATGCCAGCTGTTTCTATGGACCATTCAGAGATGCGTTAGATAGCGCTCCCGGATTTGGCGATAAGAAAACATATCAAATGAACTATGCCAACCGTATTGAAGCTATCAACGAAACCCTGCAAGATGTAGAACAAGGGGCAGATATTGTGATGGTAAAGCCGGCTATGGCTTACCTAGATATCATTCGCGAAGTGAAAAATGCTGTGACCATTCCTGTTTCGGCTTATCATGTGAGCGGCGAATACGCAATGATTAAAGCAGCCGCAGCTCGAGGTTGGGTGGATGAAAATAAAGCAATTATCGAAAGCCTCACTGCCATTAAGCGCGCTGGCGCAGATTTGATTGCTACTTATTTTGCCAAGGATGCAGTGAAATTGTTGTCAGAAAATTTATAATGAGCTGTACAGCTACGGCTTTGTATATTGAATATATGCGCTAATGAATTATGGACGCTCATCTTATCAATAAATACAATATCCCGGGGCCTCGATATACCAGTTATCCTACTGTTCCATATTGGGATACGGATTTGTTTACTGTTGATAAATGGATAGATACTTTACAAAGAAGTTTTGCCGAAACTAATAATAACTCAGGCATTAGTGTTTACATCCATCTACCTTTTTGTGAGAGTCTTTGTACATTCTGTGCCTGTCATAAGCGTATTACCAAGCAACATAATGTTGAGGCGCCTTATATCGATACATTGCTAAAGGAATGGCAAATGTATTGCGATGTATTAGGTAGTCGTCCTCAAATAAAAGAGCTGCACTTAGGCGGAGGTACTCCTACATTTTTTAGTCCCGAAAATTTAAAAAGACTTATCGAATCTCTCTTTGCATCGGCAGATATTGCAGCTCAGCCCGAATTTAGTTTCGAGGGGCATCCTAATAATACTACTCAACAACATCTAAAAGCGTTGTACGAATTGGGATTTCGCCGAGTGAGTTTTGGTGTGCAGGATTATGATCCCCGTGTGCAAAAAACTATTCATCGTATTCAACCTTTTGAAAAAGTAAAAGAAGTCACCGAGGCAGCTAGGAATATCGGTTATGAAAGTATTAGTCATGATCTGGTGTTTGGATTACCACATCAGACTTGGGAAAGCATGAAGAACACGATTGAAAAGACTAAGCTGCTTCAACCCGACCGAATTGCATTTTACTCGTATGCTCATGTGCCTTGGATTAAAGGAGTGGGACAACGAGGATTTGGCGAGAACGATCTTCCTTCGGCAGAATTAAAGCGTGCTTTGTACGAGCGAGGAAAGAATTTACTTGAAGAGAAAGGATATGTGGAAATAGGAATGGATCATTTTGCTTTGCCTAGCGATAGCTTGTATAAGGCTATTCAAAACAAAACGCTCCATCGCAATTTCATGGGCTATTCCTCATCATACACTCAGGTGATGATTGGGTTGGGCATGTCTGCTATTAGTGATAGTTGGTATGCATTTGCGCAGAATGATAAGTCTGTGGAAGCTTATACAGCTCGCGTAAAGGAAGGTAGATTGCCCGTATTTCGAGGCCATATTTTAAGCGAGGAAGATCTTGTAGTACGTAGGCATATCTTAAATATCATGTGCAATCTGGAAACATCTTGGAAGGAAAAAGCAATGCTGCTACCCGAAATTCCCCAGATTGTGAACCGCCTTCAAGAAATGCAGCAGGATGGACTAGTAACGTTGAAGAAAGATGGATTAAAAGTTACAGAAGCAGGAAGAGGATTTGTGCGGAATATTGCTATGGCATTTGATCTGAGGTTACTTAGAAAACAACCCGAAACCAGAATATTTTCAATGACGGTATAAACTAAGTATATGATTATTGAAATACCCATTAACAAATCTAAAGCAGCAAAACAGCTGATTTTATTTTCGTTATTACTATTGCTCTTTGTTATAATGGTTGTGCAGCCACAACTGTTTGTGAAAGGAACGAAGTATGGTTTTGTAAAGATAACCGGCTTTATCGGCACTTTTTTATTTACGATTATTACCGCTATTTTGGCACAAAAGGTATTTAATAAAAAACCGGGATTGATAATCGATAATAACGGTTTTGTCGATAACTCGCTTGGCGTAATGTTTGCAAAAGTGCTTTGGAAAGATGTAACAGAAATCAAGCATGTGCAAGCCTCAGGAGAAAACTTTATAGTGATAAGCATAAAAGAACCCGAAAAGTATATAGCCGAAGAACGGCATTCTTTGAAAAGAAAAATGCTGGAGTTGAATTATACAACGCTAAAAACGCCCATAAACATAGCCGCCGGTAAGTTGAAGGTTGATTTTAATGAGTTGCTGAACATGATGAAAAGAAAATACGAGGAGTTTGGTAAAGAAATTGCAAACTAGCTGATTTTATAATTGTAAAAAGAACATTGATATGTATAGTTACGAGACAAGTAAGGCTTTGTTTGAAAGAGCACAGCATTCTATACCCGGAGGCGTTAACTCTCCGGTACGTGCTTTTAAAAGTGTAGGAGGCACACCGTTATTTATAAAAAAAGCCAAGGGCGCTTATTTGTATGATGAAGATGGCAATCAGTATATCGATTATATCGCTTCTTGGGGCCCGCTTATTTTAGGGCATGCTTATGAGCCAGTTGTAAAAGCTATTCAGGAGCAAGCCACATACTCCACCTCATATGGTGCACCTACGGAGCTTGAAATAAAAATGGCAGAGCTGATAAAATCACTGGTGCCAAATGTGGATTTGATTCGTATGGTAAGTAGCGGTACTGAGGCTTGTATGAGTGCACTGCGAGTGGCTAGAGGTTATACAGGCAGAAACAAGTTTATTAAATTCGAAGGATGTTATCACGGCCATGCCGATTCTTTTCTGGTGAAAGCGGGTAGTGGTGTAGCAACTTTCAATATACAAACAGTGCCGGGTGTTACTGCCGCCATAGCAAACGATACGTTAACCTGCGCTTATAACGACCTCGAAGCAGTAAAGCGTCTGGTTGCAGAACATCCTAATGAAATTGCCGCAATTATTGTCGAGCCAGTGGCGGGCAATATGGGCTGTATTTTGCCTCAGCCGGGCTTTTTGGAAGGATTGCGTCAGATTTGTGATGAAGAAAAGATTGTGTTGATTTTTGATGAAGTAATGACCGGTTTTCGCTTAGCTTTAGGTGGTGCACAGGAAAGATTAGGTATTAATGCCGATTTGGTAACATATGGTAAAGTAATTGGTGCGGGTATGCCAGTAGGTGCTTTCGGTGGAAAAAGAGAAATAATGGAAGCGGTTGCGCCCTTAGGTAATGTATATCAGGCAGGCACATTAAGTGGAAATCCTATAGCAATGATCGCCGGGTATACTTTGTTATCTGAGCTTAAAAACCATCCCTCTCTGTTACAGGAATTAGATACCAAAACAAAATATCTAAAAGATGGGTTAGACAAAGTTTTGAGCGAATGGGGGCACCCTTATACTATTAATCATTTTGGTAGTATGATTAGTGTCCATTTTAGCAATAAGCCTGTTACCGATTTTGCAAGTGCGGCAGCATGTGATATTGAGTTGTTTAAAAAGTTTTTCCACGCTATGTTGCAGCGGGGTGTTTATCTACCGCCTTCTGCTTTTGAAAGCTGGTTCCTTAATAATGCATTGAGCTACGAAGATCTGGATAAAACGATAGAGGCAGTACGTGAAAGTCTCAAAACAATATCTTAATAATAACGCAGCCGATATAAGTGTGATGCCTAATTTTGTCACTTATATGGGTATTCAAAAATATTAGTTGTGCGTTATATTACGATTGCTTGCCTGTTACTACAGAGTTTTATTTTATTAGGTCAGTCCTTAAGGGTCACCGCGCTACATTGCGAGTATGTGATTACTCCTTTGGGAATCGATGTCCCGCAGCCCGTACTTGGCTGGAAATTGGAAAGTGATCAATACAATAAATCGCAATCAGCTTACGAAATAGAGGTGGCATCATCCCTACAATTAATTAATCAAGGGAAGGCTGATATGTGGCGTTCAGGAAAAATAAAATCTCGGCAAAGTATTGGTATTGTTTATCAAGGCCGTACCCTGACTTCTTTTTCCAGATATTATTGGCGTGTTAGAGTGTATGATGAAAAGGGGTTGGCATCTGGATGGAGTGATATTACTTGGTTCGAAACGGCAATGCTTCATGCCACTGATTGGAAGGCGCACTGGATAAATGATGGTAAAAAGATCCCGGAAAAGGATGAAGATTTTTACAAGGAAGACCCCATGCCGGTATTCAAGAAAGTGTTTACAACAGATAAACAGATTCGCTCTGCACGTCTATATATCACCGGTGCCGGATATTACGAAGCGTATCTCAATGGTAAAAAAATAAGTGATGATGCACTAACGCCCGGTTGGACCAACTTTGATAAGCGCATCTTGTATAGAACCTATGATGTAACAGCGTTAGTAAGCTCCGGTAAAAATATCATAGGTGTGCAAGTGGGCAACGGCTGGTATAATCCACTACCGATGCGTTTCTGGGGCAAATACAATCTTCGCGATGCATTAACAACAGGTCGCCCTTCTGTAATAGCTCAGTTACGGCTAATGTATGTAGACGGTACGATAAGTGAGATTATTACAGATCATAGCTGGCAATATCAGGAGGGGGCTGTGATAAAGAATAATGTATACCTAGGAGAGACTTATGATGCACGCAATGTTACCCAATGGCTCTCTGATACTGAAATGCACAATGGCAAACAGGCTATGGTTGTTGAGGGCCCTAAAGGCAAACTAGTGGCTGACCTACAGCCCCAAGTTAGAGTAAAAAGAATTGTTAAACCCGTTGCCATTAATGAGGTATCAAAAGGAGTATATGTTGCAGATATGGGAGAAAACTTTGCAGGTGTCGCTCAAATCAAAGTAAATGCGCCGCGCGGAACCCGTATATCGCTACGTTACGGCGAGGATGTGTATAACGATGGACAGTTGAATGGTATGACGACGGTGGCAGGACAGATCAAAAAAGGAAACGGAGGACCAGGCGCTCCCCCTATAGCTTGGCAACAAGACTGTTATATTGCTGCAGGAAATGACATTGAGGTATGGAGTCCAAGATTTACGTTTCATGTATTTCGATATGTAGAAATAAAGGGATGGCCTGGAGTTCCTACTCCTGACGATATTAGCGGACTGGTTATGCATGCCGACGCATCTGTTAGCGGTGCGTTTGAATGTTCAAATGACTTATTTAATAAGATACAAGAAAATGTACTGCGTACTTTCAAAAGCAACATTTTCAGTGTACAGTCTGATTGTGCAGGAAGAGAAAAATTTGGTTATGGTGGAGATCTGTTTTGCACACTAGAGTCTTTCTGCTACAATTTTGATATGCATAATTTTTACCGAAAAGTATTGCAGGATTTTGAGGACGATCAACGCCCTTTAGGGGGTATACCCGAAACGGCTCCTTTTGTAGGCTTACATGATAAAGGGCCGGGAGATCAATCAGGGCCTTTAGGCTGGCAACTCGGATATCCCTATCTTGTAGAGAAACTGTATGAATTTTATGGGGATAAAAGAGTAATTGAAAAACATTACGCTTCTTTACAAAAACAGATTGCTTTTCTAGAAAAAAATGCTCGCGATTTTTTGTATGACGAGGATATCAGCGATCATGAATCTCTGGAAGAAAAACCGGAAGCCCTCACAGCTTCTTTATTTTATTACCATCATGCTATGTTGATGGAACGTTTTTCCCGCTTATTAGATAAAAATACAGATACAGAAAGATATGCCCGGCTGTGTGCACAAATTAAAGAAGCCATTCTGCATAAATTTTATAAAGGAGATGGTGTGTTTGATAATGGTACACAGGCTGCACAGATTTTCCCACTATGGTACGATATCATTAATACAGATGAAAAAAATCAGATTAGGGATAGAATGAAGGAGGCTTTTGAAAAAAAACAAAATCATGTGCATACAGGCATTTTTGCTACGAAAATGATGTTTGATGTAATGCGCAGGGAAAATGAACAGGAATTAGCTTACACTATCGTCAATCAAAAAGACTATCCAGGTTGGGGGCATATGATTGAAAAAGGGGCAACTACTATATGGGAAACCTGGAAGTATTCCGATAATGTATACTCACAAAACCACCCTATGTTTGGTTCCGTTACGGAATGGTTTTATCGCTCTATTTTGGGAATTAATGCTTCTGAACCGGCCTTTAGGAGTTTTAGTATAAAGCCTTTTATTGCTGATGATTTGAATTATGCTAAAGGCTATTATGACAGCCCTTATGGAAGAATTATTTGTGATTGGAAAAAAGAGCGTAATGATTTTATTTTAAAAGTTTCTGTTCCTGTCAATACAACGGCGTTGATTTATCTGCCTTGCCATGCTCAATATGCGCAACATGTAAAGGAGCTGATAACCAGTAATGTGCCCTTAAAGTATGTAAGGCGTGAAAAGAAATATCTGGTATTTAAAGCGGGTTCAGGAACCTATCAGCTACGAAGCATTCTAAAATGATGGGTAATATTTTCATAAATGGTGCACTTTTTGTATTAATACAATAAAGCCATGATTTATGAAACACCTATTCGTCATTCTAGGTATTGCTTTCGCGGTAGCTTGTACTCCTAAAGCTACTCCCGCTGCTACAGATGCAATCATTCCTACTTCGGAAAATGTTAGTAAAGACGCTGAAGTGATTAATGCTGGAAGTGTTATTTTCAATAATCAGTGCACTAAGTGTCATAAGCCCAAAGATGAGGCAGTAGCTTCTAAAACATTTGAAGAGCTGCGTCCAATATTGGCTTCTATGGTTAAAAAAGCTCGTTTAAATAGTGAGGAAGTGGACCAAGTGACAGCCTATGTAAATGCTCATGCAAAAAAATAGTTCGGTTTTTGAAAGAGGTATAAAAAAACGACCTCATGATCATGAGGTCGTTTCATAAATCTGTTTCAATATGCCGCAGTAAAGCGTTGTCTTATAAACTGACCTTTCTCTAATTCATCGACTAATACAACCGCAACATCTTCCACTGATATTATACTGCGTCCGTTTTCATCAAATACCGGATTTTCTGTATTAGTTCGGTAACTGCCTTTTCTTTGTCCTGCTGTCGTGGGATTCATTTCTATAGCAGGAGAGAAGAAGGTCCAGTCCAGTGTGGTATTTTTTTTAATTTCATTTAGATAATCTCGCGCCGCTAATGCACCAGGTTTAAAAGCTGCAGGAAAATCTGGACCATCTACAATTTGTTTGCCGTCAATATACAAACTACCAGCACCTCCTACAACTATTAGTCTTTTAATACCCGCTTTTTCTACAGATCTTTCAATAATGCGTGAACCTTTAAGAAAGTCATCATACAGATTAGGGTTATCCCAGCCCGCATTAAATGTACTGATTACGGCATCAGCACCTTTTAGTTTTTCTATTAAATCATCTTCTGCGTATACATCAGCGCTGATCGCCTGAATTTTTTCATGCTGAGGAAGTTTTGAAATATCTCTAGCAATGGCTTTTACTGTATAACCTCTGTTTACTAATTCTGTAACTACTTTAGAACCTACAAATCCTGTAGCTCCGATAACTGCAACTGTGCTCATATGTAAATATTTAATAAGTTTTATACTTGATATAAATGTTATCCGAATTTCCGGGTAAATTCCTTTAATGTATATTGTTTCAAATATTGGACAACTGTTTGGTCAATTTGATTGTACAGTTTGTCTAGCTCTTTATTAATATTTTTGCCAACAGGACATTGAGGATTGGGGTTTTTATTTTTTTTGCCCAATAGGTCAGTGTGGCTTATAGCTGTAAATACTTCCGACAGTAAGAGGGCCTTATCTTTTTTAGCAAGTCTGCAACCTCCGTCCTTACCCTTTAACGATTCTACCAGACCTGCTTTCTTGAGTGCGGCTATTTCACGTCTCACTACCACCGGATTTACACCAATACTGCCTGCGAGCCATTCAGAAGCTATCCATTCCTCCTTATGTTTTGAGAGCAAAACAAGAATATGGATCGCTGTGGCAAATCGAGTATTGTTCATGAGATAAAAATACTGCAATTTTTTAAATGTAACAATTATTGTTACATTTTGGATGGTTAATCATAAACGCTGTAAAAAATGTCGTAGGAAGTAAAGGGCAATGCAGTGAGGGAGATAAAAGAAACAAGATGTTTGGGGGTGTGATTATAAACAAAAAAGCAGCTACAAATTGTAGCTGCTTTTTGAGTGGGAGTTGACGGACTCGAACCGCCGACCCTCTGCTTGTAAGGCAGATGCTCTGAACCAACTGAGCTAAACTCCCGTTGTCTGATCCCATGCTCTCAAACGGGAGTGCAAAGATAAGGGAACAAATATCTACTTTCCAAAAAAAATCTGGGAAAATTTTTACATTGAAATGAAAGTTTTTTAGGTCCCGTAATACAGCATTTTGAACCTACAATTCGGCTTAAATATTTTGATTTTAGTAATTTCATCTTATCTTGTCTGTTATAACAAATCTTCAATATGTCTGCAGAAAAACTCAAACAGTCTCTAAGCCTTTTTGATGGAACTATGATTGTGGCTGGTTCCATGATTGGTTCCGGAATCTTTATCGTAACAGCCGACATGGTACGGAATGTGGGGAGTGCCGGCTGGTTGATTGCATTATGGATATTAACCGGTGCCATGACCGTTTTTGCTGCTATAACATATGGGGAGTTATCTGCAATGTATCCTAAAGCGGGCGGACAGTACGTGTATCTTAAGGAGGCTTACAATCCGTTTACGGGTTTTTTGTACGGATGGAGCTTTTTTTCTGTTATACAGACGGGTACCATCGCTGCCGTAGGAGTCGCATTTAGCAAATTTGCCGGTTATTTTATTCCAGCGCTTACTATGGCCGATGAAAATATTATTTTTCAGATAGGAGATTGGTTTAAGTTATATCCGGCGCAGCTAGTATCTATAGCATTGATTATTTTTCTTACCTATGTAAATACGCGGGGTATTCGGGAGGGCAAATTGATTCAGTCAATATTTACGCTTGCTAAATTGTTCTCGCTATTTGCATTGATTGTATTCGGCCTACTAATGGCGGCCAAGGTCGATATATGGAATGCCAATTGGGCTACCGGTTTTGATTTTAAGTTTACCGAGCCTGTAAGGGATGAGTCGGGCAGTCAGATTGGCTGGTCGGTATTTAAAGAGCCGGCTTCTATATTCTTAATGATCGGATTGATAAGTTCTGCTATGGTGGGATCCGTATTCAGCAGTGTGGCCTGGGAAAACGTCACTTTTATTGCCGGTGAAATAAAAAATCCTAAACGTAACGTGGGGTTGAGTCTTTTTCTGGGAACCCTAATTGTTACCATTGTATATGTGCTTACTAATGTAATGTACATTGCTGTATTGCCTTTATTTCCTGAAGCATCGGAAGCTGCTGCTGCCTTCCCTACCGAATCCGCAACTCCCAATGTTGCATTTCCGCTTCAGGATCGTGTAGCCACAGCGGCAGCATCTAACATTTTTGGGGTATATGGTACGGCTATTATTGCGGTAATGATTATGGTTTCTACATTTGGATGTAATAATGGATTGATTCTCACTGGAGCAAGAGTCTTTTATACGATGGCTCAGGATAAATTATTTTTACCTCAGGCCGCCCAGTTGAATAAAAATGCCGTACCTCAATGGGCACTCTGGGCTCAGGGCATCTGGGCTAGCATTCTTTGCCTAAGTGGCAAGTACGGAATACTGCTGGATTATGTAGTATTTATTACACTGGTGTTTTATATTCTTACAATTATCGCTGTATTCAGGTTACGCAAAAAACGTCCCGATGCCGAAAGGCCTTATAAAGCTTTCGGTTATCCGGTTATTCCTGTCATTTACATATTAATGGCCGGAACTATGGCGCTAGGACTGCTGATTTATAAACCGACCACTTCATTGGTGGGATTACTCATAGTACTGGTAGGCGTACCCCTCTATTACATCGCCATGCAAAAGCAGAAAGCCTAGCGGATTTTTATAATATATTAGGGGAAACTGCAGCAAAAGCAGATGGAAATGTAGAAACGCTACCTGTTGTTTATCAACTTTTAACGTTTGGATAAATATTTTTCCACAACCTTCCTATGCTTTCTGTGTATAAAACGAATGAATCGCTACCGTTACATAGTATATATTCGCCCTTACAATTAAAAAACGTTTTAAGCCGTGAGATTAAAGAGTCTGGAAATAAAAGGTTTTAAGAGTTTTGCTGATAAGACCATCGTGAATTTTGACCAGAATGTTACAGGTATTGTGGGGCCTAACGGATGTGGGAAGTCGAATATCGTCGATAGTATCCGTTGGGTAATTGGCGAACAGAAGATTAGTGCCTTGCGTAGTGAAAACCTCGATAGTCTGGTCTTCAACGGCTCCAAAACCCGTTCTGCTAGTGGTGTGGCTGAGGTGAGCCTCACTTTTGAGAACACAAAAAACCTCTTACCTACCGAATTTAATACGGTTCGTATTACCCGTAAATTTTATAAAAGCGGCGAAAGTGAATACCGTCTGAACGACGTACAATGTCGTTTAAGAGATATTCAAAACCTGTTTATGGACACAGGGATCAGTACCGATTCCTATGCCATCATAGCATTGGATATGGTGGATGATCTGATCCGTGATAAGGATAACAGCCGCCGCAAAATGCTGGAGCAGGCTGCAGGTATTTCTATCTATAAAACCCGAAAAAAAGAGGCTAAACAAAAGTTAGATGCTACTGAGCAGGATTTGAATCGTATCGAAGACCTACTTTTCGAAATCAACAACCAGCTCAAAGCGCTCGAGAGCCAAGCTAAAAAAGCTGAAAAATATCACGAAATCAAAAAGGAATATCGTGAGGTGAGCATTGAGTTGGCTAAAGCGGCACTAGAAGGTTTTAATCTTACTTATAAGGAACTGACCGAGCAGCAAGAAGTTGAGAGCGAAAAAGTACAACAACTGGAAGCTGAGCTGCAGGCCCAGGAAGCCGCATTGCAGGAGGAGAAAGACGCTTTTGTAGAGAAAGAGCGCGCATTGCAAAGTATGCAGCATGCTTTTAATGAGTTGCAGCAAAAAGTACGCACCAAGGAAGGCGACAGAAATCTGGCGGTACAGCGTCTGCAATATCTTAAGGAAAAACAAAACAGCTTACAAGAATTTCTGGATAAATCCGATGCCCAGTTAAAAGGTATCAGAGAAAGCATTGTTTTTACCGAGCAACAGATAGCAGAAGAAGAAAAAGCCTATCAAGGTTTGGTAGAGCAGCTGGAAAATTATAAAACAGAAGTAGAAGAGAAACGCGGGGTACTGGATTCAAGGCGTAATGCACTTGATGAAATGCGCCTAGAGAATCAACAAATACAGCGCAGCCAATTTGATGCGGAGAAGAAAGTAGCTATCGCCGATACTTCTATTCAGAACCTGCAGCACACCATACAGCAAATTGAGCAAGAGATAGAACAGCGTGCAGCTACATTTGAGACCCTCGAGGCGGAAAAATTACAAAAAGAACAATTGCTCAGCGAGCAAAAACAATCGTTGGAACAGTTGCAGGCGCATTATGAGTATACAAAGGAACAAATTCTGCAAACCCAGCAAATATTGGATGCGTTGCGTAATGAACTAGCCGAAGAAACCCGTAAGCTGGATGCCAAAAAGAATGAGCATGATTTGTTGAAGAGCATGATTGATTCCATGGAGGGCTATCCGGAAAGCGTGAAGTTCCTGCATCGCAATAAAGATTGGAATTACAATGCTCCGATATTATCGGATATTATCTATGTAAAAGAAGAATACCGTACAGCTCTCGAAAATGTACTGGAACCATATCTGAACTACTATATTGTGGAAAACCTACAGCAGGGAATGGAAGCCGTGCATCTGCTGGATAATCATAAAAAAGGCAAAGCCAACTTCTTCATACTAGATAAAATTCATGAGGCAGTTAGCGGATCCCCTACGCATACATTGGAAAATGCTATTCCGGCTTTAAGTGTTGTAGAGGTGGATGAAAAGTATAGTAATCTTGCCAGACACCTTCTAGGTAATGTATTTATAGCAGAAGGCGAGGAGGCTTTGAACAATTCCAACGGCTTTATTGTGATTGAAAAGAGTGGTCGTTATGTAAAAGGTAAGCATACACTTACCGGAGGAAGCGTGGGGTTGATTGAAGGAAAGAAAATCGGACGCGCAAAAAATCTCGAAAAACTACAGCAAGATATTGCTGCACAGGAAGCAGTAGTGCAAGAGCTGAAAACAAAAATTCAGACAAAACACAATGAGGTAATTGCTTTTAACGAGGATTTGAGAGAAAACGCCATAAAGGAAACCGAAAAAGCTATACAGGAACTATCGAACCAGGTGTTCTCTCTTCAAAATAAAATGGAGAATATTCAGGCACAGCAGAGTGCAGCCCGCAACAGACTGGACGACCTGAATGAGCAATTGCAGCAAACCCAAGCTTCGGTGGAGAGTGTGCGCCGCGAACTGCAGGAGTACAATGAAATGCTACAGCAAAATGCCAATAAGCTTTCTGAAACAGAAGAAGCTTTTCGTTCTGCACAAGGCGCTCATGAAGAAGCACTGAGCTACTACAATGAGTTTAATCTGAATGTTACACGTCAGCAAAGTAAAATCAATGCTCTTAAGCAGGAGCTGACATTTAAATGCAATCAGCTTGAAGAGCTGGAAAAGCAAATAGAACAAAGCACGCAACAGCTTGCCGGTACCAACGAGGACATCGCTCAGAATGAAGCTGCATTAGTGGCTGTTGAAGAAGAGCTGCAACAGTTAATGCAGGCACGAGAAGAAGATAAAAAGGTGCTGGATGATGCAGATCAAGCTTATTACAGTTTGCGCAATCAGCTAAATGAAAAAGAAAGCGAACTGCGGCAGAAGGCTAAGGAAAAAGAACAGGCAGAGCATTTGCTGATTGCTATAAAAGATAAGCTGAATGAGTTGAAATTACAACTAGCAGGAACAAAGGAGCGCTTGAATGTAGAGTTCAAAATTCAGCTGGAGGACATACTGGACGAGGCACGTACTACTGAAATCAGTGCAGATGAGCTGCAAGAAAAAGCCGATAGGCTGAAGAAACGTCTCGAAAATCTGGGTGAAGTAAACCCCACAGCTATTGAGGCTTTCACCGAGATGAAAAAGCGCTATGAGTTTATCGTAGAACAAAAGAACGACCTCATTAATGCTAAAGAGAGTTTATTAAAAACAATTGAGGAGGTAGAGTCTACCGCCAATCAGAAATTTCTGGATACTTTCAATCAGGTGCGTGAAAACTTTAAAAAGGTATTTAAATCGTTGTTTACTGAAGATGACCAGTGCGATTTGGTTCTTGAAGATCCGGATAACCTAGCCGAAACAGGCATTGATGTTATTGCAAAGCCTAAGGGTAAAAGACCTACATCCTTAACGCAGCTGAGCGGAGGAGAAAGAACCCTAACTGCTACCGCACTGCTCTTTGCCATTTATCTTATCAAACCGGCTCCATTCTGTATTCTGGATGAGGTGGATGCTCCACTGGACGATGCCAATGTGGGTAAGTTTACCAATATGATCCGTGAATTCAGTAACAACTCGCAATTTATTATAGTAACGCACAATAAAACTACTATGAGTGCCGTTGATGTGATATATGGTGTAACCATGCAGGAGCCTGGGGTAAGTAAGTTGGTGAGTGTAGACTTCAGGAGTTTGGCTGAGGCAGGGTAGTATGTGATGATGAGAAAATTGTTTTTTGTTTGTCTAGCTATAGATTAAAAGAATAAAGCCGCCTATTATCATATGGCGGCTTTTTGAATTTTCATGGATAAGTAAGTATATGGTAAGAAGTTTTAGTTAATGATGTTTCATTTTACTTTTCCAGCTCTTGATAGCCTCAGGAGTGATAGTAAAGCCCATACTCACACCAATATTGCGATGAGTGAAAGAAGAGGCGGCATCGTCTTCATATTTGTTTTCTACTAACCCGTGATAGTAGCTGATATCATGATTGACGTATAGCCCGTTGGTGATTCTAATAGTAACCCCTAACAAACCACTAGCTCCAGCATCTACTTTTGTGCTCATAATTTTTGTGGTTTTGAATCCGACAAAGGCTTCTTCATCTTCGTCCAGCAAGTAGCTTTTACCACCCACCAGAAATCCTACTGAGCCACCAATACCTATTCGAGGTCTGACCCTATTTGCCTGATCCCCGAAAGTAAAAATGGCATTCAGCGGAAGGCGTATATAATTCATACGCTGTACGGCTTTGCCCCCTTCTGTATTATTGTCTGATTTAAATGTAAAACCTTCTGTACTAAAAAAGCTACCTATTCCTATTCCTACATTGTCGCTTACATTGAACAGTGCCGAACGTCCCACCTGTACAGTGGGATGAAAAGCTCGCTTAAAAGCATCACTACGATTACCCACCGTCCAGCTATGGCCAATCATCACTTTATCGCTGATGGCAAATCCACGTTGTTGTGCTATGACCGCAATGGGCAAGCATAATAATAGCATTGCGGGGTAGAGGAGTTTTTTCATGATGTTTAATTGAGTCGTTCTTTTTTGTATTGACAAAATCATGCCAGATTTGCCTTCAAGCGAAAAGAAATAGCTGAAGACTATGGTATTTTTTTAATTTACTTCTCATAAAATGTTCTCCAGAAAAAGGGGATATCTTCAAATCTCTAAAAATCCAGCCGCTTGCCAAATAGTTTTAGTATTTTAGCAAACTTTTTTAAAGACTGATATCGCAGGTTATGATTACAATCACTTTTCCGGATGGTGCCAAGAAAGAATTTGAGGCGGGAATAACCGCGCTGGATATAGCTAAATCTATATCAGAAGGATTGGCACGCAAGGTGCTTGCAGCTAAAGTTAATGGTGAAGTATGGGATGCAACACGCCCAATTAATAATGATGCGGAGTTGCTGTTACTGACGTGGGACGATACGGATGGTAAAAAAACTTTCTGGCACTCTTCGGCACACCTTATGGCAGAAGCCGTGGAAGCTATGTTCCCTGGAGTGAAGTTTTGGGTGGGACCCGCCTTGGATTCAGGAGGGTTCTATTACGATATGGATTTGGGCGACAGAAAACTGTCAGAAGAGGATTTGGCTGCACTGGAAAAGAAAATGAATGAATTGGCCAAAACCAACAGTCCTTATGTGCGTAAGGAAGTCCCTAAAGCAGATGCTTTAAAATATTTTACCGAAAAAGGTGATGAATATAAGCTAGATCTGATTGGCAATCTGAACGATGGCGAAATCACCTTCTATACACAAGGTAATTTTACCGATTTGTGTAGAGGACCGCATATACCGCATACAGGCTTTATTAAAGCCATTAAGCTTACCAATGTTTCCGGTGCATACTGGAAGGGGGATGAGAAGAATAAGATGCTTACTCGTGTATATGGTATTACATTCCCCAATCAGAAAGAATTGGATGAATACCTAGCCATGCTGGAAGAAGCTAAAAAGCGCGACCACCGCAAGCTAGGAAAAGAGCTGGGCATCTTCACCATGGATGAAATGGTGGGACAAGGATTACCCTTATGGTTACCAAATGGAACCATAATTATTGAGGAGCTCGAAAAGCTGGCTAAAGAAACTGAAGAAGCAGCCGGCTATAAAAGAGTAGTGACCCCTCATATCGCTAAGGAAAGCATGTACTTGACTAGTGGTCACCTGCCTTATTATGCCGATAGTATGTATCCACCCATGGAACTAGATGGGGAGCGATACTATCTAAAAGCCATGAACTGTCCGCATCACCACCGCATTTTTGCTTCGGAGCCTAAAAGCTATCGTGATTTACCGTATCGTATTGCAGAGTATGGTACCTGCTATCGCTATGAGCAAAGCGGAGAATTATTCGGACTGATGCGCGTGCGTTGTCTGCACATGAACGATGCACATATCTATTGTACCAAAGAACAGTTTGCTGATGAGTTTCGTGCGGTAAACGATATGTATCTGAAGTATTTTAAGATATTCGGTATTGAAAAGTATGTGATGCGACTGAGCCTTCACGATCCTGAAAAGCTTGGACAGAAGTACATCAACGAGCCTGAACTCTGGAAGGAAACAGAAGAGCTTGTTCGTAACGTGCTTATAGAAAGCAATATTCCTTATGTTGAAGTGAAAGGTGAGGGTGCTTTCTATGGTCCTAAAATTGATGTACAGATTTGGAGTGCCATCGGACGGGAGTTTACCTTAGCTACCAATCAGGTAGACTTCGCGCAAGGACGCAGATTCAATCTTACATTTACCAATCAGAATAACGAACCGGAAGTGCCGTTGATTATACATCGTGCACCGCTGGGTACTCACGAACGTTTCATTGGCTTCCTGCTGGAGCATTATGCAGGAAAGTTTCCGGTGTGGCTGGCCCCCGTGCAAGTAAAAGTGTTACCCATTAGTGACAAATTCCTTCCCTATGCACAGGAGGTACAAGGCAAATTAAGGGCTGCTGGCGTACGGGCCGAAGTAGACGACCGCAATGAAAAGATTGGTAAAAAGATTCGTGATACCGAATTGTACAAAGTGCCTTACATGCTCATTGTAGGTGAAAAAGAAATGAATGAGAATAAAGTATCTGTACGTAGACAAGGTAAAGGAGATGCGGGAGCAAAAAGTGTAGAAGCATTCATGAACGAAATTCTCATTGAAATAAAAGAAAAGCGCAACAACTAATGCATATAGCCCGGTATTAAATACCGGGCTATTATTTTGAACAATTTAACGAAAACTGTGTTAAATATTCGCCCCGGTGTAGGTGCAAAGGATGTAATGATCATCATTAGCCCTCTTTGCAGGTCGTAGAGAAAATATTTTGCAGGGCGCAATATCGGAGCTAAAAGGGCGTCTAAGCCTATTATCTCCACCACCAGCGTTTTCTTGCCTTCTGAAAAAGTACTTGGTTAATTGTTAGGGAGTTAAACAAAACTCATGTTTTGCTGTTAATGTTTGTTTTGCCGTGCTAGACGTGTTGGCAGCAAAATGAGACAGGTAAATTATGTTTTTTATGTTTTATTGTTTAGAGAAGCGACTCATGATGAGAAGAAAAACACTGCTGCTTTTGCTCTTTGTACTTTCGATAATAAGTACGAAAATACATGCACAAAACAGCGAAGAACCTCCATTAAATGATGCCACGCTTTCGGCACTAATTGATTACGCATTGGAGCATCAGCCTGCAGTTAAAAAGGCTACCATTGATCAAGAAATCACCGATCTGCAGGTAAAGAACAAATTGGCCGACTGGTATCCTCAAGTCAACTTCAACTACAATTATCAGCGCAATTTTCAGTTGCCGGTAAATATTGTGGATGGTAATTCTATACGTTTTGGAGTTGATAATTCATCAGCTTTGCAATTCACTGCTACACAAAACATCTTCAATCGTGATGTGCTTTTGGCTAGTCGCACTAAGGATGATGTGCGCTTTATTGCAGAAAAGCAGGTGGAAAATGCTAAGATCAATCTTGTAGCAAATGTTTCTCGTAGTTTTTATGATCTGCTAGCAACACAGCAACAATTAAGAATTACGGAAGAAAATATTGCAATGCTGGCGCGGAGCTTAAAAGATGCGCGTGCGCGTTATGATGCAGGAGTAGCAGATAAAACCGATTACCAAAGAGCCACTATTGCTTTAAACAATGCACAAGCTTCGAAACGCGCCATTGAAGAAGCATTACGAGCTAAGTTGGCTAATCTGAAGTATCTAATCAATTATCCGGAAGACAGAGAGTTAACCCTGCAATACGATAGTGCTACACTGGAAAATGAAATCTATTTGGATACCTTATCTACGGCAGTTTACACCCAGCGCGTAGAGTATCAACAACTGCAGGCACAGCTAAGATTACAGGAAGCGAATGTTAAGTATAACAAATGGAGCTATATTCCTTCAGTATCTGCCAATGGTGCATATATTCGCAACTTTCAGAACAATGCCCTAAGCAAGCTTTACAGTCAAGGATTCCCTAATTCTTATGCTGCACTTACTTTGGGCTTCCCCATATTTCAAGGTGGAAAAAGGAAGAATAATATTTCGATAGCACAAAAACAAGTTGAGCAAACACGTTTGGATATAGAAAACTTTACCAATCAGGTAAATAGTGAGTATCAATCCGCCTTAGCTCAGTACAAGGCGAGTATGGCCAACTATCTGGCTTTAAAGGAAAATATGGAGCTGGCCGCTGAAGTACACCGTATTATTGAACTGCAGTACAGAGAAGGAATAAAAACCTATCTGGAACTGATTACTGCGCAAACCGATTTAAGAGCTGCCCAGATTAACTATTACAATGCTGTTTACAGTCTGCTTAGCAGTAAAATTGATGTCCTAAAAGCTCAGGGTGCTATTAATGTTAAATAGAACTAAACTAAAAAATAAACTGATGAAAAGAGTTTCGATATACGCGTTTCTATTATTGTCTCTGATAGCCTGTAAAAGTAAACAACAACAGCAGGGAGCTCCACAGAATGCACCTGTTCCTGTTACGGTAATGCAGGTTACCGAGAGTGGTATTGCAGCTTATTATGATGAGTATCCCGGTATACTTGTCCCTCTGAACGAATCTGAAATTAGGCCTCAGGTCACTGGTTATATTACGGGTATTTTTTTCAAAGATGGAGATAAGGTTGTAAAAGGACAAAAGCTTTATAGCATTGATCAGCAAACTTACGATGCTAATTATCAGGCTGCACTGGCTAATATTGCGCTTCAGGAAACCAATCTCCTGAAGGCAAAAAAAGACGCCGAGCGTTATCATGCTTTAGACAAGCAGGACGCAATTGCAAAACAACAGGTAGATTATGCTGATGCAGCACTGGCAGCTGCCGAGAAACAATTGGCCGCTGCAAAGGCGCAGGCAAATGCGCTTAAGGCCAACGTTAGTTACTCGACCATCTATGCACCTTTTACCGGTACTATAGGTATTTCTAAAGTGCGTGTAGGAACATCGGTGGTGGCAGGACAAACCGTGCTGAATACTATTTCTACCGATAATCCTATGGCGGTAGATTTTGCAGTAGATCAGAAAGAAATTATGCGGTTTGCCAAACTGCAAAATTCAAAGGATATTATCGATTCTACCTTTTCTCTAGCTTTTGGTAATGATATATATCCGCATTATGGAAAGGTGTATACCATGGATCGTGCTGTAGATCCGCAAACCGGTACTATTAAAGTTAGACTTGTATTTCCTAATAACCAGCAGCTACTAAAGGCAGGTATGAGTTGCACTGTAAGAGTACTGAATATGGCGAACTCCAGATCCATACTTATACCTTATAAAGCAGTAACCGAACAATTAGGTAGCTTCTTTGTGTATGTTGTAGAGGATGGTAATAAAGTAACACAACGGAAAGTTACATTGGGTAAACAGCTTGGTACCAATATTCTAATTAAGGATGGATTACAGGCAGGGGAAAGTATCGTGGTAGAAGGTGTGCAGAACTTGAGAGAAGGTTCGCTGATTACTACTGATACTACCGGGAGCAGCCCCGGTGCTACTCCTGCAAAGAAATAATAAAAAATCACTGATAACCGGGTAGTAGAACCTATCGGGTTGTCTTAAGCGCAGAAAAGCCCTCCTATGCTTTAGTGTTTTTTTAGAGGAGCATGGAATCAACAAAGTCATTAAACTTAAACTATTAGCGTTTTCATGATAGCTGATGTATTTATAAAAAGACCGGTAACCGCTATCGTCATATCGATTGTTATTGTGCTAGTGGGGATAATTTCTATATTGACCCTGCCTGTGGCAAAGTATCCTGATATTACACCGCCTACAGTACAGATCTCTAGTAACTTTATCGGTGCCGATGCAGAAACGGTGGAGCAGACCACCACCACTGCTATTGAAACCCAAGTGAATGGTACTCCCGGCATGACTTACATGACCAGTAACAGTACCAGTAGTGGACAAAGTAGCATTACGGTAAATTTTCAGGTAGGTACAGATATCAATATTGCAACGCTCGACGTGCAAAACCGTGCTAGTGTTGCGGAACCTACTTTGCCTGATGCGGTAAAACGATTGGGTATAACAGTACGTAAGCGTAACCCTAGTATTATGATGGCTCTTGCGTTTTACTCACCTAATGGTACGCATGATGCCACTTTTATCGGAAACTACGTAAACCTGTACGTTAAAGATGCGCTGCTACGTGTGAAAGGTGTAGGAGATATTTTCTCGCGGGCGGATGACTTTAGTATGCGCGTATGGCTCGATCCTACCAAAATGGCGGCATTGGGTATTACACCTGCCGAGGTAAATGCGGCATTACAGGAGCAAAACCTTCAAACAGCTGCTGGTACGATCGGCGGTAATCCACAAAGTGGCGAGCAGATATTTGAATACAGTCTGCTGACAAACAGCCGTATCAATACTCCCGAGCAATTTGAAAACATTATTGTTCGTACACGCCCATCCGATGGAAGCATCGTATATCTAAAAGATGTTGCTAAAATAGAACTAGGTAAGTTCGATTATAATGCTAATGCATTTGTAAGTGGTAAGCCTGCAGCCTTCTTGCTAATTTATCAGGCTCCGGGTGCCAATGCGCTGGATACTTACAAAGGCATTATGGAGGCTTTGGATAGACTAAGGCCTAGTTTTCCTAAGGATATCGATTTTAAAATTCCTCTCGAAACTGCAACAGTGGTACAGATATCCATAAACGAGGTATTGCACACGTTTATGGAAGCCTTGGTGCTCGTGGTATTGGTGGTATTCTTATTCTTGCAAAGCTGGAGAGCAACGCTTATTCCTGTACTGGCTATTCCGGTGTCATTGATTGGGACGTTTATATTCTTCCATCTGCTTGGCTTTACGATCAACACGCTTACGTTATTTGCATTCGTTCTAGCTATTGGTATTGTGGTGGACGACGCTATTGTGGTAGTGGAAGCCATTCAGCATAATATCGACAGTCGGGGTATGTCGCCAAAGGATGCAACCATCACGGCCATGAAAGAAATTTCTGCTCCTGTAATAGCTATTGCGCTAATATTGGCAGCTGTATTCATTCCTGTTGGCTTTATTCCGGGTATTGTGGGTAGATTGTATCAGCAGTTTGCGATCACCATTGCGGTATCGGTGTTATTGTCGGCTTTTGTGGCATTGTCGCTTACTCCGGCATTAAGTATGCTGATGTTGAAGCCCACTGCAACTTTAAAGGAGAAGAAAAACTTTCTGGACCGCTTTTTCGATAAGTTCAATGACTGGTTTGCTAAAGTAACGCGTGGCTATACGAAAAGTGTGGGACGCTGGATTAGGAAGACGCCTTATGTAATTACATTGTTAATACTGGTAGTGGTTACCATGTTCTTCCTGTTTAAAATAAAACCTACAGGATTTATTCCTACTGAAGACGAAGGTCGTTTGTTTGTGACTTACGAGATGCCTGAGGGAACCAGTACCACGCGCAGTATTGCAATGATTAAAGACATTATGACCCGCATCGAGGAGATCCCTGAAGTAGATGTGGTAGGAGGTTTGGCTGGTCTCAATATTATCAGCTTTAGTAATAAATCTAACGTGGGTACCATGTTCGTTAAGCTGAAATCATGGGAACAGCGCAAAGGTCCCAATCAGGATGTAAATGCGGTTATTGCAAAAATCACGGCAGCTACACGGGATATTAAAGAAGCCAGAGTGATGCCTATTGCGCCTCCGGCGATACCTGGACTAGGACAAACTGCAGGTTTCACATTCCAGCTACAGCAAGTAGGTACTACAGACGATGTAAAGCAGTTTGAAGCAGTTGCAAATAAGTTCTTGCAACAGCTTAATGCGCATCCTGCTATTGGAAGGGCTTACACCTTCTTTAATGCTCGCACCCCCAGTTATCAGGTAAGTGTGAATAGAGAGATGGCGAAAAAAATGGGTGTAAGTGCAGCAGAGGCATATACCACACTGGCTAATTTCCTTGGAAGTAGTTATGTAAACGACTTTAATATTTACGGTCGCAACTTCCGAGTAGTCACACAAGCGGATTATGTTTACCGCGGTTCTTTAGATAACCTGAAGGACTATTACGTACGTAATAATCAAGGCAGTATGGTGCCGTTGGATCTACTGGTTACCACTAAACTGATTGAAGCGCCGGCAGTAATATCTCACTTTAATATTTATCGTTCAATTGAAATTAACGGAACTCCTCAGGAAGGTTATAGTAGTGGTCAGGCGATCGAGGCTTTGCGCGAAGTCGCTAAAACGCTACCTGCAGGATATGGATATGAGTTTTCAGGTATGAGCCGTGAGGAAATTGCTGCTGGAGATCAGCAAACCATGATATTTGCTATCTCGATCATATTCGTATTTCTTTTCCTAGCGGCCTTATACGAAAGCTGGTCCGTTCCTTTTGCCGTATTGTTAGCAGTACCTATTGGTGCCTTCGGATCTATCTTGGCGCTTACTTTCTTGCCCAAGCTTACTAATAATGTGTATGCCCAGATCGGATTGATTACTTTGATAGGTTTGGCTGCGAAAAATGCCATTTTGATTGTAGAGTTTGCCAAAGAACGGGTGGATAAGGGACTCGATGTGGTGCAGGCTACTTTACAGGCGGTAAGATTAAGGTTGCGTCCTATTATCATGACATCTCTGGCATTTATCTTAGGGGTAGTGCCATTGATGATGGCTAGCGGGGCCGCGTCTGTCAGTCGTCGTACTATTGGCTGGACGGTATTTGGTGGTATGATGGCCGCCACCTCACTAGCCATATTTGTAGTGCCGGTGCTGTATGTGCTGATTACGAAGATTAGTTACGGTAAAAAAGTGATAAAGGCTCATGAGCCAGAAGAGTAATGTAGAGGCTTAAGGTTGATAAAAAGCTCGAAATCATTCTACGATTTTGAGCTTTTTATTATCATCACATATAAAAATAAGCGCACTTATTATTTCTTATAATTATGTGAAATAAAAAATTGCATGAGTGAGTTTTATTCACAATCTTTGTAAAAAATATTTTAACTTGCCTAATCCCATAAGGCAATAAAATAAACAATATTTCCAACTTCTGTATGGGAAGAAGTTGCTTGAATTAAAAGATTAAATGGCTGTACCACAAAATCCAAATTTTAATCGTCCTTCTTTCGGAGGGGGACAGTTTGGTGGAAATAAACAGAACAAAGTGAACTTTAGGAATCGTTTACCTCAGAAGGAAACATTACATCGAATTAATCACAACATCAAGGCTCCACAAGTGCGCCTGGTGGGCGATAATGTGGAGGTAGGGATTTATCCTATTCAAGAAGCGTTAAAAATTGCACAACAGCAGGAATTAGATCTGGTGGAAATTTCTCCCACTGCAGATCCTCCTGTATGTAAAGTAATAGATTACAATAAGTTCCTTTACGATAAGAAGAAGAAAGAAAAGGAAATTAAGGCCAAAAGTAAGGCCACCGAGGTAAAGGAAATACGCTTTACGCCCAATACGGACGATCATGACTTCGACTTTAAAGCAAAACACGCAGAAGGTTTCTTGAAAGACGGTAACAAAGTAAAGGCCTACGTGCAGTTTAAAGGACGCGCAATCCAGTTTCAGGATAGAGGCCAGTTACTGCTTTTAAAGTTTGCCGAAAGATTGGCGGAGTTTGGAACCTTAGAAAGCATGCCTAAACTGGAAGGGAAACGCATGCTAGCCATGATTGCTCCCAAATCCAAGAAAAAGTAAAATCTTTATCATAACTCTCTCAGCCGAAAGCATGCCGCTTTCGGTTTTTTGTTATCCTAAGAGCAATAAAGTTGGATGAAGTCCTAACATAAAAAGCCCCGCTTGAAAAGCGGGGCAGATATAGAAAATTACTTTAATCGATTGTTACTGATTAGATGATATCCATTGCCTTTACAAAAAAAGTTGTTACGAACGGCAATATCAGCGTAAGCCAGGGCCAATGCGCAAAACATGCGAACAGAAATGCTGCAGTAGAAACCAGGAATAAAATCCACATTAACCCTTTATTTTTTGTACCGGTTGACATAGCTTATCTTTTTGCCTGCAAATGTAATACATACTGCCAATATATTTGCACACTAGGCGATTGAAATTTTATTTTAAAAATAGGGTCGGAATACCTATTTTCGTCTTTTGTGTACTATATACACAATATTCTAATGCTTGTTATTGATGAAACTTTTTTTCTACATCAGGTATCACACACATTTTGGAGAAAGCCTTTTTATTACAGGAAATGCTGCTGAGTTGGGCGGTGGTAGGGATTTGATAGAGATGCATTATTTTAATCAAGACTTCTGGCGTATAGAGCTGGATATCGATGTAACTACCCTTGATGAGAAACCTCTAGAGTATAAATATGTATTTAAGGGTACAGACGGAGAACTGGTGCACGAATTCCGTAATAGGACGATCTATCTGAAGCAACACAACGTTTCCACGTTGAAGATTTTCGATATGTGGAATTATTCCGGTGCTTACCCAAATGTATTTTACACCGATCCTTTTCAGAAAATATTATTGCCCTCACGAAAAGCAAGTAAGATTGAGTTTAAAAAAAACATCACCCATATTTTCAAGGTTAAGGCTCCCTTATTAGGTAAGGATGAGGTAGTAGGGCTATTAGGCGATAACGAAGTATTACACCAATGGGATGAGGAGCACCCTTTATTGTTGCAATTTGATGGTTCCTCCTGGGTGAGGGGAGTAGACTTGAGTAGAGCTGCTTTCCCCGTATCATACAAATATGGTGTATACAATAAAAAAACAAAACGATGGTTGCGTTATGAGGACGGTGAAAACCGTCGGTGCTTTGAGCATGCTGCTTTAGGAGAGCAAATTCTTGTGCAGGATGGATTTATCAATCTTCCGCATAATACTTGGAAGGGTGCAGGAGTAGCCATTCCGGTATTTAGTCTCAGAAGTAAAAAGGGATTAGGTATTGGTGAGTTCAGCGATTTGAAACTACTTACCGACTGGGCGGTTACTACCGGATTGCGTCTGATACAAATCTTACCCATAAACGATACTACCGCTACCCATACTTGGAAAGATTCTTATCCATATGCGGCAATATCTGCATTTGCTTTGCACCCGATTTATATCCATCTGGATGCCCTCCTCGGCAAACAGCATAAGGAGGAGCTTTTGTCTAAAATTAAAGCTCAAAGAGAGGCCTTAAACAAGCTGGATGCAGTAGATTATGAAGCGGTATTACAGTTTAAACTCGACATACTCAAAGCGCTTTTTAAAACAGAAGGTGATGCATGCCTGCAATCACAGGAGTATCAATCTTTCTTCCAGCAGCATCAGTATTGGTTGATGCCCTATGCTGCTTATTGTTATTTGAGAGATAAATATCAGTCTCCGGATCCTGCTACCTGGAGCACACATAACGTGTATAGACCGGAAGAGATTGCCTTGTTCTTTAAGCCTGAACACGAAGGATATAAAGAAGTGTTGCTGCATTGTTATATTCAGTATCAGCTGCACCTACAACTGTTAGATGCTGTACAGTACGCGCATCAAAAAGGTGTAATTATTAAAGGTGATATTCCTATTGGTATTTATCGTTACGGCTGCGATGCTTGGGTAGAGCCAGAATTATATAACATGCAGCTACAGGCTGGGGCACCACCTGACGATTTTGCCACCACAGGCCAGAACTGGGGGTTCCCTACTTATAACTGGCCCCGTATGCAGCAGGATGATTTTGCATGGTGGAGGAAGCGTTTTAGGCAAATGAGCTTGTATTTCGATGCTTTTCGCATTGATCATATTCTGGGTTTTTTCAGGATATGGAGTATTCCTATCGATGCTGTGCAGGGGATCATGGGCCACTTTGACCCTTGTATTCCGGTGCATGTAGATGAGTTTGCCGAGCGAGGTATATGGTTCGATTATGAAAGATTTTGTAAGCCTTATATTACTGACGAGGTGTTGCAGGAAATTTTCGGTGAACGAGCAGAAGAAGTCAAACAGAATTTTCTGAAGAAACATGGTCCGCGGGAGTATCAGCTTCTGCCGGAGTTTGATACCCAAAGAAAAATAGAAGCATGGTTCTCCGATAAGGATGGAGAAGCTGCGCATTCAATGCGGGAGGGTTTATACTATCTGGTAAGTAACGTACTTTTATTCGAGCAGGAAAATTCGGATAAAAAAGAATTTCATTTCCGTATTGCGCTGGATAAAACAACGTCATTCCGACATCTGCAGCCTCATATTAGAGAGCAACTGTGGGATTTGTATATCGATTATTTCTATCGTCGCCAAAATGATTTATGGCGAAAAGAAGCATTGAAAAAATTACCCCAGCTTAAAGCGGCAACAAATATGCTAATATGCGGTGAGGACCTAGGAATGGTGCCCGATAGTGTGCCCGGTGTGATGCAACAGTTGGGGATACTAAGTCTAGAGATTCAGCGCATGCCTAAGCAGTGGGGTGTGAGTTTTTTCAACCCGGCCACAGCACCTTATTTATCCGTTGTTACGCCTTCTACGCATGATATGAGCACTATTCGAGGCTGGTGGCAAGAAAACAGAAGTATTACGCAGCAGTTTTATAATACGGAGCTTGAGCAGAAAGGAGAGGCGCCATACTTCTGTGAGCCATGGATTAATAAAGCTATCGTATTGCAACACCTACATGCTCCAGCTATGTGGAGTATTTTTCAGTTGCAGGATTTATTGGGCATGAGTGCATCACTACGTAGGGAAAATCCTGAGGAAGAACGCATCAATGTGCCTGCCAATCCACATCATTACTGGCGTTATCGTATGCATATCACGCTGGAACAACTCTTGAAGGAAAAGGCGTTTAATGAAGAGTTGAGAGGGTATGTACTGAATAGCGGCAGATAACTACTATTGAGAATCTATTATGTGAAATTAGAGATATAAACAAGGGAGTTATTAATAACTCCCTTGACCTTTACCGCCTTCTACAATGGCTACACTGGCACTACATCCCAAACGTGTAGCCCCGGCTTCAATTAATTCCTTGGCAAATTTGTAATCTCTTATACCGCCACTAGCTTTTATTCCAACCTGGGCAGGTAAATGTTGTTTAAACAGTGTTACAGCATGTATGCTGGCTCCCTTCTCAGCATAGCCCGTCGAGGTTTTTAAATAGTCAATGCCGGAAGCACCATACAGCTCGCAGCATTTAATAATCTCCTCGTCTGTAAGCACTCCACTTTCGATAATAATTTTGATGACTTTGTTTTTCTCTTTTATAATAGGTGCCAGTGCCTCGATTTCTTTTTGAAGATATACCCAATCGTTATTTTTCAAAGCAATTAGATTGATGACGATGTCCAACTCATCAGCCCCGTCTTCAATTGCTTGATACACCTCGGCTTTCTTGGCAGTTATTGTTGAATAACCGAATGGGAATCCTATAACTGTACAGGTTTTTACGGTACTGCCTTCCAGCAATGCTTTGGTCTGCTTTACGAATGGTGGAGGTACGCATGCCGAGGCAAACTGATATTGCCGGGCTTCGTTACACACTCGCTCAATATCGCTTAATAAAGTAGTGGGTTTTAAAATGGTGTGATCTATGTAAGTGTTCAACTGCATTGTAGTCTGAATTTTACATCAAAAGTACAGTAACCTGTGGAATGATCTTAATAAACTTTCTGGAGCTAAGGGCTCATAAAAAGAGAGTGAAAAATCCTGATCTGAAAAGACCGGAATTCTCACTCTCTCCTCTAAGAGTCTATTTAAAAAGTACGTCTAAAAAAGTTAATCCTGTATTGTTGCCTTTATCACTTTTGAAGCAGTGGTCGTGCCATCGATATCCACTTGTATAATGCGTACAAAAACATCCTTCTTATTCGAAATGATAGTTTGATCATTTTTTGTGCAGGCTACTGATGCGATGGTAAGCGTCAGCAATAGCACTCCGAATATCCATTTGTTTCTTCTGCCGAATAACAATGCGCCCAGAAAGGCTATTACGCCAAGTCCGATGAAAGTATACCTGTTACCGGTAGTTGCAAACTGATAGGTGATAGGAATATCAGAGTTGTGGTTAGCTGCTTTGGATTTTACGGTGCCGATGGTTTTGAAGTTTTTTCCATCTTCCGATACCTGTATTTCAAAGTAGTCATTGTTTTTTTCCGCTAGTGTTTGCCAGTGTACTTGAAGGGTAGTGCCGGAAATAGCCGCACTGATGGTCCCAAATACTACAGGAAGTGTCGTATTGTCTAACCATTTAAAATCACCAATAGATATTGCAGCATTAATGTCGTTACGATTGCTTCTGATAATGTGTGTCATTACTACACTATCTACATACACATTAGGGTCAACAGTGAAATAGATCGTGCCTTTTTCGTTGTCTAAATCACGCAAAGAAGGATTTATTACCTGCCAGCCATTGGCTTCACCCCAAACACCATTTCTGCCTCCATTAAAATTGGCTATAGTTACAGTTCCTGAATTAGTAGTTTGCACAAAACTATTAATTGGGTCAGCCAGTTCAAATGTAAAAGGAACTAAGAATCCGTTGCTATATATCTTTACCTCTATGGAGTCGTAAGAATTGTCTACATCGTTAATGGTAAATGAGAGACCTTTAGGGCGGGTAAGGCTAGCTGTAAAGTCGGCTACTACATTTGATCTTCCGCCATTACAATTGCCACCATTGGCTGTAGAATTACGTGCTATAGCTAATGGGTAACCTGATGTTGAGGGGAAGTAACCATTATTATAACAGAAAGTAGGTTTCCTAAGTATTGCAGGTGAGTTTACTGAAATGGTGCTTAGGTCTGTATCAAGGCAAGATGCCTCAAGACGTAAGTAAGGTTTTATTGTTACTCCATCGGCTGCGGTGATAGCTTGTAACACAGGATTTGTGGATTGACAAGATTGTGGCCCTGGAGAGGGGAAGGTCATCTGCGAATACGTGCAGAAAGATTGCAATAAAATTAGTGCACAGCCAATTGTTTTTTTCAATAATTTCATAATCGACTACGGTTTTGTTTATAAATACTTAGGGGGGACGAAGTTATTTCAAACTGGGAGTGCAGCTTTTTTTTCGTTGAGTTCCGCAGGATTTTCGACGAGGAGGAATATTTTTACGCCCAATGAAAAGCTGAGCACAAGAAATTTGCATTAACACTAGATTAACCAACACTGTTATGTGAAGGTTGAAAATATTTGATGAGATACGTTTTTCAGATTGTATAAATCACTTTCGTATTTTAGTATTTAAATACAAACCCTATGCGCAAATTCAAGAAATTACTAGTTTTCCCTCTAGCATTTTCGCTTACAATAGCGGTTGCTCAACGGGGGAATGCTCCTCAGTTCAGAGGTGGAGCCTCCCAGATTAAGTATCCAATCGTAGAAGCTATCGTAAAAGAAGCTAATGAAAACTCTCAATTGGAACAATTGGCTCATGAATTACTCGATGGAATTGGTCCTAGGCTCGTGGGTACACCTGAAATGCAACAAGCTGGAGACTGGGCTATTGAAAAGTTTAAAAGCTGGGGCATAGAAGCTCATAGCGAAAAATGGGGTGAATGGCGTGGATGGCAGCGTGGCCCCGCTCATATCGACATGATTTACCCTCGTGTGAAATCTCTCGAAGGTATGCAGCTGGCTTGGAGCCCTGGAACTAATGGTAAAACAATAACTGCAGAAACCATTATTTTACCTTATTTTCAGGATTCGCTTGCGTTTCAAAAGTGGCTACCTGAAGTGAAGGGTAAATTTGTAATGATTTCCATGATGCAGCCTACGGGTCGTCCCGACAAAAATTGGGAAGAGTATGGCACTAAGGAGTCTATCGATAAAATGAATAGAGAAAGAGATTCTCTCACTCGTGCCTGGCAGAAGCGTATTCAAAACACAGGGCATACTTCACGCACATTACCTGTAGCATTGGAAAAAGCCGGTGCACTAGGTATTATTACTAATAACTGGTCAAAAGCTGTAGGAGCGGATAAAATTTTCGGTGCTTATACCAAAAAGATACCTACAGTGAACTTATCGCTGGAAGATTACGGCTTGGTATACCGATTGACTCAGTCCGGTAAAAAACCTAAACTAAGCATGAAGATAGAATCGAAAGATCTGCCTGTGGCACCGGCATTTAATATTATTGCGGCTATAAAAGGAGTGGAAAAGCCTGATGAGTATGTGATTTTATCAGCCCATTTCGATTCATGGGATGGAGCTTCCGGAGCTACCGATAACGGTACCGGTACGCTTACTATGATGGAAGCAGCTCGTATCTTAAAGAAAGTGTATCCCAATCCTAAACGTACTATTCTAGTGGGATTGTGGGGAAGTGAAGAGCAGGGACTTAATGGCTCTCGTGCTTTTGTGGAAGATCATCCCGAGATTGTTGCCAACATTCAGGCTGTGTTTAATCAGGATAATGGAACCGGTCGCATAACAAGTCTTCAAGGCCAAGGCTTTCTGCACGCTTATGAATATCTGGGCAGATGGCTTACATATGTTCCTCGTGAGGTAAGGCAGCATATCGAAACCAGTTTTCCCGGCTATCCTGGAACCGGCGGATCGGATTTTGCCTCATTTGTTATGGCCGGTGCTCCAGCATTTTCGTTGAGTTCTTTAAGCTGGGATTATGGTACCATCACTTGGCATACCAATCGTGATACATACGATAAAATTGTCTTTGATGATTTGCGCAATAATGTTATTCTTACAGCAGCACTGGCTTATGCGGCAAGTGAAGATCCCGCTAAATCATCAAGAGAAAAAATTGTTTTACCAATAGATCCGTCTACGGGAAAGCCCAGAGAATGGCCTAAACCTGTATCTCCTACAAGAAGAGGTGGTTTAGATTAAACAGTTACTTTACGATTCTAGATAATTAAAAAGAAGGGGGTAATAATGCCCCCTCTTTTTTTAAATTATATATGTATATGGTTTGCTAGCTTATCATTTTTTTATTACGTATATGCTCTCTAACAGATTCCAATTCTTTTTTAGCTTTTTCTAGCTCTTCCTGTGCTTCTTTCAGGTTTTTTTCGAGCTGAGGTTGAATGAGCATGGTCGCCATTTTTACTTGTTCTTCAATTTGTCCTTTGCTGATTTTCGATAATGCATTGTTGAGTTCATCTTTTACGGGTTGTATTTCTTTTATTTTCAGGGCAGATTTTACTTGTACTACGGCCTTCTCGACATTGCAATGAATGATATCCAGATTAATACCTTCTATTGTCCTTGATACCTCAGAAGCGATATCTCGGTGTTTAAGCTCCCTAACCGCCTTCTCCAGTTGGGTTATGGCTTCATTGAGTTCTGCAATCTTTTTATCCCTTTGAGAGGGAATGGTATCGCTGATAGCAAAAAATTTCTGAAAAAATCCAGGAATCATGGGTATTGTCCAGGACGCCAGCGTAAAAATGGTGAACGTGGCCAGCAGTACCACAAACAAAGCTCTGTAAAATTTGAAGTATCGCATAGCAGGTGCATTTTGTTTTTTTAGGGAAAATTGACGGGTTAAAAGTACGATAATATTCGTATTATATATTGCTACTTTTTATCTATTATGGAAAGTTTAACAAAAGGAGCGGGTAGAATAAAAAAAACACCTCACATACTACTATGTGAGGTGTTTTTTTATGAGTGGATGTATTTATGCTTCTTGTGTGCTGGCATTTTCTTTTATGGAGAATGTGAGCTTGTCGTTGTCTTTATCCAATTCCACTATTAGCAAATCTCCAGGCTTTACATTCGTATTCAGAATTTCCTCGGCCAAAGGATCTTCCAAGTATTTCTGAATGGCTCTGTGAAGTGGTCTTGCACCAAATTGCTGGTCATACCCTTTTTCTGCCAGGAAGGTTTTGGCTTCTTCGCTCAGCTCCAGTTTGTAGCCTAGATTTTCCACACGCTTCAATACGCCCTTCATAGAGATATCGATGATCTTGAAGATATCTTCCTGAGTAAGGCTATTGAAGATAACCACATCATCAATCCGGTTCAAGAACTCTGGGGAGAAAGTGCGTTTCAACGCTTTTTCAATTACAGCCTTATGCTCTTTCTCTTCATTGGCCAGCCTAGCTTGTGTAGCAAATCCTACACCGGCACCGAAATCTTTGAGCTGGCGTACACCAATGTTGGAGGTCATGATAATGATGGTATTCTTGAAGTCTACTTTTCTACCTAAACCATCGGTAAGCTGACCATCATCCAGCACCTGCAATAGAATATTGTAAATATCGGGGTGTGCTTTTTCGATCTCATCCAGCAAGATCACACTGTAAGGTTTGCGGCGTACTTTCTCGGTAAGTTGCCCACCTTCTTCATAACCTACATAACCGGGAGGAGCACCAATCAAGCGGCTCACGGTAAATTTTTCCATGTATTCGCTCATATCGATTCTAATCAGCGAATCTTCTGAGTCGAATAAATACTTGGCCAATGAGCGAGCCAACTCGGTTTTACCCACACCGGTGGGACCGAGGAAAATAAAGCTTCCGATAGGTTTCTTAGGATCTTTTAAACCTACACGGTTTCTTTGAATGGCTTTTACCACTTTGGCAATTGCCTCATCCTGTCCCACTACCATTCCTTTCATATCTTCGCTCATCTTGCGAAGCTTCTCAGTTTCGGCTTCCACCATTTTGCGTACAGGTATGCCGGTCATGATGTTGATCACTTCGGCAATATCTTCCTCAGTGATAGGATAGCGTTTATGTTTGCTTTCTTCCTCCCACTGTAATTTAGCGCGTTCCAGTTCTTCAGCCAGTTTCTTCTCTGTGTCACGAAGCGAAGCTGCTTCTTCAAATTTCTGACTTTTGACTACTCTATTCTTTTCTTCTTTTACTTCTTCTATTTTCTTTTCCAGTGCAAGAATATTATCCGGTACGTTGATGTTTTTAAGATGCACACGCGCGCCTACTTCATCCATTACATCGATGGCTTTATCAGGCAGTAGCCTGTCAGTGATGTAACGATCGCTGAGTCTTACGCACGCTTCAATAGCATCATCGGTATAGGTAACACTGTGGAAGTCTTCATATTTAGATTTAATATTCGTAAGTATCTGAATGGTTTCTTCCACGGTAGGCGGATCTACCATCACTTTCTGGAAGCGACGATCCAATGCACCATCTTTTTCGATGTACATGCGATATTCGTCCAGTGTGGATGCGCCAATGCATTGAAGTTCTCCGCGTGCTAACGCAGGTTTAAAGATATTGCTGGCATCCAGCGAACCGCTTGCACCGCCTGCCCCTACGATGGTGTGTAGCTCATCGATGAACAGAATCACATCGCGGTTTTTTTCCAGCTCGTTCATGATGGCCTTCATTCTTTCTTCAAATTGGCCACGGTATTTTGTCCCTGCAACTAGCGAAGCCAAATCCAACGATATCACTCTCTTGTTGAAGAGTACTCGGCTTACCTTTCTTTGTACGATGCGTAAGGCAAGCCCTTCCACGATGGCGGTTTTACCTACACCAGGCTCCCCTATAAGGATGGGGTTGTTCTTTTTACGTCGGCTTAATATTTGAGAAACTCTTTCAATTTCCTTTTCACGGCCTACGATAGGATCCAGTTGTCCGCTCTCCGCGAGTTTGGTAACATCACGTCCGAAGTTGTCCAGCACCGGGGTTTTACTCTTGGTATTACTTTTAGATGTGGTGCTTCTGGACTGTTGCGAATATCTTTTTTCATCTTCGAACTCTTCCTCACCTTCTTCGCCAAATTCTGCTCGCGGATCGTTGGATTTTACAATATCCAGTTCTTGACGGAAAGCATCATAATCCAGATCGTATTGATTCAGAATCTGAGTAGCAATGTTTTCCTTGTTCTTTAATATCGACAACATGAGGTGTTCGGTTTCCACCTGGTTACTTTTCAGCGCTTTTGCTTCGAGCACGGTTACCCGAATCACCTTTTCGGCTTGTTTGGTAAGCGGCAGGCTATTAATATTAGCCATATTCTTACCGGTTTTATCTTTTATGGCCAATTCTATTTCTTTGCGAAGCTCACCAATATCGATATTAAACCCTTTCAGAATTTTGATAGCAGTATTATCACCTTCCCGTATTAAACCTAACAGGAGGTGTTCTGTGCCAATGAAATCATTCCCAAGCCTCAACGCCTCTTCTCTGCTGTAAGAAATAATTTCTTTTACCTGGGGTGAAAAATTATTATCCATATTTTGTAGATAAAATGATCAATTACAATATTAACAAATATATTTGGTACTGGTTTGCGTAATTTGTAAACAGTAATGCTAATCTTTAATCGTCTTAATTATTAGACGCATTTTGCGGCTAAAAGAATGCATATTAAAGATAGTTGCATTTGCTCCAAATTTGTAAACCTTTTTTATAGTTATTTATGGAAGTCAAAATAGATACCAAAGAGAAATTTCACGTCATCACGCCAATAGTGTCGGAGCTTTCTGCTACAATGGCAGATCAAATAGATAAAATTTTGTTACCTTTTTTGCAGGAAAATATTAAAAATGTGGTGCTGAATCTGGAGCAGGTGCAGCATATGGATAAGGCCATAGCGGAGCAACTTATTCACATTCAGCAACAATTCTATGAAAATAATGCTTCATTTGTATGCTGTGCATTAGGCGAAGCAGTGGAAGCATTTTTGGCAGATTGTGAACTTTTGGAGCTCTTAAATGTTACGCCCACCGTAAGCGAGGCCGGCGACATCGTAAATATGGAGGAAATCGAAAGAGAGCTATTAGACAGTGACTTTTCGGAATAATGGTTGCAAATAACTTTAAATAGAAAAGCATGTTTGGTGTTACAATACTGGGAAATAATTCTGCGGTGCCGGCTTTTGACAGGCATCCGACCAGCCAGGTATTGACATTAAACAATCGAAATATACTGATTGATTGCGGCGAGGGTACTCAAATACAGCTTATCAAATATAAAATCAGACGTAGCAGAATTTCACATATTTTTATTTCACATCTTCATGGGGATCATTATTTCGGGCTGATTGGTTTAATTACCTCTTTTGCACTTTTAGGTCGTCAGCAGCCACTTACCATTGTAGCACCTGACCCACTACAACGAATTATCGAACTGCAATTGCAGGTTGCAGATACCAAACTGGGTTTTGAGCTTAACTTCATTACCATAAAAGAAACCGGACCTTTATTACAGTTGCCCGATGTAGAGGTGCGTTGTTTTCGTACCGATCATCGCATCGAGTGCTACGGATTTGTATTTAAAGAAGTACGCAATCTGCGCCGTCTAAATATTGAAAAGGTAAAGGAGTATAATATTCCTCTCAGTTTCTATGATAATCTACAAAGGGGAGAGGACTACAAAGCTAATGACGGTAGTATTATCGCAAACGCAATACTAACAACACCTGCTCCAAAACCCAGAGTGTATGCTTTCTGTGCTGATACCCGATATGATGAACGAATATTAGAGCATATCCATGGAGCCGATATGATTTATCATGAAACCACGTATCACGATGCGCTAGCGCAGATGGCAACAGAACGCTTTCATTCTACAACCAAACAGGCAGGGCGAATTGCTCAATTGGCAGGCGTAAAAAAACTGCTGATTGGTCATTTCAGCAGTAAATACGATTCATTAAAAGAGTTTGAAATCGAAACGCGTGAAGTGTTTCCGAATACGGATTTGGCATTAGAAGGGGTGAGTTATCTAATACCTCAGTAGGGTTAATTGTGATGAATCATCCACATTGTAATGCCAAAGCCGATGTAATGGGCTTCAGGATTATCAGAACCTCCTGCTCCCTGATATTCGTAGAGTTGAAAGTCTTTGTACACTAGGCCGATTCCTTTGGCGTATTTTTCTACAGAGCGTTCTTTAAAGCCAATACTTGTTTGAGGTGTAGGGGGAATATTCAGGCTTTCATCACGCTGTTCCACCGTCCATACATTTTCATAATGCTGCCCTTGAATATCTTCATTGCCGAAACTGGCATAATAAAAGTCCCAAGTATTCATGTCATATCCGGTACTCATTTCAAACAGCTGCTGATAGGGTGCAAAAGGCAGCTGGCTATTACCTTTCCATGAAAAATCTTGCCGCAGGGGTGCCTGTAGATTTACAACCCGAAGGTTATTGTCTAACGTTTCCACTTTTCGTGAAGATGGAATAACTAGATAAGTACCGTTATTCACCCAGGGCCCGGTTGCATTTTCATTGTTAATGAGTCTCTGTACCAGATATGCTTTTTGGTCATTGTCTTCTGTTTCCTGAATCACAGTGTGTTTAACCTGATATTTGTGCACTTCGATTACAGTACCGCTTCTAGCAAAAATGGTAGAGTCTAACCGATACGTTATGGATTTGCCTACTTGCAAGGGGTAGAAATCCTCGATGGAGTCCATTTGCAAAAACTCCTTTTCCTCGCGGCAGGAAGCGAAGAAAAGACATACTGTAAATAAGTACAGAAATGCTCTCAAGAAATAATACACTTTATGCAGGTTAGTTAGTTAATGATTAAAACCGCAAATCAGTTGTAATATTACGACAATCTTCCGGAATGTATCAATCCTCCGCCTATTACATCATCACCTTCATAAAACACGGCACTTTGTCCTGGTGCCACACCTTTAGTGTTCTGATAAAAACGAATTTTTAGTAAATCACCTTCGGGATATAAATTACCCAAGGTGCCCGGGTCCTTATAACGAATTTTGGTTACAGCTTCCATGCCGGGTGTAATACTATCGTATTTTATCAGATTGAATTTATGAACAAAGATTTCGTTTTTGTTCAGGTCTTCTTCATCACCGAGGGTAATGGTATTGCTATCCGGGTCGATGGCGGTTACGTAAGCTGGTTTACCTAAGGCAATATCTAGCCCCTTACGCTGACCTATAGTATAAAAAGGATAGCCTTTATGTTTACCCAGAATATTACCATTTTTATCTACGAAGTTGCCACCGTTAACGCGTTCTTCCAGGCCTTCTACATGTCTTTTCAAGAAACCGCGATAGTCGTTATCAGGAACAAAGCAGATTTCGTAACTCTCACTCTTTTTGGCTAAATCTGGATAACCGTAGTCGATGGCCATTTGTCTGATTTCGCTTTTATGATATTGGCCCAGCGGCAATAGAGTTCTACTCAGTAAATCCTGTTCCAGCCCCCATAGTACATAACTTTGATCCTTGATAGGATCTACTGCTTTACTGATTACATAACGGCCATTTTCATGCTGACGTATTTTAGCATAGTGACCGGTAGCTATATAATCGCATCCTAAAGCATCTGCACGTTTGAGAAGTGCCCTCCATTTAATATGTGTGTTGCACAGCACACAGGGATTAGGCGTACGCCCCGCCAGATATTCATCCACAAAATCCTTTACTACAAAGTCTCCAAACTCTTCCCGTATATCTAAAATAAAATGCGGAAATCCATGTTGTACAGCTGCCATCCGGGCATCATTAAAGCTATCGACATTGCAGCAGCCGGTTTCCTTTTTGCTGCCTCCACTCTGTGCATAATCCCATGTTTTCATGGTAATTCCTACTACTTCATAGCCTTCGTGATGCAGCATAAGGGCCACTACGGTACTGTCAATACCCCCACTCATTGCCACCAAAACTTTCCCGTTCTTGCTCATTTTTGAAAAAATTAATTGACAAAGATACTGAATTTAGGTATTGTGAAATGGGGTGCTCTGTTGGCAACCTTTTGAAAGTTGATAATATTAAAATAAATAATTTTTCATTATAAAATATTGTTTATTTTTAATATTTATCATAGTATTTGTTAACCTATAAAACTTCTATCTTTTTTTACTTAAACAACCGCAATAAAAAAGCTATCTTGCCGTTCAAATTCTAGGAGTACTTAAATCGCGTATTATGATTAAAATGCAAGTTATTGGTAATCTGGGAAGAGATTGCCTTGTTAATAATGTAAACGGAAGAAATGTCATCAATTTTACCGTAGCACATACTGAAAGGTACAGAGACAGCCAAGGAAATAATCAGGAGCGTACTACGTGGGTGGAGTGTGCATGGTGGACAGATAGAACAACCGTTTCGCAATATCTAACAAAGGGTAAACAGGTATATGTAGAAGGACAGCCTGATGTAAGAAGCTTTACAAGAAACGACGGTACAGCAGGTGCAGCCTTGATTTTGCGCGTGCGTGAACTGCAACTACTCGGTGGCAGAGGGGATGCTGCAACGGCACCAGCTACTACGCTAACGGAGGGTACTTCAGCTTCTGATATTACCAATACTTCTTCTTCCAACGCATCTTCGGTTAATGATTTTGATGAACCTGTAGACGATTTACCTTTCTAAAAATGTAGTTTTTTTATATAGAGCTCCGCTTCGCGGGGCTTTTTTTATGAAATTTCTGATAAAAAGCTATTAAAATGGAGCAGTTTGGCATGGTTTATGGCTTATAATCCATTAATAATGTAGTTGTTTACTGCATTCGTTTGTCCTTAGCCGTTGTTCCTATGATATTTCAGGTGCTAGGGCACCTGTATTGCACCTCGATGTCTCGTGCTAACCTTATGTTTACACCTTTTATTATTTTTTATAAACCTGCTAAGGGAGCTTCTATTCTATTATTTTACCCAGAAAGATTTCTAAGCATTTTATTGTTTCTTTGTTGGTATGAGTACGCAATTGTTTAGCTACGAGCGGCTGTTCGATTTTACACGTAAGGTTTTTGAAAGTATGGGTTGCCCGGAAGAGCAGGCAACGTCTGCCACGCAAGTATTACTATCGGCTGACCTTCGGGGGGTGGATTCGCATGGGGTGGCTCGTCTCAGTGGGTATGTGCGGTTGTGGGAAGCAAAAAGAGTTAATGCAACACCTGATATAAAAGTGATCCACGAAACGCCTTCCACTGCTGTGGTTGACGGCGACAGTGGCTTAGGATTAGTGGTGGCGCCTGTTGCTATGGATATTGCTATCCAAAAGGCAAAAGAAGTAGGTACCGGCTGGGTAAGTGTACAAAATAGTAACCACTACGGCATAGCTGCGGCCCATGCCATGAAAGCGTTGGAGCATGATATGATTGGTATTTCGATGACCAATGCCAGTCCGCTGGTGGCACCTACTTTTTCTACAGCCAAAATGTTAGGTACTAATCCTATCTGTGTAGCTGCTCCGGCAGGTTCGCAACCGCCGTTTGTAATGGATATGGCAACCACTACTGCGGCCAATGGTAAGCTTGAAATTTTGCAACGTAAAAACCAGGAAGCTCCCTTAGGTTGGGTACAGGATGCAGAAGGAAACCCTACCACCGACGCCAATATACTCAAAAAAGGAGGTGCTTTATTGCCTCTAGGCGGCGATAGGGAGCATGGCAGTCATAAAGGTTATGCATTGGGAGCCATGGTAGATATTTTCTCAGCTTTACTAAGTGGCGCCAATTATGCACCGTGGGTACCCCCATTTCCGGCCTATGTACCGATGCCCGCGCGTCAACCCGGTAAGGGGATAGGTCATTTTTTTGGGGCGATGCGGATTGATGCTTTTCGTTCGGTAGAGGAATATAAAAGGGATATGGATGACTGGATTAGCGGCTTCCGAAATGCGCGTACATTACCGGGGCATGAAAAAGTGCTCATTCCTGGAGATCCTGAAAGAGAAATGGAGGAGCTAAGAAAAAAAGAAGGCATTCCTTTGTTGGATGCGGTTGTAACGGACCTCAAGCAGCTCGCCGAACGTTTTGACCTATCATTGTCCACTGCTTAAAATATTCTGCATTACAGCAGTGTGTACACCTTTTGTCTTCCGACGGGCTACTGTTTAGGGCTACTTCAGCCCTAATTTCTCTACAATGTTTATAAACTATTGCAACGTATATTTGCAAGCCAATTTTAATTAGGAACACAAAACAACCACATCTTACGATCATGAAAGTAATGAAGTTTGGCGGTACAAGCGTGGGCAAGCCCGAGCGTATGAAACACATCGCATCGCTTTTGAATAAGCAGTCGGAGCCCGTTCTGGTGGTACTTTCCGCTTTGTCCGGTACTACTAATGCGCTTGTTACCATCGGCAATAATATAGCTGCAAATGACAGACATACGGCATTGCAGAATATTAACGCCTTACACGAGCACTATAAAACTTTTATCAGGGAACTGCTTACTGATGAAAAGGCTTATGAGAAAGCAAAGAATATTGTTGAAGAGCATTTCGACTTCCTGCATATTATTTTAAAGATATCCTTCAGCGAAGCGTTGAATAAAGATATCTTGGCGCAAGGAGAGTTATTGTCGACCAAAATATTCTGCTGCTATCTGGACGAAATCGGCGAGTCTTACGCGTTGTTGCCGGCTTTGGAGTTTATGACTATTGATGAGAATGAAGAACCACAATTGGGTAGCATTCGCACTAGGTTATCGAATCTGCTGGAACAACATAAGGATAAACGCGTGCTCGTAACGCAGGGATATATCTGCAGAAATGCGAGAGGCGAGGTGGATAACCTCAAACGCGGTGGTAGCGACTATACCGCATCGCTGGTGGCTGCAGCTATTAACGCATCGGTATGTGAAATTTGGACCGATATAGACGGTATGCATAATAACGACCCGCGTATAGTAAACAAAACTTTTCCAATAGAGCAACTAAGCTTTGATGAGGCAGCTGAGCTGGCCTATTTCGGAGCCAAAATTTTGCACCCGGCATCCATATGGCCCGCCCAGCAATACAAGATTCCGGTAAAGTTGTTGAATACCATGCAGCCCGATGCTAAAGGCACATTGATAACTGGTGAGGCTGCTTCATCAGGTGTTAAGGCAGTGGCAGCTAAGGATAATATCTACGCCATTAAAATCAGAAGTGGTCGTATGTTGTTAGCATACGGATTTTTAAGAAAAGTGTTTGAGGTGTTTGAAAAATATAAAACACCTATAGACATGATTACGACTTCGGAGGTAGCAGTGTCCCTTACCATTGATAATGCTGAGCATCTGAAACATATCGTGAAAGAATTGGAAGCGTTGGGTACGGTAGAGGTGGACGAAAATCAAACGATCGTTTGCGTAGTGGGGCACAATATCAACGAAACCGAAGAAATTATCAAGAAGCTTTTCGGTTCTATCAGAAATATTCCAATCCGTATGGTATCGTATGGCGGAAGCCCCCACAACATTTCCCTACTGGTGGCTGCTGAATACAAAAACCAATTGTTGCAACAACTCAACAGAGGAATGTTTGGTTTAAGCTGATAAGAATTATTTTCACTTATATGGAAAAGCGAAGGAAATATGCCTTCGCTTTTTTCTTTTTAGATTTGTTGTAGACTGGCTATTATTTCTTGGATTTTATTTCCAATAAATGTGACATAATCGTGGAGCATCGGGGATTGCGAAAAATATATTGTATTCCGGGTTTTGGGGCGGATACCAGAATATTCCGAAACCTTACACTGCATAACGCGGAGCTCGTAGGTATTGAGTGGCCGGATCCATTATCTGGCGAAACTTATTCAGCTTATGTACAACGCATGGCTGCACATATTAAGGAGGAAGAGCCGGTAATTATCGGCGTGTCCTTTGGGGGCATGGTTGCATTGGAAATAGCCAGAACCCGAAGAGTAAAACAGGTAATACTCATCTCCAGCATTAAAACCACAGAAGAACTGCCACTTATATGGCGTTGGGCAGGTCGACTCCGACTTAACAGGGTGCTTCCCTTAAATCGCTTGCGTGAGAGTGAAGTATTATATAAACTTGCTAATAAACGATTAGGTGCATTCGCGCCTCAGGAGCAGCAACTGGCTAATCATTATCGACGTCACATGCGTATAAATTATGTGAAATGGGCACTAGAACAGGTGCTGCATTGGAAAAACGAGTATGTTCCGGAAAATATCATTCACATACATGGTAGCGACGATCAAATTTTCCCGGTAAAAACGTCACATCCTACACATATTATCGAGGGTGGTACTCATATGATAGTACTGAATCGTGCAGCGGAAGTGAGTACTATTATTAATGACGCACTTCAAAAGCTGCACTAGCCGTGGATGTAGCTTTGCAGATGATGAATGGTTTCTTTCTGTTGTAATATAGTTTCAGTAACTACATCGCTGATAGAAATAACCCCCGATAATTTATCTCCTTCGAATACGGGTAGATAGCGAATATTTTTATCAGACATGAGCTGCATGCAGCGTTCTACGCTGTCATGGGGACTTACAGTAGGTAAATCTGTAGACATGATTTCCCCCACTGTTGTGTTTTCGGAATGTTTACCCTGCAGAATCACTTTGCGGGAGTAGTCTCGTTCGGTAAGAATGCCGGCATATTTTTCTCCATCCATAACTACCAATGAACCGATATTTTTTTCGGCCATTATTTTAAGGGCATCATACACGGTAGTATGGGTTTGCACGGAAATGATATCGCTACCTTTTCTGGCAAGAATCGAGGATACTTTACTCATGGCCTGGCATTTTTGTATTAGCAATATAACAAAAATGCCGCTAAATGGCAAATTTGAAATACTCTTGTCAATTTAAGGATGCAATATTCACTTCGACGGCAGAGGCTTCACCATAGTCTTTGATAATGTTGTAAAGGGTACCACGTTCTACCGGACGTCTTTTAGCTTGTTTTATAAGATTTACAAGTTCCTCGGTGGTCATGGAAGGATTTTGTTCTTCGGCACCCGCCATAGAGTAAATCTTAGTAGTGTCATCGATAGTTCCATCGATATCATTTACACCGAAGGAGAGTGACAATTGAGCATTTTGACGTCCCAACATGGGCCAGTAGGCCTTGATATGCGGGAAGTTGTCCAAATAAATACGAGCAATGGCATACATCCTCATATCTTCAATCAGAGAGGTTTCGGGTACATGGCTCATGTCGTTGTCCTTATTGCGGAATTTTAGCGGGATGAACGTATTAAAGCCGCCGGTTTTATCTTGTAATTCGCGCAGCTGACGCATGTGATCGATACGGTGTTCAAATTTTTCGATATGACCAAACAGCATAGTGGCATTGGTTTGCATACCCAGTTCGTGCGCTGTTTGATGAATATGTAGCCAGCCTTGACCATCTACCTTATCGGCACAAATCTGTTTGCGGATTTCCGGAGCAAAAATCTCAGCTCCACCACCCGGCAGGCTTTCCAGTCCTGCTTCTTTAAGATATTCCAATCCTTCTCGAACTGTTTTTTTAGCCTTGCGGAACATATAATCCAGCTCTACAGCGGTAAACCCTTTAATATGCAGGTCCGGACGGTGCGCCTTGATTTTTCTTAGTAATTCAGCAAAAAACTCCAAATTCATTTTAGGGTGCACGCCACCTACGATATGTACTTCCGTCACCGGTTCGTTGTCGTATTTGCGAACAATGTCCATCATTTGCTCCAGCGACATCTCCCAAGCCTCATCGCGGTGTGCATACAAACGGCTATAGCTACAGAAATGACAGGAATATACACAAGCATTAGTAGGCTCAATATGGAAGTTTCTATTAAAATAGGTGATATTGCCATGCTTTTGTTCTCTGATATAATTGGCCAGTGCTCCTACAAAAGCTAAGCTACCGTGCTCGAACAGATAAAGTCCTTCTTCATCACTAATTCTTTGTCCGTTATATACTTTGTCTGCTATTTTCTGTAACTGACTATCGGCGACGGGTAAGGTTTGTATACTCATTAGAATCAATTAATGCTACAAAGATATAACGGATGATAAGTTTATAGGTTTAAAATTTCATGATTGAACTCATATTTCCTCGGAGATCTTTACCTGGAGCTGAATTGAGCAGATACTCTTCTGGTGAGGTATGTTTTAAAAATTTATATTCACGTTGAAATATATTAGTTTGTTCACAATTTTTATTTAGATTCGTTGGGCTGCTATATTATTGTACTGCCAGATGCGAGGGCGGCAATGACGTACTTCATATCCACACTGGTTGTACTAAATAAGTAAAATCATCCGTATGTCCATTAAGTTTAGATTGACTATCATTAACTTCCTTCAGTTTTTTATCTGGGGAGCCTATCTTACTTCTATCGGAGGTTACATGTATGCTACTTTGCATTTTCAGGGGGAGGAGATTGGTACGGTGTTTCTGACCCTAGGTATTGCTTCTATTTTCATGCCACCTCTGCTAGGAATTGTAAGTGATAAATGGATCAATGCCGAAAGACTGCTGGGTATTATGCATCTGGTGGGGGCAGCAGCATTATATTATGCTTCTACCGTAACTACACCCACCACCATGTTCTGGGCTATGTTATTGGTGTGTGCAGCTTATATGCCTACCATTTCGCTGAATAATACGGTGTCTTACTATGTGCTGAAGAGTCATGGAATGGAACCGCAAAAAGATTTTCCTCCCATAAGAGTGTGGGGAACCATAGGATTTATTGCGGCTATGTGGCTAACCGATTTATTTCATCTGACACTGACCAAAGGACAGCTACTTTTTGCCTGCGGCAGTTCGATTATTACAGGGCTTTATTGTTTTACACTCCCATATTGTAAGCCGGCTAATACCAAGTCTTCTTCACTGGCCGAGGCTTTCGGGTTGGATGCCCTCAAATTGTTCGGGATTACCAAAATGGCCATTTTCTTTATTTTCTCTATGTTCCTAGGTGCAGCTCTGCAAATCACCAATCAGTGGGGCGTGCCTTTTATCGACCATTTTAAATCTGACCCCGCATATGCGGATACGATTGGGGTGAAATACCCAAATATCTTGGTATCCATCTCTCAAATATCCGAAACCGTGTTTATTGTAACCATTCCTTTTTTCTTAAGACGCTATGGTATTAAAACGGTGATGTTGATGAGTATGGTGGCTTGGTGTCTGCGTTTCGGGCTTTTCGGCATCGGTAATCCAGGTAGCGGACTGATATTCCTGATTTTGTCTATGATAGTTTATGGAATGGCTTTTGACTTTTTCAATATCTCCGGTTCTTTGTTTATCGAAAAAGAAGCACCATCTAATATTAGGGGAAGCGCACAGGGACTATTTATGATGATGACTAATGGAATAGGCGCCATGATAGGTAGCTACGGCAGTGGTTGGATGGTGCAACATTATACAATAGATGCTGTAACCGACTGGTCTTCGGTATGGTTCATCTTCAGCGCTTACGCATTGACCATCGCAGTGCTTTTTGCTCTGATTTTCAAATATCGGCACCAACCGGAGTCTTTTCAGACCGTATCCCATTAAATACCGAGAGGTGGAAAGCGAGGAATTGACATTTTCTTCACAACAAATTGGAGCATTTGCTGTTATTCTTTTGTGCACTTAACTTTGACAGGGTTTTTTAAAACGAATTATCAACTTTAAACTATCTTAATAATGGCAAAAGAATTTACAGATGCTAACTTCCAGACAGAGGTACTGGACTCAGATAAACTGACAGTGGTAGACTTCTGGGCCGAGTGGTGTGGTCCTTGCCGCGCTATTGGTCCTGTTATTGAAGAGCTTGCAAAAGAATACGAAGGCAAAGTGAACATCGGAAAAGTAAATGTGGATGTGAATCCGCAGGTTTCGATGAATTACGGTATTACCTCTATTCCTGCTATTTTGTTTATCAAAAACGGACAGGTAGTGGATAAACTGGTAGGGGCTCAACCTAAGAGCAATTTTGTAAAGAAAATTGAGTCGCTGCTGAACTAGGAAAGTTTTTAAGGTTTTGGGTGTGGAATCTGGATTGGTTCCATATAAAATTTAACCCTCATGGAGTGTTTCTTCATGAGGGTTTTTTCTTTGAGTGAAAGTTTTTGGCATTCTTAATTATTTTTATAACGCCACAATAGATTTCCGTCGCCATAACTTAAAAAACGGAAGTTGTGTTGCAAGGCATAGTCATATACTTTCTTCCAGTCATTGCCGATAAAAGCAGCCACTAATAATAATAATGTAGAAGCCGGCTGGTGAAAATTGGTAACCAATCCTTCCACTACTTTAAAATTATACCCTGGAGCAATGATGATTTGTGTTTTAGCAAGCAGCCGGTCACGATTGTTTTTTTGCATATAGTGTAATAGTGCTTCCAATGCCTCCCCAAGTGTGGGCTGATGCTGTATTTCGTAACACTCCCACTGTGTTAGTATCGGTAGCTGATTATCGAATATATTGGGATGGTGAAGCAGCTTTGTTCCTAGCCAATAGAGACTTTCCAATGTACGCATGGAAGTGGTCCCTACGGCTACTATAGGCGTCTCCCGATGCTGCATTAAGCTTGAGATCAGCGATTGCTTCACTTCAATCCATTCATAATGCATTTCATGGTTTTCCATGATATCGGCTTTTACCGGTTTGAAAGTACCGGCACCTACATGCAGGGTGACAAAGTCCGTTTGTATATTTCTATCTGCCAAATGGTTTAGTATGTTCTCAGTAAAATGCAGTCCCGCGGTGGGCGCTGCTACGGAACCCTCATGTTGTGCAAAAACGGTCTGATAGCGGGTTTTATCGGCTCGTTCATCGGCTCTCTTGATATAAGGGGGCAGTGGAACATGACCAGCGTAGTGTAATACCTCAGCAAAACTAACCGGACAATCCCATCTTAGCTCAATTACAAAGCAGTCGGTACGTTTTTCAATATATGAAGCTTCGAGAAGGTAATTTTTATCACCTATCTGTAAGGGGAGGGATAAAATCATTCCCGGCTTCCACTTCGATGCACCGCCAATAAGACACAACCATTGCACTTTCCCTACCTGATTCATAGCTGTGGTGATATCGGGGTAGCTTTCGTGCGGTTCCAAACAAAAGATTTCGATGACACCCCCTGTCGGCTTTTGAAATAGCAGCCGCGCTTCCACAACTTTGGTATTATTAAAAATCATTAGTGAGCCAGAAGGGATTTGCTCCGCAATGTTTTTATAGGTACTTTCTTGGATATTTCCATCTCTGTAAATCAATAGCTTAGATTCGTCTCTATGAGCCAATGGGTGAAACGCTATTTTCTCCTCGGGTAGATTATAGGTAAAATCTTTTATGGAGAGCAACTTGGGATGCATGTAGAAATATTTAGGTAACGGCAGTTTTTATATACTCACAATAAATGCGACAAATTTCTGGGTTTTTGCACAGGATATCACATTTTTTCCTCTTTTATTCACAGGAAATAATAGTAATACACCTTTTGTGCACAGTAATCCACAGTATATTAACATTCATTTTTAAGATAATTCTTATGGATGCTGTAAAGTCCTTGTCCTATAAGGCTTTGAGCGGGTTTTCATTTGTGGATAAATCAAAAAGGGTAAAATTTGGTCAATAAGTGGGAAAAAGTGTTATTTTGTGTTAAATTAGTAGTATTAATACTATAAAATCTATTTATGACCGGTTTCCTAGGAGAATTTGAGGCTACAGTGGATGCGAAAGGCCGCTTCCTTTTACCGGCTGGTTTTAAAAAACAGCTGGTAGAGGGGGATACCGAGCGTTTTGTCATAAATAGAGGGTTTGAAAAATGTTTAAGTCTGTATCCAATAAGTTCCTGGGAGCCCATTGCTGAAAAAATTAATGCTTTAAATGATTTTGATCCGAAGGTAAGGCAGTTTAAGCGGTATTTCTTAAATGGTGCTACGCTAGTAGAGCCGGATAGTGCCGGAAGAATATTATTGCCTGCTACACTGAAGGAATATGCGGGCATCCAAAAAGACATCGTGCTGGTGCCTGCCGGCAATAAAATGGAAATCTGGGATAAAGTAAAATATAAAGAGTTCTTTGATGCGTTTTCACCGGAGTCGTTCAGTGATCTGGCTAGCCAGGTAATGACAGGCGGTTGATTGTGATGCCAATTTTTCAAGGTTAAAAGGATAAAAGTTGAAAAGAAAAAAAAATAAAAAGGAATCTGTATCAAAACAAGATTTCTTATCGGCTTCTCAACATGGTGATGTGGCAAATGGATATCATACTCCTGTATTACTGAATGAGACTATAGAAGGGTTGCATATAAAACCGGATGGAGTGTATGTAGACTGTACGTTTGGTGGGGGTGGTCATTCGGCTGCTATTTTAGCTAGGTTGAATGAGCATGGACGATTGTATGCTTTTGATCAGGATGCTGATGCACTTAAAAATGTTCCGGATGATCCGCGGGTAATTTTTATTCAGCAAAACTTCAGGTATATCCAGCGCTTTCTACGCCTTCATAATGTAGAGCAAGTGGATGGAATTTTGGCTGATTTGGGTGTGAGTAGTCATCAGTTCGATGAAGCTGATCGTGGATTCAGTATCCGGTTTAATGCAGAGTTGGATATGCGGATGGATAGAAGGCTGCCTGTTACGGCATTCGACATTTTGCAGAAGTATACGGAGGCGGAGTTGCATAAGTTGTTCGAGCGATATGGTGAAGTGACCAATGCGAAAACGCTGGCTAAAAAGATTGTAACGATCAGAGATGTTGTGTCGCTTAAAACAGTTGAAGGTTTTAAGAATGCGCTCCGGGATGTGGTAAAGGGTAATCCTAATAAATATTTCGCGCAGGTGTTTCAGGCATTGCGTATTGAGGTGAATGAAGAGATGGTGGTGTTGCAGGAAATGTTGGAGCAATCGGTAGGCCTTCTTCGAAAAGGCGGGCGCATTGCGGTAATTACTTTTCATTCGGTTGAAGATAGATTGGTAAAACGATTTTTGAAAGAAGGGACATTTGAGGAGCGGGAAGAGCATCCATTTGAAACCGTAAAACGAGAAAAGGTTTTTCAGGTAATAACTAAAAAACCGATTGTGGCTACGGACGAGGAGTTGAGGCGTAATCCTCGCTCCAGAAGTGCTAAGCTGAGGGTTGCAGAGCGATTGTAAATAGAAAATATCCTATCAAAAAATAAACATGTCGGGAAAAAAAGAAATAAAGGTGAGGTTGGATTGGAAGAAATGGCTGAACTATCAGTCGATAGTGAAGCAAGTGCCGTTTCTTTTCTTTCTGGCATTCCTAGCTGTGCTCTATATCTATAATGGTCATATGGCCGACAAAACGGTGCGAAAGATAAATGCCACTGCAAAAGAAGTAAAGGAGCTGCAGTGGGAATATAAAAGCCTTAAGAGTGAGGTGATGTTTCGCAGTAAGCCGAGCCAGTTATCAAAGGCCTTGCAGCCGCTGGGCTTAAGCGAGCTAAATGAAACTCCCTACGTGTTGAAGGATTCTCTTGAAAGTTACGTAGTGGATGTTCATTGATTTTGTCGGGTAGTAATAAGTGGTTATTGTTAAATCATTCTTCAATTCGGGGAGAGGGTAGAACAGAATATGGAGATTAAGAAAGACATATTGTGGCGGGTGTATCTGTGCTTTATAGGCATAGTGGTTTTCTCTGTCTTCATTCTGGCAAAGGCTATAGTGATTCAGCATTTTCAGGGTGATCACTGGCGTAGTATGGGCGATAGCATGCATCAACGTATAGTGGAAATTGCGGCAGATCGCGGAACAATATTTAGTGAAGATGGACAAATGCTGAGTACTTCCTTGCCTCAGTTTAACGTATATATGGATTTTATGGCTGATGGGTTGCGCGAGAAAGATGGAAAGATTTATAAGGAGCATATCGATTCTTTCGCTATCGCCATGGCCAATCACTTTAAGGATAAAACTGCAGAACAGTACAGAAAAGATTTTGATAAGGCATATAAGAAAGGGAATCGCTATTATCCTTTAAAAAAGAGAATTTCGTTTGAGGATTATAAAGCATTGCGCGAGTTTCCGCTGGTACGTTTAGGAAAAAATAAAAGTGGAATTATCATCGAGCAGTCGAGTAAGCGCGTAGCACCTTTTGGATTGTTGGCTAATAGAACTATCGGGTTGAGTCGTGAGTATATCAATAGTGAAGGTAAGGTGAAGAAGATGAATGTGGGACTGGAGATGAGCTATGATAGTTTGTTAACCGGGCAAAATGGTAAAAGGCTTGTTCGGTTTATTGCCGGTGGCGCCGTACCGGTGGAGGGTTTCCAGGTAGAGCCTGAAGATGGTAAGGATATCTACACTACTCTAGATGTAAACATGCAGGATATTACAGAGATGGCTCTGTTGCGCATGTTGCAAGCTGTAAAAGCAGAGTATGGAACGGCTATCGTGATGGAGACAAAAACCGGTAAGATTAAGGCGATTGCCAATCTGGGTAGAAATCCTAACGATACTACCTATTGGGAAAATGATAACTACGCATTGCGTGTAACTGAACCGGGATCAACGATTAAGATTGTAAGTTTTTTGGCTTCTATAGATAAAGGGGCAGTAAAGCCTGGAGATCTTTTCGAAGTTGGCAGTACCGGTCGCATGCAGGTAGGGCCCCGTCCGATTACCGATGCGCACAGAATGCCCAAGCCTGTAATGACTATAGAGGAATGTATAGCGCATAGCTCTAATGTAGGAATGGGTAAGGTAGCACTGAAAGCATTCGGAAAAGATCCTACAGAGTATAGAAGGTATCTGGATAAATATCATCTGACAACTAAATCGCCCATTGATCTGGCCGCCGTTCCAAAGCCTTATGTGGCACCATTGGAAGTTAACGCCGGAGGGGTGATGAACCTTGTAACTATGGCTTTTGGGTATGCCATTAATGTAAGTCCCATACAGCTGTTGACTCTGTACAATGCAATTGCCAATAACGGCACCATGATGAAGCCTTATCTGGTGAATAGCATTCGAAATAAAGGTGTTGTTGTAAAAGAGTTTCAACCTACAATATTGGAGCGCCAGATTTGTAAACCGGGGACGATAGAGGCTGCTAAAAAGGCGCTGGAGATGGTGGTAACAGAGGGGTCTGGAAAAAATGTATTCAAAGATCTGCCTTTTAAGGTGGCAGGTAAAACTGGTACTGCACAAGTGGCCGATAAAGGAATAGGGTATGCACACAGGATTTATCAGGCCTCATTTGCTGGATATTTTCCTGCCGATAATCCGCAGTATTCCTGTATTGTAGTAATACGTACCAGAGCCGGTTCGGGTTTGTATTATGGTGGGCAATTAGCAGCTCCGGTGTTTAAGGAAATAGCGACCAAGATTTATTCAATGTATGTCGATCGCAAAACTCCTAAAGATTATGAAGGGGATGTGGATAGTGGTCATTATTTCTATGCCGGAAGTACGCAGAATATTAAGAGTGTGCTCAAGTATTTAAATCTGTCCTTTGTGGACTCCATTCAGCAAAACGATTGGGCTACGATGTATGCTGACGATTATCAGCGTATTGTAAGAAAAAATGTAGTGAAAGATCAGCTTATGCCTAATGTGAAGGGAATGACTTTGCGAGATGCGATTAAGTTGCTTGAACAAATGGGACTTCAGGTGAATGTCAAGGGAAGTGGAAAAGTTACAATGCAATCTATTGAGCCTGGTGTTCCTATTAAAAAAGGTCAGGTGGTATCATTAAGCTTAGCCTGATGAAGAGAAGTAAATAAAAATAAATATACAAATACTCATTAAGTGCTATTACAGGATGTTCTATACAAGGTGCGATTGCAGGCAGTAATCGGAAGTACAGAAGTAGAAGTGAAAGGTATTTGTATAGACTCTCGTAAAGTACAGGCCGGATGTGTGTTTATAGCGGTGAAGGGTACAGCGGTGGATGGCCATCAGTTCATTGATAAGGCTATTGAGAGCGGTGCTATTGCGATAGTTTGTGAGCAAATGCCTGCCATAGTTAAGGAAGGGATTACCTGGGTGCAGGTAGAAAATAGTGCAGCAGCAGCCGGAGTGATGGCTCATAACTTTTATGGCTCACCATCTCAGAAGCTAAAACTTGTAGGTGTGACAGGAACCAATGGGAAAACAACAATTGCTACGTTATTGTATCAGTTGTTCTCTTCATTGGGATATAAGTGCGGCCTTATTAGTACAGTGCAGAATTGTATTGGAGATAAGGTGTTAGAGTCGACGCATACTACACCCGATGCCATAAGCTTGAATGCATTACTTGCTGAAATGGTAGATGCTTCCTGCTCTTATGCTTTTATGGAAGTAAGCTCTCATGCCATTCATCAGCATAGAATTGAGGGATTGGAATATGCAGGAGGAATATTCAGCAATATCACTCATGATCACTTGGATTATCACAAAGATTTTGCTGAATACATCAATGTAAAAAAGCAGTTCTTTGACTCCTTGCCTAAAGAGGCTTTTGCCATTACTAATGTGGATGATAAACGGGGCAAGGTAATGGTGCAGAATACAAGAGCAGCCATAAAAACGTATTCCTTAAAGTCTATTAGCGACTTTAAAGGGCGAATTCTAGATAATAATATACTGGGGCTGCACCTTGATGTGGATGGGAAAGAAGTGCACTTTAGGTTAATAGGAGAGTTTAATGCCTATAATCTGCTCGCTGTATATGGCGCAGCTATTTGTCTAGGAGCAGATAAAGAAGAGGTGTTACAACATTTAAGTGTGCTACCTGGCGCGCCAGGGAGATTCGATTACATTATATCGAATAAAGAAAGAGTGATTGGAATTGTGGATTATGCTCATACTCCCGACGCTTTATTAAACGTATTGGCTACTATAAAAAAGCTTCGCAAAGGTTTTGAACAAATCATTACGGTAGTGGGTTGCGGAGGAAATAGAGATAAGGCCAAACGGCCAATAATGGCAGAAGTAGCAGTAGAGCATAGTGATAAAGTTGTATTTACTAGCGATAATCCGCGATTTGAAGATGCTGCAGCAATTATTAAAGAGATGGAAGCAGGAGTGCCGGCCGCCGCACGAAGAAAATATATAGCTATTACCGATCGCAAAGAAGCGATTAAAACAGCTGTAGCCTTGGCAAATAAAGAAGATATCATATTAATAGCCGGTAAAGGGCATGAAAGTTATCAGGAAATCAACGGTGTGAGAAATCACTTTGACGATAAAGAAGTACTGAGCGAAATGTTCGGATTGTTGGACAAATAATATATAGACAAATACAGGAAATGAATAAGGAATGGCCTTTGCAATTTCCGGTTTCATAAAACATCAACGTAATTATGTTATATCATTTATTCGAATGGTTTAAACAGCAGGGTATCAGCTTTCCGGGAAGGAATCTTATGGAGTTCCAGACCTTCAGAATTATGATGGCTGTGCTGCTGGCTTTAATTATTACGTTGGTGTATGGCAAGAAACTGATCAATTTATTGAGGAGAAAGCAGGTGGGTGAAACAGTGCGTGATTTGGGGCTTGCGGGAGAAGAAGCCAAGAAGGGAACTCCCACTATGGGCGGCATCATCATCATTTTGGGGATTATTGTTCCCACTTTATTGTTTGCCCGCTTGAATACAGTGTATGTAATTCTGATGTTAGTAGCAACTGTGTGGTTGGGTATAATAGGATTTATCGATGATTATCTGAAATTAAGAGCAAAGCGCATTGCTCAGCAGCAAGGTATTGCTTACAAAAAAGGAGATAAGGACGGACTGGCAGGATGGTTTAAGATATTAGGACAGGTGGGTATTGGTATCCTCGTAGGTTCGGTATTGTACTTTAATAGTAATGTAAAAATCTGGAGAGAGTATACCGGTAACCCTGCACGACCTGAAGTGATTACAAAAGTAGTGAATGGCACCCCAAAGTATTTTGTAGAATCTAAAGAGCCGATTACTACCATTCCTTTTGTAAAGAGTCACGAGTTTAACTACTCTATTCTATTGCCGGGGGTATTGAAAAAGTATACATGGATATTGTATATACTCATTGTAACATTTATCATCATTGCCGTTTCGAACGGAGCAAATATCACAGACGGGCTAGATGGCTTGGCTTCCGGTACATCGGCCTTAATAGGTGTGATGCT
>Ga0182748_1000156_pt1 | contig 79739 bp, 66 predicted proteins | sample eDN3rd37CKraftOP_FD_128877 | JGI IMG/M metagenome (GOLD analysis project Ga0182748, IMG submission 128877) | Enriched Organic Plus compost microbial communities from Emeryville, California, USA - eDNA 3rd pass 37_C Kraft OP (version 2) (version 2) ... | reverse complement strand
TTCTACCAGCAGGAATACTGCGGCTGCGTCTATTCGCTGCGCGACACGAACCGGCACCGCCGCGCCCAGGGCCGCGAGCGGATCCGCATCGGCGTCAAGTTCTACGGCAAGGAAGAGCTGCTCTGACCCGCCCGGCACGGCGCCGGCCGGGACGGACCACGGACGGCGGGCGCCGGCCGCGCCGCAAGGCCGGCTGAGCCAGGCCGGCCGTCGCCGCTCCCTGCCTATCCCGCCTCTTCTTCCCCCGTCCCTCCTCCCTTGCCCGCCGTCTCTGCCGTTCGCGGCCCGTTTTTCCGCTTTTTCCTTTCTCCCTCGCTACCTGTCGCCCCGCCCTTCCCCGGCCTTTGCCAACCGGCCGCCTGACGCCTCGCCGGGTGGCTTTCGGCGGCCCCGGCACGGCGCGTGCCGGCCTTCGGCACGGCGGACCTGCGCCTGCCGCACAGCCGCCGCATTCCCGTGGCGCCGGGACCACCGCGCTTCCTGGGCAGGGCAAGGGGTGGCGGTTTACTCCCTCCCGGAATCGCTCTATACTGAATTATAGAAAGCAATTCTATTATTTAGAAAATGGACAAGACACTGGCCAAGGGCATGGCGGTGCTGGAGTACCTGGTGGAGCAGGCCCGTCCCTGCGGCGTATCGGACGTGGCGCGCGCCCTGGACCTGGCCGCCAGCAACGCTCACCGGACGCTGCAGTCGCTGGTGGCGCTGGGCTATGTGCGCCGGTCGCCGGATGCCCGCTACGCCCCCAGCCTGCGCCTGTTCGAGCTGGGGTCGCGGGTGGTGGGCGGCCTGGACGTCAAGCAGGTGGCCCGGGCCGAACTGGCCGGGCTGGCGCAAGAAACGGAAGAAACCATCCACCTGGCCGTGCTCGACGGCGCGGAAGTGATCTACCTGGACAAGATAGACAGCCCCCAGCCCGTGGCCGCCTATTCCCGGATCGGGGGGCGGGCGCCGGCCCAGTGCGTGGCCACCGGCAAGGTGCTGCTGGCGCAGGCCCTGCCCGACCCCGAGCGGGCCGAGGCCTGGCTGGCGTCGGTCATCCCCGAACTGCCTCCCCACACGCGCTACAGCCACCGCAGCTACCGCGGTCTGCTGGAAGACCTGCAGGCCGTGCGCGTGCAGGGCCATGCCCTGAACCGGGGGGAATGGCGCGAGGGCGTGTCTGGCCTGGGCGCGCCGGTATTCGACGGCCAGGGAACCGCGGTGGCCGCGCTGGGCATGAGCCTGCCCAGCGTGCGCTTCACCCCGCAGCGGGTCCCGGTGCTGGCCGAACTGCTGCGGGCGGCCGCGGCGCGGGCGTCGGCGGCGCTGGGCTACGGCCCGGCGTCCGCCCCCCGCGCGCAAACGAGGAGGACGGCGCAGGCGACCTGAGCGGCACGATCATTTCAAGCCCGCCGCATACAGGCGGGCGCAATCCAAGGAGGAGACCATGATGTTTCGCAGACTGAGAGATTGCATGGCATGGTGCGGCACGGGCCGCGCCGCCCTGCTGGCCGCCGGCGCGCTGGCCGCCGGGCTGGGTGCGGGCCAGGCCTGGTCGGCGCCGGCCGGCGACTGGCCGGCCAAGCCCGTGCGCCTGGTCGTTCCCTACCCGCCCGGCGGAGGCACCGACGTGATCGCCCGCATCGTCCAGGACGAACTGCGCAAGCAGCTCGGCCAGACCGTCGTCATCGAGAACCGCGGCGGCGCCGCGGGCATCATCGGCACCGAGGCCGTGGCCCGAAGCGACGCCGACGGCTACACCGCGCTGTTCACGCTGTCCTCGCACACCATCAATCCCGCCATCTACACGAAGATGTCCTTCGACACGGCCAGGGACTTCGCGCCGGTGTCGCTGGTGGCCTCGCTGCCGCAGATCCTGGTGGCGCACCCCAGCTTCCCGGCCAACAGCGTGCAGGACCTGATCGCCATGGCCAAGGCCCGGCCGGGCGAGCTGTCCTACGGTTCGGTCGGCAACGGCTCGCCCGGCCACATCGCGGGCGAACTCTTCAAGCTGCGCACCGGCACCGACCTGATGCACGTGCCCTACCGGGGCGGCGGCCCGGCCATCAACGACGTGCTGGGCAACCAGATCCCCATGCTGTGGGTCTCCATTCCCGCGGCGGCCGGCTTCGTCAAGGACGGCCGCCTGAAGGCGCTGGCCGTATCCACCGTCAGGCGCAGCTCGCAGTTCCCGGACGTGCCCACCATGCAGGAATCCGGCGTGCCCGACTTCGAGGTCGATTCCTGGTACGCCATGTTCATGCCCGCCGGCACGCCCCAGCCCATCGTGGACAAGCTGCAGCATGCCATCGCCACCGTCGTCAACGAGCCCGGCATCAAGGAAAAGCTCCTGGGCCAGGGCGCCGAGGCGGTGGGCGGCACGCCGGCCCAGCTGGACGCCACCGTCCGGTCGGAACTCGACAAGTGGGCCAGGCTGGCCCACGACGCCAACATCCACGTCGACTGACCCCTTTCCATTCCCATTTTCATCACGACACAGGAACCTTGCCATGGCCAGCCCTACCGACCTGCCCCTTCCGACCGACGACGCATCCATGTCGCGCGTCGCCGAACTGATCCAGCGCGCGCGCGTCGCGCAGCAGGCCATCGAGTCCTATACGCAGGAACAGATCGACGAACTGTGCCTGGCGGTAGGCTGGGCCATCATGGAGCCCCGGCGCAACCGCGAACTGGCCGAGCTTTCGGTGCAGGACACCGGGCTGGGCAACGTCGACGACAAGATCATGAAGAACCAGCGCAAGACGCTGGGCCTGCTGCGCGATCTCAAGGGCGCCAGGAGCGTCGGCGTGATCGCCGAATACCCGGAACGCGGCCTGATCGAGATCGCCCGGCCGGTAGGCGTGGTGGCCGCGGTCACCCCCTCCACCAACCCGGGGGCCACGCCGGCCAACAAGATCATCAACGCCATCAAGTGCCGCAACGCCGTCATCGTGGCGCCCTCGCCCAAGGGCGCCAGCACCTGCGAGCGCCTGCTGGGCTACGTGCACGACGAGCTCGAGCGTACCGGCCTGCCGCGCGGCGTCGCCGAAGACCTGGTGCAGATGCTGCCCTCGCCAGTGTCCAAGGCGCTCACCCACGCGCTCATGATGCAGGCCGACCTGCTGGTGGTCACCGGCAGCCAGGCCAACGTGCGCGCGGCCTACCGCAGCGGCACCCCGACCTTCGGCGTGGGCGCGGGCAACGTCGCCTGCATCGTCGACGCCAGCGCCGACCTGCCTTCCGCCGCGGAAAAGATCGTGCTGTCCAAGACCTTCGACTACGCCACCAGTTGCTCGGCCGAGAACAGCGTGGTCATCGTCGACTCCGTGGCCGACGCCATGCTGGCCGAATTCGCCAGGCGCGGCGCCGTGCTGCTCGATGCCGACGAAAAAGCCCGCCTCGCCGCCGCCATGTGGCCCGACGGCCGGCTGGCCGGCGCCATCACCGCCAAGTCGGCGGCCGTGATCGCGCGCACCGCCGGGCTCACGCGCCCGGAACTCCAGCAAGCCTCGGTACTGCTGGTCGAGGAAGAGGGCTTCGGCCCCGACCACCCCTATTCCGGGGAAAAACTCTCGCCGGTGCTCACCGTCTACCGCGCCCGCGACCTGTCGCACGCCGCCGAGATCGTGACCCGCATCTACGCCTACCAGGGCGCGGGACATTCGGTGAGCCTGCACGCCGGCCCCGACGTGGCCGGGCAGGCCGCCATGGACCTCGGCCTGCACCTGCCGGTGGCGCGCGTCATCGTCAACCAGCCGCACTGCATCGCGACCGGCGGCAGCTTCGAGAACGGCCTGCCCTTCTCGCTGTCCATGGGGTGCGGCACCTGGGGCCGCAACAACTTCTCGTCCAACCTCAATTACACGCACTATATGAACATCACGCGGATCGCCTATCCCCTGCCTCCGTCCATGCCGCCGGAATCGGAAATCTTCGGCGACTATTTCGCCAAGTTCGGCCAGTGAGCGGAGCGGTTTCCATGTCTGCGACCCAACCCTCCACCCTGGCCGAAGTCCTGGCCGGCCACGCCGCCCGGCAACCCGACCGGACCTGGCTGATCGCCCCCGAGCCCGGCCACGAGCTGGGCTACGCCGGCCTGGCGGCCCAGGCCGGCGCCTTCGCGCGCTGGACCGCCGCGCAGGGGCTGCCGCCCGGCACGCGCATCGCCCTGCTGCTGCCCAACGGCGTGCAGGCCAGCCTGCTCTTCCTGGCGACCATGAACGCCGGCCACGTGACCGTGCCGCTGAACCTGCTGTCGACCCCCGCCCAGCTGGTGCACTGCCTGCGGCACAGCGGCGCGGCGCTGGTGTTCACCACCCGCGAACTGGAGCCGCGCATCGCCCAGGTACTGCCCGAACTCGCCGCCTCCGGCGGGGCGCCGGCCGTGCATGTGGTCGACGCCGATTCGCCGGAGCTGCCCGACGCCCCCGGCGCGCAGCCGGCCGGGGCGCCGGCTCCGCAGAACCCCGCGCTGCTCATGTACACCTCGGGCACCACCGGCACGCCCAAGGGCGTACCGCTGACCCACGCCAACCTGCTGCACGCGGCCCGATCGGTCGGCGGCTGGCACGAACTGGGACCCGACGACCGCGTGCTGTCGGCGCTGCCGCTCTACCACATCAACGGCCAGGTCATCGCCACGGTCACGCCCTTCGTTTCCGGCGGCAGCATCGTCGCGCCGCACAAGTTCAGCGCCAGCCAATGGTGGCCGATGGCCGAGCGCTACCGCTGCACCTGGCTCAACATGGTGCCCACCATCATCGCCTATCTGCTGAATTCGCCGGATGGGCCCTCGGCGCCCATGCCCTGGCTGCGCTTCGGGCGCTCGGCGTCGGCGCCGCTGCCGCCCGAGCACCACCGCGCCTTCGAGGAACGCTTCGGCGTGCCCATCGTGGAGGCCATGGGCATGACGGAAACCGCCTCGGTCGCCTTCTGCAACCCCCATCATCCCGAAGGCCGCCGCTACGGGTCGCCCGGCCTGCCCTGCGGCGTCGAGGCCCGGGTGGTCGACGAGCGGGGCCGGCCGGTGCCCGACGGCACCGTGGGCGAGATCATGTTGCGTGGAGCCAACATCATGCACGCCTACTACGACAATCCGGAGGAAAGCGCCAAGTCCTTCGATGCCGAAGGCTGGCTGCACACCGGGGACCTGGGGTTCCGCGACGCCGAGGGCTATTTCAAGATCACCGGCCGCATCAAGGAGCTCATCATCAAGGGTGGCGAAAACATCGCGCCGCGCGAGATCGACGAGTCCCTGCTGAGCCATCCGGCGGTGCTGGAAGCCGCGGCCGTGGGGCTGCCCGACGCCAACTACGGCCAGGAAATCTACGCCGCCGTCATTCTCAAGCCGGATTCTGACGTCTCTCCCGAGGCCCTGCGCGCCCATTGCCAGGAAACGCTGGGCAAGTACAAGACGCCCCGCGAGATCCGGGTGGTCGACGACCTGCCCAAGGGGCCGTCCGGCAAGGTGCAGCGGCTCAAGCTGGTGGACTTCTGGCATGCGGCCGAACCCGGGCGCAGCAAGTCCCCGGCCTGACCGGCCACCGGCCGGCGCCGCCTTTCCCGCCCCGGGCGGCGGCGCCGGACTCCCCGATATCGCCGCGGGAAATCTGTGATATCGGATAATGTGATTGTTCCGCTTTGCGACATTACTTATTCTTGTAGGTTGGCTGCCCAGAGCCGCCCGGCCGGGCGGCATAGAAGAACGCAGCAGGCAAAGACTCCCGAAAACTCCAGCCTTCCCGCCGCCCGCGGCCCCGGAAGGTATTTCCGCACAAGACGCGCATGTCCTCACCTCCTCTGAACTACGCCCCGCCACCCATCCGGGTGGACGACCCCGCCAAGCAGGAAATCAAGTACACCACCTGTTATATGTGCGCCTGCCGCTGCGGCATCAAGGTGACGCTGGACCAGGGCCGGGTGCGCTTCATCCAGGGCAACCGCGACCACCCCGTCAACCAGGGCGTGCTGTGCGCCAAGGGCTCGGCCGGCATCATGAAGCAGTACTCCCCGGCCCGCCTGCGCCAGCCCATGCGGCGCAAGCCCGGCAGCCCGCGGGGCGCCGGCGAGTTCGAGCCCATCAGTTGGGACGAGGCGCTGGACACGCTCACCCGCCGGCTGGCGCATATCCGCAGCACCGATCCCAAGCGGCTGGCCTTCTTCACCGGCCGCGACCAGATGCAGGCCCTGACCGGCCTGTGGGCGCAGCAGTACGGCACCCCCAACTGGGCCGCGCACGGCGGCTTCTGTTCGGTGAACATGGCCGCGGCGGGGCTCTACACCATCGGCTTCTCGTTCTGGGAATTCGGCGCGGTCGACTGGGACCGCACCCGCTACTTCCTGCTGTGGGGCGTGGCCGAGGACCACTCGTCCAACCCCATCAAGATCGGGCTGGACAAGCTCAAGCGCAACGGCGCCAAGTTCGTGTCGATCAACCCGGTGCGTACCGGGTATTCGGCCATCGCGGACGAATGGATCCCGGTACGCCCGGGCACCGACGGCCTGCTGGCCCTGTCCATCGTCCACGTGCTGATCACCCGCGGCCTGTTCGACCAGGAATTCATGGCCAGCTGGACCAACGCCCCCTGGCTGGTGATCCAGGCGCCCGGCACCCCGCGCGACGGCATGATCCTGCGCGACGACGCCGGCCAGCCCCTGGTGCAGAACGCGCAGGGCGAGCTGGTGTCCGCGCCCTGTGAGGGCCTGCCCGAACTGCTGGTGGCGCGCGAGCTGCCCGACGGCACCCGGGTCGAGAGCGTGTTCTCGCTGATGGTGCGCCGCTACGGAGCGGACGAATACGCGCCGGCCAACGCCGCCAAGGGCTGCGGGGTGGACGCCGCGACCATCGAGCGGCTGGCCCTGGAAATGGCCAAGGTGGCCCGCGAGGAAACCATCGAGCTGCCCGTCGAATGGACGGACGTCTACGGCCGCAAGCACGACAAGGTCGTCGGCCGGCCGATATCCATGTACGCCATGCGCGGCATCTCGGCGCACTCCAACGGCTTCCACACCTGCCGGGCGCTGCACTTCATCCAGATGCTGCTGGGCGCGCTGGAAGGCCCGGGCAACTTCCGGGCCCGCGCGCCCTACCCCCGGCCCATCCCGCCCAACCAGTTGCCCGAAAACGACCTGGCCACCATCGACGCGCCGGACACGCCGCTGAAGCGCCCGCCGCTGGGCTTTCCCGTGCGCCCCGAAGACCTGGTGCTCACACCGGACGGCAAGCCGGTGCGCATCGACAAGGCCTACTCCTGGGAAACCCCGCTGGCCTCGCACGGCGTCATGCACATGGTCATCCGCAACGCGGTGGAGGGCAACCCGTATCCCATCGACACGCTGATCCTGTTCATGGCCAACATGGCGTGGAACTCGTCCATGAACACGTCGGAAACGCAGGCGCTGCTGACCGCCCGCGACGACAAGGGCGACTACCGCATTCCCTTCCTGGTGGTGGCCGACGCCTTCGATTCGGAAACCGTGCGCTACGCCGACCTGGTGCTGCCCGACACCACCTACCTGGAGCGCTACGACGCCATCTCGCTGCTGGACCGGCCGATCTCCGAGGCGGACACGGTGTCGGATTCCATCCGCCACCCCGTGGTGCCGCTGGACCGCGACGTGCGCCCCTGGCAGGACGTGCTGGTCGAACTGGCCGGCCGCCTGCGCTTTCCCGCCTTCGTCAAGGAAGACGGCAGCCCGCGCTTTTCCAGCTACCGCGATTTCATCGTCAATTTCGAGAAATCGCCCGGCGTGGGTTTCCTGGCCGGATGGCGCGGCAAGGACGGCAGCAAGTCGCTGGTGGGCGAACCCAATCCCAAGCAGTGGGAGGCCTACATCGCCAACGGCGCCTTCTTCAACCACCACTGGCCCGACCACCAGAAGTACTACCGCAACTTCAACCAGAGCTACCAGGAAGAGGCCGTGCGCGCGGGCTTCATTCCCAAGGTCAGCCCCATCGTCTACGAGTTCTACAGCGAACCGCTGCAGCGCTTCCGCCTGGCCGGCCAGGGACTGTACGAAGGCCCCAAGCCTTCCGACCCGGTGGACCAGCAGCGCCTGGCGACCTGGTTCGACCCGCTGCCCTTCTGGTACGAGCCGCTGGAGCAGCAGCGCGTCGACACGCAGGCCTACCCCCTGCACGCGATCACGCAGCGCCCCATGATGATGTACCACTCCTGGGACAGCCAGAACGCGTGGCTGCGGCAGATCGTGGCGCAGAACTTCCTGTACATGAACAGCGGCACCGCGCGGCAAATGGGGCTGGCCGACAACGACTGGGTCTGGGTCGAATCGGTGCACGGCCGGGTGCGCTGCCAGATGCGCACCATGGAAGGCTGCGAGGCCAACACGGTCTGGACCTGGAACGCCATCGGCAAGATGCACGGCACCTGGGGCCTGTCGGACGAGGCGCCGGAATCCAACACGGGGTTCCTCCTGAACCACCTCATCAGCGACTGCCTGCCCCGGCGCGCCGAGGAACGCGGCATCACCAATTCCGACCCGGTCACCGGCCAGGCCGCCTGGTACGACGTCCGGGTTCGGGTCGTGAAGGCCGCCCCCGGCGAAACCGGCGTGGCGCAGGAATTCTACGGCCCGGCGGCGAACGCCTGAGCCGGCACGGAAAGCAAAGGAGCAGAGCGACATGAAGCTCGGATTGGCAATCGACATGGACACCTGCGTGGGCTGCCACGCCTGCGCGGTGGCCTGTAAGGAATGGAACGGCAAGAGCCTGATGGCGGGGGGCGCCCCCGACTACGACGCCTACGGCGCCGAACCCTCGGGCACCTGGTTCAACCGGATCCGTCACTTCGAAGTGAACGAGTATCCCCAGAACAAGACCATCAACGTGCCGATGTCCTGCATGCACTGCGAGGACGCGGCCTGCGTGACCGTCTGCCCCACCGGCGCCTCGTACAAGCGCGCCGAGGACGGCATCGTGCTGGTCGACCCGGACAAGTGCATGGGCTGCAACTACTGCGCCTGGGCCTGCCCCTACGGCGCGCGCGAGCTCGACGAGGACCAGGGCGTGATGCGCAAGTGCACGCTGTGCGTGGACCGCATCTACAACGAGAACCTGCCGGAAGCCGAGCGCGAGCCGGCCTGCGTGCTGGCCTGCCCGGCCCACGCCCGCCACTTCGGCGACTACGACGACCCGGAATCCAAGGTGTCCAAGCTGTCGCGCGAACGCGGCGGCCTGGCGCTCATGGAAGAACTGGACTACAAGCCGGTCAACCGCTATTTCCCGCCGCGCCCGCCCGCCAAGGTCGACACGGTGCAGAACAACTCCGACGCGTCGCGCTCGCTGCGCGACCGCATCGCTTCGTGGCTGGGTGCGAACCAATGAAGCCCGCGCTGTCCGTCATCTTCTTCACCGTTTCCTCCGGCGCCGGCCTGGGCCTGGCCATCTGGCTGCTGCTGCTGCTCCTGCTGGTGCCCGACGCGGCCCTGGCGCAATCGTGGTGGATCGCCGCGATCGCGGCCGGCGTCCTGGTCAGCGCCGGCCTGGCCTCGTCCACCCTGCACCTGGCCAACCCGCGCAACGCCTGGCGCGCGGCCACGCGCTTCGCCACCTCTTGGCTGTCGCGCGAGGCCGTGTTCTCCTTCGTGCTGTACGGCGTGGCCGGCGCGCTGCTGCTCGTGCTCTGGCTGGGCGGCGGTGGCCTGTCCTGGCTGAAAGTGCTGCTGGCGGCGCTGACGATCCTGGTGGCCCTGACCATCCTGGTCTGCACCGCCATGATCTACGGCTGCCTCAAGACCATCCCGCGCTGGTCCACCTGGCACACCGTGGTCGCCTACCCGCTGCTGGGCCTGATGTCCGGCCTGCTGCTGCTGGCCGCCGTGCCCGGCAGCACGGAACTGACCCAGGCCGCCGGCTGGAGCGTGCCCGGGCTGGCCACCGCGCTGCTGGTGCTGGGCGCCCTCCTGAAGGGCCACTACTACGCCAAGTTCCGCCAGCCCAAGGGCATCACCAACAACGCCGCCCTGGGCCTGAAACCCGGCCAAGTGCGCCTGCTCGACGTGGGCCATAGCCGCGGCACCTTCCTGACCAACGAGTTCGGCTTCGAACTGGCGCGCGAGAAGGCCGGCATGCTCAAGGCGCTGGTGTTCGCGCTGGCCTTCGCCGCGCCCCTGGCGCTGCTGTGGGCAGGCAGCGGAAGCGGCGCGGCCCTGGCGGCCGCGGCGGCCGCCTGCGTGGCGGGCCTGCTGGTCGAGCGCTGGCTGTTCTTCGCGGAAGCCCAGCACGTGGTCCGCCTCTACCATGGAGCCAAGGTTGTCTGACCTCTCCTCCCGCCTGGCCATCCTGCGCTACTGGCCGCGGCTGCGGCAGGCCGGCGTGCTGCGCGCCGACCTGCTGGCCGGCCTCACCGGCGCCGTGGTGGTGGTGCCCCAGGGCGTGGCCTTCGCCACGCTGGCGGGCATGCCTCCCGAATACGGGCTGTACACCGCCATCGTCCCCTGCATCATCGCCGCGCTGCTGGGCTCGAGCCGGCTCATGATCAGCGGGCCGGCCAACGCCATCTCGCTGACCACCATGGCGCTGGTGGCGCCGCTGGCCCTGCCCGGCTCGCCGGACTACGTGCGGCTGGTCATCACGCTGACCTTCATGGTGGGCGCCGCCCAGTTGCTCCTGGGCCTGTGCCGCGCGGGCAAGCTGGTGGACCGCGTGCCGCACGCGGTGGTAGTGGGCTTCACCGTGGGTGCGGCCGTCCTCATCATGAACAGCCAGCTCGCGCCGCTGCTGGGCATGGAGATCCAGCGCGGGCTCAAGCCCCTGGCCAACCTGGGCGCGGTCTCCGCCGCCTGGCACACGGTAGACCTGCATTCCATCCTGGTCTCCTTCGTGACGCTGGCGGTCATCGTGCTGTGGCGGCCTTTCAACAAGATGGTGCCGGGCACCCTGGTGGCGGTGGTCGTCGCCTCGCTGGCCGCGCTGCTGCTGGAAGTGCTGTTCGAGGGCGCGGCCGGCATCCGCCGCATCGACGCCCTGCCCGGGGGCCTGCCGCCGCTGTCCATGCCCGATCTGTCCTGGGAAACGCTGCACGCCCTGCTGCTGCCCGCGGCCACCATGACGCTGCTGGCGCTGACCGAAGCCACCGCCATCGCCCGCGCCATCGCGCTGCGCTCCGGCGACGTCCTGCACTCCACCCAGGAATTCATCGGCCAGGGCGCGGCCAACGTGGCCGGCGCCTTCTTTTCCTGCTACCCGGCCAGCGGCTCGTTCAACCGCTCCGGACTGAACGTGATTTCCGGCGGGCAGACGCCCATGTCGGCGGTATTCGCGGGCGTGCTGCTGATCGGCATCCTGGCGGCCATCGCGCCGCTGGCGAGCTACCTGCCGGTGCCCGCCATCGCTGCGCTGCTGATGGCGGTGGCCTGGGGCCTGATCAACGTGCCGGAGATCCGCAACATCTGGAGCGAACATCCCCGCCAGCGGGCCGAAATGCTGGTCACCATGATCGCCACTGTCTCGCTGTCGCTGGAAATCGCGATCCTGCTGGGGCTGGCGGTAGCCGGCGCCGTGCGCCTGTTCGACCGGCGCCGCGGGCGCGCGCCGGCGGCTGCGGGCCGGGACGCGCACTGACCCTGCGCCGGCCCCGGCTGGCACGGTAAAAAGATACGGCCGCTTGCGCGGCCGTATCTTTCTTTCGGCAGGCCCGCGGACCCTTACTGCAGCGTCCGCTCGAACACGAATTTCCCGTCGCGCCAATCCACCGGCACCACATCGCGCGGCCCGAACTTGCCTTGCAGGATCAGCTTGGCCACCGGGTTCTCCAGCTGCTGCTGGATCGCCCGCTTCAGCGGCCGCGCCCCGAACACCGGGTCGAACCCGGAACGGGCCAGTTCCGCCAGCGCGGCGTCGGACACCTCCAGCCGCATTTCCAGCTTCTCGAGCCGCTGGGCCAGGCGCTGCACCTGGATGCGCGCAATGGATTCGATGTGCTTGGCTTCGAGAGCATGGAACACCACCACTTCGTCGATCCGGTTCAGGAACTCCGGCCGGAAATGGGTCTTCAGCTCATCCCACACCACTTCCTTGATGGCGTCGTAGGGCTTGCCCGCCATGGTCTGGATGTGCTGCGAGCCCAGGTTGGAGGTCATGACGATGACGGTGTTGCGAAAGTCCACGGTGCGGCCCTGGCCGTCGGTCAGGCGGCCGTCGTCAAGCACCTGCAGCAGCACGTTGAAGACGTCCGGGTGGGCCTTTTCCACCTCGTCGAGCAGCACCACGCTGTAGGGCTTGCGCCGCACCGCCTCGGTCAGATAGCCGCCTTCCTCGTAGCCGACGTATCCGGGAGGCGCGCCGATCAGGCGGGCGACCGAGTGCTTCTCCATGAATTCGCTCATGTCGATGCGGATCATGTGCTCGTCCGAATCGAACAGGAAGTCGGCCAGGGCGCGGGTGAGCTCGGTCTTGCCCACCCCCGTGGGCCCCAGGAACAGGAAAGAGCCATAGGGGCGCGAGGGGTCGGACAGGCCGGCGCGCGAACGGCGGATGGCGTCCGAGACCAGGCTGACGGCCTCGTCCTGCCCCACCACGCGCGAGTGCAGCCGTTCTTCCATGTGCAGCAGCTTGTCGCGCTCGCCCTGCATCATCTTGGACACCGGAATGCCGGTCGCGCGCGAGACCACTTCGGCAATTTCCTCGGCACCCACCTGCGTGCGCAGCAGCCGGGGGCGGCCGTCCTCGGCCTGTTCGGCGGCGGGCGCTTTCTCGGCGGCCTTCAGGCGCGCCTCCAACTCGGGCAGCTTGCCGTATTGCAGCTCGGCCAGCTTGTCGAACTGGCCCTTGCGCTGGAGCTCGGCCATTTCGGCGCGCGCCTTGTCGATCTCTTCCTTGATGGCCTGCGAGCCCTGCACGGCGGCCTTCTCGGCCTTCCAGATTTCCTCGTAGTCGTTGTATTCGCGCTGCAGCTTGGCGAGCTCGTCCTCGATCGCCTGCAGGCGGCGCCTGGAGGCCTCGTCGGTTTCCTTCTTGACGGCCTCGCGCTCGATCTTGAGCTGGATGATGCGCCGGTCGAGCCGGTCCATGACTTCCGGCTTGGAGTCGATTTCCATGCGGATGCGCGCGGCCGCCTCGTCGATCAGGTCGATGGCCTTGTCCGGCAGGAAGCGGTCGGTGATGTAGCGGTGCGACAGCTCGGCCGCCGCCACGATGGCGGGGTCGGTGATCTCCACGCCGTGGTGCAGCTCGTAGCGCTCCTGCAGGCCGCGCAGGATGGCGATGGTCGATTCCACGTCGGGCTCGTCGACCAGCACCTTCTGGAAGCGGCGCTCGAGCGCGGCGTCCTTCTCGATGTACTTGCGGTATTCGTCCAGCGTGGTCGCGCCGATGCAGTGCAGCTCGCCGCGCGCCAGCGCGGGCTTGAGCATGTTGCCCGCGTCCATGGCGCCCTCGGCCTTGCCGGCACCCACCATGGTATGCAGCTCGTCGATGAAGACGATGCTGTTGCCCGCGTCCTGCGCCAGCTCCTTGAGCACGGCCTTCAGGCGCTCCTCGAACTCGCCGCGGAACTTGGCGCCGGCCAGCAGCGCGGCCAGGTCCAGCGACAGCACCCGCTTGCCGCGCAGGCTTTCCGGGACTTCGTCGTTGACGATGCGCTGGGCCAGGCCCTCGACGATGGCGGTCTTGCCCACGCCGGGCTCGCCGATCAGCACAGGGTTGTTCTTGGTGCGGCGCTGCAGGATCTGGATGGAGCGGCGGATCTCGTCGTCACGGCCGATGACCGGGTCGAGCTTGCCCTGCCGGGCGCGCTCGGTGAGATCCAGGGTGTACTTGGACAGCGCCTCGCGGTTGGACTCGCCCGCGGCGTCGTCGACGCTGGCTCCGCCCCGCACGGCGTCGATGGCGGATTCCAGGGCCTTTTTCTGCAGGCCGGCCTCGCGCAGGATGCGCCCGGCCTCGCCCTTGTCGTCGGCCAGCGCCAGCAGGAAAAGCTCGCTGGCGATGTAGGCGTCGCCGCGCCGCGCGGCTTCCTTGTCGGTGCGCGTGAGCACCGCCTGCAGGTCGCGGCCGACCTGGATGTTGGCGGCGTCGCCCTGCACTTGCGGGATGGCCTTGAGGGCCGCGTCCAGCGAAGGCTGCAGCCGGTTGACCGCCACGCCGGCGCGCGCCAGCAGGCTGCCGGCGCCGCTGTCGGCGTCGGCCAGCAGCGCGGCCAGTACGTGTACCGGCTCGATGTAGGGGTGGTCGCTGCGGGCCGCCAGGCTTTGGGCGTCCGCCAGCGCCTGCTGGAACTTGGTGGTGAGCTTGTCGAATCTCATGGTCGGTATCCTGGGAGCGTTGAATGGCTCGATGTCCCACAAATGCGGCCGCCTGCGGCGGTTTTCAAGGACAGCGCGTGGTTGCCCGCTGCACGGGCAACAATACACCCCGGACGGGCTGCCCGGCTCTGTTTTTAAGCATATACTCATATAAGACATCGAACCCGAGCCGCGCCGATGACACCCGTGCCCCTTCCCAAGCTCCGCCCGACGCCGCCCGGCCAGGCCCTGCGGCGCCCGATCCGGGCCCTGGCCCTGGCCTGTATGCTGGGCGCCGGCGCATCCGCCGGCGCCCAGGACCTCGCGGCGGGCAAGGCCATCGCCACGGCCGGCGCCGGGGCGGTGCCGGCATGTAGCAGTTGCCACGGGGCGGCGGGCGAAGGCAACGCCGCCGCGGGCTTTCCCCGCCTGGCCGGCCTGGGCGCCGCCTATCTCGCCAAACAGCTCGACGAGATGGCCGACGGCGCCCGTCCCAGCCCCGCGATGCAGGCCACGGCCGCCGGCCTGACGCCGGCCCGGCGCCGCGACGTCGCCGCGTACTTCGCCGGCCTGCCTGCCCCCTACCCCGAATCGTCCCTGCGCCCGCCGGCGGCCGACGCGGTTTCCCCGGCCGACCGCGGCGCGTGGCTGGCGGTGCGCGGCGACTGGCCCAACGGCCTGCCGGCCTGCAACCAGTGCCACGGGCCGGGCGGCACCGGCGTGGGCGAGGACTTTCCCGCGCTGGCAGGCCAGCCCCAGGCTTACCTGGCGGCCCAGCTGCATGCCTGGCGGGAAGGCCGGCGCCCGCCTCTGCCGCTGGGGCTGATGCCAGCGGTGGCCTCCCGGCTGAGCGATGCCGACATCCAGGCCGTGGCGGACTACTACGCCCGGCTGCCGCAGGCCGCGCCGTCCGCGCCGGCACCGTCCCGCTAGGCCCCGGAACGCGAACATGCCCATGAACCTGCCTGCCCTGCCTGCCCCGACGGCGCCGGGATCTCCTGGCGCCCGTCTTGCCCGTCGCGCCGCCTTTGCGCTGGCGCTGGCCCTATGCCTGCCGGCCCCGCCTGCCGGCGCGACGGGCGACGCCCCCGCCGCCTTCCAGCCGCCCCCGGAATCGGCCATCCCCGACAACGAATTCGGCAAGGTCGTGCGCGAGGGCATGCGCATCTTCACCGACACGCCGAACGCCGCGAGCGCCTTCGTCGGCAACCGCCTGACCTGCGCGAACTGCCACCTGGACGCCGGCAGGCGCCCGGACGCCGCACCCTTGTGGGCGGCCTACGTCCTGTACCCCGCCTACCGCAGCAAGAACCGGCACGTGAATACGCTGGCCGAGCGGCTGCAAGGCTGCTTCATGTACAGCATGAACGGCAAGGCGCCGGCCGCCAACGACCCGGTGCTGGTCGCCCTGCAGACCTATATGTTCTGGCTCGCGAGCGGCGCCCCCACGGGCACCAGGCTGCCGGGGCAGGGCTACCCGAAACTGCCGCCCCCGCCGCAGAAGGCGGATTACCTGCGCGGCCAGGCGGTCTACGAGCGCAATTGCGCGCTCTGCCACGGCGCGGACGGCGCCGGCCAGTCCACGGCACACGGCCATCCCGTCTTCCCTGCCCTGTGGGGGCCGGATTCCTACAACTGGGGCGCGGGCATGCACCAGCTGGGTAATGCCGCCGGCTTCATCAAGCACAACATGCCGCTGGGCCAGGCGGGGCAGCTCACGGACCAGGAGGCCTGGGACGTGGCCTACTTCATGAACGCGCACGAGCGGCCGCAGGACCCGCGCTTCCGAGGCGACCTGGAGCAGACCCGCAAGCAGTACCACAACGGCGACGATTCGCTGTACGGCCGCACCGTCAACGGGCGGCTGCTGGGCGCCGATGCGCCCCCCTCGGGCGGCAAGCTGCGGCAGGAAGACCGCTGACGCCCTCGCCCGGCGCGGCCCGCCGGGACGCATCCGGGCCGCCCCGCGGCATCTCGCGCCAGGCGGGACGCCGGCGCCGCGGGCCGGGCGGGACGGCCGCGCAACGCCGCCCCTCCGCGCCGGTCAGATTTCCTCGTACAGCGGCAGGGTCAGGAATTCCGCGAAGGCGTCCTGGGTGCTCATCTGCTCGAAGATCTCGGCCGCGCGGTCGTAGGCCTTGCTGGGGCCGGCCACCTCATGCACCTTGGCGAGCTCTTCCGGAATCAGCGCGCGCACCAGCTCGGCCGTGACCTTGCGACCGTCCTCCAGCTTGCCCTTGGGCGAGCGGATCCACTGCCAGACCTGGGAGCGCGAGATTTCTGCGGTGGCAGCGTCTTCCATGAGGTTGTGGATGGGCACGCAGCCGTTGCCGTCCAGCCACGACCCCAGGTAGTGGATACCGACGTTGATGTTCATGCGCAGGCCGGCCTCGGTGATCGGGGCTTCGGGCTGGAAGTCCAGCAGGTCGGCCGCGGTCACATGGACATCGGGGCGCTGCTTGTCGATCTGGTTGGGACGCTCGCCCAGCACCTTGCGGAATTCTTCCATGGCCACCGGCACCAGGCCGGGGTGGGCCACCCAGCCGCCGTCGTAGCCGTCGGCCGCGTCGCGCGCCTTGTCGGCGCGGATGCCGGCCATGGCCTGCTCGTTCTTGACCGGGTCGCTCTTGATCGGGATCAGGGCGCTCATGCCGCCGATGGCCGGCGCCTTGCGGCGGTGGCAGGTCTTGAGCAGCAACAGCGCGTAGGCGCGCATGAAGGGCGAGGTCATGGTCACGCGCGCGCGGTCGGCCAGGCAGAACTCGCGGTCGACCTTGAACTTCTTGATGCAGCTGAAGATGTAGTCCCAGCGCCCGGCGTTCAGGCCCGCGCTGTGCTCGCGCAATTCGTACAGGATCTCGTCCATCTCGAAGGCGGCCAGCACGGTCTCGATCAGGACGGTGGCCTTGATCGTGCCCTGCGGGATGCCGACCCGCTTCTGGGCCGCCACGAAGACGTCGTTCCAGAGCCGGGCCTCGAGATGGCTTTCCATCTTGGGCAGGTAGAAGTACGGGCCCGAGCCGCGCGCCAGCAGTTCCTTCGCGTTGTGGAAGAGATAGAGCGCGAAGTCGAAGATGCCGCCGGACACCCGCTGGCCGTCGACCGTGACGTGCTTTTCGTCCAGGTGCCAGCCGCGCGGGCGCACCACCAGAGTCGCAACCTTGTCGTTGAGCTGGTAGGTCTTGCCGCCCTGCTCCAGGCGGATTTCGCGGCGGATGGCGTCGCGCAGGTTGATCTGCCCGGTGATCTGGTTGTCCCAGTTGGGCGTGTTGGAATCCTCGAAATCCGTCATGTAGCTGTCGGCGCCGGAATTCAGGGCGTTGATGACCATCTTGCGCTCGACCGGGCCGGTGATCTCGACCCGGCGGCACTTCAGGTCTTCGGGTATGGGCGCGATGGTCCAGTCGCCGTCGCGCACCGACTGCGTCTGCGGCAGAAAGTCGGGGCGCTCGCCGGCGTCCAGGCGGCGGGTGCGTTCGACGCGGGCCGCCAGCAGCTCCTGCCGGCGCGGCTCGAAGGCGCGGTGCAACTCGGCCACCAGGGCCAGGGCGTCGTGGGTCAGGATGGTTTCGAAACCGGGGGCGAGCGGGGCGTCGACGGCCACGCCCTGGGGCAGGTTCAGGCTCATGGAGTCCTCCTTTTCATGGGAATCGCAGCCAGTGTACCCAGGGCATGACTTGCGAAAAAGGTTAGAATGGTTGATTCATTTTTTACTTTCAGGATGAAATCCCGGGCGGGGCGGCATCGGCCATGGACCGTTTCAAGCAGCTGGAAAGCTTCGTCGCCGTGGCCACGCTGGGCAGCCTGTCGGCCGCCGCGCGGGCCGCGGGCGTGGCCCCGGCCATGATGGGCCGGCGCATCGACGCCCTGGAGGCGCGCCTGGGCGTCAAGCTGCTGGTGCGCTCGACCCGCCGGCTGTCGCTCACCGACGAAGGCCGCACCCTGCTGCAGGACGCGCGCCGCATCCTGCGCGACCTGGAAGAAACCGAAACCCTGGTCACCCAGGGCAGCGGCCGGCCCAGCGGCCACCTGCGCATCAGCGCCCCGGCCGGTTTCGGGCGCCGCCACGTGGCGCCCCTCATGCCCGCGTTCGCCGCCAGCCATCCGGACCTCAGCGTCAGCCTGGACCTGAACGACCGGCTGGTCGACCTCATCGAGGAACGCTTCGACTGCGCCGTGCGCATCGGCGACCTGGTGGACTCCAACCTGATCGGCATCCGCCTGGCCGACAACCGGCGCGTGGTGGTGGCCTCTCCCGGCTACCTGGCCGCGCACGGCACGCCGCGCCGGCCCGCCGACCTGCTGCAGCACAACTGCCTGTCCTTCGGCCCCCAGGGCAGCCAGCCGCGCGGCTGGCTGTTCCGCATCGACGGCCAGGTGGTGGCGCAGCGCGTGGCGGGCAGCCTGGAATGCACCGACGGCAGCGTGCTGCACGAGTGGACCCTGGCCGGCTGCGGGCTGGCCTGGCGCTCGATGTGGGAAATCGAGCAGGACCTGCGCCAGGGGCGCCTGGTCACCGTGCTGGACGAATACCGCGCGCCGCCCAACGGCATCTACGCCATCGTGCCGGAGCGCAAGCACCTGCCCCTGCGCGTGCGCGCCTTCGTGGACTGGCTGCGCCGCGCCTACGCCCGCAAGGGGTACTGGCTGCGCAACTAGGCGCCATTCACGCCGGACCGCCGCCCGCGCGACCGGACACAGGCGCGTTGGCAAAGCGCCGGCAGGCGGCGGTCCGCGCGCGGCGGGCCGGCCTGCGGCTCAGTGGCTGATCATCCAGGGCCTGGCGTCCGCGAAGGCCTTGCCCCCGTCCGCCGTCACGCGCGTCTTGCCCGGCCTGGTGCGGCCGCTGCAGCAGGCGCAAGACATGCCGTGGCCGGAGCGCGTGCTGCGCGGCTCGTGGGCGCTGCGCTCGTTGAGCGCACGCGCCCGGTTAATCGCCGAGGACAGCGCGCCCAGCGCCGGCGCGCCGCCCAGCACGCGCGGCGCCGGCGCCCCGCAGCCCGGGCAGGCCGCCGGCGCATCGCGCCGCGCCAGCGGCCGAAGCGCCGAGAACTCCCCGCAGCGCTCGCAGCGATAGTCGTAGGTCGGCATGGCGGCGCGCTCCGTCAGAGATCCGGCGACAGCGGCATGTCCACTCCCCCCCGCACGGCCTTGACCGGGCCGCCCGCCGACGGCTGAATGTCGAACTCGAAAATTTCGGTCGGCAGCCACAGCGTGGCGCAGGCGTTGGGAATATCGACCACCCCGCTGATATGCCCCTGCACCGGCGCCGTGCCCAGAATGGAATAGGCCTGCGCGCCGGAATAGCCGAACTTCTTGAGGTACTCGATGGCGTTCAGGCAAGCCTGGCGGTAGGCGATGTGCACGTCCAGGTAATGCTGGCCGCCGCCCTCGTCCACCGAGATGCCCTCGAAGATGAGGTAGTCCTTATAGTTGGGCGTGATGGGGCTGGGCTTGAAAATGGGGTTGCGGATGCCGTACTTGTCCATGCCGCCCTTGATGATCGAGACGCGCATGTGGATCCAGCCCGCCATCTCGATGGCGCCGCAGAAGGTGATCTCGCCGTCGCCCTGCGAGAAGTGCAGGTCGCCCACCGACAGGCCGCCGCCCTTGACGTACACCGGGAAGAACACGCGCGAGCCGCGCGACAGGTCCTTGATGTCGCAGTTGCCGCCGTGCTCGCGGGGTGGCACGGTGCGCGCGCCCTCGGCGGCCGCCTTGTCGCGGGCCGCGCCGGAAAGCTTGCCCATGTGGGCGGTCTTGGGCGCCGGCGGGTTGGCCAGCGGCGGCACGCGCGCGGGGTCGGTGTCGATCAGCGCCTGCTCGCGCCGGTTCCAGGTGTCCAGCAAGGCCTGGTCGGGCAGGCAGCCGATCAGGCCGGGGTGGATCAGCCCGGCGAAGTTCACGCCCGGCACGTGGCGCGAGCTGGTGAACATGCCGTGGAAATCCCAGATGGATTTCTGCGCCTGCGGGAAGTGCTCGGTCAGGAAGCCGCCGCCGTTCTTCTTGCTGAAGAAGCCGTTGAAGCCCCACAGGCTGTCGGGCTTGGCCCCGATGTCCAGGAAATCGACCACCAGCAGGTCGCCCGGCTCGGCGCCCTCGACGCCGACCGGGCCGGACAGGAAATGCACCGTGGACAGGTCGACGTCTCGCACGTCGTCGGCGCTGTCGTCGTTCTTGATGGCCCCCCCCGTCCAGTCGTAGGTCTCGAGCACGAAATCGTCGCCCGGCTTGACCCACACGGCAATGGGGATGTCCGGGTGCCAGCGGTTGTGGATGTTCTCGTTCTCGTACGGCGACTGGGCGAGGTCGACCTTGATCAGGGTCTCGGGCATGGCGTGCTCCTTGGGCTCGGGGTTGCGGGGAATGCGTGGCTGGCGGCGGGACCGCGCGGCGCCTTGCGGCACCGGCCGGCCCTAGACCGACAGGTAGCGGCTGATAGTCTTTTCGTCGACGTCGCCGCGCGCGTTCTCGTGCACGAAACGGCCCTTGTCGATGACGATCAGGCGGTCGGCGATCTGCATGGTGAAGCTCAGCACCTGCTCGGACACCAGCACCGCCAGGTCCTTCAGCTTGCGGATCTCGAGCAGCGTGCGGGCGATGTCCTTGATGATGGAGGGCTGGATGCCCTCGGTGGGCTCGTCCAGCATCAGCACCTTGGGGCCGGTGACCAGGGCGCGCGCGATGGCCAGCTGCTGCTGCTGCCCGCCCGACAGGTCGCCGCCGCGCCGCCGCCGCATGTCGTACAGGACGGGGAACAGCGCATAGATGTCCTCCGGTATGGGATCGCGCAGCGGGCGGCCCGGCAGGCCGGTGCGGATGTTCTCCTCCACCGTCAGGGTGGGGAAGATCATGCGGCCCTGCGGCACGTAGGCCAGGCCCGAGCGCACCCGGCGATGGCTCTCCAGCCCGGCGAGGTCCGTGCCGTCTATCCGCACGCTGCCCTGCATGGCCGGCAGCACGCCGATCAAGGTCTTGAACAGCGTGGTCTTGCCCATGCCGTTGCGCCCCATCACCGCGACGATCTCGCCGCGGCCGACCTCGAGGTCGACGCCGTGGATCACCCGGCTCTGGCCGTAGCCCGAGACCAATCCCGATACGCTGAACATGGCCGGCTCCCTCAATGACCCAGATAGACTTCGACGACGCGCGGATCCGACTGCACCGCTTCCATGCTGCCTTCGGCAAGCACCTTTCCCTGGTGCAGCACCGTGACCTTGTCCGCAATGTGCTTGACGAATTCCATGTCGTGCTCGATCACGATCATGGAACGGTCGCTGGCGATGCGGTTGAGCAACTCCACCGTCTTTTCCCGCTCCGAGACGCTCATGCCCGCCACCGGCTCGTCCAGCATCATCAGCTCGGGCTCCTGCATGAGCAGCATGCCGATCTCCAGCCATTGCTTCTGGCCGTGTGAGAGCAGCTCGGCGGACTGGTCCAGCATGTCGGCCAGGAAGATGTCCTCGGCCGTGCGCTCGACCCGCTCGACCACGTCGGGCGTGCGGCGAAAGGCCATGGCGCCGAATACGCTGCGCCCGCGCGGGAACGACACCTCCAGGTTCTCGCGCACGCTCAGCGTTTCGTAGATCGATGGCGTCTGGAATTTCCTGCCAACCCCCGCGCGCACGATTTCGTGCTCGGACATGCGGGTGAGCTCGATGTCCTTGAACCGTATGGAGCCGGAGGTGGCCCGGGTGCGGCCGCAGATCAGGTCCAGCAGGGTGGTCTTGCCGGCGCCGTTGGGCCCGATCACCACGCGCAGCTCGCCGCGGTCCACGTAGAGGTTCAGGTTGTCGACCGCGGTGAATCCGTTGAAGGCCACCGTCAGGCCCTCGACGTAGAGCGCGAATGCCTGGGCCGTCTGGACCGTCTGGTTCATCAGCGGGGGAGTCATGCCGCCTCCGTGGGCTTGGCGTGGGCGGGAATCGCGGGCGAGGCGGCGCCGGGCGCCGGGCCGGCCGGCGCGGCCACGCGCGCCGCCGGGGCCCGCCGCGACAGGCGCGGACGGACATGGCGGGCATACAGGCCGGCCAAGCCGTTGGGAAAGGCCATGACCACCGCGATGAAGAGTCCGCCCATCAGGAACAGCCACAGCTCGGGAAAACTTTCCGAGAAATAGCTCTTGCCGAAGTTGACCAGCAGCGTGCCGTAGACGGCGCCCAGCAGCGACAGCCGGCCGCCTACCGCGGCGTAGATCACCATCTCGATCGAGGGCACGATGCCCACGAACGAGGGCGACATGAAGCCGACCTGCAGGGTGAACATGGCGCCGCCCACGGCCGAGAACACGGCCGCGACGCAGAAGATGAAGATCTTGAAGCCGGCCACGTCGTAACCGGAAAAACGCACCCGCTCTTCCTTGTCGCGCATAGCCACCAGCAGCTTGCCCAGCTTGGACGACAGCAGGAAGCGCCCGGTCAGGATGCAGGCGAACAGCAGCGCGCCGTTGACGAAATACAGGACCAGGCGCGCGGAATCGCTGCGTATGTCCCAGCCCAGCAGCGTCTTCAGGTCGGTGATGCCGTTGACCCCGCCGGTCATACCCTGCTGGCCGATGATGAACACCGACAGGATGAGCGCGATGGCCTGGGTGACGATGGCGAAGTAGACGTCGCCCACCCGGCGCCGGAACATCGCCACCCCGATGACGAAGGCCAGCAGGCAGGGCACCAGCGGCACGGCCAGCAGCGTGAAGGAAAAGCTGTGGAAGGGCTCCCAGAACCAGGGCAGCGCGGTCAGCTGGTTCCAGTCCATGAAGTCCGGGATGCCGGGCGTGGACTGGATGGCGGTGGCTTCCGGCGTGGAGGCCTCCAGCTTCAGGAACATGGCCATGCAATAGCCGCCCAGCCCGAAGAACACGCCCTGCCCCAGGCTCAGGATGCCCCCGTAGCCCCAGCACAGCACCAGCCCGATGGCCACGAAGGCATAGGTCAGGTACTTGCCGATCAGGTTGAGCCGGAAGACGTCCAGCGCCAGGGGGAACACGGCGAAGATCAGGACGGCCAGCACGGCCAGGCCGACCGCGCCCTCGCGGCCTCCCAGCAGATTGCGGTACAGGGTCTTCATGGCTTCCTCCCGCTACTTGCGGACCTTGATCGAGAACAGTCCCTGCGGGCGCAGCATCAGGATGAGCACCACGGCCGAGAGTGTGAGCACCTTGGCCATCGAGCCGGTCATGAAGAACTCCGACACGGACTGGGTCTGGGCGATGACGAAGGCCGAGGCGACCGTGCCGAACAGGCTGCCGGCCCCGCCGAACACCACCGTCAGGAAAGTGTCGACGATGTAGAGCGACCCGCTGGTGGGCCCGGTGGAGCCTATGGTGGTGAAGGCCGCCCCGGCGATGCCGGCGATGCCGCAGCCCAGCGCGAAGGTGGCGCGGTCGACGCGGCGGGTGTCTATGCCCACCGCCCCGCTCATGAGCCGGTTCTGCACCGTGGCGCGCACGCGCAGGCCCCAGCCCGAACGGTACATGCCGACCAGCAGCCCCACCGTGAGCAGGGCCGTGATGCTGATCACGAACAGCCCGTTGATCGGGATGTCTATCATGTCGGTCGGCGCCCACGAGCCCATGAGCCAGTCCGGCAGCGTCGGGCTGACCTCGCGCGGACCGAAGATGGAACGCAGGGCCTGCTGCATGATGAGCGACAGCCCCCAGGTGGCCAGCAGCGTATCCAGGGGCCGCCGGTACAGGTGCCGGATCATGGCCCACTCGACCAGCCAGCCCAGGGCAAAGGCCACCAGGAAGGCGCAGCCGATGGCGAACAGGAAGTAATAGGGCATGAAGCCCGGCAGGTAGCGCTGCGTCAGTTCGGAGAACAGGTAGGTGACGTAGGCCCCGACCGCCAGGAACTCCCCGTGGGCCATGTTGATCACGCCCATCTGGCCGAAGATGATCGCCAGGCCCAGCGCCATGAGCAGCAGCACGCTGAACACGGACAGGCCGTTGAAGCCCTGCATCAGCAGGATAGCGCCGAGTTCCGAAAAGGATTCCATGCCCTCACCTCGTCAACGGGAAACGCCGGCCGGCGGGCCGGCCCGGCCGCGGCCTACTGGTAGCCCTTGGGGAAGGGATCGGGCTTGATCAGCTCGGGCGTCTCGAACACGACGTCGAACTGGCCGTCGCGGCGGATCTTGCCCACGCGCGTCTTGCTCCACAGGTGATGGTTGGGGTCGATCTTGACGTAGCCCTCCGGCGCCTGCTTGAACTCCAGGTCCGGAGAGGCCGCGACCACTTTGTCGACGTCGAAGCTGCCGGCTTTCTCGACCGCCATCTTCCACAGCCAGGGACCCAGGTAGGCGGCCTGGGTCACATCCCCGATCACCGAGTTGGCGCCGTACTTCGCCTTGAAGGCCTCGACGAAGGCCTTGTTGTTGGGGTTGTCCAGGCTCTGGAAGTACTTCATGCAGGAGAAGAAGCCTTCGCAGTTCTCGCCGCCTATGCCCAGCAGTTCGTCCTCGGTCACCGAAATGGTCAACAGCGTCTGCTTGTCGGCCGTCACGCCCGCCGCCTTGAGCTGCTTGTAGAACGAAACGTTGCTGCCGCCCACCACGATGGCGTAGACCACGTCGGGCTTGCGCAGCTTGATCTTGTTGATGAGCGATCCGAACTGGGTGTGGCCCAGCGGGTAGTATTCCTCGCCCACCACCTTGCCCTTGAGCACGTTCTCGATGTGCTTGCGGGCGATCTTGTTGGACGTGCGGGGCCAGATGTAGTCCGAGCCGATCAGGTAGAAGGTCTCGGCCTTGCGTTCCCGGTGGATCCAGTCCAGGCCGGCCAGGATCTGCTGGGTGGCCTCCTGGCCGGTGTAGAAGACATTCTTGGACTGTTCCAGGCCCTCGTAGAACGTGGGGTAGTACAGCAACCCGTTCTCCTTCTCGAACACCGGCAGCACCGCCTTGCTCGACGCGGAAGTCCAGCAGCCGAACACCGTGGCCACCTTGTCGCTGACCAGCAGCTTGCGGGCCTTCTCGGCGAAGGTTGGCCAGTCCGAGGCGCCGTCCTCCTGGATGATCTTGATCTGCCGCCCCAGGATGCCGCCGGCGGCGTTGATCTGCTCGATGGCCAGCCGCTCGGCCTGGATGGAGCCGGTCTCGCTGATGGCCATGGTACCGGTCGCCGAATGCAGTTGCCCGACGGTGACCTCGGTGTCGGTGATGGCCAGCCCGGTGGTGTTCACCTCCGAGGTGGCGGGCGCGGCCGCCCGGCCCAATCCCGGCAGCGCCAGCATGGGCAGCGACGCCAGGGTCAGCGCGGCCCGGCGCCGGGACGGAGAGGCGAGTTCGTGGGGAGAAGGCGATTTGCGGGGCATCGAAAGCTCCTTGGATAAGGGCGGCCTGGGAACCGGACCGGCATTCCTGCCTGGCGCGGCCCGGGGTTCGATGCCATACTAGGGGCGGATGGTGCGGCGCAACATACGTCGATTGACGTACTGGCGGCGCCCCCCGTCCCGGGTTACAAAAATGGCCGTACGTCATTCGACGCATCCGAGGGGAGCCCGGGTTTGGATGCCAACGCCACGCAGCGCATCGTCAAGATACGCAGGGACTACAACACCTGGGTCGCCAACGAGACCCTGGAAGACTACGCCCTGCGCTTCACGCCGCACGCCTTTCGCAAGTGGTCGGAGTTCCGCGTCGCCAACACGGCGATCGGGGCGGTGTCCTTCCTGGCGCTGGAGGCCATCGGCGGGTCGCTGGCGCTGAACTACGGCTTCGTCAACGCGTTCTGGGCGATCGTCGCCGTCTCCGTCGTCATCTTCCTGACCGGCCTGCCCATTTCCTACTGCGCCGCCAAGTACGGCCTGGACATGGACCTGCTCACCCGCGGCGCGGGTTTCGGCTATATCGGCTCGACCATCACCTCGCTGATCTACGCCTCGTTCACCTTCATCTTCTTCGCGCTGGAGGCCGCCATCATGGCGCTGGCGCTGGAGCTGTTCACCGGCCTGCCGCTGTCGGTGGGCTACCTGGTCTGCGCCCTGGCCATCATTCCGCTGGTCACCCACGGCATCACCCTGATCAGCCGGCTGCAGTCCTGGTCCCAGCCCCTCTGGCTGGCGCTGCTGCTGCTGCCCTACGCCTGCATCCTCGCCAAGGATCCGGGCGCCCTGCGCGAACTCACGGATTTCGCCGGCCATGCCCCGGACGGCGGCTTCAACCTGCTGCTGTTCGGCGCGGGCACCGCCGTGGCCTCCGCCCTCATCACCCAGATCGGGGAACAGGTGGATTTCCTGCGCTTCCTGCCCGAAAAGACCCCCGCCAACCGCCGCCGCTGGTGGATCGCCCTGCTCGCGGCCGGCCCCGGCTGGATCGTGCCGGGCGCGGCCAAGATGCTGGCCGGCGCTTTCCTGGCGTTCCTGGCGACCCGCCACGGCATCGGCTTCGACAAAGCGGTCGAGCCCACCCAGATGTACCTGGTGGCCTACCGCTACGTGTTCGACGACCCGGCCTGGGCGCTGGCCGCCATGACGCTGTTCGTGGTGGTATCGCAGGTCAAGATCAACGTCACCAACGCCTATGCCGGCTCGCTGGCGTGGTCGAATTTCTTCGCCCGGGTCACCCACAGCCATCCCGGCCGGGTGGTGTGGCTGGTCTTCAACGTGCTGATCGCCATCGTGCTGATGGAGCTGGGCGTGTTCGAGGCGCTGGAGCACGTGCTGGCGGTGTTCTCGCACATCGCCATCGCCTGGATCGGCGCGCTGGTGGCCGACCTGGTCATCAACAAGCCGCTGGGCCTGAGCCCGGCCGGCATCGAATTCCGCCGCGCCTACCTCTACGACATCAACCCGGTCGGGGTCGGCGCCATGGCGATCTCCTTCCTGGTGTCCATCGCTGCCTTCGCCGGCTCGTTCGGCCCCGTCGCGCAGGCCCTCTCGCCCCTGGTCGCGCTGGCCACGGCAATGGCGCTGGCCCCGGCCATCGCCCTGGCCACGCGCGGGCGCCACACCCTGGCGCGCCCGGCCGAGCCGGTCTGCACGGCCGGGGGCACGGCCACTTGCGTCATCTGCTCCAACGCCTTCGAAGCCGCCGACATGGCTGCCTGCCCCGCCTACCGCGGCCCCATCTGCTCGCTGTGCTGCACCCTGGACGCCCGCTGCCAGGACTGCTGCAAGACCGGTTCGCGCCTGCAGGACCAGTTCGGCGCCGCGCTGCGGCGCATCCTGCCCGAACCGGTGACGCCGCTGTTCCATACCCGCCTGGCCCACTACCTGATGGTGGTGGCGCTGGTCGCCGCCGCCTTCGCTTCCATACTCGGCCTGATCTACTACCAGGAAGCCGTCACCTTCGCGCAGGTCGGCGCCGATACCGCGCAGCTGCGGGCCACCTTCGTCAAGCTGTTCGCCACGCTGCTGCTGATCGGCGGCGTAGCCGCCTGGTGGCTGGTGCTGACCAACGAAAGCCGCCAGGTCGCGCAGGAAGAATCCAACCGCCAGACCACGCTGCTGCTGCGCGAGATCGAGGCCCACCGCCAGACCGACCGCAAGCTGCAGCAGGCCAAGGAGGCGGCCGAGGCGGCCAACCTCGCCAAGAGCCGCTTCATGACGGGCATGAGCCACGAACTGCGCGCGCCGCTCAACAGCATCCTGGGATATGCCCAGATCCTGCAGGGAGACGCGGCCATTCCCGCCCACCGCCGCGAGGCGCTGGACGTCATCCACCGCAGCGGCAAGCACCTGATCGGCCTGATCGACGGCCTGCTGGACATTTCGCGCATCGAGGCCGGCAAGCTGCGGCTGGAGAACGACGAACTGCGGCTGCCCGAGTTCCTGGACCAGATCGTCAAGATGTTCCGGCCCCAGACCGCCTTCAAGGGCCTGCGTTTCGACTACGAAGCCGCCGCCGACCTGCCCGGCATCGTCCAGGTCGACGAGAAGCGGCTGCGCCAGATCCTCATCAACCTGATGAGCAACGCGGTGAAGTTCACCCACGAGGGGCATGTGGCGCTGCGCGTGCGCCACGCCTCGGACATCGTGCACTTCGAGGTCGAGGACAGCGGCGCCGGCATCCCGCCCGAAGACCTGGAACGCATCTTCATGCCGTTCGAGCGCAGCTGGGCGGCGGCCGAGCAGGCCGACACCGGCACCGGGCTGGGGCTGACCATCTGCCGCATGCTCACCGGCATCATGGGCGGCGAGCTCGCCGTGCGCAGCCGGCCCGGGCAGGGCAGCGTCTTCACGCTCAGGCTCTTCCTTCCGGAGGTCCGCTCGCCGCGCAGCGGAGCCCGGCCGCAAGGCCGCGTCATGGGATACGCGGGCGAGCGCCGGCGCGTGCTGGTGGTGGACGACCAGGCCTCCCAGCGCGACGTGCTGCGCGACATGCTCGCGCCGCTGGGCTTCGCGGTGCACGAGGCCGCCGGCGGCGAGGCCTGCCTGGCCTGCGTGCACCGGCTGCGCCCGGCGCTGATCCTCATGGACGTCTCCATGCCGGGGCTGTCGGGGTGGGAAGTCTGCCGCACCCTGCGCGACCAGGGCGTGGGCGCGCCCGTCATCATGGTGTCGGCCAGCCCCTATGGCACCGACCCCCGCCAGGCCGCACAATCCGGCCACACGGACGTGCTGACCAAGCCCGTCATGCTGGACGACCTGCTCGACCGCATCGGCAACTGCCTGAAGCTCGAATGGATCGCCGAGGCCGCCGAGGGGCCCGCCGCGCCCAGCGCCGCCGACCTGCACAGCGTGGCGCTGCCCCCCCGCGACGCGGAATCCCTGCTGGAGCTGGGCGCGATGGGTTACATCAAGGGCATACTCGCCCGCCTGGACGAGATCCGCGCGCGCCGGCCCCAGGCCCGGGCGCTGCTCGACCACCTGGCCGGGCTGGCGCGCGAGTTCCGCCTGGCCGAATACGACAGGCTGCTCAAGAACCATCTCCAGTACCATGCCCAGTCCCATGACGCGCCCGCCTCCTGATCCTCCCACCGCCCTGCCGCCGGCCAGCCGGCTGGTCATGCTGGTCGACGACGCGCCCGACAATCTCAAGATGCTGTCCGACGCGCTGGACCAGGCCGGCTACCGCGTGCTGGTCGCCACCGACGGGCCCTCGGCGATCGAGCGCATGGATTTCGTCGTGCCCGACATCGTCCTGCTCGACGCCGTCATGCCCGGCATGGACGGCTTCGAGACCTGCCGCCGCATCAAGGCCCACGCCCGCGCGGCGCGGGTGCCGGTGGTGTTCATGACCGGGCTGGCCGAGCCGGAGCACGTGGTGCGCGGTTTCCAGGCCGGAGGCATCGATTACGTCACCAAGCCCATCGAGACCGAAGTAGTGCTGGCCCGCCTGGAAGCGCACCTGGAGAATGCGCGCCTGATCTCCTCGGCCATGGACGCCATGGAAGCCGCCGCCAACGCGGTCGTGGTACTCGACCCCGCGGGCCGGCCGGCATGGAAGACCGCCCGCGCGCGCCAGCTGCTGGCGCGCCACTTCGGCGCCCAGGCCGCCGATGGCCTGCCGCCGGCGCTGCAGGAGTGGGTCGCGGCCGCCCTGCGCCGGGGGCCGCCGGACGGGACGCCCGGCTATCGGCACAGCTGCGGCGGCCGGCAGCTGACGCTGAAGCTGGCCGCCACCCGCAAGGGGGAATACGTGCTGCTGCTGGAAGAATGCGAAGCGCCCGCCGACGCCGACGCGGCCCTGGCCGCCGCCTACCCCCTGACCGCGCGCGAGCGCGAAGTGCTGCTGTGGCTGGCCAAGGGCAAGACCAACCGCGACATCAGCGACATCCTCGGCATGAGCCCCCGCACCGTCAACAAGCACCTCGAGCACATCTACATCAAGCTGGGCGTGGAGACGCGCGCGGCGGCCACCGCGCTCGCCCTGACCCACCTGCACCGCGCCGCCGCCGGCCGGACCGCGGCGGACTAGGGCCGGTGGGCTACAATGGCCGCGCAGCCCGCTATTGCGCGACCGTTCGCGGCGCGGGCGCGGCGCCGAGGACCCCATGACCAAGCGCGTAGCCGTCGCTCCCGATACCAGGCAATGCTCGACCTGTATGCTGGGCCACGTCTGCGTGCCCGTCGGCATGGCGCCACCCGATATCGCCCGGCTCGACCAGCTGGTCAAGGAACGCGTCCAGGTCGGCAAGGGAGAATTCCTGTACCGTCTGGGCGATTCCCAGGACGCCATCTACGGCGTGCGCGTCGGCTCTCTGAAGACCCAGATCGAGGACGCCTCCGGGCAGGTCCAGATCACCGGCTTTCACCTGCCCGGCGAAGTGGTCGGCCTGGACGGCATGCTGGAATCGCACCACGTATCCAGCGCCCTGGCCCTCGAGGACGCCGAGGTCTGCGTGATCCGCCTGAACGACGTCGACGAGATCGCGCGCCAGCTGCCTTCCCTGCAGCCCCAGGTGCGCCGGCTCATGAGCCGGGAGATCTCGCGCGCCCATGCCATGCTGCTGACCCTCGGCTCCCTGCGCGCGGAGCAGCGCCTGGCGGCCTTCCTGCTGAACCTCTCGCAGCGCCTGTCCACGCTGGGATATTCGCCCGTGGAATTCGTCATGCGCATGAGCCGCGAGGAAATCGGCAACTACCTGGGCCTGACGCTGGAAACCGTCAGCCGGCTGTTCTCGCGCCTGGGCCGCGAAGGGCTGATCCGCATCCGCCAGCGCGAGGTGCGCATCCTGGACATGGAAGGGCTCCGGCGGCTGGCCGGCCCGGACTGCTGAGCGGCGCCTGCCGTCAGGGCAGCTCGTCCGGCTCGGCGCCGCGCGCCCCGCAGGACATGTACAGGGTCAAGCCACTGGACAGCGCCGACATGGCCCACAACAGGAAGAACCCACCCGCGTAGACCAGTTCCCGCCCCGACGGCTGCCAGCCCAGCACGGTGAGGTCCAGCGGATCGACCAGCGCGAACAGCGCGGCCGAGGCCGCGCCCGCCGCCAGGAAGGACGGCCACAGCACCCACATCAGGAAGCCCCGCCTCATGGCTGGCCCGCCGCGGGCCGCGCTGGCTCCGCCGGAGCGGCCCGGCCGGCGGCCGCGGGCGGCTGCACCACCAGCCCGCGGCGCACGGCGCCGTCGACGATGGGCTGGTCGGAAAAATTCTGTACCGCCAGGAAGATGGTCACGGCGCAGCCCGCGATGGCGGCCAGGGGGCCGGCCATCAGCAGCCAGGGCCAGGGTTCGCGCCACCAGGGCCGGGGCGCGCCGGATTCCGTCGGGGATGTCTGCCGCTTCATGGATGCCTCCTGCCCATTCACTCGGGAACGATGAAACTGGAACGCTCGCGCACCGGCACGGCGTCGCGGCTGCTGCTGCCGGTACGGCGCACGGTGACGGTGATCTCGTGCACCCCCGGTTCCGCGGACCCGGCGGGCAGGCGCAGCACCACCGGCACCAGCCGGTTGGAGGCCGCGGGCACGGCCAGGCGGTCGCCGCCGCCTTCGGCGCGGGCCACTTCCAGCCCGTCCAGCCCCTGCGCACCGAGCTGCAGCGCCACCGGAGCCTCCGAGGCGTTGATGATCTGCAGGCGGTAGACGTTCTCGACGAAACCGCCCGGCACTTCGCGCGCCAGCATGCCACGGTCGCGTATGACGTCCATGCGCAGCGTCGGGCGCATGGCCAGCCCCGCCGCCAGCGCGCCCGCCAGCGCCAGCAGCAGCGCGCCGTAGATCGCCACGCGCGGGCGCAGCACCGCCCGGCGCACCGCCGCAGGAGCCAGGTGCTCGCGCACGCCGCGCTCGGAGGTATAGCGGATCAGGCCGGCCGGGTACCGCATCTTGGCCATGACTTCGTCGCAGGCGTCGATGCAGGCGCCGCAGCCTATGCACATGTATTGCAGGCCGTCGCGGATGTCTATGCCCGTGGGGCAGACCTGTACGCACAGGCTGCAGTCCAGGCAGTCGCCCAGGCCCAGCTCGCGGGGGTCGGCCGAGCGCGAACGGCGGCCGCGCGGATCGCCGCGGGCCGCATCATAGGTCACGACATAGGTGTCTGGGTCGACCATCACGCTCTGGAAGCGCGCGTAGGGACACATGTACTTGCACACCTGCTCGCGCAGGAAGCCCGCGTTGCCCCAGGTGGCAAAACCGTAGAAGGCCATCCAGAACATCGGCCAGAAGCCGGCGGTACCGGCGGCCAGCTCGCTGCCCAGGGAGCGGATGGGTACGAAATAACCTACGAAGGTGAAGCCCGTCCAGGCCGCCACCGCCAGCCACAGGCCGTGCTTGGCGGCCTTGATGCGCCATTTGCGCAGCGTCCAGGGGGATTCGTCGAGCCGGATGCGGGCCAGGCGGTCGCCTTCCACGCGCCGCTCTATCCACATGAAGATTTCGGTATAAACCGTCTGCGGACAGGCGTAGCCGCAAAACAGGCGTCCCGCGACGGCCGTGAACAGGAACAGCGACAGCGCCGAGATCACCAGCAGCACCGTCAGGTAAATGATGTCCTGCGGCCACAGCACCATGCCGAAGATGTAGAACTTGCGCACGCCCAGGTCGAACAGCACCGCCTGGCGGCCGTTCCAGTTCAGCCAGGGCAGGCCGTAGAAAAAGGCCTGGGTCAGGACGACCAGCGCCACGCGCCAGCGGGCATAGCGGCCGGTGACCGAGCGCGCGTACACCTTGCGGCGCAGGTCCGCGACGATATGCTCGGAATCGCCCGCCCCATGCGCCGCGCGGCGGACCGCGGCGGCGTCCCGGGGCCCGGGGCTAGCGGGCGGGTTGGGAGGGCGCATGGGACAGGCCCCAGACCCAGGCGGTCAGCAGGCGGATCTGCTCGGGCGTGAGCACGCCTTCGTGGGCGGGCATGCGGTTGTCCCGGCCTTCCAGGATGGTGCGCACGATCACGGCTTCGGAACTGCCGTACAGCCAGGTGCCGTCGCGCAGGTTGGGGGCGCCCAGGGCCGGGTTGCCGCTGCCGTCGGCCTGGTGACAGGCCGCGCAGGTCTGCAGGAAGACGTCGCGGCCCAGCACCGCCCGCGCCGCGTCGTGGCCCAGGCCGGACAGCGAACGCACATACTGCGCGATGTTGCTCGCCTGCCTGGCGTCTATGACGCTGCCGAAGGGCGGCATGACGCCGTGGCGGCCCTGGGCGATGCTGGCCTGGATGGCCTCGGGCGAGCCGCCGTGCAGCCAGTCGCCGTCGGTCAGGTTGGGAAAGCCCGTGCCGCCCCGCGCGTCCGAGCCGTGGCATTGCGCGCAGGTGTTCAGAAACAGGCGCTGGCCGATTTCGCGCGCCTGCGGGTCGGCGGCCACCTGCGCGATGTCCATGCCCTCGAAGCGGGCGTAGAGCGGGCGCACACGTTCTTCCAGCGCCTGCTGGTCGCGCCGCACCTCGTCGGCTGTGGTGTAGCCCAGGCGCCCCGGATAGCTGCCCAGGCCCGGAAAGAGGAACAGGTAGCCCAGGGCGAACAGGCACAGCAGCAGGTACATCCAGGTCCACCAGCGGGGGACCGGGTTGTTCAGCTCGCGCAGGTCACCGTCCCAGACGTGGCCGGTGTCCTCGACCGCCGCCGGATCGACTCGGCGGCCCAGCCAGGCGCGCTGCGAGGCGAGCAGGGCCAGGCAGCCGATGATGCCGGCCACCGCGATGATGCCGATGAAGTAGCTCCAGGCGTCGCTGGCAAAGTCGCTCATCGCGCGTCCCTCCCCGCGCTGCGCGCCGCCGGCCCGGCGGGAGGATGCGCCCCCCAGGGACGCCCGTACGGATGGGTGGTCATGGCTGCTCCTGCTGCGCGCCGGGTTCGGCGGATTCGAATTCTTCGGGCAAGGCGAACGGCAGCATGGCCGATTCGCGGTTGGCCGCGCGGCGCCGCGCCGACCACGCCCAGGCGGCGATGCCCAGGAAGGTCGCCATGGCCAGGACGGTGGCGACGGCGTTGGCGATGGCCATCATGGACGCTGCTCCCCGGCCGGGGCGCGCCGCATGGCAGTACCCAGCCCTTGCAGGTACGCCACCAGCGCGTCTTCCTCGGTCTTGCCCTGCAATTCGCCGGGCGCCCCGGCGATCTGCCCGTCCGTGTAGGGCACGCCCAGCGTGCGCAGCGTGCGCATGCGGGCCTGGATGTCCGTGGTGGCCAGCGGCGTCTTGGCCAGCCAGGGATAGGCCGGCATGTTGGACTCGGGCACCACCGCGCGGGGGTCGTGCAGGTGGATGCGGTGCCAGGCGTCGGAATAGCGCCCGCCCACCCGCGCCAGGTCGGGCCCGGTACGCTTGGAGCCCCACAGGAAGGGACGGTCGAACACCGATTCGCCGGCCACCGAATACGGGCCGTAGCGCTGCACCTCGGCGCGCAGCATGCGCACCTGCTGCGAATGGCAGCCGACGCAGCCTTCCCGTATGTAGATGTCGCGGCCCATGAGCCGCAGGGGCTCGTAGGGCGTCACGCCCGGCGCGGGCTCGGTGGTGGAATGCTGGAAGAACAGCGGGATGATCTGCACCAGGCCGGCGAACGAGACGACGGCGATGCTGGCCAGGATCATCCAGCCGATGTTGCGTTCCAGGGTCTGGTGCGAAAAGAAGCGGGTGCGGGTATCGCTCATGGCTGCCTCACGAAGCCCGGGCCGCGAACGCACCGGCGGGCACCGCAACCGCCTGCGGCGGCTCGGCCGCTTCCAGCGGTACCGGCGGATTGACGGGGCGGCGTCCCCGGATGGTCTGGAACACGTTCCACGCCATGATCAGGATGCCGGCCAGGAAGCACAACCCGCCCAGCAGCCGCACCGCATAGAACGGATAGGTGGCCTTGACCGCCTCCACGAAGGCGTAGGTGGGCGTGCCGTCGGCCTCGGTGGCGCGCCACATCAGGCCCTGCATGACGCCGGCCACCCACATGGCGGCGATATACAGCACCACCCCCACGGTAGCGACCCAGAAATGCAGCTCGACGAGCCGGGTGCTGTACATTTCGGCGCGGCCGTACAGCCTGGGCACCAGGTAATACAGCGAGCCGAAGGTGATCATGGCCACCCAGCCCAGCGCGCCGGAATGCACGTGGCCGATGGTCCAGTCGGTGTAGTGCGACAGTGCGTTGACCGTGCGGATCGACATCATCGAGCCTTCGAAGGTCGCCATGCCGTAGAACGACAGCGCCACCACCATGAACTTCAGGATGGGGTCGGTGCGCAGCTTGTGCCAGGCGCCCGACAGCGTCATGATGCCGTTCATCATGCCGCCCCAGGAAGGCGCGAGCAGGATCAGCGAGAACGCCATGCCCAGCGACTGGGTCCAGTCCGGCAGCGAGGTGTAGAGCAGGTGGTGGGGCCCCGCCCACATGTAGGTGAAGGCCAGCGCCCAGAAGTGGACGATGGACAGGCGGTAGGAATAGATGGGGCGGCCCGCCTGCTTGGGCACGAAGTAGTACATCATGCCCAGGAAGCTGGTGGTCAGGAAGAAGCCCACCGCGTTGTGCCCGTACCACCATTGCACCATGGCGTCCTGCACTCCGGCGTAGGCGGAGTACGACTTCCATGGCAACGCCGGCAGTTCCAGGTTGTTGAAGATGTGCAGCAGCGCGATGGTCAGGATGTACGAGCCGAAGAACCAGTTGGCGACGTAGATGTGCCGCACCTTGCGCTTGACGATGGTGCCGAAGAACACGATGGCGTAGGCCACCCACACCAGCGTGATCAGGATATCGATCGGCCATTCCAGCTCGGCGTATTCCTTGCTGGTGGTCAGCCCCATGGGCAGCGTGATCGCGGCGCCCACGATCACCGCCTGCCAGCCCCAGAAGGTGAACGCCGCCAGCGGGCCGCAGAACAGCCGCGCCTGACAGGTGCGCTGCACGACATAGTAGGAGGTGGCGAACAGCGCGCTGCCACCGAAGGCGAAGATGACGGCGTTGGTGTGCAGCGGGCGCAGCCGCCCGTAGGTCAGCCACGGCGTGTCGAAGTTCAGCTGCGGCCAGATGAGCTGCGCGGCGATCAGCACGCCCACGCCCATGCCGACAATGCCCCAGACCACCGTCATGATGGTGAACTGGCGCACGACCGTATAGTTGAATGTCTCTCGCGTGCCGGATGCGGCGGAATCGCTCATGTACCTTCCTTGGATGAACAGGCGCTGCCATGATGCCAAGGCCGCCGTCCACCTGCCTTGATCTGGATCAAAGAGTCCGCGAAGCCCGGCCGGAACCACGCCCGGCATGGCGCGCTGGCATGCCGCGGCGCGGATGGCGTTCGTGGGGGAACCTCACGCATGGCCGGCCCGCCGCAAGCGCAGCGACCGGAACGCGCCTTCAGCGCACGGGGCCGTCGTCGTCGTCCAGGACGGCGCGTTCGGCCTCGTCCATGTCGTCGTACTGGCCGCTGAAGACCGCCCAGCAGAATGCCGCGCCGATGGCCACGACAGCCAGCACCGACAGGGGCAGCAGCAGGTAGAGAATTTCCATGGCGCCGGCAGGCCCGATCCGTTCAGAAAAAGCAGACGCGGCGCGCCATCAGCGCAGCGCCGCGGCCCCTGCCGCCCGTACCCCGGCGCGGGCGGCGGGCCGCCGGTCGACCTGCCTGCGCCACAGCAGCCAGGCGTTGCCGGCTACCGCCAGCGAGGACAGCAGCATGGAAGCGGCGGCCAGCGCAGGCGCCACCCATCCCAGGAGCGCCGGCGGCACCATGAGCAGATGCCAGGCCAGGGAACCGTACAGGCTGCTGCGCGCTACCCGCCGGGCGTCGGCGCGCAGCGCTTCGACTTCGCCCGGCCCCATGCCGGGATGCCGGCCCCGGGCGGCATGCACGCACACCATGGCGGTAGGCACCGACAACGACAGCGCGCAAGGGCAACTGAGCACCAGCAGCGCCACCACCACCGGCATCGCCTGGGCCGGACCCGCCTGCCAGGTCCACCATGCCCCGGCGCCGGCCGCCAGCGCCAGCTGCACGGCGACGAAAAGCGCCGCCGCGCGGCGGGCGTCGCCTTCCAGCCGCAGGCGCTCGGCCTCCAGCGGGGCGGGCCAGTCCCGCGCGCCGCACGACAGCCGGGCGCACTGCTCCAGGTAGCGCGCGGTCAGCAGGAAGGCGACGAACATGGTGGCCGAATCGAAATAGACCGCGCCCTGCCCCGCCGCCGTGGCGTACACGCTGGGCAGGAAGGCCGCGGCGATGCTCAACGCCACCGGCAGGTCCATGCCGACCCGGCCGCGCCGCAGGTCCGCCCAGGCGCCGCGCCACACCGGCCAGGCCGAATAGGCCGCCACGGGCAGGGTGAGCGCCAGGCTGGCGCGGTTCATCAGGCCGATCGCCCAGTCCAGGGTCGGCAGGCTCTGCGCCGACGCCGCTTCCCGCACGTAGCCTGGCCAGGCCAGCATCATGACCTGCATCATGGCGAGCCAGGCCAGGCTGAGCCGGGCCACGGCGTGGCGCCGCGCGCGGCGGGCCGCCGGCGAAGCGTCGGGCGGGATGGAAAAGATGGAAGGCCGGGACATGGCACCCATCGTAGCTGCGGCCGGCCGGCCCGGCCTTGATCTGGATCAAGGCCGGGCCGGCCGGCCGCAGGGCCGGAAGGGCGGGGAAAGGCCGTCAGGCGGCGCGCACGTGGCTCGGGCGCGAGGCATCGAACTGCGCTTCCTCCGTGGAGCCGGTCAGCGCCGTGGTCGAGGACTGGCCGCCCTCGATGGCCTGGGTCACGGCGTCGAAATAGCCCGTTCCCACCTCGCGCTGGTGCTTGACCGCCGTGAAGCCCAGCTCGGTCGCGGCGAACTCCTTCTGCTGCAGCTCGACGAAGGCGCTCATCTGGCGGCGGGCGTAGCCGTGGGCCAGCTCGAACATGCCGTAGTTCAGCGCATGGAACCCCGCCAGCGTGATGAACTGGAACTTGTAGCCCATGGCGCCCAGCTCGCGCTGGAACTTGGCGATGACGGCGTCGTCGACGTTCTTCTTCCAGTTGAAGGACGGCGAGCAGTTGTAGGCCAGCATCTTGCCCGGGAACTGGCGGTGGATGGCCTCGGCGAACTTGCGGGCGTATTCCAGGTTGGGGGTGGAGGTTTCGCACCAGATCAGGTCGGCGTAGGGCGCGTAGGCCAGGCCGCGCGAGATCGCCTGCTCCAGGCCGGCGTTGGTACGGAAGAAGCCCTCGACCGTGCGCTCGCCCGTCACGAACGGACGGTCGTTCTCGTCGATGTCGGCGGTCAGCAGGTCGGCTGCCTCGGCGTCGGTGCGCGCCACCAGCACCGCCGGCACGCCCATGACGTCGGCCGCCAGGCGGGCCGCGGTCAGCTTGGCCACGGCCTCGCGGGTGGGCACCAGCACCTTGCCGCCCAGGTGGCCGCACTTCTTGACCGCCGCCAACTGGTCCTCGAAGTGCACGCCGCTGGCGCCGGCGTCTATCATGGCCTTCATCAGTTCGAAGGCGTTGAGCACGCCGCCGAAGCCGGCCTCGGCGTCGGCCACGATGGGGGCGTAGTAGTCGACATAGCCTTCGTCGCCGGGGTTCTTGCCTTCCATCCACTGGATCTGGTCGCAGCGCTGCAGGGCATTGTTGATGCGGCGCACGACCTGGGGCACCGAATTGACGGGGTACAGCGACTGGTCGGGATACATTTCGCCGGCGACGTTGGCGTCGCCCGCCACCTGCCAGCCGGACAGGTAGATGGCCTTGAGGCCGGCCTTGACCTGCTGCATGGCCTGGTTGCCGGTCAGGGCGCCCAGGGCATTGACGAATGGCTCCTCGTGCAGCAGGTTCCAGAGTTTTTCGGCCCCGCGGCGGGCAATGGTGTGTTCGATGGGCAGCGAGCCGCGCAGGCGCACCACTTCCGCGGCATCGTAGCTGCGCTTGATGCCTTGCCAGCGAGGGTTCTCGGCCCAGTCTTTCTGCAGGGCGCGGATTTCGGTTTCACGGGTCGTCATGGCTATGCTCCTAGAGGGTTTGGTCAGCCGGAAGGTGCGCCGCAGGCCGGCGAACCATTGGAGACAGTGTATGCCTGTGATGCAAGGCAACGTGCCCTTGTATCTTATATAAGACAATTTTTTTTATCGTTATAAATCAACAATATATTTGTTTATTTTTACTATGTGAAACGTCATTACCATCTGTGAAATGCGGTCGCGCTGCCCCGCAGCATGCGCTTTCACATGCCGGGGCCGATTTCCCACATCGTGAAATTCGCGAATTGCCAGGGCCTACAATGAGGCTTTTCGGCATGCCCATGACGTCCAGCCACGGCCCGCTCGGCCTCCCCACCCGCTATCCCCTGCGCTACGACCCGGAGCTGCTGTTCGCCCTGCCCCGGGAAACCGGCCGCGCGGCGCTGGGCCTGGGCCCGTCCCTGCCCTTTGCCGGAGCCGACGTCTGGAATGCCTACGAGCTTTCCTGGCTCGGTCCGCGCGGCAAGCCGGCGGTGGCGATGGCGAGTTTCGTCGTGCCTGCGGACAGCCCGCGCCTGATCGAGTCCAAATCGCTCAAGCTCTATCTGAACTCCTTCAACCAGGCGCGCTGGGAAACGCCGCAGGCCGTGCGCGAGGCGCTGCGCGCCGACCTGAGCCGGGCGGCGGGCGCGCCGGTGGCGGTGGATCTGGTGCTGCCCGGGCGGTTCGGCGAGCGGCGCCTGGCCGACCTGCAAGGCGAATGCCTGGACGATCTCGACGTGGACGTCGACACTTACCGGCCCGCGCCGGAACTGCTGCAGTGCGCGGCCGGCGCCGAAGTAAGCGAAACCCTGATGTCTCGCCTGCTGAAGTCGAATTGTCCCGTCACCGGCCAGCCGGACTGGGCCTGCGTGCAGGTGCGCTACACCGGCGCGCCCATCGACCGCGCGGCGCTGCTGCGCTACCTGGTTTCCTTCCGCAGCCATGCGGGCTTCCACGAACATTGCGTGGAGCGCCTGTACGTCGACATCATGGCCGCCTGCCGGCCCAGCGAGCTCGCCGTGTGCGCCCGCTACACCCGGCGCGGCGGGCTGGACATCAACCCCTGGCGCGCCACGCCGGGTACGGCCGCGCCGCCCAATATATCGACGCCCCGGCAATGACCCTGCGGGCCAGTCTGCCGGCCGGGGACGACGCGGCCGTCACGCCTGCGCCGGCCGCGAGCGGCCGACCAGCGTCGCCAGCCAGGCCGCCACCACGAAACTCAGGGCGGCTCCCAGCCAGGGGCCGTAGCTCATGCCGGCATCCAGCATCAGGCCGAAGCACAGCGGGCCCAGCGCGGCGCCGACGTCCATGCCTGAATAGACCAGGCCGTAGACCGACCCCAGCGCGCCCCGGGGCGTGACCCGCCGGATCAGCATGTCGCGCGAGGGCCCTGCCACGCCCGAACACAGGCCGGCGAGCACCACCGCCGGCGCGGCCAGCCAGGCCGGCACCCAGCCCATGGCGAGCACCGCCAGCACGGCCCCGGCCGCGATCAGCGACGCAGCCACCGTGCGCTCGGCGCGCGGCGTGGCGGACGCCACGAAGCCGCCGAGGAACATGCCGAAGGCCGCGGCCAGCATGTAGCCCGACAGCGAAGCGCTCGCGGTCACGCGCGACAGGTCGTAGAGGCCGTGCAGCAGGGGGATGGTGTAATTCTGCACCGCGGACGAAGCCAGGGTGGAACTGGCGAAGAACAGGAAGGCACCCCACAGCGCGGGCCGCGCCAGCAGCGTGCGCAGCGTGCGGCCGACGCCTTCGGGCGCCGCGGACGACGCCGGCGCGTCTTCCCCGACGGCCTCGGGCGACAGCAGGCGGCGGCCGAAGACGGTGCCCGCCAGGGTTACCCCCACGACGGCGGCGGCGCCGAAGGCGGCCACGCGCCAGTTGAACATGACGGTCAGTCCCGCGATCAGCATGGGGGCGATCGCCCAGCCCACGCTGCCCGTCAGGCCGTGCATGCTGAAGGCATGCCCCAGCCGCGCCGGGCTGACCCGCGTGTTCAGGATGGAGAAATCGGCGGGGTGGAAGACCGAATTGCCCGCGCCCGCCACGAAAGCGGCCGCCAGCAGCATCGCGTAGCCGTTGGCCAGGCCGATCAGGCAGCCGGCCGCCACGAAACAGGACAGCCCGAACCAGAGCACCGGCCGGCCGCCCACCCGATCCACCACGAAGCCCGAACCGGCCTGGCCGATACCCGAGGTGACGTAGAACACCGAGACCAGCAGGCCCAGGCGGGCGAAATCCAGCCCGAACTCCGACCCCAGGGATACGTACAGCGAGGGGATGACCAGCTGGAAGAAATGCGAGGTGGCGTGGGCCCAGGCGACCAGGGCGATGGTCAGCCAGTCGCGGCGTCGCAACGCCCGGTCGGCGCCGAAGCCGAGCGCCGCGGCGGCGGGCGTGCTCACCTGCGGGCCTCCGGACGCCGCGCTCGGGACGGGGCGAGGAGCGGGATCACGAGGATTTTTCCCGGATGGCCGGCCAGGCCCGGCGCAGGTAGTACAGCATGGACCAGACCGTCAGCACCGCGGCCACCACGATCAGCACCTGCCCCCAGGCCCGGGTATCCAGCCCGGCGATGGGCCGGTCGTAGAGCAGGCAGGGAATGGCGACCATCTGTGCCGCCGTCTTGAACTTGCCCAGCCGGTGGACCGCCACGCTGGCGCTGGCACCGATCTGGGCCATCCATTCGCGCAGCGCGGAAATGGTGATTTCGCGTCCGATGATGACCAGCGCCACGAACACGTCCACCCGCCCCAGGTCCAGCAGCACCAGCAGCGCGGCGCAGACCATGAGTTTGTCGGCCACCGGGTCCAGGAAGGCGCCGAACGACGAGGTCTGGTTCCAGCGCCGGGCCAGCCAGCCGTCGAACCAGTCGGTGAGCGCGGCCACGATGAAGGACAGCGCGGCCAGGGTGTCGCGCGCCGGCACCGACAGCCAGGGCAGGTAGAACAGCCCCACCACCAGCGGGATCATGGCAATGCGCAGCCAGGTGAGGATGATGGGTATGTTCACGGGCATGATGACCCGTATGCTACCTCAGCTTCGGCCCCATTTCCCGGAAGGCGCCACCGGGCCGCGGCGGAAGCATTCCGTCCCCCCGGCACGGCAGGCTAGTGCAGCGCCCCGTGGATGCGCTCGGCCAGCTCGTGCGATATGCCCTCGACCGAGGCGAGGTCTTCCACGCTGGCGCCGGCCACGCCGGAAAAGCCGCCGAAGCGTGCCAACAGGCGCTGCCGGCGGCGCGCGCCGATGCCCTCGATTTCCTCCAGGCGCGAAACGTTGCGCGCCTTGGCCCGCCGCGCGCGCATGCCGGTAATGGCGAAGCGGTGGGCTTCGTCCCGGATCTGCGCGATCAGCATGAGCGCGGGCGACTGCGGCCCCAGCGCCCGGGGCGCGCGCCCGTCGGCGAACACCAGGGTTTCCAGACCGGTCTTGCGCCCTTCGCCCTTGGCCACGCCGACCAGCGCATGGATGTCCAGCCCCAGCTCGGCGAACACCTGGCGCGCCACTTCCACCTGGCCCTTGCCGCCGTCGATCAGCACCCACGACGGCATGGGCGCCTCGCCGTCGGCCACCTTGCCAAAGCGGCGCGTCAGCACCTGCCGCATGGCGGCGTAGTCGTCGCCCGGCGTGATCCCGGCGATGTTGTAGCGACGGTAGAGCGAGGGCTGCATGTCGTGGTGCTCGTAGACCACGCAGGAAGCCTGCGTGGCCTCGCCCGCGGTATGGCTGATGTCGAAGCACTCGATGCGCAGCGCGTCCAGCGCCGCCTCGTCGGTCTCGGCCTCCCCGTCCAGCGCCTCGACCAGCGCCGCCGTGCGGGCCGCGCGCGCGCCCGACTCGGACAGTGCCCGGGCCAGGGCCAGCTCGGCGTTGCGGGCGGCCTGCTCCAGCCAGGCGCGGCGCACGCCCTGGGGCCGGGTCAGCACCCGGGCGGCCACCCCCGCGCGCTCCGACAGCAGCGCCACCAGTTCCGGGTCGGGCAGCGGGTCGGAGACCACCAGCACCGGCGGCAGCGCATTGTCCAGATAGTGCTGCGCCGCAAAGGCCGCCAGGATCTCGCCGGGCGAGTCGCCGTCAGCATGCGAGGGAAAGAACGGCTTGTCGCCCAGGTGGCGCCCACCGCGCACCATGGCGAGGTTGACGCAGACGCGCCCGCCCGCGCTGGCCACCGCAACGACGTCGGTGTCCTCGCCGCCGCCGGTGGCTTCCATGGTCTGCTGGTGCAGCACGCGGGCCAGCGCCCCCATCTGGTCGCGCAGCGCGGCGGCCTCTTCGAACCGCAGCGCCGCCGCGGCCTGCTGCATGCGCGCCTCGATTTCGCCCATCACGTCCTGCGCCTGGCCGTTCAGGAAGCGGCAGGCGCGCTCGACGTCGCGCGCGTAGTCTTCGCGCGAGATGGCCTGCACGCAGGGCGCCGTGCAGCGGCCGATCTGGTGCAGCAGACAGGGGCGCGAGCGGTTGGCGAAGACGGTGTCCTCGCAGGTGCGCAGGCGGAACACTTTCTGCAGGATCTGTATGGTCTCGCGCACCGCCCAGGCGCTGGGATACGGGCCGAAGTACTGGCCCGGCCGGCTGGTCGAGCCCCGGTAGTAGGCGATGCGCGGCCACTCGTGGGCGCTGACCATCAGGTAAGGATACGACTTGTCGTCGCGAAACAGAATGTTGTAGCGCGGCCGCAGACGCTTGATGAGGTTGTTCTCGAGGATCAGCGCCTCGGCCTCGGAGCGCGTGACCGTGACCTCCACCCGGGCCACGCGCGCCACCATATGGGCGATGCGCGGGCTGGCGGGCGTCTTCTGGAAATAGGACGCGACCCGCTTCTTGAGGTCGCGCGCCTTGCCCACGTACAACACTTCCCCGGCCGCATCCAGGTGGCGGTACACGCCCGGAAGGCTGGGCAACCTGGAAAGGAAATCCCGGATATCGAAAGACGCGTCTTCGGACATGGCGACAGTGTAGCCGGCACGGCACGCGCCGCGCCGGCCGAAACTACGGCCGGTTACCCGCTCCCGGCCGTCAGCCGGCCGACAGCGCCTGGATCGCCGCCCGGGCCCGCAGGTAGCGGGAATCGCCCTGCAGGACCTGCCAGTCGACGGCCGGCTGGCGCGGCAGCAACCGGGCCAGCCGGGCCCGCGAATCCGGGTCCGCCGTACGCTCGAGCCGCGCCAGCAGCTCGTCGGCCAGGTCGGGCCGGTTGCACACCGGCACCATATCGCAGCCGGCCGCCAGCGCGGCCTCGGCGCGAGCCAGGATGTCGCCCGCCACGCTGGCCCCTTCCATGGTGAGGTCGTCGGAGAACACTGCCCCGTCGTAGCCCAGACGGCCGCGCAGGATCTCGCCCACCCAGCGCGGCGAAAACCCGGCCGGCCGGCTGTCCACGCAGGAGTAAATCACGTGCGCCGGCATGACGGCGGGCAGCACCGCATCCCCCAGCCAGGCGTATGGCGCGGCGTCCTCTTCCAGGATGCGCCCCAGCCCGCGCCGGTCCACCGGCACCGCATGGTGGGAATCGGCCCGCACCGCCCCGTGGCCGGGAAAATGCTTGCCGCAGGCCGCCATGCCCGCCAGGCCCAACCCCTGGATCAGGGCGCGCGCCAGCATGGCCACCACGCGCGGGTCGCGGTGCAAGGCGCGGTCGCCGATGACGCCGCTCACCCCGTAGTCCAGGTCCAGCACCGGGGTGAAGCTGAGATCGATGCCGCAGGCGCGCAGCTCGGCGGCCAGCACGTAGCCGGCATCGGTGGCCGCGCGCATCGCCGCCAGCGGATCGCGCATCCAGGCTTCGCCCAACCGGCGCATGGGCGGCAGTGCGGTGAAGCCGTCGCTGCGAAAGCGCTGCACCCGGCCGCCCTCGTGGTCCACGGCGACCAGCAGCGGGCCCTTGCGGGCCGCCCGCATGCGGCGCACCAGCTCGCACAGCTGAGCGCGGTCGCGGAAGTTGCGTGCGAACAGGATGACTCCGCCCACCAGCGGATGGCGCAGGCGGCGCGCTTCCTGCGCGGACAGTTCGGTGCCGGCCACGTCGACCATGACGGGCCCGAGGGACAGCTTGCTTGGCGTATCGGACATGGGAAGGCGAAGGAAGGAGAACGGAACGGCGCGCGTTCAGCGCCGGGACTCGACCACGACGTAGGCCGCCACCAGGTCGGACTCGTCGGTGAGCGATACGTGCGCGGCCCCGAAGCGAGCTTCGTACCAGGCGCGCAGCGGCTCGGAAAGCACCACCACCGGCCGCCCGCCCGGCGCGTTCAGCGCCTGCATGCGTGGCCAGGCCATGGGCTGGCGCATGCCCAGGCCAATGGCCTTGGAAAAGGCTTCCTTGGCGGCGAAGCGGGTGGCCAGGAAGCGCACGCCGCGCGCCGGGTCGCGCTGGCGGCGCGCATGAAACTTGAGCAATTCCTCGGGCCCCAGCACGCGCTCGGCGAAGCGGTCGCCGTGACGCGCCAGCGCACGCTCCACGCGCACCACCCGCAACAGGTCCATGCCGATGCCGGCGATGCCCGCCGGCGCGGCGGAAAGCCCCGCCTGCGGCCTCGGCAAGGCCCCCTCCCCCTGCGGGAAAGCGCCCCCTCCGGGCAACCGGGAAATCACCGGACGGCCCCGCCCTGCCCGGCCGCCAAGCCCGCGCGGCGGGCGGCCAGGCGGGCCTCGACCATGGCGGCCTTCATGTCGCGCACCGCCCGCTCCCAGCCGTCGAAGACCGCCTGCGCCACGATGGCGTGGCCAATGTTGAGTTCGGAGATGCCGTCGAGCGCGGCCACCGGGGCGACGTTGCCGTAATGCAACCCATGGCCGGCGTTCACGCGCAGGCCGTGGCGCAGGCCCAGCGCGATGGCCTCGCGCAGCCGCGCCAGTTCGGCCTCGACCGCGGGACCGTGGGCCTCGGCATAGGCGCCGGTATGCAGCTCGATCACGCGGGCACCGGCGGCGACCGCGGCCTCGATCTGCCGGGCCTCGGGGTCGATGAACAGCGACACCCGGATGCCGGCGTCGTGCAGGCGGGCGACCGCGCCGCCCACCGCAGCCGGAGCGCCCGCGACATCCAGCCCCCCCTCGGTGGTGAGCTCGCTGCGCTTCTCGGGCACCAGACAGACGTCGTGCGGGCGCACCTGACAGGCGATGGCCAGCATCTCGGGCGTGACCGCGCATTCCAGGTTCATGCGCGTGCGCAGCTGCGGGCGCAGCGCCCGCACATCGGCGTCCTGGATGTGGCGGCGGTCTTCGCGCAGGTGCAGGGTGATGAGATCCGCGCCCGCATCCTCCGCGCGCAGGGCGGCCTGCACGGGGTCGGGATAGGCGGTGTGGCGCTGCTGGCGCAGCGTGGCCACGTGGTCGATGTTGACGCCCAGTTCTATCATTGCGCTGCCTGCGGCTCCCGCTCGTCCGGGGTGGTTTCGTTCCAGCCGCCGCCCAGCGCCTTGTAGAGTTCGATGCGGTTGATCAGGGAATCGAGCCCGGTCTGCACCAGCGCCAGCTGGGCGCTGAAGAAATCGACCTGAGCCGTCTGCACCTGCAGGAAGCTGTCGATGCCGTTCTCGTAGCGCAGATTGGACAGTTCCAGCGTGCGCGCCGAGGACGCCTGCAGCGCGCGCTGCGCGTCGAGCTGGGCGCCATAGGTGGCCTCGCCCGCCAGCGCGTCGGAAACTTCCTGGAAGGCCTGCTGGATGGCGCGCTCGTACTGGGCAACCGCGATGTTGTTGCGCGCCTCTGCCAGGTCCACCCCGGCGCGGATGCTGCCGCCGGCGAACAGCGGCATGGTGATCTGCGGCGAGAAGACCCACATGCCCGATCCCGCGTCGAACAGCCCGGACAGCGAGGAGCTGGCCGTGCCCGCCGAGCCGGTCAGCGAAATGGTGGGAAAGAAGGCCGCGCGCGCCGCGCCGATGCTGGCGTTGGCACCCATCAGCTGGTGTTCGGCGGCCACGATGTCGGGCCGGCGCTCCAGCAGGTCCGACGGCAGGCCCGCCGGCACGCCGGCGACCAGCTGGTCCCGGTCGAACGGCGCCGGCGCGGGCAGGTCGGCCGGCAGCGGCTGGCCCACCAGCAGCACCAGCGCATTGCGGGCCTGGGCCTGCAGGCGGGCGAGCTGGGCCAGGTCGGCGGAAGCCGAGTCCAGCAGGCCCTTGGCCTGGTTGAGCTCCAGTTCCGAAGCCACCCCGCCGTCGTAGCGGCGCCGCACCAGGTCGTAGGACGCGCGGCGCGAGTCCAGCGTCTTCTGGGTCAGGTCCAGCTGCACCTCGGCGGCGCGCAGGGTCAGGTAGGCCTGCGCCACCTGCCCGATCAGGTTGATCTGCACGCTGCGGCGCGCCTGCTCGGTGGCCAGATATTGCTGCCGCGCCGCCTCGGACAGATTGCGCAGGCGGCCGAAGAGGTCGATCTCGAAGGCAGTCAGGCCGACGCCCGCCTGGTAGGTACTGCTGATAGACGTGGAATCCGGCCCGCCCGGACGCAGATCGCGGGGCAGGTGCTGGCGCTCGCCTTGCGCCCCCACGCCTATGCTGGGAAATTGCTCGCCGCGCTGCACGCCGTACTGGGCGCGCGCCTCTTGCACACGCCCGATCGCTTCGCGCAGGTCGCGGTTGTTGGCCAGCGACAGCTCGATCAGTTTCTGCAGGCGCGGATCGCGGAAGAACTCGCGCCAGCCCAGTTCCGCGGCAGGCTGGCCGGCCATGCCGGCCGCCGGCTGGCGGCCCAGGGTATCGGGCGCGCGGCCTTCCTGTCCGGCACGCAGTTCGGGCACGTCGGGCCAGGCGGCGGCCACCGGGGCGGCCGGGCGCTCGTAGTCGGGCGCCAGCGAGCAGCCCGCCAGCGCGGCGCAAAGCATCAGGGGCCAGGCGGCCCGCTGGGAAAACCGGCAGCCCACTCGGCTCCTCCTGTCGCGGCTCGGGATGTTTTCCGGACGAAGCGCCGCCGTACCGGCGGCCGGGCGCAAGAAGGCGGTCATGGCCGTTCTCCCTCGTCCGCATGCGGCGGCTGCGGCGGCCCGCCCGCCGGCGGCGCGCCTGTCCCGGCCGGTTGGGCGTGCGCGCCCAGGAGGCGGGGACGGGTCTTGAACAGGCCCAGCACCACCACGAAGAAGGTCGGCACGAAGATCACGGCGAACGGCGTAGCCGCCAGCATGCCGCCCATCACGCCCAGGCCCACCGCCTTCTGGCTGGCCGCGCCGGCCCCGGTGGCCAGCGCCAGCGGCACCACCCCCAGGATGAAGGCCAGCGACGTCATGAGTATGGGCCGGAAGCGCAGGCGCGCGGCCTCGACCGTGGCCTCGTAGAGGCCCGCCCCCTGGGCGTAGGCGTCCTTGGCGAACTCCACGATGAGGATGGCGTTCTTGGCCGCCAGGCCGATCACGGTGACCATGCCCACCTGGAAGTACACGTCGTTGGACATGCCCAGCACGGTCACCAGGCCGACCGCGCCCAGCATGCCCAGCGGCACCACCAGCATGACCGACAGCGGGATCGCCCAGCTCTCGTACAGCGCCGCCAGCACCAGGAACACGACCAGCAGCGACAGGCCCAGCAGGATGGGCGCCTGGCTGCCCGCCTGGCGCTCCTGGTAGGACAGGCCGTTCCATTCGTAGCCGAAGCCGGCCGGCAGCTGGCCCACCAGGCGTTCCATTTCGGCCATGGCCTCGCCGCTGGTATGGCCGGGGGCAGCGTCGCCGCCGATACGGATGGATTCGTAGCTGTTGTAGCGCACCACCTGCACCGGGCCCTGGGCCCAGTCCGCCTTCACGAAGGCCGACAGCGGCACCATGCCACCCTGCGCGTTGCGGGCGTTCAGGCGCAGGATGTCGTCGACCTGCATGCGGTATTCCGGCTCGGACTGCACCCAGACGTTCTGCATCCAGCCCATGTTGGGAAACTTGCCGATGTACGACGAGCCCAGCGCGGTGGACAGCAGCGTGGCCGCTTCCTGGAAATCGACGCCCAGCGCCGCGGCCTTCTCGCGGTCTATGGTCAGGCTCAGCTGCGAGCCCGGACCCAGGCCGGTGATGCGCACCTGGGCCAGCACCGGGCTCTGCATGGCCATGCCCATAAGCTGGGCCGTGGCCTGCATCAGAGCCTCGTAACCCTGAGCGGAACGGTCCTGCAGGCGGAAGTCGAAGCCCGTGGCGTTGCCCAGCGCCGAGATGGCCGGCGGCACCACGGTGAAGACCTGGGCGTCGTGGATGCCCATGAGCAGGTCGTTGATGGCGCCGAACGACAGGGCCTGGGCCGAATCGCCGCGCCCCTTGCGCTGGTCGAAGTCCTTGAGCGTCACGAAGGCGATGGCCGCGTTCAGGCCGTTGCCGTTGAAGCTGAAGCCCTGCACCGCGATGACGTTCTCGACCTGCGGCTTCTGCATGAAGTATTTTTCGATAGTCTCGATAACCTCGACCGTGCGGTTGGCCGTGGCGCCGGTGGGCAGTTCGATGTTGCTCACCACGTAGCCCTGGTCTTCCTCGGGCAGGAAGGACGAAGGCAGGCGCAGGTACAGCCAGCCGAGCAGCAGCACCAGCAGCAGGTAGATCAGCATCATGCGCCCGCCCTTGTGCAGCATGCGCGACACCCAGTTCTGGTAGCCATGCGTGGTGGCGTCGAACTTGCGGTTGAACCAGCCGAAGAAGCCGCGCTTCTCGTCGTGGTGCCCCTTGGGGATGGGCTTGAGGATGGTGGCGCACAGGGCCGGCGTGAACGACAGCGCCAGGAACGCCGAGAAGAAGATGGACACCGCCATCGCCACCGAGAACTGGCGGTAGATCACCCCCACCGAACCGCTCATGAAGGCCAGCGGCAGGAATACGCTGGTCAGCACCAGCGTAATGCCGATGATGGCGCCGGTGATCTGCGGCATGGCCTTCTTGGTGGCCTCCTTGGGCGACAGGCCTTCGGCGGCCATGATGCGCTCGACGTTCTCGACCACGACGATGGCGTCGTCCACCAGGATGCCGATGGCCAGGACCATGGCGAACATGGTCAGCACGTTGATCGAGAAGCCCAGCGCCAGCATCACGGCGAAGGCCCCCATCATGGCCACCGGCACCACCACGGCGGGGATGACGGTGTAGCGCACGTTCTGCAGGAACAGGAACATCACCAGGAACACCAGCACCATGGCCTCGAGCAGCGTGTGGATGACCTGCTCGATGGAGATCTCGACGTAGGGCGCGGTGTCGTAGGGAATGGCGTAGGTGATGTTGGCCGGGAAGAACTTCGCCAGCTCGTCCATCTGGTCGCGTACGCCCTGCGCGGTCTCGAGCGCGTTGGCGTCGGGCGAAAGCACGATGGCGAAGGCCGCCGTCGGCTTGCCGTTCAGGCGCGCGCCGAACTGGTAGTTGTCCGCGCCCACCTCGATGCGCGCGATGTCGCGCAGCCGCACCATGGAGCCGTCCGGATTGGCCTTCAGTACCACCGCCCCGAAACCGTCCACAGTGGCCAGCTGGCCGTTGACGATGACGGTGGCCGTCGTGCGCTGCGTGTCCGGGTTGGGCGGCGCGCCGATGCTGCCCGCGGAAACCAGCACGTTCTGCTGGGCGATGGCCTGGTTGACCTGGGCCATGCTCAGGTTGTAGCCCACCAGTTTTTCAGGATCGACCCAGATCCGCATGGCGCGCGGCGCCGCGAACAGCTGGAACTGCCCCACCCCCGGCACCCGCGAGACCGGGTTCTTGATGTTGCGCGTGATGTAGTCGGCCAGCGCGGTCTGGTCCAGGCTGCCGTCGGTCGACGACACCGTCACCACCATCAGGAAGCCCGTGCTGGTCTGCTGGAACTTCAAGCCCTGCTGCGTCACCGCCTGGGGCAGCTGGGCCGACACGTTGGACACGCGGTTCTGCACGTCAACCTGGGCCAGGTCCGGGTCCGTGCCCGGACGGAAGGTGGCGGTGATTTCCGCCTGCCCGTAGGAATCGCTCACCGATTCGTAATAGAGCAGGCCCTTGGCGCCGTTGAGCTCGTTCTCGATGATGCTGGTGACCGACTCGGCGACCTCGGGAGCGGACGCGCCCGGGTAGGTGGCGGTGATGGTGATCGCCGGCGGCGCGACGTCCGGATACTGCGAGACCGGCATGTTCGGAATCGCCAGGACGCCGGCCAGCGTGATGAACACGGCGACCACCCAGGCGAAGATCGGTCTGTCGATGAAGAATTGCGGCATGTAGGCTGGCTCTGGTATCGGTGCTCACGAATCGGCGCGCGCCGCCCCGACGGCGCGCGCGGCTGACGTCACGACTTCTGGGCCGCTGCGGCTTCCTGCCCCTGGCCTGCCGGCTGCGCCGGCGCCCCCTGCGGCGCGGCCTGGCCCTGCGCCCCGCCGGGTTGGGCGGCGGCGCCCTTGTTCCACGGCGTGGCCTGCACCGGCGCGCCCGGGCGGATCTTCTGGAAGCCCTCGACCACCACGGTATCGCCGGCCTTCAGGCCTTCCGAGACGATCCAGCTGTCGCCCACCGCCGGCCCCGTCACCACCGGCACCTGGGCGATCTTGCCCTCGCGCACCAGCATCAGGCTCTGGCGGCCGTCGGCCGTGCGCTGCAGCGCCTGCTGCGGCACCGTCAGCGCCTGCTCGTCGTAGCCCTGCTCCAGGCGCACGCGCACGAACATGCCCGGCAGCAGCACCTGGTCGGGGTTGGGAAACTCGGCCCGCAGCGTCACCTGGCCGGTGCCCGGGTCCACCGTGATGCCGGTGAACAGCAGCTTGCCCGCCTGCGGGTACTCGGAACCGTCTTCCAGCACCACCACCGCCTTGGCGGCGTCCTGCCCCACCCGCTGCAGCCGGCCCTCGGCGAAGGCCTTGCGCAGCCGGGCCAGGTCGCTGGTCGACTGGTTGAAGTCCACGTACACCGGGTCCAGTTGCTGCACCAGCGCCATCTGGGTCGCGGAAGTGGCTTCGACCAGCGCGCCCTCCGTGACCAGCGGCTTGCCGATGCGCCCGTCGATGGGCGAGGTGACGTCCGTATAGCCCAGGTTGATGCGGGCGTTCTCCTGCGCGGCCTGGGCCGCGGCCACCGCGGCCTCGGCCTGGCGCGAGCCCGCCACCGCGTTGTCGTATTCCTGCTTGCTGATCGCGTTGGCCTTGACCAGGGGCGCGTAGCGCTGCGCCAGCTGGCGGGTGCTGTAGGCGTCGGCCTGGGCCTGCTTGAGCTGCGCGGCCGCCTGGTTGTACGCCGCCCGGTAAGGCGCGGGGTCGATCTTGAAGAGCAGGTCGCCCGCCTTGACGTCGCCCCCTTGCGCGAAGGCGATCTTCTGTACGATGCCCGTCACGCGCGCCCGGATCTGCGCGTCGCGCACCGCGTCCACCCGGCCCGGCAGCTCGGCCACGATGGGCGCGCGCTGCGGCTGGACCGTGACCACGCTCACCTGCGGCGGGCCGGGGTTCATCTGCGGCTGCTCGCCGCAGCCGGCGAGCGCCAGCAGGCCTCCCCATGCGACGAGGACGGCCGGACGAAGCGGGCGGAAGGAAGCGGATCGCATAGGCACTCTCTGTTCGTGGCGCCGCGCCCGGCGCACTGCGAGCGCGCCGCCGGACGGGAAGGAGCTGGGGAGACCGCGCAAGTATAAAGTATGAAACCCCGCCGCCGAGGCAATACCATGGCGGCTCGCAGGCCCATTGCGCGCCGCGCGGCACGCATCCGGAAAAGCCCGCGCGCCGGCGGCGGCGCCTTCCCACTGCCTTCCCACCGCCCGGCGCGCTGCCCGCCCCGCGCCGGGCGGCCATCCCACTGGTTTCCCACCTGCTTCCCACCCCGCCCGCCTGCCGCGACCTGCGCCCCGCCGCCGCGCACCCGCATGGCCCGCCGGTCTTTTCACATTAAGATAGCCCCATGCCTTCCCGCTCCCGCCCCCTGCTCGAACTCGACGGCTCCATCTGGTTCCGCGCCGGACCGCGCACCCTGGGCGGCAGCAGCCGCATCGGCCTGCTGGCCAGCATCCGCGAACTCGGCTCCATCACCGCCGCCGCCAAGGCCGTCGGCCTCAGCTACAAGGCGGCGTGGGACGCCATCGACGCCATGAACAACCTCGCCGGCGAACCCCTCGTGCACCGCGCCGCGGGCGGGCGCGGCGGCGGCGGCACCCGCCTGACCCCGCGCGGCGAACAACTGGTCGCCACCTTCCGCATGCTGGAAGACGAACACCGCCGCTTCGTCGAACGCCTGGGCCGCGAAAGCGACCGCCTGGCCGGCGACCTCACCCTCATGAGGCGATTCATGCTCCGCACCAGCGCCCGCAACACCCTGGCCGGCACCGTCGCCGAGATCCGCCGCGGCGCTGTCAACGACGAAGTCCTGCTCGCCCTGCCCGGCGGCCAGGCCATCGCCGCCAGCATCACCCACGAAAGCGTCCACACCCTGGCCCTGGCCCCCGGCGTCCCCGCCATGGCCGTGATCAAGGCCTCTTCCGTCATTATCGGCATCCCCGGCGACGGCATGCGCCTGTCCGCCCGCAACCAGCTGCCCGGCACCGTCGCAAGAGTCACCCCCGGCGCCATCAACGCCGAGGTCACCCTGGACCTGGACGGCGGCGGCACCGTGGCCGCCATCATCACCCTGCAAAGCGCCCGGGACCTGGCCCTGCGCCCCGGCTCCCCCGCCGTGGCCATCTTCAAGGCCTCGAGCGTGCTCCTGGGCACCCTGGACTAGCCGTCAGCTCAGCCCCCCCATGCCTCGCGGTGCAGCGGGGCATCGGCGAATCCCTGCGATATCGCCGATAGCGGCACAGGGCCCGGCAGCACGACACCGCCGATGCACGATACGCGACAGGGCCCGGCTTCACACTCCCCCGCAGCCTCGACCGAATGCCATTCCCGGCCGCCCGCGCGGCCGGGAATGGCGGCCCCGCAAGACCTTCCCCCATCGGCCGCAACCCCGCAAGCATGCCAAGCACCGGCCCCTTCCCCGCCACGCCCCGCTCCAAGACGCCGCAGCCGGTGCGGGAAGGCGGTGTCCGGCGCCCGGGCGCCGAACCGCTCCAGCCGGGCCGCGCCGGGCACCGCCTTCCCGAATCGGCGTCCTCCGAACTGGCGTGCTTCGAACCGACACATCCCGAACCAGCGCCGCCGAACCCGAATCCCCGGACCAATGTCCCCGAACCGGAGTCACCGCACCGACATCAACAGGCCGGCGCCCACAAACCGGCGCCTCCCCCCGAACCCGCTCCCCCGCAAACCCGCCATCACCCAAGCAGCAGGGCATCCCCATCCCCTTCCCCGCCCACGCCCTCGAACCGCGCCAGCAAATCCCCCACCTCCATCCCGTCGCGCTCCGCCCCCGCCACATCCAGCACCACCCGCCCCTGGTGCAGCATCACCGTCCGCTCCCCCACCTTCAGCGCCTGCCGCATGCTGTGCGTCACCATCAGCGCCGTCAGCCCGTACTCCGCCACCACCCGCGCCGTCAGTTGCAGCACGAACTCACCCGTGCGCGGATCCAGCGCCGCCGTATGCTCGTCCAGCAGCAGGATCCGCGACGGCCGCAGCGCCGCCATCAGCAGGCTCACCGCCTGCCTCTGCCCGCCAGACAGCAACCCTATCCGGTCCCCCAGCCGCCGCTCCAGCCCCAGTCCCAGCGTCGCCAGCCGCGCCCGGAACACCTCGCGCATCTCCGCACGCACCGCCCGGCCCAGCCCGCGGCAGGCCCCGCGCGCGCGCGCCAGCGCCAGGTTCTCCTCTATCGTCAGGTCCTCGCACGTCCCGGCCAGCGGGTCTTGGAACACCCGCGCCACCCGGTCCGCCCGCGCCCACGCCGGCATGCGCGTCAGGTCCTGCCCGTCCAGTTCCACCCGGCCCCGCGTCACCGGCAGATCCCCCGCCACCGCATTGAGCAGCGTCGACTTGCCGGCCCCGTTCGACCCGATCACCGTCACGAACTGCCCCGTGGGGATCTCCAGCGACAGTCCCCGCAGCGCAGGCGTCTCCAGCGGCGTCCCCGCATGGAACGTCACGTGCAGATCGTCCACCCGCAGCATGGTCACCCCCTCCCCGACAGCCGGCGCCTGGCCATGGGCAGCACCAGCGCCGCCGTCACCAGCACCGCCGTCACCAGGTTCAGGTCCTGCGCCTGCAGCCCGACCCACCCGCTGTTGAGCGCGGCCGCCACCACCAGCCGGTAGACCAGCGCCCCCAGCACCGCCGCGAACGTCATCCACGCCAGGCGGCGCGAAGGCAGCAGCGTCTCGCCGACGATCACCGCCGCCAGCCCGATCACGATGGTGCCCACGCCCATGGAAATGTCCGCGCCGCCCTGCGTCTGCGCGAACAGCGCCCCGGCCAGCCCCACCAGCCCGTTGGACAGCGCCATCCCGCCCAGCACCATGCGTCCGGTGTTCACGCCCTGCGCCCGCGCCATGCGGGGATTCGAGCCGGCCGCGCGCATCGCCAGCCCGCGCTCGGTGGCGAAGAACCCGTCCAGCAGCAGCTTGGCCGCCGCCACCACCACGGCCAGCACCAGCGGGCGCAGCAGATAGTCGCTCATGCCCTCGGGCTGCAACAGCGTGAACAGCGTCGGCTCGTTGATCAGCGGCACATTGGGGCGGCCCATGATCCGCAGGTTCACCGAATACAGCGCGATCATCGTCAGGATGCTGGCCAGCAGGTCCATGATGCGCAGCTTCACGCTGAGCCAGCCCGTCACCAGCCCCGCGGCCGCGCCCGCCGCCGTGGCCGCCAGCGTCGCCGACCAGGGATCCGCGCCCGCCGAGATCAGCGTCGCGGCCACCGCCGCGCCCAGCGGGAAGCTGCCGTCCACCGTCAGGTCGGGAAACCGCAGGATGCGAAAGGAAATCAGCACGCCCAGTGCAACCAGGGCGAAAACCAGCCCCACCTCCAGCGCGCCGAACAGAGAAAACAGCGACATCGCCCGCCCCTACTTCGTGCGGGAGCGCCCGGAACCGGCGCCTCCCCCTCCTATTGGATCACCCGGGCCGCCGACTCGACCAGTTCCTGCGTCAGGTCCACGCCCTGCTTGCGGGCCGCGCCGGGATTGACGAACAGTTCCAGCTTGCCGCTGGCCTCCGACGCGATGGCGCCGGGCTTCTCGCCCTTCAGGATGCGCACCACCATCCGCCCCGTCTGCTGCCCCAGGTCGCGGTAATTGATGCCCAGCGCCGCGATCGCCCCGCGCGCCACGCTGTCGGTGTCCGAGGCCACCAGCGGAATACCGGCCTCGTTGCCGACCCGCACCAGCGACTCGTAGGCCGACACCACGTTGTTGTCGGTACTGGTATAGATGACGTCCACCTTGCCGATGAGACTGCGCGCGGCCGAGCCGACGTCCACCGTGCGCGGGGCGGCCGCCTCCACCAGCGTCATGCCCGACTTCGGCAGCAATTCCTGCAATTGCCGGACCACCACCACCGAATTGGCTTCGCCCGGGTTGTAGACCATGCCGACCCGCCTGGCGTCCGGGACGATGCGCCGGATCAGTTCGATCTGCCGGTCCAGTGCCAGCAGGTCCGATACCCCCGTGACGTTGGTGCCCGACGGGCCCCAGCCCGGAACCAGCTGCGCCGCCACCGGATCGGTCACCGCGGAATACACCACCGGCACCTGCCGGGTCGCCGCCACTACCGCCTGCGCCGACGGCGTGGCAATCGCCACGATGGCATCGGGGTTGTCGCCCACGAACTTGCGGGCGATCTGGGCGGCCGTACCGGAACTGCCCTGGGCACTCTGGTACTGCCATTTCAGGTTCTTGCCGGGCTCGTAGCCGGCCGAGCGCAGGGCCTGCAGCACGCCGTCGCGCACGGCATCCAGCGCGGGATGTTCCACGATGGCCGTCACGGCCACCGACTTCTGCGCCGCCGGCGCCGCCATCGCGCAAGCCAGCGCGCAGATGCCCGACAGCAGGGCTAGCGGTTTCGGCAGGAACATGGCGGGACTCCTAAATGCGGGGGCTGATAGTCTAACCCGCTGAGGCCCCCGCCGCAGGACGCAGGCCCGCCCTCCGGCGAACCGCCGCAAGGCGCGCCGCGCCCCCGGACACGGCCTGCGCGGCCGGACGCCAGGCCGGCGCGCCGGGAAGCCCTAGTCCAGCGTCACGCCGGAGTCCTTCACCACCTTGGCCCAGCGCGCGATCTCGCTGTCCACGAAGGCACCGAAGCGCTCTCCCGTCAGGTCGGGCGTAGCCGATCCCGCGGCCGTCCAGGCCTCCTTGACCTTGGGGTCGTTCAGCGCCTTGGTGATCTCGGCCGCCATCTTCTCGACCACCGCCGGCGGCGTGCCGGCCGGCGCCCACATCGCGTACCAGGTCGAGACTTCGTAGCCGGGCACCCCGGCCTCGGCCGCCGTCGGCACGTCCGGGAAGGACGGCGAACGCCGGGCCGCGGCCACCGCCAGCGGCTTGATGCGCCCGGAACGGATGTGGCCGGCCGAAGACCCCAGGCCGTCGAAGGCCATGTCGACCTGGCCGCCGATCAGGCCGGCCAGCATGGGTCCCGCCCCTTGGTAAGGCACGTCCACCAGCTCGATGCCCGTCTGCATGGCGAAGAGTTCGCCCGCCAGGTGGTGGGTACTGCCCTTGCCCGCCGTGCCGAAATTGATCTTGCCCGGATTTTTGCGGGCGTAGTCGATCAGCTCCTGCAGATTGGCCGCCGGCAGCTTATCCGGATTGACGACCACCACCTGCGGCGGCTGGGCCAGCAGCGCCACCGGCACGAAATCCTTCTGGATGTCGTAGGAAAGGTTTTTGTAGAGCGCCGGCGCCACCGCGTGATGGGCGCCGCCCATGAAGAAGGTATAGCCGTCGGCCGGCGCCTTGGCCGCGACACCGGCGCCCACCGTGCCGCCCGCGCCGCCCTTGTTGTCCACCACCACGCTTTCCCCCAACTGCATGGAAAGCTGCTGGGCCAGCGGCCGTGCGAAGGTATCGGTGCCGCCTCCCGCGGGGAAGGGAACGATGAGGGTCACGGCGCGCTCGGGCCATCCGGCCCCCATGGCGGGAGCCGCGGCAAATGCCGCCGCCGCGAGCGTGGCAACCGCATACAGGTGCTTGGTCATGATGTCTCCTTGCATGCTTTTGCATGCTTTTATATGGGTGTCCGGGAACCGGCATGCCGGGGGGACGGGAAAAGATCGGTCAGGGCCTCCCAGGTATCGGATGGTGAAAGGAAGCGGCGCGGCGTCGCCGCCGCGCCGGGTTCAGGCTGCGCCGTACGTCTGGCGCAGCACGTTCTTCTGCACCTTGCCCATGGCATTGCGCGGCAGTTCGGCGGCCACGTGTATGCGCTTGGGCACCTTGAAATTCGCGATACGCTCCTTGAGCGCGCGCAGCATCTCCTGCGTGTCCGGCTCGACGCCCGCCTTGGGCACTACCACCGCCACCACCGCTTCGCCGAAGTCGGGGTGCGGCACGCCGATCACGGCGGACTCCTCGACGCCGGGCATGTCGTCGAGCACGCCCTCGATCTCCTTGGGATAAACGTTGTAGCCGCCGGAGATGATCAGGTCCTTGCTGCGTCCCACGATGGAAAGATAGTTGTCCGGCACTTCCCGCCCGGCCGACGTGCCGCCCCAGCGTCCGACGTCGCCGGTGCGGAACCAGCCGTCGGCGGTGAATTCCTCGCGAGTCTTCTCCGGCATGCGCCAATAGCCGGCGAACACATTGGGGCCGCGCACCTGGATGTGGCCGATCTCGCCCGGCGCCACCGGCCGGCCCTCGTCGTCCACCACGCGCACCGACACGCCCGGCAGCGCCTGCCCCACCGTGCCGCCGATGCGCTCGCCCAGCGCCGGATCGCAAGGGTTGGAGGTCAGCATCACCGTCTCGCTCATGCCGTAGCGCTCCAGGATGGTATGGCCGGTGCGCCGGCGGAAGGTCTCGAAGGTTTCGGTCAGCAAGGGGGCCGAACCGGAGATGAACAGCCGCATGTTGCGGCAGGCCTTGCGGTCGAAACGGGAATCGGCCAGCAGCCGGACGTAGTAGGTGGGCACGCCCATCATCACCGTGCTGCGCGGCAGGTAGCGCAGCGCCTGCGCCGCGTCGAAGCGGGGCAGCCAGATCATGCGCGCGCCGGCCAGCAGCGCGCCGTGCGAGGCCACGAACAGGCCGTGCACGTGGAACAGCGGCAGCATGTGCAGCAGCACGTCCGCCGAGCGCCAGCCCCAGTATTCGTGCAGCACCCGGGCGTTGGAATACAGGTTGCCGTGCGTGAGCATGGCGCCCTTGCTGCGGCCGGTGGTGCCCGAGGTGTAGAGGATGGCCGCCAGGTCGTCCTCGCCGCGCGCGACTGTCCCGAAACGGCGCGGCAGCGGCGCCGCCGCGTCCAGCAGCGTGCCCGTGCGGTCGTCTTCCAGCGTGTAGACGTGCGCCGTGCCCGCCTCGCGGGCCAGCGGCGCCATCCATTCCAGGTTGGCGCCGGCGCACACCACCACCGCGGGCTCTGCGTCCTCCAGGAAGTAGGCGACCTCGGCCGCGCGGTAGGCCGTGTTCAGGGGCAGGTAGACCAGCCCGGCGCGCAGCGTGGCCAGGTACAGGATCAGCGCCTCGGGCGATTTCTCCACCTGCACGGCCACGCGCGCGCCCTGCGGCAGGCCGAGCGAGGCCAGCAGGTTGGCCATGCAGGCGCTGGCCTGGTCGAGATCGTCCCAGGTATAGCGCAGCTGCGGCGTTTCGATCGCGACGCCGCTGCGGTCGGCGGGAAAGCCGGCTTCGAGCCGGGCATACAGGTTGGCGTTGTCCACCTCGGTCACTCTCCTCGGAATACAGGGTCTTCGCCGGCCAGGAAGGCGCGCACGCCCTCGCGATGGTCGCGGCTTTCGGCATAGGAAAACAGTGCGGGCCAGTCGGCCGGCCCCACGGGGCCCGCCTCGAGGCGGGCCAGTATGCGCTTGTTCAGCCGCGCGGCGCCGGGCGCCCCGTTCAGGATGCGCGCCACGCAACGGCCGGTTTCATCGTCCAGCCGGCCGGGCTCGGCCACGCGGGTCAGCAGGCCCTTGGCCAGCGCCTCCGCGGCGTCGAACACCCGGCCTTCGAGCAGAATCTCCAGCGTCGCGGCCTTGCCGGCCAGCGCCAGCAGTCCGCGCATCTCGTGCGGCGCCATCGGGAACCCCAGGCGGTTGATGGGCACGCCGAAGCGCGCACCGCGCTCGGCGATGCGCAGGTCGCACAGGCAGGCGATCTCCAGCCCTCCGCCCACGCAGGCTCCGGCGATGCTCGCCAGCACCGGGTGCGGGCAGCCGGCCACGGCCCGCAGCGCCGGCGCGATGATCTCCGTGTGGTAGCGGACCACGCCTTCGTAGCTGCCGCGCTCGGCGGGAAATTCGCGGATATCGGCTCCCGCGGCGAACTGGCCGTCTGCGCCCTGCACCACGACGCAGCGCACGCCCTCGTCGACGGACAGGGCCTCGAAAACGGCGCGCAGTTCGCGCCACATGGCCACCGTAATGGCGTTCAGGCGGCCCGGATGCGACAGCGTCACGCGGGCGACGCCGCCTTCGCGCCGCAGCAGCACGCGGCCGGCGGAAGCGGTCTCGTCCATGCCGGCGCCTACCCGACGCGTCCGAAGGGACGGCCCAGCCGCGGCTTGCCCTCGGCCAGGCTGGCGAGGTTGGCGTCGAGCTCGTCCAGCACGTACAAGTAGTTGACCATCATGCCGCAGGATTGCTCCAGCCCCTTGGGCGAAAGGTCGGCCGCCCAGTTCAGGCGCTCGATGCGCGCGCCGTTGCCCAGGTGGAAGCGGGCCACCGGGTCCTGCGGCTGGCCGCCGCGCACGATCTGCAGGTAATGCGCCAGCAGCCGCAGGCCGGCGCGCTGGCCCGCCTGCGAGCCGGTGCGCGAGCGCGCGGCCGCGCGCAGGCGCGCCAGCCAGCGCGCGCCGGCCGCCGCAGCGTGCCGGGTGCGCGAGCCGCGGCCGCCGTCGTGCACGATGGCGGCGACGGCCTCGCCGTCCTGGCGCGCCAGCCATTCCGCAAAACCGGGCACGGGCGAGAGCGTGGCAAAGGACTTCAGGCGCGGCAGCTCCAGCAGCAATTGCTCGATGACGCGCTTGAGCAGGAAGTTGCCGAAGCTGATCCCACGCAGGCCCGGCTGGGTGTTGGAGATGGAATAGAAGACGGCGCAGCGCGCCTTGCCCAGGTCGGTGCGGGGCGCCGACGGGTCGAGCAGCGATTGCACGTCGGCCGCCATGGCCTGGGCAAAGGCGGCCTCGACGAAGATCAGCGGCACGTCGGGCATGCGGGGATGGAAGAAAGCGTAGCAGCGCCGGTCTTCGGCGACCCGATGGCGCAGGTCTTCCCACGAAGTGATTTCATGCACCGCCTCGTAGATGATGAGCTTCTCCAGCAGCGAAGCGGGGGAATCCCAGGTCAGGCGCTTGAGCTCCAGCATGCCGACGTCGAACCAGTTCGACAGCAGGCCTTCGAGTTCGCGCTCCAGCGCCTGCAGGCCGGCCACCTGCTTGCGCCAGCGCAGCATATCGGCGCGCAGGTCCACCAGGAAGCGCAGCCCGCCGGGCTGGGCGTTGAGGCGGCGGAACAGGCGCGTGCCCTGGTCGCCGCGCGGCTCCAGGCCGGCGCCCACGGCCGCCAGCGCCGACAGCATGGCGCGGCGGGCCTTGCCGTCGCCCGTGCGGTAGGCCTCGCACCATTCGCGCGCCAGGCGGTTGGCGGCGACGTCGGTCAGGCGGGCGGAAAACAGGCGGCCGATCTCCGCCTCGCCGGGCGGGCGCTCGCGCTCCCACCAGCGGCCAAGCCGGGCGATAAGGCCCGAATCGCGCGCGGGTTCGGCGCCGGGGCCGTCAGGCTCGCGCCCGCCGGATGCGGCCAGGGTGTCGGGGACGGACATGGGTTTGCTCCTGTGGACCGGGCCCGCGGGCGCCGGAAACGTCGCCGTCCGCATCCCTGCGGGCCAGCGTGCGCAGCGCCTCGAGCTGGCGCAGCAGATGCTCGCGCGCCAGCGCCTCGGCGCCTTGCGGATCGTGCGCCTTGATCGCGGCGAAGATGGCCAGGTGCTCGGCGCAGGACTGCTCGATGCGCCCCGGCAGCGCCAGGCTCTGGTGGCGCGACAGGCTCAGCACCTTGCGCAGGCCGTCGACCATGTCGGACAGCCAGCGGTTGTCGGCCAGCGCCTGGATGGCCTGGTGGATGCGGTAGTTGGTTTCGTAATAGGCGTCGATGCGGCCGTCCCGGGCATGCCGCCGCAGTTCCCGGTGCAGCGGTTCGAGCTGCCGGAGGTCGTCGTCGCCGGCCTTGCGCGCGGCCTCGTGGGCGCAGCGCCCCTCCAGCATGGCCATCAGCGGAAAGATGTCGTCCAGGTCGCGGGCGGACACCTCGTTGACGAAGCAGCCGCGGCGCGGCTCCAGCCGCACCAGGCCCTCGGTGGCCAGCACCTTGAGCGCCTCGCGCAGCGGCGTGCGCGAAATGCCCAGTTCGCCGGTCAGGCGGATTTCGTCGATCCAGGAACCGGCGGGCAGGCTGCGGGCGCGGATCATGGCACGCAGCCGCTGCGCCACCTGCTGGTAGAGCGCCTGATGGACGATGGGCGCGCGGGGCGCGGGGCCGGGTTCCACATTCATAATTCATAATTATGGCGAAAGCCGAAGGATATGCAAGGGGGTACGCGTGTCGGAATGCTTCCGCTCTACCCATGGCGACCGGCGGCCCCACGTAGCATCGGCCCCTCGGGCGGATCGCCGCCGCTCCCGGCTGCGGAGCCGGCGCTCAGAACTGCAGCAGTCCGCCCCGGCCGCGGGCCATGAGCGCCCGCGCCCAGCGGCGCGCCGGCAGCCCGTGGCGCCGCTCGACCTCGGCCGCGCGGGCCAGCAGATCCTCCGGCGATACGGCCAGCGGCGGTCCGGAAAACGCCAGCACCACGCGGTTGCCCGCGTCGATTTCCGGCAGCATGGCCAGCCGGCCGTCGAAGGCCTCGGACAGGTTCGCGATGTTGCGGGGAAAGCTTTCGTGCGCGCCGAACAGGTTCACCGCCATCACACCGGCCTCGCCCAGCACCCGGCGGCAATCCCGGTAGAACGCCACCGAATCGCGCACCGGCCCCTGCGCCTGGGCGTCGTAGAGATCGACCATCAGCACGGGGCAGGTGCCCGCGCGGGCGGGATCGGCCACCCAGCGCGCCGCGTCGTCGTGCGAGATATGCATGCGCGGCACGTCCGGCAGCCGGAAGAACAGGCGGCACACCATCGTGACCTGCGGGTTCCATTCCACCACTTCGAGCCGATTGCGGGTGTGCTTCAGGCAATGCCGCGCGAGCGAACCGGCCCCCAGCCCCAGCAGCCCGATGGCGGCTTCGCGCGGCGGCTCCAGGAACAGCAGCCAGGCCATCATCTGGCGCGTGTATTCCAGCACCAGCTCGAAGGGATTGGCGATGCGCATGGCGCCCTGTATCCATTCGGTGCCGAAATGCAGGTAGCGCACGCCGTCGGCCTCGGAGAGCGTGGGCTCCTCGCGGGACAGGACGGGCGACGGCCGGGCGGACGGGGAAAGGCGGGCGGACATGGCGGCGGGCGGTCAAAAAGGACGCCGGGGCGGCCCCGGCGTCCCGCATCATACCCGCTCGAAGATCGCCGCGATGCCCTGCCCGCCGCCTATGCACATGGTGACCAGCGCATAGCGGCCCTTGACGCGCTGCAGCTCGTACACCGCCTTGACGGTAAGCATGGCGCCCGTCGCCCCGATCGGGTGGCCCAGGGCGATGCCGCTGCCGTTGGGGTTGACGCGCGCCGGGTCCAGCCCGAGTTCACGGGTCACGGCGCAGGCCTGCGCGGCGAAGGCCTCGTTGGCCTCGATGACGTCGAGCTGCTCCGCCGTCAGGCCGGCGCGCTCGAGCACCGCCCGGGTGGCCGGCACCGGCCCCATGCCCATGTAGCGGGGATCGACGCCCGCATGGGCGTAGGCCACCAGCCGGGCCAGCGGCGCCGCGCCATGACGGCCCGCCGCGTCGTCGCTCATGAGCAGCACCGCCGCCGCGCCGTCGTTCAGGCCGGAGGCGTTGCCGGCCGTGACCGTGCCGTTCTTCCGCTGGAAGACCGGCTTGAGCGCGGCCAGGCCTTCGGCCGTCACGTCGCGGCGTACGTGCTCGTCGGTATCGACGCGCGTCTCGCCCTTGCGCGTGCGGACCGCGACGGGCACGATCTGCTCGCGGAAGCGCCCGGCGTCGATGGCCGCGGCCGCCCGCCGGTGCGATTGCGCCGCCAGCGCGTCCTGGTCGGCGCGGCTCACGCCGTAGCGCGCGGCGACGTTCTCGGCCGTGACGCCCATGTGGACCCGGTCGAAGGGGTCGGACAGCGCGCCCGCCATCATGTCCAGCATGGCACTGTCGCCCATGCGCGCGCCCCAGCGGTGCGAGGGAACGATATAGGGCGCCCGGCTCATGCTCTCGGCGCCGCCGCCGATGGCGGCTTCGGCATCGCCCAGCAGGATGGTCTGGGCCGCCGAGACGATGGCCTGCAGCCCCGAGCCGCACAGCCGGTTCACGTTGAAGGCCGGCACGGCGTGGGGCAGCCCGGCCTCGAGCGCCGCCACGCGTGACAGGTACATGTCGCGCGGCTCGGTATTGATGACGTGGCCGAAGGCGACATGGCCCACGGCGTCGCCGGCGACGCCGGCGCGCTCGAGCACGGCGCGCACCACGGTCGCGCCCAGCTCGCACGGCGGCACGTCCCTGAGCGCGCCTCCGAAATCGCCCACCGCGGTACGCGCGGCGGCGACGATCATGACGGACGGCATGTTGCGGCTCCTTGCGATCGATGCGGAACCCCTGTCCCGCCCTTGGAAAATCCTGCACCGCCCATGATAGCGCCCGCGCCGGGGCCGATTCTGATACAAAAGCGGACATGATCCCCTTTTCCATACTCGACCTCTCGCCCATCGTCCAGGGGGCGACCGCGGCCGACGCCCTGCGCAACACCCTGGACCTGGCCCGCCACGCCGAACGGCTGGGTTACCGGCGCTACTGGCTGGCCGAACACCACAACATGAGCGGCATCGCCAGCGCCGCCACATCGGTGGTGATCGGCCACGTGGCCGGCGGCACGCGCACCATCCGCGTGGGCGCGGGCGGCATCATGCTGCCCAACCACGCGCCCCTGGTCATCGCCGAGCAGTTCGGCACGCTGGAATCGCTCTACCCGGGGCGCATCGACCTCGGCCTGGGCCGCGCGCCGGGCACCGACCAGGTCACCGCGCGCGCGTTGCGCCGCGACCACATCGAAACGGCCGACGACTTCCCGCGCGACGTGCTGGAACTGCAGGCCTATTTCCGCCCGGCCGAGCCGGGGCAACCCCTGCGGGCGGTGCCCGGCGAAGGGCTCGGCGTGCCCATCTGGCTGCTGGGCTCCAGCCTCTTCAGCGCCCAGCTGGCGGCCCACCTGGGGCTGCCCTTCGCCTTCGCGTCGCATTTCGCGCCGGACTACCTGCTGTCGGCAGTCCGGATGTACCGCGCGCAGTTCCGCCCGTCGGCGGCGCTGGACCGTCCCTACGCCATGGCGGGCATCAATGTCTTCGCCGCCGACACCGACGCCGAGGGCGCGCGCCTGTTCACCTCGCTGCAGCAGCATTTCCTGAACATCCGGCGCGGCCGGCGCGGGCAGCTTCCGCCGCCCGTGGACAACATGGACGAGGTGTGGGCGCCCCACGAGAAACCCGGCGTCGAACAGGCGCTGGCCTGCTCGGCGGTGGGCTCGCCGGACACGGTGCGCCGGGCGCTGCAGGACTTCATCGACCGCACCGGCGTCGACGAACTGATTCTCACGGGCCAGATCCACGACCATGCCGCCCGGCTGAAGTCCTTCGAGATCGCAGCGCAAGTGCGCGAAACCCTGCGCCGGCCCTGAAGGACGAGCGCTCAGCGCGGCCCGTACATGTAGTCGCGCCGCCAGGGGTAGGCCAGGTCCGGCGGCAGGTCCAGTTCGTCCGGCCGCCCGGTGGGCAGGGTCTGGGCCAGCACCTGGTGCAGGGCGATCCAGCCGTGCTCGAAGCCCATGGCACAGCCGGCCAGGTAGAGCCGGTAGGCGCGCAGCGAGCGTGCGCCCTGTTCGCCCGACAACACCCGGGACGCCTCGTCCAGGCGCTCCTCGAGCGCGTCGCTCCAGGCCCACAGCGTACGGGCGTAGTGCGGCCGCAGGTTCTCGACGTCCACCGCCTCCAGCCCGCCGTTGGCCAGGGCTTCCAGCACGCGGCTGGCATGGGTCAGCTCGCCGCCGGGAAAAATGTATTTCTCGATGAACTCGCCCATGCCGCTGCCCAGCTGGGCGTTGTAGACGCCGGCGGCCGTGATGCCGTGGTTCAGGACCAGGCCGCCGGGGCGCAGCAGGCGCCGGAGCTTGGCGAAATAGTCTTCGAGCTGGGCGCGCCCCACGTGCTCGAACATGCCGACCGAGGCGATCTTGTCGTAGGGTCGGGTTTCGTCCAGCTTGCGGTAGTCCAGCAGTTCCATGCGCACCCGGCCTTCCAGCCCGCGCTCGCGGATCAGACGGTTGACGTGCGCGTGCTGGTTGCGCGAAAGCGTGATGCCGGTGGCGTCCACGCCGTAGTTCTCGGCCGCCCAGAGCAGCAGCCCGCCCCAGCCTGCGCCCACGTCCAGGAAGCGCTCGCCGGCCGCCAGGCGCAGCTTGCGGCAGATGTGGTCCAGCTTGGCTTCCTGCGCCTGGGCCAGCGTCATGCCGGGCTCCCGGTAGTAGGCGCAGGAATAGACCCGGCGAGGATCCAGCCAGAGCCCGTAGAAGTCGTCGGAAAGGTCGTAGTGGAATTCGATCTGCCTGGCGTCGCGCTCGACGGAATGGCGCCAGACCGACATCACGCGCCGCACCAGCTCGGTCAGCCAGCCGCCGCGGGCGGCATCGACCGGCGAGCCGGGCAGCAGGCCCGCCGCAGCGGCCATGACGTCGCGCATGGCGCCCTGGATCTCGACCCGGCCCTCGACGTAGTCCTGCCCCAGCACGCCCACTTCGCCCGAAGCCAGGTGCGCCAGCGCCGACTTGTCGCGCGCCGTGAACACCACCCTGGGGTCCGCCGCCCCGACCCGGGCGCCGTCCGGCATCACCAGCTGCACCGGCACCGGCAGGGCTTGCAGCTTGTTCCCCACCGCAGACAACAATGGATTCACGACTTCTCCCCATAGTTGAGCGAAACGGCACAAATGTATCGGAATTCGATCCGCCGCGGTACTGCCGGACGCGCGTGATAAAGTTTAGGGCTACTCCACGCGCGGCCGGCGTTCGCCCGGGCCCACGCTTTCTTTTCGCCGGTCTCCATGTCTTCCCATACCCTCGGGCGCACCCTGCCCGGCTGGCTGTACCTCATGGGCGCGCTGACCGCGATCGGCCCCATTTCCATCGACATGTACCTGCCGGCCTTCCCGGCGATCGCGGCCGGCCTGCAGGTGCCGGCCGGCGACGTCGAGCGTACGCTGGCCGCCTACCTGATCGGACTGGCCGTCTCGCAGCTCGGCTACGGCCCCCTGGCCGACCGCTACGGGCGCAAGCCGCCTCTCTACGCGGCGCTCGGCCTGTATATCGTGGCCTCGCTGGGGTGCGCGCTGGCCTCGGACGTCGACGCGCTGGCCGCCTGGCGGGCCCTGCAGGCCATAGGCGGCGCCGCCGGCATCGTCATCCCCCGGGCCGTGATCCGCGACCACTACGACACCCAGGACGCCGCTCGGGCGCTGTCCATGCTGATGCTGATCATGGGGGTCGCGCCCATCCTGGCGCCGCTGGTAGGCGGCCAATTGCTGGAGATCACCGGCTGGCGCAGCCTGTTCGGCCTGATGGCCGCCTGCGGCGCGGCGCTGCTGGCGGCGGTGGCGCTCACCATGACCGAATCCCTGCCCCCGGAGAAAAAGGTTCCCCTCAGCGCCCGCCACATCGGGCGCAACTACCTGGCCCTGCTGCGGCACCGCCGCTTCCTGGCCTACGCCCTGGCGGGCGGCCTGGGCATGGCAGGCATGTTCTCGTACATCGTGGGCTCGCCGCGGGTGTTCATCGAATACTACGGGGTACCGCCGCAATACTACGGCCTGCTGTTCGGCCTGAACGCGGTCGGCCTGATCGGCGGCTCCCAGGTCAGCGCCCGCCTGCTGCGGCGGCTGCCGCCCGGCCGGCTGCTGCGCGTGTCCCAGCGTTTCCTGGCGGGCGCGGGGCTGGCGGCCCTGGCCTTGACGCTGGCCGGGGCGATGAACCTGGCGCTGCTCATGGCCTGCATCTTCATCTATATGGCCAGCCAGGGCTTCGTCAACCCCAACGCCGCCGCGCTGGCGCTGTCCGAACAGGACGGCAGGCTGGGGGTGGCCTCCGCCTTCATGGGCACGCTGCAGATGTCCTGCGGCGCGGCCACCGGGCTGGCGATCAGCGCCTGGCAGGCCGACGGTCCCCTTCCCCTGGTAGCCGTCCTGGCCGGATGCGCCTGCCTGTCCTGGCTGGCCGGACGGGCGGCGCGGGCTTTTGCTTGATTTGATTGGAAATTTCGTATTAGAATGGCGGACTTTACGAATCCAGTCGCCCTTAGCGCGGGAGGCCAGTCCGGGAAATACCGGGCTTGCCGGAACGCTGGGAGCCAGCAAAGAGGTGCAATCATGGCACGCGTATGCCAAGTGACCGGCAAGGGCCCGATGGTGGGCAACAACGTTTCGCACGCAAACAACAAGACCAAGCGGCGCTTCCTGCCGAACCTGCAATCGCGCCGGTTCTGGGTCGAGAGCGAGAACCGCTGGGTTCGCCTGCGGGTATCCGCCAACGCCCTGCGCACCATCGACAAGCTCGGCATCGACGCCGTGCTGGCCGATCTGCGCGCCCGCGGCCAGGCCGTCTAAGCCCGCCCCACCGCATTCCAGGAGCTCATCATGGCCAAAGGCATCCGTGAAAAGATCAAGCTCGAGTCCACCGCGGGCACGGGCCACTTCTACACGACCACCAAGAACAAGCGCAACATGCCGGAAAAGATGCTGATCAAGAAGTTCGATCCGGTCGCGCGCAAGCACGTCGAGTACAAGGAAACCAAGCTGAAGTGACCGCCTGCCGGCGTCTTTCGGTATAGTTATACGGCCCTGCCAGCGCAGGGCCGTTTTCGTTTCGGCCGCGGCCGGCTGCCCGTGCCCGGCCGCTTCCCTGTCCGCCCTTCCTGTCCGCCATGACCTGCTCCTGCCTGCGGCTGCTGCGCCGCCTGTTCGCACCCGTCCTGCTCGCCGCCTGCGCCGGCGCCCATGCCCAGGACACCCTGCGCATCGGCGAGATCAACAGCTACAAGGCCATTCCGGCTTTCCTGGAGCCCTACAAGCGGGGCTGGGAGCTCGCGCTGGAGCAGATCAACGCGCAGGGCGGGCTGCTGGGCAAGCAGGTGGAAGTGCTCTGGCGCGACGACAACGGCAACCCCGGGGACTCGGTACGCGCCGCGCAGGAACTGGTCGCCCGCGAGCGGGTGGCGCTGCTGTTCGGCGGCTTCCTGTCCAACACCGGACTGGCCCTGGCCGACTTCGCCCGCCAGCGCAAGGTCTTCTTCCTGGCGGCCGAGCCGCTGACCGACAAGATCACCTGGGAAGACGGCAACCGCTACACTTTCCGCCTGCGCCCCTCCACGTGGATGCACGTGGCCGCGCTGGCGCCGCGCGCCGCGGCGCTGGGCAAGAAGCGCTGGGCCCTGGTCTACCCCAACTACGAATACGGCCAGTCCGCCGTGGCCACCTTCAAGGCCATGATGCGGGCCGCGCAGCCGGACGTCGAGTTCGTCGCCGAGCAGGCGGTGCCCCTGGGCAAGGTCGATGCCGGCGCGGTGGTGCAGGCGCTGGCCGATGCCCGTCCCGACGCCATCTTCAACGTGCTGTTCGCCGCCGACCTGACGCGCTTCGTGCGCGAGGGCAACACGCGCGGCCTGTTCCACGACCGCCCGGTGGTCTCGGTGCTGTCCGGCGAACCCGAATACCTGGACCCGCTGGGCGCGGAGACGCCCGAAGGCTGGATCGTCACCGGCTATCCCTGGTACGCCATCGACACCCCGGAGAACCGCCGCTTCGTCGAGGCCTACCGCGCGCGCTACGACGACTACCCGCGCGTGGGCTCGGTAGTGGGCTACGCCTCCATGATGTCGCTGGCGGCGGGCATCGCCAAGGCCGGCTCGGTGGACACCGAAGCCCTGATCGAGGCATTCCGCGGGCTGCCGGTCGACACGCCCTACGGCCCCATCCAGTACCGCGCGCTGGACCATCAATCCACCATGGGCGTCTACGTCGGCCGCACCGCGCTGGAAAACGGCAAGGGCGTCATGCGCGACTTCACCTACCTCGACGGCGCCGGGCTGCAGCCGCCGGACGAGGAGGTACGCCGGATGCGGCCGGCCGATCGATGAACCTGGCGGGCCTGGCGCTGCAGCTGCTCAACGGGCTGGCGGACGCCAGCGCGCTGTTCCTGGTGGCCGCCGGCCTGTCGCTCATCTTCGGCGTCACGCGCATCGTCAATTTCGCCCATGGCTCCTTCTACATGCTGGGCGTCTACCTGGCCGGGAGCCTGGCTGGGCAGTTCGGCGCGTGGGCCTGGGGCTACTGGGGCGCGCTGCTGCTGGCCGCCGCGGCGGTCGGCGCGCTCGGCGCCGTGCTGGAAATCCTGCTGCTGCGCCGGCTCTACGCCGCGCCCGAACTGTTCCAGCTGCTCGCCACCTTCGCGCTGACCCTGGCGCTGGGCGACGCGGCGCTGTGGCTCTGGGGGCCGGAAGACCTGTTCGCGCCGCGCATGCCGGGGCTGTCCGGCGCGGTGGACATCCTGGGCCGGCGCTTCCCGCAGTACGACCTGTTCCTGATATGCGTCGGCCCGGCCGTGCTGGCGCTGCTATGGGCGCTGCTGTCGCGCACCCGCTGGGGCATGCTGCTGCGCGCCGCGGCGGAGAACCGCGTCATGCTGGCTGCGCTGGGCATCAACCAGGCATGGCTTTTCACCTCCGCCTTCGCGCTGGGCGCCTTCCTGGCTGGCCTGGGCGGAGCACTGGCCGCGCCGCGCGTGCCGGCCACCCTGTCGCTGGACATGGAAACCATCGCCAGCGCCTTCGTGGTGGTGGTGGTCGGCGGCCTGGGCTCGATACCCGGCGCCTTCCTGGCGGCGCTGCTGATCTGCGAGATCAAGGCCCTGTGCATCTTCCTGGGACAGGTCGCTGTGGGGCCGCTGGTACTCGACATGCCGAAATTCACGCTGGTGGCCGAATTCGCCGTAATGGCGGCCGTGCTTGCCGTACGGCCCTGGGGCCTGCTGGGGCGGCCCCAGGAAGCCGCAGCGCCATCGTCCGGCCCGGCGCAACCGCTGCGCCCCGCGGGGCCTCGGGCGCGCGCGGCCGGCCTGCTGCTGGCGGCGCTGCTGGCGGCCGTGCCGGCGCTGGCGCCGTGGTGGCCCTACGCCACCATCCTGCTCACCGAGATGCTGATCGCCGTGTTGTTCGCGGCCAGCCTCCACTTCCTGATCGGCCCCGGCGGCATGCACTCCTTCGGCCATGCGGCATGGTTCGGGCTGGGCGCCTACGGGGCGGCGCTGCTGCTCAAGCTGCTGGCGCTGCCCATGGAGGCGGCGCTGGCGCTCGGGCCGCTGGCCGCCCTGGCCGGGGCGCTGCTGTTCGGCTGGGTGTGCGTGCGGCTGTCCGGCGTCTACATGGCCATGCTCACCCTCGCCTGCGCCCAGATCATCTGGGCGATCGCCTACCAGTGGGACGCCGTGACCGGCGGCAGCAACGGGCTGGTAGGCGTCTGGCCCTCGGACCGCCTGGCATCGCCGGCGGCTTACTACTACCTCAGCCTGGCATGCTGCACGGCCGGCGTGCTGGCCCTGCGGCGGCTGGCGTTTTCCCCGCTGGGCTATGCGCTGCGGGCCGCGCGCGACAGCGCGCCGCGCGCACGCGCCATCGGCATCGACGTCGCGCGCACGCAGTGGGCGGGCTTCTGCGCCGCGGCCCTGGCCGCCGGGCTGGCCGGTGCGCTCTACGCCTTCTCCAAGGGCAGCATCGCGCCCGACGTGCTGTCGGTGGGACGCTCGGTCGACGGGCTGGTCATGGTGCTGCTGGGCGGCATCCAGGCGCTGTCCGGGCCGCTGGCAGGCGCGGCGTCCTACACCTGGCTGCAGGACGCCGCGGCCCGCGCCACCGAGTACTGGCATGCCGCCCTGGGGCTGGCCATCCTGGGCCTGGTGCTGCTCTTTCCGCGCGGGCTGGCGGGTATCCTGCGCCCTCGGGAGTCCGCGCCGTGAATCCCCGCAGCGCGCATCCCGGGGCCGCGCCCCCCGGCGCAGAGGCCGCCGCCCCCCTGCTGGCGGTGCGCGGGCTGTCCCACGCCTACGGCGGCGTGGTGGCGCTCGACGGTGTGTCCTTCGATCTGCAGGCCGGCCGCATGCTGGCCCTGATCGGCCCCAACGGCGCGGGCAAGTCGACCTGCTTCAACGCCCTGGGCGGGCAGCTGCGCCCGGCGCGCGGTTCGATGCGCCTGGACGGGCGGGAACTGGCCGGGCTGCCTGCGCAGCGCATCTGGCGCCTGGGCGTGGGCCGCACCTTCCAGACCGCGGCTGCCTTCCGGTCCATGACCGCGCTCGAGAACGTGCAGGTCGCCCTGCTGTCGCACGACCGCCGGCTGTTCGACCCCTGGTCCCGGGCCGGGCGCCACCGCCCCGGCCCCGCCGCGGAACTGCTCGCGCAGGTCGGCATGCAGGCGCAGGCCGGCCGCCTGTGCAGCGAGCTGACCTACGGCGACCTCAAGCGGGTGGAGCTTGCCATGGCGCTGGCCCACCGGCCGCGGCTGCTGCTCATGGACGAGCCCACCGCCGGCATGGGCGCGGGCGAGCGCCGTGCCCTGATGCGGCTCGTGCGCAGCCTGGCCGACGACCGCGGCCTGGCCGTGCTCTTTACCGAACACAGCCTGGACGTGGTCTTCGCCCACGCCGACCACATCGTCGTGCTGGTGCGCGGCCGCGTGCTGGCCGCAGGCGCGCCGCACGAGATCGCCGGCGACCCGCGCGTGCGGGCCGCCTACCTGGGCGATGCGCCGATGCCCGGCCCGGCCCGCGCGCCTTCGGTCGACCTCCCCGCGCCCGCCTGACGCCCTTCCTTCCTTTTCCCGACATGGCTTCCGACGCATCCCCTTCCCCCGGCCTGAGCGGCCCCGTGCTGGCGCTGATGGCGCTGGCCACCGGACTGGCCGTGGCCAGCAACTACTACGCCCAGCCCCTGCTGCACACCATGGGCGAGCAGTTTTCGCTGACTGACGACGTGGCCGGCCTGGTGGTCACGGTGGCCCAGTTCAGCTATGCGCTGGGGCTGTGCCTGATCGTGCCGCTGGGCGACATATTCGAGCGGCGCAACCTGATCTTCTCCATGATGCTGGTTTCGGCCTGCGGCCTGCTGGTCACGGCGCTCGCCCCCGGCCTCGCCCTGGTGCTGGCGGGCACGGCGCTGACCGCGCTGCTGTCGGTGGTGGCCCAGGTGCTCATCCCCTACGCGGCCACCCTGGCCGGACCGGGCGCCGGCGGCAAGGCGGTGGGCACGCTGATGACCGGGCTGCTGGTCGGCATCCTGCTGGCCCGCACGGTGGCCGGTGCGCTGTCCGACCTGGGCGGGTGGCGGCTGGTGTACTGGGTAGCCGCCGTGCTGCTGGCGGCCATGGCCTTCGTGCTGCGCGCCGTGCTGCCCGCCCGGCCGCTGCCCCGGGCGGAACTCGGCTATCCGCAACTGCTGGCCTCCGTGGGCCGCCTGTTCCGCCAGGAACCCTTGCTGCGCTCGCGCGCGCTGCTGGGCGCCCTGGCGTTCATGACGCTGAGCGTGCTGTGGACCTCGCTGACCTTCCTGCTGGCCGGGCCGCCCTACGGCTATTCGGAGACCGTAATCGGCCTGTTCGGGCTGGCCGGCGCCGTGGGCGCGCTGGCCGCCTCGCCCATCGGCCGGCTCGCCGACCGCGGCAAGGCGGCGCTGTCCACCCGCCTGGGCCTGGTCCTGCTGCTGGCCTCGTGGCTGCCCCTGGCCTTCGCTCCGCATTCCGTGGCCGCGCTGCTGGCCGGCATCCTGGTGCTGGACCTGGCCGTGCAGGCGGTCCACATCAGCAACCAGAGCAGCCTCTACCGCCTCCGGCCCGAAGCCCGCAGCCGGCTGACGGCGGCCTACATGACGGCGTTCTTTGTCGGCGGCGCGAGCGGGTCCCTGGTTTCGGTCTGGGCTTACGCGCGGGCGGGATGGAGCGGCGTGGTGGCCGTGGGCGCGCTGTCCAGCCTGGCGGCCCTGGCTTACGGTACGATCGGTGCGGGCGCCCGCCTGCCGCTGCCGCCGGCCCCGCCGCGCCGGCCGTGACGCAACTCCTATAATCGACGGTTTGGCCGCGCCGCACGGCGCGCAGCCCCAACCCTTTCATTACACCCCATGCAGGAACGCTACCTTCCCTCCGACGTCGAAGCGGCCGCCCGCGAGAACTGGCAGGCCCGCGACGCCTACCGCGTGACCGAGCACGCCCTCGGCCCGGACGGCGCCGAAAAGCCCAAGTTCTACGCCTGCTCCATGCTGCCCTACCCCAGCGGCAAGCTGCACATGGGCCACGTGCGCAACTACACCATCAACGACATGATGGCGCGCCAGCTGCGCATGCGCGGCTACAACGTCCTCATGCCCATGGGCTGGGACGCCTTCGGCATGCCGGCGGAAAACGCGGCCATCAAGTCCGGCGTCCCCCCCGCCAAATGGACCTACGACAACATCGCCTACATGAAGAAGCAGATGCAGGCGATGGGGCTGGCCATCGACTGGTCGCGCGAGATGTGCGCCTGCGACCCGGCCTACTACAAGTGGAACCAGTGGCTGTTCCTGAAGATGCTGGAAAAGGGCATCGCCTACCGCAAGACCCAGGTCGTCAACTGGGACCCGGTGGACCAGACCGTGCTGGCCAACGAGCAGGTCATCGACGGCCGCGGCTGGCGCTCCGGCGCGCCGGTCGAGAAGCGCGAAATTCCCGGCTATTACCTGCGCATCACCGACTACGCCGAGGAACTCCTCGAGCAGGTGCGCGGCCATCTCGACGGCTGGCCCGAGCGCGTGCGCGTCATGCAGGAAAACTGGATCGGCAAGAGCGAGGGCGTGCGCTTCGCCTTCACCCACGACATCCGCGACGAGGCCGGGCGGCCCATCCAGGACGGCCGGCTGTACGTCTTCACCACGCGCGCCGACACCGTCATGGGCGTGACCTTCTGCGCGGTGGCGCCCGAGCACCCGCTGGCCGCGCACGCGGCGCGCGGCAACCCCGAGCTGGCCGCCTTCATCGAACAGGCGCGCCAGGGCGGCACCACCGAGGCCGAGCTCGCCACCCGCGACAAGGAAGGCCTGCCCACCGGGCTGTCGGTCGTCCACCCGCTGACCGGCGCCGAAGTGCCGGTGTGGGTGGGCAACTACGTGCTCATGAGCTATGGCGACGGCGCCGTGATGGGCGTGCCGGCGCACGACGAGCGCGACTTCGCCTTCGCCCGCAAGTACGGCCTGCCCATCCGCCAGGTCATCGACGTGGCCGGCAAGCCCTATTCCACCGAGGCCTGGCAGGATTGGTACGCGGACAAGCAGTCCGGACGCACCGTCCATTCCGGCCCCTACGACGGCCTGTCCAGCGCCGAGGCGGTGGACGCCGTGGCGGCCGACCTGGCCGCCCGCGGCCTGGGCGAGAAGCAGACCACCTGGCGCCTGCGCGACTGGGGCATCTCGCGCCAGCGCTACTGGGGCACGCCCATCCCCATCATCCACTGCCCCGATTGCGGGCCGGTGCCGGTACCGGAAAAAGACCTCCCGGTGGTCCTGCCCCAGGATCTCATCCCCGACGGCAGCGGCAACCCGCTCGCCCGGCACGAGCCCTTCCTGGCCGTGGACTGCCCCTGCTGCGGCAAGCCGGCGCGGCGCGAAACCGACACCATGGACACCTTCGTGGACTCGTCCTGGTATTTCATGCGCTACACCTCGCCCGGCAACGACCGGGCCATGGTCGACGCCCGCAACGATTACTGGATGCCCATGGACCAGTACATCGGGGGTATCGAGCACGCCGTGCTGCACCTACTGTATGCGCGGTTCTGGACCAAGGTCATGCGCGACCTGGGGCTGGTGCGCTTCGACGAACCCTTCGTCAAGCTGCTGTGCCAGGGCATGGTGCTCAACCACATCTATTCCCGGCGCACCCCGCAGGGCGGCGTCGAATACTTCTGGCCCGAGGAAGTCGAGAACGTCTACGATGCCAAGGGCGCCATCTCCGGCGCGCGCCTGAAATCCGACGGCAGCGAAGTGGCCTACGGCGGCGTAGGCACCATGTCCAAGTCCAAGAACAATGGCGTGGACCCGCAATCGCTCATCGACACGCTGGGCGCGGACACCGCGCGGCTGTTCGTCATGTTCGCCAGCCCCCCGGAACAGACGCTGGAATGGTCCGACTCGGGCGTCGAGGGCGCCCATCGTTTCCTGCGCCGCCTGTGGGCCCATGCCCACGCGCAGCGCGAGGCCGTGCGGCGCGCCCTGGTCGCGCCCGCGCCCGGCTGGGACGGCGCACCCGAGGCCGCCAAGGCCCTGCGCCGCGAGATACACGGCCTGCTCAGGCAGGCGGACTATGATTACCAACGGGTGCAGTACAACACGGTGGTGTCGGCCTGCATGAAGATGCTCAACGCGATCGAGTCCGCCCGCCTGCCGGCGGACTCGGTCGGCGACGCGGCGTACGCCGAATGCCTGGGTATCCTCCTGCGCGTGCTGTATCCGGTGGTGCCGCACATCACCTGGAACCTGTGGCGCGAGCTCGGCTACGAAGGCGCGCACGGCGACCTGCTGGACGCCCCGTGGCCGCAGGCCGACGAGTCGGCGCTGGCGGCTGACGAGGTCGAGCTCATGCTGCAGGTCAACGGCAAGCTGCGGGGCTCGCTGCGCGTGCCCAGCGCGGCCGCCCGCGAAGCCATCGAGGCAGAGGCGGCGGCCCACGAAGCCGTCGGCCGCTTCCTGGAAGGCCGACCGCCCAAGCGGGTGATCGTGGTGCCGGGCAAACTGGTCAACGTGGTAGGGTGAGGTCGATCGCAATGAATCCGTCAGACCGGGCGACACGCCCCCTTCTCCCGCGGCGCAGCGCGTGGCGGCTGTTCGGCCCGGCCTTGCTGCTCGCGCTGTCGGCCTGCGGATTCGCGATGCGCGGCGTCACGCCGCTGCCCTTCGAGACGCTCTACATCGGCATCCCGGACAACACCCGCTTCGGCGCCGACGTGCGGCGCGCCCTGCGCGCGACCTCGCCCGGCACGGCCCAGGTCGACCAGCCCAAGGCCGCCCAGGTGCAGCTGCAACAGGTCAGCCTGGACCGCGAGGCGCGCGAGGTCTCGCTCAATGCCCAGGGCCGCGTCGAGGAATACGAGCTGGTCGTGCGGCTGGTGTTCCGGCTGGTCGACGCCAATGGCCGCGTGCTGCTGCCCGACACCACCCTCACCGCGATACGCGACGTTCCCTACGACGACCAGATCGCCCAGGCCAAGGAGGGCGAGATGCGCAACATCTACCGCGACATGCAGACCAGCCTGGTCAGCCGGCTGGTACGCCGCCTGACCGCGCCCGACGTCGCCGAGGCGTTCGCGACCTCGCAGGCGGGCGACCCGTCGGAACAACTCGAGGTGGCGCCCGTCCTGGAGCAGCCGTCCGGCGGCTACGACCCGGCACCCTGGTCGACCCCGGAAATCGACTCGGGCCCGCGCAGCTGGTAGCCCGCGGATGCCGCCCGCCCTCGACGCCGAACACCTGGCCGGCTGGCTGGACCAGCAGGGCCGCATGGCGGCGCTGTACTGCGTGCAGGGCGACGAACCGCTGCTGGTGACCGAAGCCCTGGACGCGCTGCGGGCCGCCGCGCAGCGCGCCGGCCACACCGAGCGCAGCACGCTGGTCATGGACGCGCGCAGCGACTGGAGCGCGCTGACAGCCGCGGCGCAAAGCGTGTCGCTGTTCGGCGATCGCCGTCTGCTGGAGATCAAGCTGCCCACCGGCAAACCGGGCCGCAACGGCGCCGATGCCCTGATCCGGCTGGCCGAAAGTTGTGCGGGCCAGCCGGACCCGGAAATCGTGACGGTCGTCGGCCTGCCTCGCCTGGACAAGGCCACGCGCGAGAGCAAATGGGCGGCCGCGCTGGCCCGCCACGGGGTGATGGTCGAGGTCCCCGGCATCGACCGCCAGCGCCTGCCGGCCTGGATCGGGTCCCGGCTGGCGCGCCAGAAGCAGCAGGCCGACCCGGCCACGCTGCAGTGGATAGCCGACAAGGTGGAAGGCAACCTGCTGGCCGCGCACCAGGAAATCCAGAAGCTCGGCCTGCTCTACCCGGAAGGCCCGCTGGCCGCCGGCGACGTGGAGCGCGCGGTGCTGGACGTCGCCCGCTACGACGTGTTCGGGCTGCGCGACGCGATGCTGGCCGGCGACGCGCCGCGCGTGGTGCGCATGATCGACGGCCTGCGCGCCGAAGGCGAGGCCCTGCCGCTGGTGCTGTGGGCGGTGGGCGAGGAAATCCGCAGCCTGGCGCGGCTCGCGGCCGCGCGGGACGCCGGCCAGGACCCGGGCGCGCTGCTGCGGCGCCTGCGCATCTTCGGCGCGCACGAGCGGCTGGCCCGGCAGGCGCTGGCCCGCGTGCCGGCGCGCGCCTGGACGGCCGCCGTGCAGCATGCGCACGATGTCGACCGCCTGATCAAGGGCCTGCCCGTGAACGGGCGGCTGTCGGACCCCTGGGAAGAAATGACCCGGCTGGCGCTGCGGGTCGCGGCCGCCGGCGCGCGGCGCTGAGCCCGCCCGGCGCGGCGGCCGGACGCGAGTCCGGATACACTTGCAGGTCCGGCACGGCCGCGCCGCCGTGCCCGCAAGCAAGAAGATTCCCGCCATGACTGCCGACATCAAACAGACCATCCTGACGCTGGGCCGCAACGCCCGCGCCGCCTCCCGCGACATGCTGCGGGCTTCCGGCCGCGCCAAGGCCCAGGCCCTGCGCGCCATGGCCCAGGGCCTGGCCGACGGCCGCGCCGACCTGCTCGACGCCAACCGGCGCGACCTCGATGCCGCCCGCGCGAACGGCCTGGAGGCCGCCCTGCTCGACCGTCTCACGCTTTCCGAGAAAAGCCTCGGCCTCATGGCCGCCGGCCTGGAGCAGATCGCCGCCATGCCCGACCCGGTGGGCAGCCTCACCGCCACGGACATTCGCCCCAACGGCATGCGGGTCGCGCGCATGCGCGTGCCGCTGGGCGTCATCGGCATCATCTACGAATCGCGCCCCAACGTCACAATAGACGCCGCGGCGCTCTGCCTGAAGTCCGGCAACGCCGCCATCCTGCGCGGCGGCAGCGAGGCCCTGCAGTCCAACCTGGCCCTGGGCCGCGTCGTGCGCCGGGGCCTGGCCGAGGCCGGGCTGCCCGCCCACGCGGTGCAGGTGGTGGACACGGCCGACCGCGCGGCGGTGGGCGAACTGGCCACCCTCACCGAATACATCGACGTGATCGTGCCGCGCGGCGGCAAGGGCCTGATCCAGCGCCTGGCCGCGGAAGCCCGCGTACCCCTCATCAAGCACCTGGACGGCAACTGCCACGTCTACATCGACGCCGCCGCCGATCCCGAAAAGGCCCACCGCATTGCCTTCAACGCCAAGACCTACCGCTACGGGGTGTGCGGGGCCATGGAAACGCTGCTGGTGCACGCCGCCTGCGCGTCCGCCGTGCTGCCCCCCCTGGCGCGGGCGCTGACCGACCACGGCGTCGAACTGCGGGGCTGCGAGCGCACCCGGGCCCTGGTGCCGCAGGCCGCGCCGGCTACCGACGAAGACTGGGCCACGGAATACCTCGGT
>Ga0182748_1000154_pt1 | contig 80281 bp, 87 predicted proteins | sample eDN3rd37CKraftOP_FD_128877 | JGI IMG/M metagenome (GOLD analysis project Ga0182748, IMG submission 128877) | Enriched Organic Plus compost microbial communities from Emeryville, California, USA - eDNA 3rd pass 37_C Kraft OP (version 2) (version 2) ... | reverse complement strand
GCCATCGCCGGCTGCTTCCGGTTTGCCGGCCGATGCAGGTCGCGGACGTAGTCGAGAAGGGAGCGGGTCAGCAGCGCCTCGGCACGCGCCACCGCCTTCGGGGAGCCCTGGCGCGCCTCGTCCAGCGCGTCCTGGATGCGGTCCAGCCGATAGTCGTCCGGATCCAGTCCGTCGATGTCGGCGCTTGCCAGCCTGTCGAACAGCTGCTGGCCGGCGGCACTGAGGTTGTGGCCGCTCATCCAGATCGGCTGGTATCGACGGGCGCGATAGATGTCCGCCATCGGGCGACCGGATGATGCGGATTTGACCGCGCCGGCTATCGGCGCGGGTGCAGGATTCTGCGACCAGGCCGGTCGGTCAGGCACCAGCGCGAGCCACAGCGCCGCCGCAACCGCAAACTCTTTTCTACGCAACGTCGACCACCGCATCTTCCTGTCGTCACAACCCCTTGCACGAAAGCGCGCCCGGACCGGCGCGCGCAATCCAAACGAGGCCTGCCTCGAAACGTTCCGGGTGCGATCGGATCGAATGCACCGCATGGCCGTGCCCGGCGCACGCCAGCCATTCCCGGAACTCGCATCGCTTCTCCCCGTTGCATCATTTCCATCTGGCTCGTTTCGGCGGCGCGTAATGCTACCCATACTCGACTGGACCGAGATTCTGCTCCGTCTCGGGGTCGGCACGCTCGTCGGCATGGGCCTCGGCTTCGACCGGGAATGGCGCGGCTTCGATGCCGGTCTCAGGACCCATGCACTGGTGGCGCTCAGCTCGGCCATGCTCACCGTCTCGGCCATCATGATGTTCGACTCCATCCAGGCGCGCGGGGGTGACGGAGATCCACTTCGCGTGATCCAGGGCCTCGCCCAGGCGATCGGCTTCATTGCCGGCGGGCTGATCTTCGTGCGCGGAGGCGGGGTCAAGAACATGACCACGGCCGCGAGCCTGTGGATGGCCTGTTCCGCCGGGATCGCGGCCGGTGCGGGTCAGTATCTGCTGTTGGGAATCGCTTCGGCCATGGCACTGGTGATTCTTACGGCGCTCGCCTTCCTGGAACGCCATCTTCCGCACCGGACCCTGACGGAAACGGATTCGTCGCTCGACGAATGAATGCCACCGGCCCACTCCCGCTTTCCGCCGTGACGCCCACTTGACGATGGCCGGAGATTTCCGGAACGACGCAAGGCGTCGGCGTCCGTCGGCGTAGGAGTGGAGCAGAAATGGCAATCACGATCAGCGGCGACGGACTGACGATCGCCGACATCGTCGCGGTATCGCGCGGCGAACAGGTATCTCTCACCAGCGACCGGGCGGTGCTCGATCGGGTCGAACGCTCGCGGGCGGTGATCCGCCAGGCGGTGGATCGAGGGGAGCAGATTTACGGGGTCACGACCCTGTTCGGCGCCATGGCGGACCAATATGTCGCCCCCGACAAGCTGATCGAGGTTCAGAAGCTCGCGCTCTGGCAGCACAAGAGCACCACGGGTCCGCGCCTCTCCGTCGAAGACGTCAGGGCGGCGATGCTGCTGCGCGCAAATTCCCTGATCAAGGGTGCGTCGGGGGTGCGGCTCGAGATCATCGACCGCTTCGTCACCTTCCTCAACAACGGCGCCCATCCGCACGTCTATCAGCGCGGCTCGATCGGCGCGTCCGGGGACCTCGTGCCCCTCTCCTACATCGCCGGAGCTCTCCTCGGCCTCGACCCGTCCTTCCTCGTGGACATCGGCGGCGAGACCCTGGACTCGCACAGCGCCCTGAAGCGGCTCGGGCTCGAACCCCTGCCGCTCGAACCCAAGGAGGGACTCGCGCTCAACAATGGAACCGGCGCGTCCACCGGCGTCGCCGCCAACGCCATCGGCCGCGCCTTCGAGCTTGCCGCGCTTGCGCTCGGCGTCCACGGCCTCTTCGCCCAGGCGCTGCTCGCCACCGACCAGAGCTTCCACCCCTTCATCCATGCGGTGAAGCCGCACCCGGGCCAGATCTGGGTGGCCGCCCGCATGACCGATCTTGTCCAGGGATCGAAGGTCATCCGCAGCGAAGCGGCCGGCGACCGGGGGCACCGGATCGGCAAGCTCATCCAGGACCGCTACGGGCTGCGCTGTCTTCCGCAGTTCCTCGGCCCCGTCGTGGACGGGCTGGCCACCGCCTCGCGGCAGGTGGAGATCGAGGCGAACTGCGCAAACGACAATCCGCTGATCGATCCGGACAGCGGCGAAGTCTTTCACACCGGGAACTTCCTCGCCCAATATACGGGCGTCGCCATGGACCAGCTCCGCTATCACATTGGGCTGCTCGCAAAGCATATCGACTCGCAGATCGCGCTGCTGATGACGCCCGAATTCAGCAACGGCCTCTCGGCGTCGCTCGTCGGCAATTCCGAGACGGGGCTCAATGTCGGACTGAAGTCGCTGCAGGTCGCGACCAACGCGATGATGCCGCTGCTCAGCTTTTATGGCCAGTCGATCGTCGATCGCTTTCCGACCCACGCCGAGCAGTTCAACCAGAACATCAACAGTCAGTCGATGAACTCGGCCAATCTCGCGCGCGACGCGCTCGACGTGCTCGAGCATTTCCTCGCTGTTGCGCTGTTCGACGGGGTGCAGGCAGTCGAACTGCGTGCCAGGCAGGTGGCCGACAGCTTCGACGCGCGCACCATCCTCTCGCCGGCGACCGCTCCGCTCTACGAGGCTGCGCGCACGGCCGCCTTCGGCGCACCGGATCCGCGGCGCCCGCTGCACTGGGATGACATGGACGAATTCATCCAGCCCAAGGTGGAAGGTCTGCTCGCCCAGATATCGGGCCGCGGAGCAGTGCTGCAGGCGGTCCGGAAGACAAGCGACGAACTCTTCAGCTTCGCCCGCGAGCCCCGCTAGCGCCCGCGGCGGCGTCAGCGCGGCAGCATGCCGGAGGCGCGAACCTTCGCGAGGAGGATGTTGAGCACCGCCGAGTGCAGCGGACTCACGAACTCGCAGCCGATCTGGTCGTCCCTGGTCCAGGCCACGCGGGCGCACAGCCCCTCCAGCCCCGGGAGGGTCAGCCAGACGCGCTCGCCCGGCTGGACCCGGTCGAAGGTTTCCGCGCGAAACCCCTGGGTGGAAAGATCGCGAAGTTCGACTGCAACCATCCGGCAGCCGGAACGGCGAAGGCCGACACGAAGCACCAGCGGCTCGCGGCGTTCGCTGCGAGGCTTCGGCGCTCGTTTCGGCTCGGGCGCTGTCAGCACGAGAATTCTCCGGACTCTGGCCTCTCCATGCAGGCTCGGAGACTTGGAGGTATACCGGTTACGAAACCACTAATAACGCTGCGTCCGTCCCGGCGCGGACGGCCACCTGCGGCTACTACGGTGTCGAGCGTAAGTCGTTGATAAGCAGACCCTGGCTTATTCGTGGGTCAGCCGGTTCCCCACACTGGCAGACATTCGGCCGAACCGCACCCCCACAGTGGAACGGCTGAAGGGTTCAGGGCCCGTCATCTCTGGTGATGGCGGGCCCATTCTCGTTCGCGCGTCCCCTGCCACATGGAAAGAGGCCCGCGAACCGTGCCGGCCGCGGGCCTCGAGCTGTCGTATCACATCATCTCCGGTTAGCGGACCGCGCCCCTCCGGAACAGGTTGACGATCGCCAGCAGGATCAGGGCGCCTACGAAAGCCGCCAGCAGCGTCCCGCCGTCGAGCGCACTGCCGCTCAGGAGGTTGCCGTCCGCACCGAACAGGCCGCCCAGCAGAAAGCTTCCGAGCAGCGATCCTACGATCCCCACTATGATGTTCAAGAAGATTCCCTGCTGCGCATTGGTGCGCATGACGATGCTTGCGAGCCAGCCGATGATCCCCCCGATGACCAGAGCAATAATGAGATTCATGGGCGTCACTCCTTACGTGGTCCGCTTCACCGCTGCGGCTGCGGATCGATCAGAAGACGCTTTTTGGGCCCCGCTGGTTCCATAAGGAAAGCAAGGGCATGGGCTCGAATCCGGGCCCGAATCCCGGATTCAGGCGCGCACGCGTATCGGTACGGGCTTCCGGCGCCGGCGCGGCGGCGGCGTGTCGCTGGCCTTGAAATAGAGGTGTGCGACCAGGAGCAGCAGCGACAAGGTGAAGCAGAGGCTCGGCCAGCCCTTCACATGCAATATGCTGATCGGCACCGCGGCGATCAGGACCAGGCGCACGAACCATTCGCCCATGCGCGCGGTCTGGACGCCCATCGACGACGCGGCCTGCCGGTAGGCAGCGCGCCGCGCGAAATCCATTATCAGAAGCCAGCCGACGCCGCGCAGCAGATCGACGAAGATCGCATCGTTCAAACCCTTCCCTGCGATCGAGAAGGCGATCCCGGCAAGATAGAAGGCGATGTTCCCGTTGAGGCACTCGATCGACAGTCGCCACTGGCTCAGGCCGAAATGGTGCTGCACCCAGCCCGCCAGCGGGGAAAAGACCCGGTTCAACAGGATCTCGTCGATCATCGTCACGCCTCTGCTATCCGGCGGGACTGGTTAACGAAGTCCAAAAATTGCAGCAATATCCGATTATTGACATTGCGCGCACGGGCGCAACGGCCGGTCGCGGTTCGGTGCCTGGATAGCCGATCGGCGGCAGTGGCCCGTCGCCGATATCCGCGGCTTTGCGCTATGATCCGCGGGCTCCTGTGCTACGATGCTGAGGTGGATCGGGATCAGGATCTGTTTTCGGCAGGCCGCAACTGCTGGCGCGTCGAGGAGGCCGATCGCCTGGCGGTGGTGATCGATGCCGCCGCCTATTTCGAGGCGCTTCACCAGGCGATGGCCCAGGCCCGTCGGCGCATCATGCTGATCGGTTGGGACTTCGACAGCCGGATCAGGCTCATCCAGCCCAGATCCGGCTCCCCTCCGGCCACGGTGGGAAAGTTCATCCTGTGGCTGGCGAAGAAGCGACCCGACCTCGAAATCTACCTGCTCCGCTGGGACATGGGGCTGGCGACCTCATTGCTGCGCGGCAGCACGCCGCTGATGCTGCTTCGCTGGAAGATGCACCGTCAGATCCATTTCAAACTCGACAGCGCCCAGCCGATCGGCGGATCCCATCACCAGAAGATCGTCGCGATCGACGATTGCCTCGCCTTCTGCGGCGGCATCGACGTCACCAGCCGACGCTGGGATACGCGCGAGCATCGCGACGATGACCCTCGGCGCGTCAGCCCGGGGGGACGGCATCATGATCCATGGCACGACGCCATCGTCGCGTTCGACGGCAAGGCGGCGGCTGCGCTCGGCGAACTGGCGCGGGATCGATGGGAGTTTGCGGGCGGCGAGCGGCTTGAGCCGGTGGAGGGCGCCCGGCCATGCTGGCCGGAGGCGCTCGATCCCGATTTCCGGAACTTGCGCGTGGCCATCGCTCGAAGCCGGCCTGAATATGGCGGCCGCGAAGCGGTAAGGGAGATCGAAGACCAGACGGTGGACCTCATCGCCGCGGCGAAGCGCTCGCTTTACGTCGAGTCGCAATATTTCGCCTCGCGCAAGCTCGCCGAGGCCATCGCGCGGCGGCTGGACGAGCCGGACGGCCCCGAAATCGTCCTGATCAACCCCCACCAGTCCGACGGCTGGCTGGAGCAGCAGGCCATGGATACCGCCCGCGCGCGCCTTTACGAGGCACTGCATCGCCGGGACCGGCACGGGCGTTTCCGTATCTATCATCCGTTCACGGCGGGCGGGAGGCCGATCTACGTCCATGCGAAGATCGTGATCGTGGATGACAGGATCCTGCGGGTCGGATCATCCAACTGGAACAATCGCTCCATGCGGCTCGACACGGAATGCGACGCCACCATCGATGCGTTGCTCGCCTCGGACCCCGAGCAGAGCTCTCGCAGGATCCGGGCGATCCGCGACGGCCTCATCGCCGAACATCTCGCCGTGGAGCAGGAAAGGGTCGAGCAAGCCATCGCCAGGCACGGATCGCTGATTTCAGCGATCGATGCATTGGCCGGCGAGGGGCGATCGCTCAGGTCCTATGAGGTGCCGGACCTCGCCGAGATCGAGAAATATCTCGCCGATCATGAAGTTCTGGACCCGGAGGGTCCGGAGGAGATGTTCGAGCCCGTGGCGCGGCGGCACCTGTTTCGGAGGCTTCGCAAGCCGCGGGACGATTCCTGATTCCGCGTCTGTCGGCCGAACGACGGAGCGGCCGAACGCCTGGCGTCCGGCCGCAGGGTCGATCAGTTGCCGTTGATCATGGCATTCTTCTGTTCGGCCGTCATCGCGTCGGCATTGACGTCCGCTTCATCAATGGCTTCCTCCCTCGCCTCACCCTGATCGCGCAGCGCGTCGGCCTGCATCTCCAGCGATTCCTCCTGCGTTTCGGTCATCGCATTGTCAGCCATCGCATCGAGAGTGTCGGCCTGGGCATCGGCCGCATCGGCGGCATTGTCGCCCAGGCTGTCGTCGCCCTGGCCACCGCATGCCGCAAGCGCAAGGAGACCGGCCCCGAGAGCTGCTTTGAGGGTTGATTTCATTCGATTCTCTCCTGTCTCGCCAGCCGGACGCGCGCACAGGGAAACTCCGCGTACCGGCTTGTGGCGTAGGCGATACAATCCACGGGTCGCCGCTTTCGTTCCTGCTGCGATAGGATCGCCCGCCTGTCGCGACCCTCTTCGGAGGTTGCCAACCCATGCCTCGCAGCTATGGTCTCCGGCGGTTTTCACCCGTCTCGGAGAACAGGAAATGACGGACCTTTCCGGCTTTCCCATCACGAAGCGCTGGCCGGCGCAGCACCCGGACCGGCTCCAGCTCTACGCCTGCCCCACGCCCAACGGCACCAAGGTCTCGACGGCGCTCGAGGAAATGGGTCTGCCCTATGAAGCGCACTTCGTGAACATCTTCGAGAACCAGACCTGGACTCCGGAATTCCTGTCGCTCAACCCCAACGGCAAGATCCCCGCAATCATCGATCCCGACGGGCCCGACGGGAAGCCGTTCGCCCTGTTCGAATCCGGCGCCATCCTGCTCTATCTCGCCGAAAAGACGGGCAAGTTGATCCCTGCCGATCCCGCCCGCCGCTACGAAACGATCCAGTGGCTGTTCTTCCAGGTCGCCTCCGGTCCGATCTGGGGCCATGTCGGCTATTATTACAAATATGCGGGCCGCGAACTCGAAGACAAACGGCCGCTCGAAAGGTTCGCGAACGAGTCCAAGCGCCTGCTCCGTGTGCTCGAGACGCGACTGGAGGGCCGACAGTGGCTGATGGATGACGAATTCACCATCGCCGACATTTCGATGCTCGGCTGGATCCGCGGCATGATCACTTATTACGAAGCGGGGCCATTGCTCGGCTGGGACGAACTCCAAAACGTTCCGTCCTGGCTGGAGCGTGGGCTGGCGCGCCCTGCCGTCGAGCGAGGAATGAACGTGCCGTCGAGACCGGAATAGGCTGGCCCGCCCCGCAGGATTCGAACCTGCAACCTCTGGGTTCGAAGCCCAGCACTCTATCCGGTTGAGCTAGGGGCGGCCACGTCCCGGCTTTCGGCTGCTCCTTATCCGCCCTCCGCCCGGCTCCGCAACGGCATTGGAGCACGCCGGGGAAATCGCCTTCCTCTCCTGCGTTGCGTCTGCGCAACGGCATCAGGAGGCCTTCGTGAAACGATATGCATATGGCTGGATCACGGCGCTGTTCTTCCTCGTCTCGATCGGGCTGCACTGGTACTTCGGCTGGCTGGCTTTCATCGATCAGGCGACACAGCACGGGCAACAGCCTCAGGTTTCCGAATATCTCGTCGAAATGGGACGTGACACGTTCGAGAACTGGCAGTCCGAATTCCTGCAACTCATCTGGCAGGTGGTGGGGCTCGCCTATTTTCTCTACGTCGGCTCGCCGGCTTCCAAGGAAAATGACGACCGCATGGAGGCGAAGATCGACGCCCTCTTGCGCCTCAACGCCGGGCAGGACGGCAATCGCCTGATCGAGGAACTGGACCGTCATTATCTGCGCGTCCAGGGACACGCCCAGCCTCATGCACATGATGTCGATTTCGTGAGGCAGGCCGGCCTCGGCGTCGGGCATGTGGCGGCGGCTGGCGAATCCGGGAGCTGACACCGGCCGGGCACTATGGCGTCGGATGGCGGGCGGCGGCCAAGGCGCCGTCCGACTCTGGCAAGAGCGACTGGTCGTGGTAAGCGACGTCAGCCGTGTTGCCTGGAGTTTCGCCGATGCCGACGCTCAGCGTCATCATTCCGACGTTCAATCGCGCCCATCTGCTGGTGGACACGATCCGGAGCGCACGGAAGGGCGGCACCGACCTCGAAATCATCGTGGTCGATGACGGCTCCACCGATGCAACGCCGGACATCTGCAGGCAGGCCGGCGACCTGCGCTATGTTCGCCTCGCCGAAAACAGCGGCCCTTCTCACGCGCGCAACACCGGGATCCGAGAGAGTCGCGCCGACCTGGTGGCGTTCCTCGACGACGACGACCTCCGGCTGCCCGGCACCTTCGACAGGCAGGTCGCGATCCTGCTGGATACTCCGGACGCCGCCCTCGTCCATGCCCCTGCATTCGTGGGGGACAGTCGGTTCGGGCTGCCGACCGGCAGGATCAGGCCCGAGCTCTGCCTGCGGGGCGACATATTCTGGCAGCTCCTCGAGGCCAATCCGATCGTGACCTCCACGGTGGTCGCCCGCAAGGCCGCCCTGGAAAGGGCGGGTCTGTTCGACACCAATCTGGAAGCCATGGAGGACTACGATCTCTGGGCCCGCGTCGCATCCGACCATCCGATCGAAGCCCTGGACGAGCCGGTGATCGTCTATCGCGGCCGGAGCCTCGCCTCCGGCCAGATCACCTCGAACCGGGCGGCGTTCGAAGCGAGCCGGCGACACCTCCTCGAGAAGCTGTTCAGCATGCCCCGCGCGAAGGCCGCCCCGGCCTCCGTTCGCCGGCGCGCGCGGCGCCGGCACATGTCGGTCACCCTCAACTCACTGGTCGAGGATGCCGCGGAAGCGCTCGTCGAAGGCGATGCCAGGGCCGCGCGGGCTTGCCTCTGGACGGCGATCCGCCACGATCCTTTCCACCTGAAGGCGCATGCGTCCCTCCTGTCCCTGCTGTGCCGATCCCTCGTCGAGCGGCTTGGCTGACCTTGGCTGGACACGAAACGAGCGGCATGCCCCCGTCCATGAAGATCGCGCTGTCCAAGAGCAGCCTGTTCGGACCGATCAGCGGTGCCGACGAAACGCTCGTGACCTATGCTGCCGCCCTGCGGCGCGCCGGCCACGACGTCACCGTCGTCCTGCTCTATCCGCCATCCCGGAACGACAGCTATCTGCGACGGCTCCGCGAAGCGGAGGTCCCCGTCGTCGCGATCGCCGAACGGTCGCGGCTGTTTGCCGCCGTCCGTGGGCTGCGCGCGGCCGCCGCACATTTCTTCTTCCTGTTCGTGCTGGTGTCTCGCTTCCCCGGTCACGTCCGCCGGATCTGGCAGTCGATCCTTCGCATGCTCGCCCGCCTCTATCTGGGGCGCACCACCGAATTTCTCCGGACAAACCGCTTCGACATCCTTCATGTGCTGACTCCCGACAGCGGTTCGGCGATCCTCATCCGGGCCGCTCATGCCGCCGGTGTTCCGACGCTCTACCAGGAACTCGGCACTCCGTATCACATGCCGGAGTTGGACGGCACCTATGAACGTCTGGCCAGGGTGACGCCCCTCTGCACCCGGCTTGCCGCTTTGTCTCCCGGGCTGGCTGCCGAATGGCAGGACCGGCTCCCCAATCCTTCGCCCGTCTCGGTTCTGCCGCTGCTGGTCGAACCGCCGCGGCGGTGGGAGCTTCCGCGCAGGCCCCTGCCCTATTCGGCGATCTTCGGCTTTGCGGCCCGGCTCGAACGCGGCAAGGGCCCGGACATTCTCATCCATGCCTTCTCCGAACTCTTGCGGCGGACCGATGGTGCCTACCTCCGCCTCGCCGGAGTCGGCCCCTTGTCCTATGCCCTTCGCCGTCGGGCGCGCGACCTCGGCTTGGCGGAACAGTGCGAATTCGCCGGCAATTATGTCTCGCCGGATGGCCGTGCGGCCTTCCTGCAGAGCCTCGACATATTCGTGCTTCCGTCGCTCGCGGAAGGGACGCCCAACAGCATCATCGAAGCCATGGCCTGCGGGCTCCCGGTCATCGCTTCGGCCGTCGGTGGCATAGCCGACATGATAACCGGGGAATGCGGGATTCTCGTCCCGCCGGGCGACAGCAAGGCACTTGAGGAAGCAATGCTGAAGCTCGCCGGGGATCCGGAACTGCGCAAGTGCATGGGATCCGCGGCGCGCGAGCGCTACCTGCAGCTGTTCGCGCCGGGCGCCGCGCTTCCCGTCCTACTCCGGACCTATGGCGCACTCTCCGGCCGCGGCGCAGCGCAAACCCGGCCGACCGACACCTCCGAGGAGGAAAGCCACGCCTGGCCTTCGCTGGCAGCGGCGACCTCTTCGCGTTGATGACCGGCGACACTGCTCCTATGGATCGTTCGATAAGACGGCCCATCGGGTGCGCAAGGAGGAACCAAAATGGATAATAGTTTCAAGGAGAAGGACTCTGGAGGGATGGAGCCGGCCGTGCTGTTCCCCAGTGATCCGAGATTGTTCGGCGGCGGCGGCAGCGAAGGCGGTTCAGTCCATCGCTCGGAAGGCACCATCTTCGACTGCGAGGTCGAGGGAAGGATACCGCCAGACCTCGACGGCGCCTTCTACCGGGTGGGGCCCGACCCCCAATATCCCAAGGATCCCAGAAATGCCGGCGACATCCCCTTCGACGGCGAAGGGCATGTCAGCATGTTCCGCATCAGGGACGGCCACGTCGACTATTGCAGCCGCTGGGTCAGGAACCAGCGATGGAAGGCACAGGCCAAGGCGCGCCGGTCGCTCTTCGGCATGTATCGAAACCCGTTCACCGACGATCCTTCGGTCGCCGGACTCAGCCGGGGCACGTCCAACACGCAGATCTTCCTGCACCATGGCAAGCTGCTCGCCTTCAAGGAGGACAGCCCGCCCGTGGTCCTCGACCCGCGGACGCTGGAGACTCTCGACGATTATTACACCTTCGGCGGTGCGCTCGAGGGAGAGACCTATACCGCCCATCCCAAGATCGATTCGCGTACCGGCGACCTGATCGGCTTCGGCTATGAAGCACGTGGCCTCGGCACGGACGATATCGAGATCCTGTCGGTGGACCGGAACGGCAAGGCCAACTGGCACACCTGGGCCAAATCCCCCTACCCCTGCATGCTCCACGATTTCGCCGTCACCGAGCGGCATGTCGCCTTCCTGGCCGTGCCCCTGCTCGTCGATATGGACCAGATCCGCTCGGGCGGCCTGCACTATTCCTGGGATTCCACCCAGCCGAGCTACTTCGGGGTGATGGAGCGCGGCGGCGACGGGAAGGACATGCGCTGGTATCCGGGGCCGACCACGATGTGCACGCACGTGATGGGCGCCTGGTCGGAAGGCAGCCGCGTCATCGTCGACATGGACGGCGCGGACGGCAACCAGTTCCCCTTCTTTCCGAACAAGCACAAGGATTTCGATCCGCAGAAGGCGGTGGGTCAGATCCGCCGCTTCTCGGTCGACCTCGCGGATGCGACGGCCAACAGCTTCGACATGCAGATCCTGTTCCCGGAAGTGACCGGGGTGCTGTCGCGTCAGGACGATCGCTACCACACCATTCCCTACCGTTACGGCTTCATGCTGCAGGTGGGTCCGGCCGGGAAGACCGGCTGGGCGATGGTCGACCATCAGACCGGACAGGTTTCGACCTGGGCCCCCGGGCCGAATGCCCGCGTCTCGGAAATGTGCTTCATTCCCCGGTCCCGAACCGCGCCGGAGGGCGACGGCTATCTGATCGGCGTCGTCACCAATACCGATCAGGCGGGCCGTTCCGACGTGGTGCTGCTCGACACGAAGGACATCGAGGCAGGGCCGATCGCGAGAATCAAGATGCCCTATCGGATCGTCGGCCAGATCCACGGCTTCTGGGCGTTCGCGGAGGACTTTGGCGAATAAGGGCCCCGCGGCCCTGTGGGGGTGGCGCCCGGCCGTTTCGGCTGGAAGGGCGCGATCTGGTGCTGGGGAGCGTTGCCATGCTGCTGTGGGCCACCGGGTCGTTCGGCGAGGATGCCGGCCGCCTGGCCCCGGCAGCGCGCTCCGCAGCCGTCACCGGCCGCCTCCCAACGGGCCGGCCTCATCGTCGACGCCTCGATGCGGGACCGTGCTATCGCCGGTTGAGGGTTTAAGGGGATGGGCCGGGCAGGTGCCACCCGCCGCTCAGCAGCAGCGGCTTATGCCGCCCGGGCCGGCTCCGAACCGCCGCTCCATGCGGTTGCGGTGGAACTCCTGCCGACTCATCACCGGCTCGCCCGGATGTGCGCTCTGGCGGTGCGCAACATAGGCGTCATAGTCGGGTATCCCGACCATCAGCCGCGCCGCGCGCGCTGCGCCGTCCCAGATGTCACGCAACCGCATCCACGACCTCCCGCGTCGTCGGCGCCGCCGAACGCCGTGCGTCCAGGATCGCCTTGATTCCGAACAGGACCATCGCGAGCACCACTGCGATGAACAGGGCGCACAGCGTGGCGTTCACATGATCGTTGAAGATCACCTGCCGCATCTGGCCGAGCGATTTGGCCGGCGCCAGCACCTCTCCTCGCGCCAGCGCCGCGCCATATTGCGCTGCATGGCTGAGGAAGCCGATCTTCGGATCGGGGTGGAACATCTTCTGCCAGCCGGCGGTGAGGGTGCAGATGAGCAGCCAGCCGAGCGGCAGCATCGTCACCCAGGCGAAGCGCTCGCGCTTCATCCGGAAGAGCACGACGGTGCACATGGTGAGCGCGATCGCTGCCAGCATCTGGTTGGCGATCCCGAACAGCGGCCACAATGTGTTGATCCCGCCGAGCGGATCGGTGACCCCCTGATAGAGGAACCAGCCCCATCCCCCGACGGCTATGGCCGTCGCAGCGACATTGGCGGGCCAGTTGCCGGTCTCCTTCATGGGCGCGATGAACGTGCCCAGCAGGTCCTGGATCATGAAGCGTGCCACCCGCGTCCCGGCATCGATGGTGGTGAGGATGAACAGGGCCTCGAACAGGATGGCGAAATGGTACCAGAAGGCCATCATGGCACTGCCGCCGACGACGCTGGACAGGATGTTGGCCATGCCGACCGCAAGCGTCGGGGCGCCGCCCGTTCGCGACAATATGCTGGCCTCGCCCACCTGCGCGGCCACGCGGTCCAGCGCCTCTGGCGTGACGGTGAAGCCCCAGCTGGAGATTGCCGCGGCGGCCTCCGCGCTTGTGGTCCCGATCAGCGCCGCCGGGCTGTTGAGCGCGAAATAGACGCCGGGATCGAGGATGGTGGCCGCGACCATCGCCATGATCGCGACGAAGCTCTCCATCAGCATCGCGCCATAGCCGATCATCGGCAGATGCGCTTCGCTCTCCACCATCTTGGGCGTGGTTCCCGACGATACCAGGGAATGAAAGCCGGAGACGGCGCCGCAGGCGATGGTGATGAAGAGGAAGGGAAACAGATTGCCCGCGAATACCGGCCCGGTGCCGTCTATGAACCGCGTGACGGCGGGCATCTGCAGATCCGGGCGCACGATGACGATGCCGATCGCAAGCCCGACGACGGTGCCGATCTTGAGGAAGGTCGAAAGATAGTCGCGCGGCGCCAGCAGGAGCCAGACCGGGATCACCGAAGCGATGAAGCCATAGGCGATGAGCATGAGCGCCAGCGCTTCGCCGGAGAAGGTGAACAGGGGGCCCCACGTCGGGCTCGAGGCCACCGCCCCGCCCAGGAAGATCGACAGCATCAGCCCGACGAAGCCGATCAGGGAGATCTCGCCGATCTGCCCCGGCCGGAGATAGCGGCCGTACAGGCCCATCAGCAGCGCGATCGGTATGGTGGCGAAGACGGTGAAGGTGCCCCAGGGGCTCTCGGCCAGCGCCTTGACGACCACCAGCGCCAGCACGGCGAGCAGGATGATCATGATCGCCAGGATGCCGACCATAGCGATGACGCCCGGAACGTGGCCCATCTCGCTGCGGATGAGATCGCCCAGCGAACGGCCGTCCCGCCGCGTGGAGATGAACAGCACCACGAAATCCTGGACGGCGCCGGCGAGGACGACACCGACCAGCAGCCACAGGGTGCCCGGCAGATAGCCCATCTGGGCCGCAAGCACCGGTCCGACGAGGGGGCCGGCGCCGGCTATGGCGGCGAAGTGATGGCCGAAGAGATAGTATCGGTTGGTCGGAACGTAATCGAGGCCGTCGTTGCGCCGGATCGCCGGCGTGCGGCGCTCGGGATCGATGCCGAGGATGCGACGGGCGATGTAAAGACCGTAGAAGCGATAGCCGATCAGATAGACGCAGACGGCCGCGACGACGATCCACAGCGCATTGATTGTCTCGCCCCGATTGAGGGCCACGATCCCCAGCGCCAGGGCGCCGAGCACGGCGACAAGGCCCCAGGTCCCCTTCCTCAACGTTTCGTTCCCCACCGCCTGCACCCTCTTTCTGCTTTGTTGCTGCACCGATTAAGCACCGCAGGCGGGTGGCAGTCCAGCCCGACCAACCGGTTACGGTAATCCTGCGGGGCCTGCTATGAGGGGCCGGTGCAGGCTAGGCGATTCCCCATCCAGCTGATGCGCGGCTTGTCCGCGATCGCCTCTGTAGGCGCATTCGCGGCTCCGCCGGCCCTGCCGGGCGGCTTCGTCGGCATGGCCGCGGCGAAAGCTGCCGAATTCGACGTCCCTTATGTGCCGACGCCGGAGCATGTCGTCCGCAAGATGCTCGACATGGCCGCCGTCGGTCCGTCCGATTTCGTCATTGATCTCGGTTCGGGCGACGGGCGCATCCTTGTCGCCGCTGCGCGGGATCGCGGGGCCCGCGGCCTCGGCGTCGACATCGATCCGAAACGGGTACGGGAAGCGCATGCGATCGCCAGGCTGGAGGGTGTGTCGGATCGGGTCTCCTTCCGCCAGCAGGATCTGTTCAGCACATCCATCCGCGACGCGACGGTCGTCACGCTTTACCTGCTTCCCTCCGTCAATCTCCGGCTGCGCCCCAAGCTGCTGACCGAACTCAGGCCCGGAACCCGCATCGTCTCTCACGCTTTCGATCTCGGCGACTGGGAGCCGGATCGCATGGAGGAGTCGGAAGGGGCGACCCTCTACCATTGGATCGTCCCGGCAGAGGTCGGGGGCCGGTGGCGCCTCACCACGGGGGCCGGGGAGCCCATGGAGATCCAGCTCGACCAGAAATTTCAGAAAGTGACCGGATCGGGCGTGGGACGGGACGGCCGCGCCGTCCGGATAACCGGCGTCAGGCTGGCCGGCAGCCGGATCAGCTTCACCGCCGATTACGGGATGGGCGAACGGCTTTTCGTCGGCGAGGTGGACGGCGCCCGCATCACCCCCGGGCCGATCACCTCGCTCCAGGAGGTGCAGGCGGAAGGCGACTGGGTGATGGAGCGCCTGTCCTGACCGTCAGCGGCGCATCGCCGCCACTTCCTCCTCGGTGAGCTTCCTGATCATGCGCACCGGACAGCGACGCGGCCCGACGGTCGGCGACGGAATGACGAGCGTCACGTCGAGGCCGCTGCAGATCATGCTCGATCCTCGATGGTCGAAGCCCAGCGATTCCGAGAAATCCAGATCGGGGCAAGGCCCCATGGTTTCGAACAGAAAGACCTGGCGGGGGCCGGTATGGACATGGATCTGGTCCCGCCCGGCAGACGTGAAGCCGGTCACCTGCGACGGGAAGAAGCATTGGCGGCCGTCTGCGGCCGCAGAGGATGCGCTGTCGTCCGTGGTGGTGCATGCGGCAACCAGTGCGATGGCCGAAAGCGAAGCGATACGGATGGCGATATTCATGGGGCCTCCTGATCGTCAGACAGAAATCATCCCTCAGCACTTGGTTCCGGCCCGGTAATGGTACAGCAATGCCGCCTTCGCCGAAACCGGGGTGATGCCCACTACCATGGGACCGGCTCGCCGCCTCCGCTGTCATCGATCGTTTCGGATGGCCAGGGCTCTGGCGCGGCCGCCGAGCCCGGCCCACGCGGCGGCAATCGGGGCCCCGCTCGTCGGGGCGCTTCTCGTGCGCGGCGGCTGATGCGAGGTCATGGACAGGTTCGCTGCGAACGCTACATCTTGATTGAAATCTTCAGGTCGGAAACAAGCACGGCCACATCAGCTCTGGGAGGATTGCGCATGAAACTGGTCCGGAACATCGCCCTCGTCGCCCTGCTCGCAGGCACTGCCGCGGTGCAGGCGCAGGATCCTGCCACCCCGGCCGCGAGCGCGGCGCTGCCCAACATTGCGACGGAGAACGGGGCGATCAAGGTAGAGCGGCTGGCGTCTTTCAATGCGCCTTGGGGGATGGAATGGCTGCCCGATGGTCGGCTGCTCGTCACCGAACGTCCGGGCCGGCTCCGCATCTTCGCCGACGGCAGGGTTTCGGACCCGATCCCCGGCGTGCCGGAGGTCCATGTGGACATGCAGGGAGGATTGGCCGACGTCACCGTCGATCCGGAGTTCGAGCGGAACGGCTACATTTACCTGAGCTTCGCCGAGCGGGCGGAGAAGCAGCCTGCGGACGCGAAGGAAACGCAGGAGCCGCGCTTCGGAGGCTTCCTCAACCTCAACGACGTCACGGTGCGCGGCACCGCGGTCGCTCGTGCGCGGCTGACCGAAGCGGGTCTCGAGGATCTGAAGGTCATCTGGCGGCAGGAACCGAAGATGGTGGGGCGCGGCCATTACAGCGGGCGGCTCGCCTTCGGTCCGGACGGAAACCTGTATATCACCTCGGGTGATCGGATGCGGTTCGATCCCGCCCAGGATCGCGCCTCCTCGATCGGAAAGATCATTCGCATCGACCGCGACGGCAACGCCCCTTCCGACAATCCGTTCGCGAAGGAGCAGGGAGCCCGCCCCGAGATCTGGACCCTTGGGCACCGCAGCATTCTCGGCCTCGCCTTCGAGCCTGGAACCAGCCGCTTGTGGTCGCATGAAATGGGTCCCAAGGGTGGCGACGAGCTCAATCTCATCGTACCGGGATCGAACTACGGCTGGCCCGAAGTCAGCGAGGGCGTGAACTACAATGACGCCCCGATCCCCAACCACTCGGAACGGCCGGAATTCACCGCCCCGGTGCGGAGCTGGAATCCCGTCATCTCGCCGTCGGGATTGATGTTCTACACGGGCGACCTCTTTCCTGCCTGGCGCGGCAATGCGCTGATCGGCGGCCTGTCTTCCCAGTCGATCATCCGGGTGACGCTCGACGGGACGACGGCGAAGGGCGTGGAAGTCATTCGCGTGGGGAAACGCATCCGTGACCTGATCCAGTCAGCCGACGGCAGCGTGCTCGTCCTGACGGACGGCGAAAATGGAGAGCTTCTCAGGCTGACCCCGGCGAACTGACACCGCCGGGGTAGCGGCGCGCCTCAGCTCTCGCTGGTGGCTCGCGGTTTGCGGGTACGGCGCGCCGGCTGGCTCTCCGTCTGCGCGGCGCCGCGCGTAACGCGCTTGCGCCCGAGTCCGCTGGCATGGGCGAGGCTGCGCCGATGCTCCGAATAGCGCGGCGCGACCATCGGATAGTCTCGCGGCAGGCCATAATCCGACCGATACTGCTCCGGCGTCATGCCGTGGGCGGCCTGCAGATGGCGCTTCAGCGTCTTCTGCTTCCGTCCGCATTCCATGCAGACGAGATAGTCCGGCTTGATCGACGACCTCACCGACACGACAGGAACCTTTTCCGTCTGCTCGGGAGCGGGCGGATTGGTGAGCGATGCAAGAGCGCCATGCACCTTCTCGATGAGCGTAGGCACATCGCCGACCGACACCGTATTATTGGACACATGCGCCGAGACTATGTCCGCGACAAGTTCAACGAGTTGCTGTTCCTGCATGCTTGATCTCCTTGACGTGCGCTCTAGTGCGAAGTGATCGTTAGCGCAAATGCAACGCGGCAAATCGTTGGATTATCGCGCCTCGACTTCTATCGACTGTCTTGGGATCCCTTTGAATCACAGGCAAAGCGGTAGCCGCTACGGACGAACCCGGCCTGACGTAGAAAACTGTTCGCGCTGGACAGCTCGATATCGTGAACCAATTCCACGATCTCGCACCCGTTCTTCTTGATTCGTTCCTCGACTCGGCTCAGGAGTGCAGCCCCTACTCCCTGCCGGCGCGCGTTCTTGTCGACCAGCAGCACGGTGATGCGTCCGACCGGCTTCGGATATTGGGGCATGACCAGCACCTGCCAGGCCGCGCAGCCGATGATCCCGTCCCTTTCCGCCAGGATGATCGGATTGCCCTGCTTCGCCAGGACCGGGATCGTCCTGCGGATCGCGGCCGGCGACGGCGACGGACCCATTTGGGCGAGAAGGCCGGCGATGCCCTCCGCGTCACGCGCCGAGGCCTCCCGGATTGCAAGCTTGGGTGCGGGGTCGCTCCGTCGCGAAGCGGACCGCGCCGGCTCTCGTTCCGCCTTCTGCGTCCTGACCGGCGGCGGCGGCTCGGATTTCGACCTTGCCCGGCCGGCTGAAGTCGCGCGCTGGAGTCTGGCCGCCGAGGTCCTCGACGCCGGCTTCTTCGGCCGTGCGCCGGGCTGCGAGATCGAACGCTTCCAGTCGGCTGCGGCGCGCCCGCGCAGGAATGTCTCGATGTCGTCGGCGCTGGCTTCGAGGCCGGCCGCGCCGACGCCGAAGCAGGACTTGCCCGTCTTCGCGTCCACGAGCCCATATCGCCCGAAGTCTCCGCCCGGCTTGCGGCGCCGCGATTTCACCAGTCGGAACCCCCGATGCCCGGCCATCTCCCGCAGCATCGTGTCGCGCGGATCGGGCATCAGCCGCGGTACAGCGCCGGGAACAGGCTCTTCAGCGCCCGAAGCTTCGGAACGTCGTGGCGGAGCACATAGGGATGGCGCGGATTCTTGCGCATGAAATCCTGGTGGTGGGCTTCGGCAGGATAGAAAGTCCCGGATTCGATCCGCGTCACGACCGGCCGCTTGTAGACCCCGGCCTGCTGCAGCTGCCGGATATAGGCCCTGGTCACCCGGGCCTGCTCCGAATTCTGCGGGAATACCGCGCCGCGATAGCTGGGGCCGACGTCGGGCCCCTGACGGTTCAGCTGGGTCGGATCGGTGGCCACCGAGAAATAGATGCGCAGCAGCGTCCCGTAGCTGATCTGTGCAGGATCATAAGTGATCCTGATCGCTTCGGCATGGCCCGTCTTTTCGCTGGTGACCCGTGCATAGGTCGCATCCTGGCGGGACCCGCCCGCATAGCCGGAAACGACGTCCCTCACGCCCTTCACATGTTCGAATACGCCTTCCATGCCCCAGAAGCATCCTCCGGCGAGAACGGCCGTCTGCAGCCCTCCGGAGGCCGGCACATCGACCCGGGGTGCGGGCACGAGCTGGGCACTGCTGGCCGGTGCGTCGGACCAGAGCAGGATGGCGGCCGCTGCCGCGCCGGCAAGGGCCGATCGTCGGAGGCCGGAGGCTCCGGTCCGCCTTCCGCGCCGCTCCTGAAGGTCATCGTGAGAGTCGCGTCCGCGCATCGCCCGATCCTCTGTTCCTCGTTCCGGTTGCTTCGATGCCCCGCAACCCGACCACAGCGGGCGGCGGGGCGCACGCATTCTATGTGGGCCTTTCGCGCACCGCAGGCAACGTCCGGCCGCTGGAGAGCATGCGTGGCCTGGGAGCATCCAGGGGCTTTCGGCACCGATGCAACTCGTGCAGGAAGCGCCGGTCTTGGTGCGGGAGGGAGACCATGGCCGGAAGGCAACTCTGGAAATCGCTCTATTTCCAGGTGATCGTGGCCATAGTGCTCGGGATCCTGGTCGGCTGGCTGATGCCCGAGTGGGGACGCGCCCTCAAGCCGCTGGGGGACGGGTTCATCAAGCTCGTCAAGATGATCATCACGCCGGTGATCTTCCTCACCGTCGTGACCGGCATCGCGGGAATGGCCGACGTGAAGGCCTTCGGGCGTGTCGGCGCCCGCGCGATGCTCTATTTCCTGACGGTCTCGACCTTCGCGCTGGCGGTCGGCCTCATCGTCGCCAATGTCGTCCGGCCGGGTCGGGGGTTGTCGATCGATCCGGCATCCCTCGATCAAAGCGCCGTGGCCGCTTATGTCGACAGGTCGCACGATCAGAATCTGACGGATTTCATCCTCGACATCATTCCCGACACCGCGATCAGCGCCTTCACCTCGGGCCAGATTCTGCAGGTGCTGTTCGTCGCCGTCCTGTTCGGGATCGCCCTCGCACTGACGGGAGACAAGGGCGAGCGGCTGCTCGTCAGCCTTCGCACCCTGTCGGCCGTCGTGTTCAGGATCGTCCATATCCTGATGTACGCCGCGCCGGTCGGCGCCTTCGGTGCGATGGCCTTCACCATCGGTGAATATGGTATCGACGCGCTCCGCAACCTCGCCGCGCTCATCGCGACATTCTACGCCACCGCGCTGCTGTTCGTCCTGCTCGTCCTCGGCGCGATCGCGCGGGCCGCCGGCTTCTCGCTGCTTGGCCTGATCGGCTACATCCGCGACGAACTGCTGCTCGTCCTCGGAACCTCGAGCTCCGAGAGCGCGATGCCGCTCCTGATCGAGAAACTCGAACGCGCGGGCGTCCCGAAGTCGGTCGTGGGGCTCGTCGTTCCGACCGGCTATTCCTTCAATCTCGACGGCACCAACATCTACATGTCGCTCGCGGCCTTGTTCATCGCCCAGGCGACCGACACGCCGCTCTCCCTCGGCGACCAGCTTCTGCTGATGGCGGTGGCGATCATCAGTTCCAAGGGAGCTGCGGGAGTCACCGGCTCGGGCTTCATCGTCCTCGCCGCGACGCTGTCGGTGGTTCCTTCTGTCCCGGTGGCCGGCATGGCGCTTATCCTCGGGGTCGATCGTTTCATGAGCGAGTGCCGCGCCCTCACCAACTTCATCGGCAATGCAGTCGCGACCATCGTGGTCGCCCGCTGGGAAGGCGTGCTGGAGCTGGATCGGCTTCGCGCCGCCTTTGCGGGAGCCGGCGGCGAGCTGACGGAAGAGGAGAGCGATGCCCTCCAGATAGAGGGCGTTTCCGACGTGCCGGTCGAAAGCGGGCCCCGATAGGGTTCGGCGGGCCGGGCCACGGGCCGGTGCCTCAGTTCCTCAGCTCTTCAGCTCGGCGGCGACCATGGGCGCGACGCGGCGGACGATCCGGTCGATGCCTTCGGCATTGGGATGGATCCCATCCTCCTGCATCAGCTTCTGCTCGGTGATCACGACGTCCAGGAAAAAGGGATCGAGCACCGCGCCATGCTTGCGCGCCAGGTCGCGGTAGATGGCGTTGAAGCGGGCCCCATAATCCGGTCCGAGGTTCGGGGCGGCCAGCATGCCGGTGAGCATGACGGGAATCTCCCGCCGGCGAAGTTCGGAGAGGATGGAATCGAGGTTGGCGCGTGTGGTTGCGGGATCGATGCCGCGCAACATGTCGTTCCCACCGAGGCCGACCAGCGCCAGGTCCGGCTTTCTGGGCAGCCCGTCAAGAGTGAAGGCCAGCCGCTGCAATCCCGCCGCCGTCGTGTCGCCCGACACGCCCGCGTTGACGACGCGCGCCCGCACACCCGAAGCTTCCAGCGCCTGCTCCAGGTCGTGCGGGAAGCTCTCGTTCGGCCGCAATCCGTAGCCGGCATAGAGGCTGTCCCCGAAGGCTAGGACCAGCCGCTCGTCGGCCTGTTCCGGCGAACCGATCGCCGAAGGGGCATCGATGCGGTTGGCGACGGCAATCCGGTTGTCCCCGGTCTCCTGCCGGGGCTGGCCATCCGAGCAGGCGGCCAGCAGTTGGACAGACAGGAGCAACGCGCCATATGGATGCATCTTGCCAGCCATCGAAAGGTGCCCTCCCCTCATGCACGGGAAATTCAGTTCCGCCGATATCGGCATCCGGGCACGCAATGTCACCCTGGCGCTTGGCGCAGGCGGAGCGAAAGTCGAAATTCTGGCGGGCATCGACCTCGAGGTTCCCCGCGGCGAAAGCCTCGCCATTCTCGGTCCGTCCGGATCGGGAAAGTCGTCGCTGATGGCGATCCTGGCGGGCATCGAGCGGGCGTCCGGAGGGGACATCTCGGTCGGCGGCGTGGACTTCGGCAACCTCGACGAGGACGGGCTCGCCCGTGCCCGACGCGGGCGCATCGGCATCGTGTTGCAGGCCTTCCATCTCCTCCCGACCATGTCCGCGCTCGAAAATGTGGCGGTGCCGCTCGAGCTTGCCGGGCGTGACGACGCCTTTGCCGTCGCCGAGGCGGAGCTGCGCGCCGTCGGCCTGGGCGAACGGCTCGGACATTATCCGGCCCAGCTTTCGGGCGGCGAGCAGCAGCGGGTCGCAATCGCGCGCGCCACGGCGCCCCGCCCGGAAATCATCTTCGCCGATGAACCCACGGGCAATCTCGACGGACAGACCGGGCACCATATCATCGACCTTCTGTTCGAGCGTCGCCGCGCCGCCGATGCCACCCTGATCATGATCTCCCACGACCCCGCGCTTGCCGAGCGCTGCGACAGGATCGTCGAGATGCGGGACGGACGCATCGTTTCGGATCGGCGTCCCGCATGACCGGGGCCGACTGGGGGACCTGCTGGCGCATCGCGCGCCGGGACCTCGACCCTCGGCTGAAGGGCCTGCGGCTACTGTTCATCTGCCTGCTGCTCGGAGTGGCGACACTCGCCGGGATCGGCAGCCTTGCTTCCGCGATCACTACCGCGCTGGCCGATCAGGGACAGGAAATCCTGGGAGGCGACGTCGAGATCGCCATTTCCCAGCGCGAGGCGACGGAGGAGGAACTCCGGCTGTTCCGCGAAACCGGCCGCCTCGGCGAGACGGTGCGCATGCGCGCGATGGCGCGAATCCACGCCGCGGAGGATGCGGCCGGAGCCGGTCCGGACGCATTGCTCGTGGAACTCAAGGGAGTCGATTCCGCTTACCCCCTCTATGGCACGCTGACGCTCGCGAGCGGTGCGACCTATCGCGGGCTGGATCCGACCGAGGTGCTGATCGACCGCGCGCTCGCCCGGCGGCTGCAGCTCGATTCGGGCGATGCCGTCACATTCGGCGAAGCCGAGTTCCGGATCCGCGATCTCGTCGACAGGGAACCGGACCGCGTCGGCGAAGGCTTCACGCTCGGGCCGGTGGCGATCGTGTCCATGGAAGGACTGCGGCGTACGCACCTCATCCAGCCGGGCAGCCTCTACGAGTCCAAGTACCGGATCCGGCTTGCGCCGGGCGCCGATGCCGGTGCGGTCGCGGACAATCTGACGAAACGCTATCCGTCGGCCGGCTGGGAAGTGAAGGATCGCGACGGCGCCGCCCCGGGTGCGAACCGCTTCTTCAACCGCATGGGCCAGTTCCTCGCGCTGATCGGCCTCACGGCCCTCATCGTCGCCGGGATCGGGGTGAGCAACGGCGTCTCCTCCTACCTCGCCTCCAGGCGCAACGACATCGCGACGCTCAAGATCCTCGGCGCCACGGCGCAGGACGTCGCGCGGATCAGCCTGCTGCAGATCGGGGCGGTGACGGGCCTTGCGGTCGTCGGCGGGCTCGCGCTCGGAGCGCTGCTGCCCGGCGTGCTGATCCGGCTGTTCGGGGACCTGCTCCCGGTCGCGCCCGGCAGCGGGATCCATCCCCGGCCGCTGGTGGTGAGCGCGGCCTATGGATTCCTGGTTGCGACCATCTTCACCTTGCCCCCGATCGCCCGCGCACATCGGCTGCCGGCCGCTGCGCTGTTCCGGACCGGCGTCGAGCGCCATCGCTGGCTCGACCGGCGCACCGCGATCGTGATCGCGGGGGCCGCGCTCCTGGTCGTGCTGCTGGCCGTCGGCACTGCCGACCAGCCGCTTTTCGCACTGTCGGTCCTCGGCGGGACGGCCGCGGTTCTGGTCCTGCTGATGCTCGTCGGCTCGGCATTGAAGCGGCTCGTCGCATGCGTCCCGCGGCCGCGGCGTCCGCTGCTGCGGCTGGCGCTCGCCAATCTCCATCGTCCCGGCGCCCAGACGGTGCCGCTGGTGATCGCGCTCGGCCTCGGCCTCAGCCTGTTCGTCACTCTGGCGGCGGTGCAGACCAGCATCGATGCCGAGATCAGCCGCAGCGTGCCCCAGCGCGCGCCCAACCAGTTCGTGCTCGACATTCCGCTGGCCGAGGCGGATCGCTTCGAGGCTCTGGTGAAGGAGCATGCGCCGGACGCGCAGCTGAACGTCGTGCCGTCGCTGCGCGGGACCATCACCGCTTATGCCGACCAGCGCGTCGCCGATCTGGCCGAGCTTCCCGAAGGGGCGTGGTTCCTCCGCGGCGACCGCGGCCTCACCTATAGCGAGACCCTGCCCGAGGGCAGCGAGCTGGTCGCGGGTCGCTGGTGGCCGCGGGACTATTCCGGCCCGCCCCTCGTCTCGCTGGACGAGGAGGCGGCCAGGACGATGGGCATCGGCGTTGGCGACACGCTGACGATCAGCGTGCTCGGCCGCGAGATCGAAGCGCGCATTGCCTCGCTCCGCCGGATCAACTGGCAGACGATGGGCTTCAACTACATCATGGTCTTTTCGCCCGAGACCCTGCGGGCAGCGCCGCACAATCTGACGGCGACCATCACCATGGACCCGAGCCGCGAGGCAGCCGTGTCGAGGGCCCTGCTTGCCGCCTTCCCATCCATCTCGGTGATCGAGGTCGGCGCGCTGATCGGGCAGGTTCGCGAACTGCTCGAGCAGATGGCCTTCGCCATCGCGCTGGCCGGGTCGGTGACCGTCCTGGCCGGAATCGCCGTGCTGATCGGCGCCATCTCGGCCTCGCGCCAGGCCCGCAGCTACGACAGCGTCATCCTCAAGACCCTTGGCGCGACGCGGGCCCAGGTGCTCGCGGCGCAGGGCGTCGAATATGCGCTGCTCGCACTGCTGCTCGGCCTGCTCGCGCTCGGCATCGGCGCCGCGGCCGCCCGCTTCATCGTCGTCACCATCTTCGACTTCGGCTGGGCTCCGGACTGGACGGTCGTGCTCGCCACCCTCGCCGCCGGCATCGTCCTGACGCTCGGCATCGGCCTCGCCGGGTCGGTGCCGGTGATGTCGATCAGGCCGGCGGCGGCGCTGCGGCAGCTCCAGCTGTCCTGATCCGGACCGGTCCGCTCCCCGGCCGGCACTGCAGCCCGCCGAACAGCGACCGGTGCGACTGGACGATGCGCCGCGTGGTGGCCGGATCGGGCTCGGTGGACCAGTCGTCCAGGTCGAAGGTGCCGCCGAGGACGATGCCGTCGGCCCGAGGGAACATGTAACCGGCGCTGCCGGTGAAGGCATAATCGACCTCCGGCTGCGGCAGCAGGATGGCGAGCTGCCCACGCGCCGGCCGCAATTCCATGTCGCCGAACAGGCCTCGTGCGCCAAGGCCGGTGCAGTTGAAGACGAGGCGCTCCGGCAGCGCGACGACCTCCTGCGGCGTCGTGAAGCTGCGGACGACGAAGCGCCCGCCGCCGATCCGGATGTCCGTCATCAGCCGCCGCAGGAAGCGGCCGGTCTCGACATAGAGGGTGTCGTAACGCGCGACCTGGTCCAGCGGAAAGGGATGCTCGCCGGCGGCCAGCAGCCGGTTGTTCGGCGGAAAGGTCGGCAACAGCGCCGGTTCCGCCCCGTGGCCGGCCTCGTAATAAGTGGGAAGCCAGCGGATTCCATAATCGTCGCCCACCATGATCTGGAACCGGCGCCAGCTATAGTCCAGGGCGGCCAGATACTGGTCGTGCCACTCGCTGGTGACGGCTTTCGGGCGGAAATGACTCGCGGGGAAGAATTGCCCGCCCGCCACATTGGAGGTCGTGTCCGGCGGCAGGGCCGCGGCATAGAGGGTTACCGGAAAGCCCGCTTCCTGCACCAGGCGGGCGGTGGTCAGCCCCATCACCCCCGCGCCGAGCACGGCGACAGGCCCCTGATGTCCCTGAAGGCCGGCCTGGACGGCAAGCTTGGAGCTGCCCCAGCTCAGCGTGATGCCCGCTCCGCCGTGACCGTAATTGTGGACGATGCGGGTGCCCTCGCCCCGCTCCTCGCGGACGACGAAACCGGATGCCCGAAACGGACGCAGGCCCACCGCCGTCCGGATGACCCGGTCCTGTGCGACGTCGACCGGCGCGAGGCAGCTTCGCGTCCCGCCTGCCGTGCGGGTCGCCGCGCAGGCAGGAAGCAGCAGGCTTCCCAGCGCCAGCCCACCGTTGCGAAGCAGGACGCGCCGGTCCGGATCGACATTCTCACTTGCCATCGCTGCAGATTAGAGCCGGACCGTCCGGCGTGGAAGCATCGCCGGTTCCGTCGATCCCGGTCGCGGCCTGCCCATGAGAATGAAGGGCCCCGCCATCGCTGGCTGGGGCCCTTCATTTGGCCGCCACCCTGCTGTCGAGGCGGCCGAACCAACCAGCCTGCCAGGTTGCCCCCACGCCAACCTTGGACAGGGATCTCCCCTCTAGGCGGCACTACTTGTCATTTTCTGAATTGCCCTGGTTACCGAGACGTGCAGATTCTTTTTTCGCCGCACCGGACCTTGGTTACCCTTTTTTAACACTTTCGGCGCTTGATGGCCGATGGGCGGGGGCAGCGAATTTGGGAGTCTGCCATGGATGACGCGCTGTTGGCGCCGCCGCAGGAAGGGCGCGCCGGTACTCCGCAGGCCGGACGCCGGCTTTCGCTCCTGCTCGTCGAAGACAATCCGCTGGTCGGGCACATCATCTGCAGCGCGGTCGAGGAATGCGGCTTCACGCCGATCCGGACCAGTTCGTGGCAGGATTTCCTGGAGGCGCTCGAAACCCATGCGCCCGACGGGGTCGCTCTCGATCTCTCCATCCCGGACTGCGCCTGCGACGAGATCCTCCGGACGCTTGCGGACCGCTCCTATCGCGGCCTGGTCGTCATCGTCAGCGGCCTCGACAAGGGGGCATTGGCGAGTGCGCGCAAGCTCGGGCTCCGTGTCGGTCTTCGCATGGCCGAACCGCTGGCCAAGCCGTTCCGTTTCGACGACCTCGCCGAGCGGCTGAGCGCCCTGGAGCCGCTGCCTGCCGCCTGACGCACTCCAGCCGGGCCGGATCAGTGGAACGGCACCACTTCGGTGGCGCCGTGACGGGTTTCCACGTCATAGGCCCTCTGCTGCTCGGCCACCCGCCGCGCGGCGGCCTGGGCGGCCTCGTTCCAGCTCTTGCAGCTGCTGGCCCGGATCGCCTTCAGCACCTCGCCGCGATTCTCCCAGGCATGGCGCACATGATAGGCCTCGTGCTTCTCGAGGCTGGTGACGAAGGCGTCCCAGCGCTGCCGGACCTCGGGCGGGACCTGTTCCGGATTCGCGAGCCTCGGCAGGATCACGAGCGCCTCGAAGCCGACACGCGCCTGGTCGGGATCGCATCGGGAGGAATCCCCCGGAAGGCTCCAGCTGTAGGTCCAGCGGGTGACCGCATCGACGGCCATGCCATCCCAGCTGTCCTTCGGCCGCTGCGGCTCCATCGATCGGCGAATCTCTTCCGGCGTCGTGCCGGACACCGAATAATAGCGGATACCTACGTTCGGCACGCCGGCGAAGGGCCCGTGCGCTGCGGCCGTGTCGGCACTCCGGCCGTGGGCGCAGCCGGCCGCAGCCATGCTCGACAAAAGCGGAAGAAGGGCAAGGAGGGACCGGCCGGCCTTCCGGCGCAGAAGGAACGAATGCATGACCTGGGTGCTAACCGGACGGCCCCTGCGCAACAAGCACGTCCCGGCCGGCGCGATTTCCGGTCTCGCATTTGAAGCGATCCTCTTGTAGCCGTTCGACGTGCCACCGGCCTGCGCGAGCCGCCACGTCGAAAGAGGTTTGAATGCCCTCGGGATTGGTAGCTCTGCTTGATGACGTGGCGACCATCACCAAGCTCGCCGCCGCATCGCTGGACGACATTTCAGGCGCTGCTGGCAAAGCCGGGATGAAGGCGGCCGGGGTGGTCGTCGACGATACCGCCGTCACCCCACGCTACGTGACCGGCTTCACCCCGGATCGCGAACTGCCGATCATCGCCAAGATCGCCAGGGGATCGATGAAGAACAAGCTCGTCTTCATCCTGCCCATTGCCATGGCGCTCAGCGCCATCGCCCCCTGGGCCATCACCCCGCTGTTGATGGTCGGCGGCGCCTATCTCTGCTTCGAGGGAACGGAAAAGATCGTCGAATCCCTCTTCCACAAGGACAGCCATGGCGCGAAGAAGGAGCTGGTCGCGGACCTCGTGGCGCATGAGCGGACGATGGTAAGCGGGGCGGTGCGGACCGACTTCATCCTTTCGGCCGAAATCATGGCGATCGCCTTGTCGGAAGTCGCATCCCGGCCCCTGGTCACCCAGGCGCTGGTGCTTGCAGCGGTGGCGGTCGGCATCACCATTGCCGTCTATGGCGTCGTTGCCCTGATCGTGAAGATGGACGACATCGGCCTCCATCTTGCGCAGCGGCGCTATTCGGCCCTGCGCACCATCGGTCGCGGGCTGGTGCTGGGCATGCCGGTCCTGATGCGGACGCTCGCGATCGTCGGCACCGCCGCCATGATCTGGGTCGGCGGCGGAATCTTCACGCATGGGCTGGCAAATTTCCGACTCGGCGCGATCCCGCATTTCATCGATCATCTCGCGGAGGGGGCGGCCCGCGGCGCCGGAAGCTTCGTCGGTTGGATGGTCGGCGCCCTCGGCTCGGGGATCGTCGGCCTGGTGGTCGGCGCCGTCATCGTCCTCGCCGTGCACGCGGTGAAGGTCATGCGCGGCGCCGCGGGCGCCCACGCCGCATCCTGAGCGGCCGGTGAATTCCCTATTTCCTTGAGCGGCCCGGCCTGCCACTCCGGAACGGGATGGTTCGGATCGGTTACTTCGGCGTCGGCATGCTCTCGCTCCTTCTGGGGGCGATCGGCGTCGTGATTCCGCTGCTGCCGACCGTGCCCTTCGTGATCCTCGCCGCCTTCTGCTTCGCTCGTGGCAGCCCCAGGCTGGAGCGCTGGCTGGTCGAACATCCCCGCTGGGGTGCGCACATCCTTGCCTGGCGGAACAGCGGAGCCATCAGCCGCAAGGGCAAACGTGCGGCCGTGATCGCCTTCGGGGTCAGCGCCCTGATCGGCCTGCTGACGCTGTCCTTGCCCTGGTCGCTCGCCCCCCTCGCGGTGGCCCCGATCGGCGCCGCCTGGATTCTCACCCGCCCGGACGCCTGATTCTCTTCAGAACCGCAGCAGCGCCTCGGGCTGGGTGCGGGTGATCGGTGTGATGCGCCATTCGATTTTCTGGCGGTCCCCTTCCGCCACGGCGCCATCCTCGCTGTTGTTGGTGGCGATGACCGCGTCCGTGCGCAGGGTGAAGATCCCTTCGGCCTTGGGAGCACCTCCCCCGGTGGGCGGCGCCATTCCGGTCGAGGAGGCGGCCGACGAACCGTCGCCGAAGCCCGGAGCCCGGATCAGGACCGCATTGTCGTCGCGCCGGGTGATCACCAGCGCCGGCACCACGAAGTTGAAGCGCGGGAAGACCGGGAAGACGAAGTCCCGGTCCAGCTTGCCGCTCACTTCATATTCCACGTCGAACACGCCCTTGCCGCGATGGGTGACGGTCTTCCAGCCGGCTTCCCGCTGCAGCCGGGCCGCAAATTCGTCCATCGACGCATCGTTGCCCGGGTCGATCCCGCCGAACATCGACGCCGCTTCGGCCCGTTCCCGCGCTTCGCGCTCCTCCCTTTCCTTCTGCTCCTGCTCGAAGGCGAGACGCTGCTCCTCCACTTCTTCGGGCGTGCACGCGCGCTCCATCTCCTCCTCGTCCTCGCACTCCGGCGTGAATTCCGGCTTGCTGTCGAGCCCGGAGGTCAAGGACTGGCTGCTGACGAAGATCAGTTCCCCCGCATATCGGAAGGTGAAGCTGCCGTCCTTCGCCACGTCGAGCGAGGAGGTGAACTTGCCCGGCGTGAGGAAGCAGCCGAACAGGAACAATGGCGCGGCCACAACCAGCAGCAGCCTGAAGCTTCGTTCGATCATGGCGGCGCCCCCCTGCCCCTTGGATGCTCCACCTTAGCGCCGGGACCGATGCGGGCAAGTAGGTGCTGAATCGCGCGCCGCTCTATCCGATCGGCTGGCTGGCGGCGACCGCGCGCGCCTTGCGCAGGCGATGCTCGCGCCAGGCGGTATAGAGTCCGCTGCCCGCGATCAGCGCCGCCCCGGCCAGCGTGTTCAGCGTCGGCAGGTCCGAAAGCAGCAGCCAGCCGAGCAGCAGCGCGCCGACGATCTGCAGATAGTCGAACGGCGACACCACCGAGACGGACGCCGCCCGGAGCGATGCCGTCATCGTGATCTGCGCGAGGCCGCCGGCCAGGCCGCCGCCGACAAGGAAAACATAGGTGGACGGATCGTGCACCCGGCCGAAGAAGGGCATCAGCGCCAGTCCGACCAGGATCGACACCACGAAGAACCAGAAGACGATGGCCGCGACATGTTCGGTGCCGCCGATCTGCCGCACGGTGATCGTCACCCCCGCCGTTCCCAGGGCGGCGAGGAGGCCGATGGCCACCCCGGCGAGGGGGATCACTTCGCTTGATGCGCCCGGGCGCATGACGATCGCGACGCCGAGAAAGCCGAACAGGACCGCCGACCAGCGGTAGCGGCCGACGCGTTCGCGAAGCACCAGCCATGACAGGATGGTGGCGAACACCGGGGCCGTGAAGGCGATGGTCGTCGCATCTGCCAGCGGCAGCAGGATCAATGCCTGGAAGGTGCACAGAATCGAGGAGATGCCGAGCAGGCTTCGCCAGGCATGGGCCTTTGGGCTGCGCGGAACCAGGCTATGGAGGCCCTGGGAGACCAGCACCCAGACGAGCACCACCGGAAGCCCGAAAAGCGCACGATACAGCAGCATTTCCGGCGCCACGACGCCGTATTCGGAGGCAAGCTTGAGCAACGCCGCCTGCCCCGAGAAGAAGCCGGCGGACGCCGCACGCAACGCGATGCCGCGAAGGACATGCTCCTGTCGGCCCGGGGTAGGTCGGGAAGCCACGCTGCACCTCTGCCCGTCCGCGGCCTCACTGCCAAGCGCCGGCTGACGCTGCGGATCGGCGCCGGTGCGATTTGACCGGTCTCTAGGCGGACGGGCCCGGGGCCATTATGGCACCGCACGAACGGAAAGAGCGGGAAGGAGACGCTGACATGGAGATGCGCACGCTGGGCGGGACCGGGATGAAGGTCAGCCCCCTGTGCTTGGGCACGATGATGTTCGGAAGCATCGGGAATCCCGATCACGACGATTGCGTCCGGATCATCCATCGCGCGATCGATGCGGGGATCAATTTCATCGACACCGCCGACATCTACTCCCAGGGCGAATCGGAGGTCATCCTCGGCAAGGCCCTCAAGGGGAAGCGGGACGGGCTCGTCGTCGCTACAAAATTCTTCAGCCCGATGAGCCAGGATCCCAACGATCGCGGCGGCTCGCGCCGCTGGATCGTCCGCGCCGTCGAGGACAGCCTGCGCAGGCTCGGGACCGACTATATCGATCTCTACCAGATCCACCGCTACGACGTGGATACCGATATCGAGGAAGTGCTGTTCACCCTCACCGAGCTGGTGAGGCAGGGCAAGATTCGCAGCTTCGGCTCCTCCATGTTCCCGGCCGACCGGATCGTCGAAGCGCAATGGGTGGCCGAGAAGCGCGGCCTGCTTCGATTCCGTTGCGAGCAGCCCTGGTATTCGATCTTCTCGCGCGACATCGAACGGTTCGTGCTGCCCGCCTGCCAGCGCTACGGCATGGGCGTCATCACCTGGAGCCCGCTCGACGGCGGCTATCTGTCGGGCAAGTATCGTGGACTGCAGGACCTCACCGACGACAGCCGGGTCGTCCAGTTCGCGCGGCGCTTCCTCGGCGGCTTCGATACCGAGGACGCGATCGTCCGCCACAAGCTGGAGATCATCGGCGAGCTCATCCCCCTTGCCGCCGACGCCGGGCTGACCCTTGCCCAGCTCGCCGTTGCCTTCACCATCGAGCATCCGGGGGTCACCGCCGCGATCATCGGTCCGCGCACCATGGACCAGCTCGAAAGCCTGCTGCCGGTCGCCGAAACGCGGCTGCCGGAAGAGGTGCTCGACCGCATCGATGCGCTGGTCCCGCCGGGCAGCTCGGTCAATCCGGTGACGGACCTGCCCTCCGGTACCCTCGCCGCCTTGCGCCGGCGGCCGCGCTAGCCGTCGTCCCCATTTCGAACGGGATCCGCACCATGACCGATGAGCTGGCATATGCGATCAGCAAGGCGGCGCGCATCGAAGGGCCCTATGTGCTGCGCTCGGGCCAGATCGCCAGCCACTATTTCGACAAGTACCGGATCCAGGCCGACCCCACGCTGCTGAAGCGCCTCACCCCGCGCATGCTCGCGTTGCTGCCGCCGGGGACGGAGGTGCTGGCGGGGCTGGAACTTGGCGGCGTTCCGATCGCGACCGCCATGTCGATCGAAAGCGGGCTTCCCCTCGCCTTCGTGCGCAGGAAGCACAAGGCCTATGGGACGCGACAGCTGATCGAAGGCCTCCCGGTTTCCGGCCGCAAGGTGGTGATCGTCGAGGACGTGATCAGTACCGGCGCCACCGCCGCGGACGCCGCCGCCCAGTTGCGGGCCGCAGACGCGGTCCCGCTGGCGGTGGTCTGCGCCATCTGGCGGGGAACGGGAAGCCCGAAGATCCCCGGCCTCGAGGATGTCCCGGTCTTCACCGTCTTCAACGAATGCGACCTCGACCCCGACGCCGGCTAGGGGGCGCCAGGGCTATCGCGGCTCGTCCGGGAGGCGTGTCGGCGTGTGCAGCGCCTCGCGGACATAGAGCCGCTTCAGGAGGACATAGCCGACCACGGTCAGCGGCGCCGCGAAGATGATCCCCAGCACCCCGAACAGCGAGCCGACGGCGACGAGGGAGAAGAGCAGGATGGCAGGCGGCAGGTCGACCGCATAGCGCTGCGCCAGCGGCTGGACGACATTGCCCTCGAGCTGCTGGACGGCGAAGAAGAGAAGGGTCGTCCAGATCGCCGTTTCGACGCCGTGGGTGGAGGCGATCAGGATCGCCGGGGTCGCCGCGGCAACCGGCCCAATGAACGGGACGAACTCCAGTACGAAGGCGAGCAGCGCCAGTGCCAGCGCCGACGGCACGCCGATGACCAGGAGCCCGATCCAGGTCAGCAGCCCGACCACGCACATCGAGATGAGCGTGCCGAGCAGCCACAGCTTCAATGCCCGGCCGCTATGATCATAGGCGTCGCCGATGAGCCCGCGCAGATGCTCCGGAAACAGGGTCAGCAGGCCTCGCCGGTAGAGATCGGGCTGCGCGGCCAGATAGATGCCGCCGACGATCAGGAGCAGGGTGTTGGCGACACCCTGGAACACGCCGCGGAGCAGGTTCACCACCCGTCCGATCAGATCCTGGCCGAAAGGTCCCGGGGCGGGCAGGCGCGGGCCCTCCGTCGTCGCCGGGGACGTGCCGGCGCCAATATCGGGAAGCGATATGCCGAGATCAAGCAGGCGGCCCCTGAACTGATCCCAGGCGTCGGGCAACATCTGGGCCAGTTGCTGACCCTGCACCACCACCTGGCTTCCGAACGAGGCCGCAGCTCCCCCGATCAGCACCAGCAGGATCAGGATCGCCAGGGCCAGCGACAGCCCGCGGGGCAGCCCAGTCCATCGCCGGATCGGATCGCTCATCGCGCTGAGCAGGACGCCGATCACCACCGAGCCGAACACCAGCATGACGATATGGCGGAGCACATAGAGCAGGCCCACCGCCGCCAGAATCCCGAGCAGGATCAGGACTCGACGAATGAAGGTCCGCTCGCTGCCGGGAGGTGAATTATCCGCCATGTCGTGCCCGCCGCTCCGGATGTCAGGACGAATTTCCGTCCACCTCCCTGTTGCACAGGCGGGGCCGGCGGCCAAGTTGCGGAACTGCCCTGATGTGCCCCGCTCCGGCCTGGTCGCCGCGGCGGTACGAATTCATCCTGCCGGACCGCATGTTCGTCGCACCCTGTGCCGTCTGTCGAGACAGGCGCGGCGGCGGTCGCAAAGCTTGCCGGCTTCCGGGCCCGGCCGAATAGGATGGGGGAAACCCAATCTGGAGCCCATCCCATGCTTGACCGATCGATCATCGTGCGCGGCGCGCCGCTTCCGCACAGCCCAGCCATTCGCGGCTACGCAATCGTCTATCGCGAGGACCAGGTGAACTTCTGCCCCGGCTGCGGCCGCTCCCACTGGTATATCGGCCGGCTGATGGCCGAATGCGCCTATTGCGGCACCGCGCTCCCCCTCCAGGATTCGCAGATCCAGAGCAATGCCGGCGGCCACAGCCGCAACCGCCGATACTCGGGCGCGGCATTTGCCATGTGAGACCGTCGCGACGTCGATAACAATTCGTAAATTCCGTGCGTGTACAGGAAGGCGAATGAAGGAGCGGCCCATCCACGGGCCGCCGAACCATGTCCGCGATGCGGCGCCTTGGGAGAGGGTGGATGTACACGTTCCGATTCGATGACGACACGGGCATATTGCACTGCAAGATCACCGGCTTCTGGACGGTCGATCTCGCCGAACGCTACGTGATCGAGCAGCAGAGCCACTGGAACGACGCCCGCCGCCGCGTGGGGCATCTGCTGCTGCTGACGGACGGAAGCGAGAGCAAGGTCCAGTCGCCCGAAGTCTCGCAACGCGTGCAGGCCGGGCGTCGCAGCCTCATCAAGTCCCCGAAGGACCGGGCAGCGATCGTCGTCGGCTCGAATCTGGGTCGGATGCAGACCGAACGCACGATCGAATCGGACCAGATCCGCGTATTCACCTCCGTCGCCGAGGCGGAACAGTGGCTGAGCGCGGAGAGCCAGTCGCGCAACGCCGCCTGAATCCCTTCCTTCCGCGCCCCGGGATTGCATTGGCGATCCTGGCGCGGCACGGCATGAGCCGTAAGCGGGAGGATCTGTCATGGCGGAACAATCCGGACCGGTGATCGCCCTGGTCTCGCCCGGAGCGATGGGCAGCGCGGTCGCCGCGCGGCTCGGAGAACATGGCGCGCGGGTCGTCACTTCGCTCAAGGGCCGCAGCGCCCGCTCCGCCGCGCGGGCGGCGGAGGCCGGCATGGTCGACGTCCCGGACGAGCAGCTGGTGCGGGCCGACATCATCCTTTCGATCCTGCCGCCGGCCGACGCCGAGGCGATGGCCCGGCGGCTCATCCCCCACCTCGCGGCAACGGCGGAAAAGCCGCTCTATGTCGACTTCAACGCGCTCGGCCCTGACAGCAAGCAGGCGCTCGCAGCCCTCTTCGCCGAAGCCGGCTGCACCATGATCGACGGCGCCATCATCGGCCTTCCGCCCCGTCGGGGCGAGACCGGACCGTCCTTCCATGTGGCGGGGCCGGAGGCGTCGCGGGCGGCGTGGCTGGGCAATCACGGCCTCGACCTGCGGCTGCTCGACGGCCCGATCGGAGCGGCGGCGGCACTGAAGATGTGCTTCGCCGGGCTCAACAAGGGCCTGGTCGGCCTCGCCTCGGCGATGCTGCTCGCCGGCCAGCGCTCGGAGTCCGGACATGCCCTGCACGGCCAGCTCGAGGAACGGATGCCGGAGCTGCTCGGCCGCTTCCGCCTGCAGATCCCCGACATGTACGGCAAGGCCTATCGCTGGGTGGCCGAGATGCGGGAGATCGCCGATTTCCTGCGCGACGATCCGGCGGCAGCGATGATCTTCGAGGGTATGGCGCAACTCTTCGAACGGCTTGCCGCGGACGCGGCCGGAAACCGCAGCGAGACGGCCATGCTCGACCGTGCCCTGCGTCTCGACGGGGGTAATGCGGAGGGCACCGGCTGATCCCGGCGCCCTCCCGCCGGCTCACTCGGTGGTCCGGCCGTCGAAATGCTCGTGGGCCGAATCCGCTTCGGCCTTGGTCTTGTGGACGGTCCCGTCGACATGCTCGGGCGGACCGTAGATGGTGTAGAACAGGAGCGGCTTCGAGCCGCTGTTGACGACATTGTGGCGCGCGCCCTGGGGCACGATCACGGCATCGTCGTCCTTCACCTTGTTGCAGACTCCGTCGATCCAGACCTCGCCCTCGCCTTCCTCGAACCGGAAGAACTGGTCGCGATCGTCATGCACTTCCTCGCCGATCTCCTGACCCGGAGGGATAGCCATCAGCACCAGCTGGAGATTATGGCCGGTGTAGAGAACACGCCGGAAATCCTTGTTCTCGGTGGTCAGCTCTTCGATGTCACCGACGAAACCCTTCATGTCTCGCTTTCCTTTCCGATGATCCCGCACCCGGCGACGAAGCGCGAAAGCGATCCGTTTCACAAGCTTTTTTTGAGCAATTGCCTCGGCTTGCGCCCATTGGCGGCCACGACCATAGTCGTCGCCTGTCGAAGGAGATGGGTTTGAAACCTTCTGTATCGCTCCTGCTCGCCTCCGCGCTCGCTGGAGCCGTTCCGCTGGCCGCCGTTCCCGCCACCCCAAGGGCCGCGGCCGAACAGGAAGCCGACGCCCGCTTCGCCGACCTTTCGAAGCGCTACATCGACGGCATCGCCCGCCTAAATCCCTCTTATGCCACCGGTCTCGGCGATCATCGGTTCGACGACCAGGTCACGGACATGTCGGCGGAAGGACGGGCACGATCCAATGCGTTCGATCGTGCGATGCTCGCCGAGCTCGGCGCGATCGACCGCAGCCGGCTCAGCCGCGACAATCAGGTCGATGCGGCGCTGCTCGAAAATGCGCTGCGCTATGCGCTCTGGAGCGACGAGACCCTGCGCAACTGGGCATGGGATCCGCAGATCTACACCGATACCGCCGGCACCTCGCTCTACAGCCTCGCCGCCCGCGACTTCGCTCCCTGGGACGTGCGGCTGAAAGCCGCGACGGCCCGGATGGAGGCGCTTCCGGAACTGCTGGCCCAGGCCCGGGCCAGCCTGGTTCCGGAACGCGTGCCGCCGATCTACGCAACCACGGTTGCGAAGCAGAATGCGGGCCTGGTCTCCATCGCCGAAGAGGCGCTGGTGCCGCACAGGGACGCGCTGTCGCCGGAGGACGCCCGCCGGTTCGATGCCGCACTCGCCGGCCTGAAGACGGCCGTCGCGGAGCATCAGAAATGGCTCGACGAGGAGCTGGTGCCGAAGGCGAAGGGCGAGTTCCGGCTCGGCCCCGAGCTTTACGACACCAAGCTGCGGTTCGCCCTTCTCTCTCCTCTCGATCGGGACGAGATCAAGCGGCGGGCGCTCGAGGCGCTCGAGGAGACGCGGGCGGAAATGTACGCGCTATCGCGCGAGGCGCTGAAAGGCCGCGCCGGAGCGCCGCCGACCCCCGACAAGCCGACTCCGGCGGAGCAGCAGGCAGCGATCGAGGCGGCTCTGGAGCTCAGTTATGCCCGTCGCCCGACGCGCGACACGCTGATGGCCCGCGCGGCGGAAACGCTGGAGCAGGCGACCGCCTTCGCCCGCAAGGCCGATTTCGTCACCATGCCGGAAAGTCCGATCCGGATCATTCCGACGCCCGAATTCCAGCGCGGGGTCGCGGTGGCCTATTGCGACAGCCCGGGACCGCTCGATCGCCATCTGGAGACCTTCTACATGGTCTCCCCGCTTCCGGACCAGTGGACCGGGGAGCAGGTCGAATCCTACCTGCGCGAATATAACGACTACATGATCCACGACCTCAGCATCCACGAGGCGATGCCGGGTCACTATCTCCAGCTCGAGCATGCCAACCACAATCCGTCGCTGCTGCGCGCCGTGCTCGGTTCCGGGACCTTCATCGAAGGCTGGGCGGTCTATGCGGAGCGCCTGATGGCCGAGGCCGGCTATCTCGACGGCGATGCCCTCTTCCGCCTCACCGTGCTCAAGATGCGGCTGCGGTCGATCGTCAACTCGCTGCTCGACATCGGAATCCATACCGAGGGAATGACTCGCGAGCAGGCGATGGAGCTGATGACCCGGACCGCCTTCCAGCAGGAGAGCGAAGCCTCGGGCAAGTGGGTGCGCGCCAGCCTGGGCTCGACCCAGCTTCCGAGCTATTTCGTCGGCTATACCGAGCATATGGCGCTGCGCGCCGAGGCCGAGAGGCGCCTCGGGAACCGCTTCGACCTCAAGGCCCACAACGACAGGGTGCTGGGCTACGGCTCTCCGCCGGTCCGCTTCGTCCGGGCGCTGATGTTCGACGAACCGATCCGCTGAGGCCGCGGCCGCGTCACGTGCGCAACTCCTTGCGTCGCCGGACCCTTATGCTGCCAGCGCGCCCCGGCGCGTCTGCACCGCTTCGGCGAGCGCTTCGAGCATCGCCACCGTATCGTCCCAGCCGACGCAGCCGTCGGTGATGCTCTGCCCGTAGGTCAGCGGCTGATCGGGCACCAGATCCTGACGCCCGGCGACGAGATGGCTTTCGATCATCAGGCCGAATACCCGGGTCTCGCCGGCGATGATCTGATCGGCGACGTCGCGCACGACGATGTTCTGGTTCTCCGGCTTCTTCTGGCTGTTGCCGTGGCTGGCATCGATCATCAGCCGGCACGGAAGCCCCGCGCCGGTGCTTTCGCGACAGGCCGCCTCGACGCTTTCATGATCGTAATTGGGCTGCTTCCCGCCACGCAGGATCACGTGGCAGTCCCGGTTGCCGCTGGTCGAGACGATGGCCGAATGGCCGCCCTTCGTCACCGACAGGAAATGGTGCGGCTGCGACGCGGCCTTGATCGCATCCAGCGCGATCCGGAGGTTGCCGTCGGTCCCGTTCTTGAACCCGACCGGACAGGACAGGCCGGACGCAAGCTCGCGATGCACCTGGGATTCGGTCGTCCGCGCGCCAATGGCGCCCCAGGACACCAGGTCGGCATAATATTGGGGGGTGATCATATCCAGGAACTCGGTGCCGGCCGGCAGCCCGAGTTCGTTGATGTGCAGCAGCAGCGAGCGTGCCGTTCGGAGCCCCTTGTTGATGTTGAAGCTGTTGTCGAGGTCGGGGTCGTTGATCAGCCCCTTCCATCCGACGGTCGTGCGGGGCTTCTCGAAATAGACCCGCATGACGACTTCCAGCCGGTCGGCGAAACGCCGGCGCTGCTCGGCCAGGCGTTCGGCATATTCATGCGCGGCGTCGATATCGTGGATCGAGCAGGGTCCGACGATCACCAGCAACCGGTCGTCCTGCCCCTGCATGACGCGGTGGATGGTCTGGCGTGCTCCGAACACCGTCTCGCTGGCCCGCTCGCTGAGGGCGAACTCCCGGATCAGGTGCGAAGGCGGAGAGACTTCCTTGATCTCTTCGATTCGAACGTCGTCGGTCTTGTGCTGCATGATGGCTATTCCGTTGTGCCGAGATTGGGACCCGTTTCTGGACCGGGCCGGGCTGGCCCCAGGCCTGTTCAGGCCCGCGCGTACGTCCAGCCTTCCCCGCGATAGGCGGGAAAGGCGGTGCTAAAGTAGAAGGCCCGCAGCACATGCATCATGGCGCCGCTCTTAAGCCGAAACGTGGAATCCCGCAATGGCCCTGTTGGCGGGGGCGCGCCTCATTGCAAACGGCTCGTTAACCATCTGGCGCTACCGTGCCCGGCAATCCTTAGCAGGGCAGTGCCATGCAACCCATGTCTGATATCTATTCCGCAGTCTTTTCGGCGTTGGACGCATCCGTTGCGAACAACACCTGCCTCGCCTCCTCCGAGGCCCAGATCCAGCGCGCGCTCGCCCAGTTCCGGGCCTCGCGCGCGAACCGGACGGCGACCGAGCAGCTCGAGCGCATTTCGGTGATGCTGCACGAACTGTCGCTGACCAGCTTCAGCAGGGACGAGCAGCGCCGCCGCGCGCTGCTGGACGAATTGCGCAACGCGTCGATCAACTGGATGAACCGGCTTCCGGTGCATTGATCATGCCGGCTTGAAACTCGAACCGGGCGGCGGCATCGCCGGCCGGTGACCACCAGATCGCTCTTCGCCACCCGCTTCTACGAAGGCGCGCTCGGCGCTCCATCCCTGCTTGCGGAGCTGGAGGAGTCCTGCCGTGCGCTTGCCCGCGACGACCATGCGGGCCGTGACTGGTCGCGCCGGCATGGCTATCGCGGCTACACCTCCTATGCGTCGCTGAACGACCTGCCGCTGCGCGATCCCCGCTTTGCCGAACTCGTCAGCCATCTGAATCGCCATGTCGCCGCCTTCGCCAAGGATTGCGCCTTCGACCTGAGTGGGCGACGGCTGAGGCTGGACAGCCTCTGGGTCAACGTCCTGAAGCCGGGCGGCAGCCACAGCGCGCATATCCACCCGCACAGCATCGTCTCCGGCACCATCTATGTCGCGACGCCGGCGGGATCGGGGCCCCTCAAGCTGGAGGATCCGCGGCTGCCGATGATGATGGCCGCTCCGCCCCGACGTGAGGACGCGCCCGAGGACCTGCAGACTTTCCTCTATGCCGCGCCCCAGCCCGGCACGATCTTCCTGTGGGAAAGCTGGCTGCGGCACGAGGTCGTTCCCGGCACCGGTCGCGGCGAGCGCATCAGCATCAGCTTCAACTACAGCTGAGCCCGCGCCGGCCGCCTCAGATTCGGGCCAACGCATCCTCGAGCGCGGCGGCCGATGCCCGCGCCGCGGCCTTGAGATTGGCGACGAAGGAGCCGGCACTGTCGTTCCCGGCCTCGTCGGTCGTCGCCTTGATCGCGACCCACGGCAGGCCGAGCATCTGGGCCGTCTGCGCGACGGCAGCCGTTTCCATGTCGACCAGGGTCGCGCCGAGCAAGGTGTGGACCCGCTCGGCATGCTGGCTGCATTCCACGAACAGGTCGCTCGTCGCGATGCGGGCGGTGGGGAGTGCCGGGACGGGAAGCTCCATCGCTTCGAAGGCCTGCAGCCGGGATGGGCCGATGGGCCAGCTTCCAGCCGTATAGTGGATGAGGCCTTCGGGCCGCTGCGCGCCATAGTCGGCCTGGACCGCTTCGGTGATGTTGAACAGATCGCCCTCGATCCGGCCGATCTTGCCGGCCGTCCCGACCACCGCGAGCAGCTCGACTCCGCAATGTGCGTGGAGCAGCGCCGCCGCCGTCGCCGCAGCCACCTTGCCGATGCCGGCACAGATGAGGAATACCTCCTTGTCGCCCAGGGTCACCGCGTCGATCGGAACCGACAGGTCGGTGATCTTCCTGCGCGTCTGATCCGGAAGGAAGGACGCAAGTTCGTCCTCGACTCCCGAGACGATCCCGATGCGCTGGAACTGCATCCCTCAGTGCCCCGGAAAAGCGATCAGGCTGCGCACGGTGACGTCTTCGGCTTGCAGCTTTGCCGCGCCGCCCAGGTCGGGAAGATCGATGACGAAGGCGGCCATATCCACCTTTGCGCCATTGCCCCGCAGCAGCTTGACCGCGGCCAGCGCCGTGCCCCCTGTGGCGATAAGGTCGTCGACCAGCAAAATGCGATGGCCTGCGCTGCAGGCATCGACATGCATCTCGATCCGGTCGGTGCCATATTCGAGCTCATATTCGACACCGACCCGGTCCCCCGGCAGCTTGCCGTGCTTGCGCAGCATCAGGGTTCCGACCCCGAGCTTGTAGGCCAGTGCCGCAGCGAAGATGAATCCGCGCGCCTCGATGCCGGCGATCAGATCGAACCGTGCATCCGCGAGCGCGTCGACCATCCGGTCGATCGTCTGCCGGAACGCCGGGCCGTCGCACATCAGCGTACTGATGTCGCGAAACAGGATGCCGGGCTTGGGATAGTCCGGGATGGTCCGCACCAGCACCGCGAGATCCTGATTGTCTCCGCTCATCGAGCCCCCTTTCAGCGCCGCTTATGCAAGAGCGAAAGGTTGCGGTCGAGCCCCTCAAGTGCCGCAGAAGGTCTGAAGCACTCGTTCCTCCTCCTTGGGCGGATCGGCATAATGCTCCCGGCCGGGCTGGTCGTCATGGGGGCGGGACAGGACCGCCAGCAGCTCCTCGAAGGGAGCGAAATCCCCACGGGTCACCGCCGCCTCGATCATCGCCTCCACGCGGTGGTTCCGCGGAATGAAGGCGGGGTTCACCGCCCGCATCGCGCTGCGCCGGGCCTCCCCGTCCTGCGGGTCCCGCCGAAGGCGCTCGCGCCAGCGCGCGATCCAGGCGTCGCAGGCGGCGGGATCCTCGAACAGCGCCTGCACGGGCTCGTCGCCGGGTCCCGGTTCCTGCGCATCCGCCAGGCGCCGGAAGAACAGGGTGAAGTCGACCCGGTTGCGGGCCATCGCCTCCAGCATCGCGGTGACCAGCTCGACGTCCTCGCCTTCTTCGCCGGCGAGGCCCAGTTTCTGCCGCCAGCCTGCCAGATAGGCGTTCTCGAACAGCGGCTTGAAGCCGCGCAGCGCGATCTCGGCCTCGGCGATCGCCGTCTCCTGTTCCGCATCGAGCAGCGGCAGCAGGGTCTCGGCGAAGCGGGTGAGGTTCCACAGCGCGATCTGCGGCTGGTTGCCATAGGCGTAGCGGCCCTGCTGATCGATCGAGCTGAAGACCGTTCCCGGATGATATTCGTCCATGAAGGCGCAGGGGCCGTAGTCGATCGTCTCCCCGGCGATCGACATGTTGTCGGTGTTCATCACCCCGTGAATGAAGCCGACCAGCATCCATTGTGAGATCAGCTGGGCCTGGGCCGCAATCACGCCGTCAAGAAGCGCACGATAGGGATGGTCGGCCTTCGCCGCCTCCGGATAGTGCCGCTCGATCACATGATCCGCGAGCAGCTTCACCGCTTCGCTGTCCCCGCGCGCAGCGAAAAACTGGAAGGTGCCGACGCGGATATGGCTCGACGCCACGCGCGCGAGCACGGCGCCGGGAAGCAGGGTTTCGCGGGCGACGAGGTCCCCGGTCGTCACCGCCGCGAGCGATCGCGTGGTCGGGATGCCGAGCGCATGCATCGCCTCGCTCACAACATATTCGCGCAGCACCGGCCCGAGCGCGGCCTTGCCGTCCGCCGTGCGGGAAAAGGGAGTCAGGCCCGAACCCTTGAGCTGGAGGTCGAACCGCCGGCCGCCGGGATCGACGACCTCGCCCAGCAGGATCGCGCGCCCGTCGCCCAGCTGCGGCACGAAATGTCCGAACTGGTGCCCGGCATAAGCGGTGGCGATCGGTTCCGATCCCTCGGCGATGCGCTTGCCGGCAAGCACCTCGACGCCCTCCTGGCTCTCCAGCCAGGCAGGATCGAGCCCCAGGTCAATCGCCAGGCCGTGGTTCACCTTGATGAGCGCAGGCGTCCTGGCGGAACTCGGCAGCACCCGGGCGTAGAAGCGCTCGGGCAGGCGGGCATAGCTGTTGTTGAAGGGGAAATGGACCGTCATCGTTCGACCTTGCCGCAGACGCAGGGCCTGCTTTCCCGAGGTCGTCCCTTCAGGCCGCGAAATCAAGGGCGACGGCGGGCCCCTCTTTTCGGATCGCTGCATTTGGGGAATGGTGACAGACGATCGGGCCGGACCTCTGTCGTCCGGCAGGAAAAGGAGGGGGAGAATCATGTCTTCGATCGATCGTCGGGCCCTGCTGACCGCGGGAGGCGCGCTTGCCGCCGTCATCGGAACCAGGGCAAGCGGCGGCGCCGCTGCGCCGCCGGCCGCGGCGGGACCGACGCTGACCCCCGCATTCTCCGCCAGGATCACGGTCGGCAAGCCGATCGAGCTCGGCACGGTCAATGGCGTGCGCAAGCGGATCATCCCGATCGCCGGCGGCAGCTTCTCGGGTGAACGCATTTCCGGCACCGTGCTGCCGGGCGGCGCCGACTGGCAATTCGTCCGGCCCGACGGAGTCGCCGATCTCACCGCGCGCTATACCATCCAGGCCTCGGACGGCACGCCGATCTCGGTCAGCAACTCGGGACTGCGGCGCGGCCCGCCCGAGGTGATGCGCCGGATCGCCGAGGGGCAGGATGTCGACCCCGCCCTCTATTATTTCCGGGCTTCGGCCCGCTTCGAGGTCGGCCCCGGGCCGCACCAGTGGCTTGCCGACAGCATCTTCCTCTGCACCGGCGGCCGCCACCGCGACCATGTGGAGCTGCATTTCTTCGAGGTCGGCTAGGGTGTGATGCTCCCTTCGGCGGCGCGCGAGGGAAGCAAAATCGGAAAGTCAGGCCTGATATGGGCCCAATTCTTCGGACCCCGTCCGAGGTTCGGGCCTCAGGTTCGAACCAACGCCGCCCGGCGCCGAAACAACGCCCTTTCAAACGCTCGCCCCAACGCCGCCCGTCTAAGTGGCCGGCTTCACATCCCTTCTCCACGAACATGAAAGGGCTCCGGGATGATCCGGATCTTGGTTTCGCTCCTGATCCTGTGCCTCGCGCTTCCGGCGGCCGCGGCCGAACCGATCGACCAGGCCGGCTGGAACGCGCGCAAGCAGACCGCGCTGCTCTCCAACGGCCTGCGCATGGCCTATGTCGAATATGGCAATCCGGACGGCCCGCCCGTGCTGCTGCTCCACGGCTATACGGACAGTAGCCGCAGCTGGACGCTGGTGGCGCCGCACCTGGCGGACTTCCGCCTGCTGATTCCGGATCAGCGCGGACATGGCGCGTCGGACAAGCCGCGCTGCTGCTACTCCACCGGCATCATCGCCGACGACGCCCGCCTGTTTCTCGATGCCCTGAACGTGGAGCGCGCGGCGGTGGTCGGCCATTCGCTGGGTTCGATGGTGGCGCAGGCGCTCGCCGCCGAGCATCCCGGCCGGGTATCCAGCCTGGTGCTGGTCGGCTCGACGGCGCTGGTGCCGGTGAAGCGCGGCGACTGGTTGTGGACAAATGTGGCCGCGCTTGGCGAGCCGATAGATCGACGGTCGGAATTCCTGCGCGAATGGAACCCGGCCAATGCGCCGACCCCGGTAGACGCGAGCTTCGCTGCGGCGGCGATGGAGGAAATCCTCGCGGTGCCCCTCCACGTCTGGAAAGGGGTCATTCGCGAATTGGCCGACATTCCGGTTGCCCGGCCGGCCGCCGACGTGCGCCAGCCCGTGCTGGTCCTGTCCGGTGGCAAGGATTCCCTGTTCCCGGCCGAGCACCATCACGCCCTCCTCGCCGCCTATCCGCAGGCGCTCGGGCAAGTTTTCCCCGACCTCGGCCACAATCTGATCTGGGAACGGCCCGACGCGGTTGCTGCGCCGATTCGTTCATTCCTGGCCGCACAGCCCTGAGGGGCGCGGATCGCGTCAGGCGTCGGACCAGTCGAAAGTCAGCGGCGCTTCGCGAAAGGCGAAGCGATCGAGATGGGTGGCCACCACGCCCTTGTAGCGTTCCAGCGTGGCTTCATCCTCCGCCTCGATGCGGACGACCAGCCGGTCTTCCACGGCCTCCATGGTGGTGACGGCGGTCGGGAAGCGGATCACCGAACGATCGGGGGTGAATTCCACCTCAAGCTTGTGGCTCCAGTGCTTGGAGAGCTGCTGCAGATATTTGGAGCCGTTGGAGGTCGGCACCCTCGCGGTCGTCGTCGTCATGTCACTCACTCTTCACATACAGGGTGGTCCGCGCAACGATGAGCGGACGTCTTTCTTACATGGCGCCCCCGGTCGGAACTTCCAAGACTGGGCGGCTGGACCTCCCGCGACGGCCCCTTCATAATCGGCGGGTGAGCTTCCGGGAGCGAAGAGGAAGGAGTGACGATATGGGAGGATTTCGGGAATTCATCGCGCGGGGCAACGTCCTCGACCTCGCCGTGGCGGTGATCATCGGCGCGGCCTTCGGCACTATCGTGACCTCGCTGACCGACGATCTGATCATGCCGGTGATCGGAGCGATCACGGGCGGCATCGACTTCTCCAACTATTTCGTCCGGCTCGGGCCGGTTCCCGCCGGCTTCACGGGCGACCCGGAAAATTATGCGGCGCTCAAGGCGGCCGGCGTGCCGATGTTCGGCTATGGCCAGTTCATCACCGCTGTGGTCAATTTCCTGATCCTGGCCTTCATCATCTACCAGCTCGTGCGAGTGGCGAACCGGCTCAAGAAGCCCGAGGAAACCGAAGCGGCGCCGAGCGACGAGCTGGTCGTGCTTCGCGAGATCCGGGACGAACTCAAGCGCAAGGCCTGACCATCCCGCTCGGACGAGGCTGATCCCTCCAAATCGGACCGGCTTCGCCTTTATTCCCCGCGCCCTCCCTCCTAGGCTGAGAAATCAGTTCCTTCGGGGGGAGGATTCGCATGTTGGGGGTGGCTGCCGCACTTGTGGCCTGGGCGATGCAGAGCGCCCTGGACGTCGACGCGCATATCCGTTTCGGAGCACGGGAATCGGTGGAAAAGGGCAGCCTGTCGCCGGACGGGACCAAATTCGCCTTCCAGGGCCCGCTCAAAGGCCAGGGATCCGCGCTCTACATCGTGCCGGTGGACGGCTCGCAACCGGCGCGAATGGTGGTCACCGCGGACGGCAGCCCGGAACGGCTCGATCGCTGCAGGTGGGTCTCGAACGCGCGTCTGGTCTGCCAGATCTACGGCGTCACCCAGATCGCCGAGACCAGCGACTTCTTCCAGGTGGTGAAGGACTTCATCGGATCCGGCCCGCACATCAAGGAAGGGTCTCCGGCCCGCAATGCCGAGAGGATCAAGGTGCCGGTGCCGATGTTTCACGGCACCTACGACCGCAACGTCGACGTCGCGCATGCGCGGGACATGGCCGGCGAGCTTCGCGGGGCGGGCAGCAAGGTCGATCTCGTGATCTACGATCAGCGGGACCATTATCTGGAGGATTCGGAGGTGCGCGTGGAGATGCTGGAAAAGAGCAACCAATTCCTGCGGACGTCGCTCGGCCTGTAGACGTCCAGCCTCGCCATTTGCATTCTCAGGAACGATAGCGTATATATTCGTTCAGGAGAATGAACATGGCCGAAGCCGCCCTTCACGAGCCGACCCGGACCCGGCTCGACGAGGAGAAGATCCTCTCGTCCGCCGTGGCACGCGCCGCCGATCTCTGGAAACTCACCAATGAGACGCTGAGCCAGATTCTGGGCGTCTCCCCGGCCACTGCGTCGCGCCTGCGCTCCGGCGCCTTTCGGCTGGAGCGGGGAACCAAGCCGTTCGAACTCGGGCAATATGTCGTCCGGCTGTTCCGCTCGCTCGACGCCCTCACCGGCAGCGACGATGCCGCATCGATCTCCTGGCTGACGACCGAAAATCTCGATCTCGGCGGCAAGCCGATCGAGCGCATCCGGACCGTGCGCGGCCTCGGGGAAGTGACCGACTATCTCGACGCCTTCCGTGCCCGGACCTGAGCAGACGCCGGATCCGCGCCATTTCCGTTCCCATGCCGCGACGGTCTGGCGCATGGTGGAAGCCCAGCATCGCATTTCCACCAACCGCCTCGCCGACGGGCCGGAGGAGCAGACGCTGCTCGAACGGCTGGTCGAGGATGTAAAGCCGACCATGCCGCCCCGCGCACGCGGGCTCGACTATCTGCTGGCGACCCCGTTCCGCTACTGGCACGCCAGGGAGTCCCGCTTCCGCCGCGCCGGCGAGCGTCCCGGCATTTTCTACGCCTCGGAAAAGTGCCGCACCGCCGTTGCCGAAACCGCCTACTGGCGCCTGCTGTTCTTCTCGCGGTCGCCCGGGATGGCGCTTCCGGCCGGCACTATGGAGCACAGCGCCTTCACCATTCCGATCCGGGTCGACCGGCTGCTCGACCTCACCGCCCAGCCCTATTCCACCGCTGCATCCATCTGGAGCCACCCGACGGATTACGGTCCCTGCCAGCGGTTCGCGGACGCGGCGCGCGCGATCGGCGGACAGGCGCTGCGCTACTGGTCGGCGCGCGATCCGGTGCGGGGTGCCAATATCGCCCTGTTTGATCCGGCCGGCTTCGCGGCCTCGGCCCCGCGAATCCGGCAGAGCTGGCACTTCCGCTTCGATCGTGGCGTGCTGACCGCCTTCGCCGCCTTCCCCAGCCGCGACCGCTTCAGCTTCACCTTCGCCGACTTCGACCTGCCGGAGCCGGCGCGGTGAACCGCGCAGCCGGCGGGGGAGACGATGCGCAGGCTTCCGACGAGGAGCTGGTGGCGCGTGCTGTAGCCGGGGACCGCGACTCCTTCGGCCGGCTGCTCGAACGCCATTACGACCGCATCCACGGTCTGGCATGGCATTTGACCGGATCGCGATCCGACGCCGACGATGTCGCGCAGGAGGTCTGCTGCACCCTGGTCGAGAAGATCGCGACCTTCCGCGGCGAATCCCGGTTCGGCACCTGGCTGTGCGGCATCGCCTACAATGCCTGCCGCGACCTGCGCCGGCGCAACCGCGCCCGGTTCGGTCTCGCCGAACGGCTCGCCGTGATCGTCGGCCTCGCCCAGCCGCCGGACGGCCGCGACCTCTATGACGCGATCTGGATGAAGAGCGCGATCGCCCGCCTCAAGCCCGCCTATCGCGACACGGTGGCTCTGGTGGTCGGGCAGCAGCTGACCCATGCCGAGGCCGCGGCGATCCTCGGCGTTACCGAGGCAACGGTGTCGTGGCGGATGCACGAGACGCGGCGCCTGCTGGCCGCCGCGGGCGAGGCCGGCTGACGCGCGCAGGAACGGAAAGGCGAAAAATTTCGCGGGCCTTCCAAGGATCCGCCGGGCCGGGACGTCAAAGTTTGCAAGCGGGCAATCGCGCGCCGCTGCAACCAGGGAGACATCCTATGCCTCGCCATCGTTCCGCTCTCGTCGTCGGCGTCGCCGCCATGACGCTGGCATCCTGCTCGGGATCCAGCATCGATCCCTATGCCGCTCCGGCGCCGCAGAAAGCCAGGGCATCCTCCCACGACCTTGCCGAAACGGAATCGGTCGTCGCGACCGGCGCCAGGCGGGATCGGATGAGCCACTTCGCTCCGCCGCCGTCGCCGCCGCCGATCCATGCCTATGAGCCCGGCTATCCGTTTCCGCGCCCGCCAATGGGCCGCGACAAGTTCAGCCAGGTCGACCAGAACCGGTTCAAGGTCGTCCGCGAGGAGCCTGTCTCGACCTTCTCGATCGACGTCGACACGGCTTCCTATTCCTGGGTTCGCGCGTCCCTCAACCAGGCGGTGCTTCCGCAGCCGGCGGCGGTCCGGACCGAGGAGATGATCAACTATTTCCCCTACGACTATCCGACGCCCCAGAATCCGGAACAGCCGTTCAGCAGCAGCGTCACCGTCTTTCCGAGTCCATGGACCGAGGGACGCAAGCTCGTGCGCATCGGCATCAAGGGCTATGAGGTGCGCAAGGCGGCCCGGCCGCCCGCCAATCTCGTCTTCCTGATCGACACCTCGGGGTCGATGGCGCAGGCGAACAAGCTGCCGCTGGTCCAGCAGTCACTGCGGATGCTGGTCGACCAGCTCGATGCCCGGGACCGGGTGGCGATCGTCACCTATGCCGGCCATGCCGGCACCGCGCTCGAGCCGACGTCGGCCGGCGAGAAGGGGCGCATCGCTGCCGTGATCGACAGCCTCGGCGCCGGAGGCAGCACGGCCGGCGCCGAAGGCATCCGGCAGGCCTATGCCCTCGCCGCGCGGAACCTCGATCCGGAGGGCGTCAATCGCGTGATCCTGGCCACGGACGGGGACTTCAATGTCGGCATCACCAATCCCGCCGAGCTCAGGGGCTTCGTCGAGCGCGAGCGCGACAAGGGAATATTCCTGTCCGTCCTCGGCTTCGGCATGGGCAATTACAACGACGCACTGATGCAGACCCTCGCCCAGAACGGCAACGGCACCGCCGCCTACATCGACACGGTGCACGAGGCGCGCAAAGTGCTCGTCGAGGAAGCGACCTCGACCCTGTTCCCCATCGCCAAGGACATGAAGATCCAGGTCGAGTTCAATCCCGCCACCGTCGCCGAATATCGGCTGATCGGCTACGAAACCCGGATGCTCAACCGCGAGGATTTCGAGAACGACAAGGTCGACGCGGGCGAGGTGGGTTCCGGCCAGACCGTGACAGCGCTCTACGAGATCGTCCCGGTCGGCGGCCCGCGCGCGAACGGCGACCTGCGCTACGCGCCGCCGGCGCCACGGCCCCAGGGCAATAGCGGAAGCGAATATGGATTCGTGAAGATCCGCTACAAGCTGCCGAAGTCGGAGCGCAGCCAGCTCGTCGCCACCCCGATCGACCGTCGGGCCGAGGTGATGCGGTTCGAGGATGCGCCGGCCGACGCGCGCTTCGCCGCCGGGGTCTCGGCCTTCGCCGACCTGCTGCGTGGCGGGCGCTACAGCGGTTCGATGACCTTTGACGACGTGCTGGGCATCGTCTCGCGCGCCCGGGGCGAGGACGAATATGGCTATCGCGCCGAATTCATCCAGCTCGTCCGCAGCGCGAAGACGGCGCGGTCGATGCCGGCGTCATGAGGATGCCGGCGGGCGGCGGACGGCTCCACCCCGGCGTCGCCGCCGCCTGCCGCGCAGCTGGTCAGGGCGGCCGCTCCTGCCTTATGCTCCCCGCCTCCAGCGCCTATATGGAATGCAGAATGCCGATCCTTCCTTCCAGCCGTCCGGGACCGACCATTCTGCTCCCCATGGCCGCCAGGTGAATGCCCGTGCCCGATGACATCGCCGCATCGCTGCCACAGCACCCGCCGCCGTCCCCGTCACGCCGGGAAGCGGCGATACGGCTGGCGCTGGCGCGCTTCGACGGGCGGGATGCGGAGCCATCCTCCGAATCCGACACGCGGCGGCCGCAGCCAGCCGGCGGCTGGTGGGCGCGGGTCGGACGGCCGCAGGCCGGCGTCTTCGCGACCGTGGTCCTGGTAGCCGCAATCGGGATCCCCATCGCCTGGAGTTCGCTTTCCGATCTGCCGGAGCAACACCAGGCCGACCGCACCGCCCTTGAGGTCGCCGATGTTGCGCCCGGAATCCATGGGTACGAGCCGTCCGCCAGCATGACGGCTCCGGACATCGAGGCGGAGACACCCTTACCGGCTGCCCCCGCGGCAGAGGAGGCCGCGGCCGAGACGGCCGCAAAGCCGGTGCTCGACGCCCCGGCTCCGGAATCGGCGACGCCCGCCGAACCGGTGGAGGTTCCGGTCCCGCCGCTGGCTATTGCCCAGGCGAAGGGCCGCATGCAGGCGCTGCGTGCACCATCCGCCGCCGCACCGCCCCCCCGCCTGCTTCCACCTCCGCCCCCACCGGCAGCCGCCCCGGCGCCGCCGTCGGCGCCGGCCCTGGCCGATGCCGCCGAAAGCCGTACAGGGGCAGCCTTCGAAAGCGAACAGATCGTCGCCACCAGCCGCCGCAGGGAGACGCCCCGTGGCGACTGGAACGCCTGTACGGTGAACGATCCGGCCCGGACTATCCAGGGTTGCGGGGCGCTTATCGGCGGCAAGGCCGCCGCCGACCTGGAACGCGGCCTGGAGCGCGCCTGGCAGGGCGACTATGCCGGCGCGATCGCCGCCTTCGACCGCGTGGTCGAAGCGGCGCCCGGCAACGCCTTTGCCCGGCTCAATCGCGGCCTCGCCCACCAGCGGCAGGGCGATCTCGACCGTGCCCGTGCCGATCTCGACGAGGCGGTTCGCCTCGATCCGCAATCGGCTCGCAACTATTACAACCGCAGCCTCCTGCTTCGCGAGCAGGGCGATAGCCGCCGCGCACGTCAGGACGCCAATCGGGCGACCGCCATCGATCCCGGCTACGAAGGCGTCCTGCGCTGATCGTGGCTCAGATCACGGGCGCGTAGACGTCCTCGCCCAGTGACGACCGGCGCATCGCCAGCGCCTCCCGCACCGCCTGGCGCTCGCCGACCCGATCGAGCCAGGCCATCGTCTTCGGTGTCTTTTCCCGGTTCACCAGCTCCGGCGTCAGCCGCGGCAGGGTATGGGTCAGGGCGAAGGCATTGATGTCGACCACCGAATAGACACCACCGGCCAGCCAGTCTGATCCGGCGAGCGCGGCCTCGATCCGCGCGACCACTTCGCCGATCCGATCCCGGGCATTGGCAAGTTGATCCTCCGAAGCCTCGGCATCGCTTGTCACCTGCGCCCAGCCCGCCATCACCTGCGGCTTGGGCACGCTTTCCGACCGTTTCAGGAATTCGCTCCGCTGCGCCTCCGGCATCGCGGGGGCAGTAACCCTGTGCCAGCCGAGCAGCCGCACATTGGGGCGCAGCACCTGGTCGAGCTGCGCCGTCCAGGCCTGGACGTCATACCAGCCGGCGGGATCGGCGGGCGCGAGCCGCGGCTCATAGGCCTCTGCCAGATATTCGAGCGCGAACTGGCTGTCCCTGAGCGGCTCCCCGTCCTCGACCAGCAGCGGAACCCGTGCATCGCCGGCGACGCTGCGGAAGGCCTCGCCATGATGTTCGAGCTCGAGAAGGTCCACATAGTGGCTCTCGAACGGCAGCTTCTTCTCCTTGAGGGTGATCAGGAACTTCAGGGAATCCGCATTGGGCTCCCAATGATAGAGGGTCAACATGATCTCGAACTCCCTCAGGCTTTCTCTGCAATTCGCTGCTGGACCTCGGCCGGGCTGAGCGGCTGCGGCTGGCGTCCGGCCTCGAGATCCTCCTTGATGACGAAGGCGCGCCTGGCGAGCGAGCGGCTGAGCGCGAACGCCTCCATCGTGCCCGGCATGTTGTAGATGCGGATCAGCCAGTCGATGTAGCGCGGCGCCTTCTCCCTATTGGCATATTCGGGCACCGTCATCGGCAGCGAATAGAAATTGGCGAAGCTTTCGAGGTCGGCGATCGTATAGCTGGGCCCGGCGAGGAACCTGTCCTCGGTGAGCCGTTCCTCCATCAGCATCACGCCCTTGCCCACCGCGGCGCGGGCATTGGCGAGCTGCTCGTCCGTGAAAGTCGAATTGACCGCCGTCTGCCAGGCGATCCGCCGCTCCTTGGTGGGAATCCGCTCCAGGATCCGCCGGAACTCCTCGGGACTCTTGGAGCGGGCCATCGGCCCGACGAAGCTATGCCAGCCGATCACCGAAAGCGCCCCGGCATAAGCGGTGATCGCCCGGCCCCAGTAGCGCATGCGATAGCGCGCCTTGGGATCGTCGGGCACCATCTGCGGCCCCTGATCCGGCCAGGTGCGATCGATATATTCGCACATCGGCGTCGACTCGGTGAAGATCTTCCCCTCATGCTCCATCGTCGGCAGCGTGCCGGCGGGATTGCGGGCGAGATATTCGGGCGAGTGATGCTCGAATTCCGTCATGTCGATATAATGATAGTCGAAGTCCACACCCTTCTGCTTGAGCGCGAACAGGGGCTTGCCCGAATTGGAATTCGGCTCCCACGTCCAGACCTGCGGCTTGCTCACCCTTCCTCTCCTCGACTGACCCGCGGCCCGGTCTCTACGCCCAATTTCCACGTCTGCAAGCGCCGCGCTTTGCTGCTATGGATAGCGCGCACGCGCCGTGCGATGCGATGATCTGGGGCAATGGACATGTTCGAAATCGGGGGCGTTCACCTGTTGCCGGAGCTGCCGCGCTTCCTGGCCTTCGCCGTTGCCGGGCTGGCGCTCAATATCGTGCCCGGCGCCGACATGACCTATGTGATGGTCTCGTCGGCGCGCGGCGGAATCCGCAGCGGCATCGCCGCGGCGCTCGGCATCGGGGCCGGCGCACTCGTCCATGTCGCCGCCGCGGTGCTCGGCCTCTCCGCTTTGGTCGCCGCATCCGAAACCGCCTTCGGACTGCTCAAATGGGCCGGCGCCGCCTATCTCCTCTATCTCGCCTTCGGCATGCTGCGGAACGGAGCCGCCCAGGCGCCGGCCGCCCGGCTTCCGGCGCAGGCGCCCTCGCACTGGGCAACCTTCCGCACCGGCGCGCTGGTCAACATCCTCAATCCGAAGGTGGGCCTGTTCTTCCTCGCCTTCCTTCCGCAGTTCGTCGACCCGGGCACCGCCCTGCCGGGGCTGCAGGTCCTGATGCTGGGCCTATGGTTCGATTTCGCCGGCACTCTGCTCAACATAGCCGTCGCCGCAGCGACCGCAGGCGCGGCGGCGCGCCTCGGCGGCATAGCCTGGGTCGGCCGCGCCGCGCGATGGTTCGCTGCCACGGCACTGGCCGGGCTTGCGCTGAAGCTGGTGCTCTCGGAGCGCCGCTGACGACCTGAACCAGGGGGGATGATCATGAAGCGCAAGCGCCTGCTCCTCGGCGTCTCGCTGATCGCGATCGCGGCGGCAGCCGGTACCTTCTATGCCGTACCACTGGCCGCCGACCCCACCGGCCCCAAGGATTGCGGCTCCGTGCTTCCCACCGCTCCCGCGGCGCCCGCCATCCCCTCCGACCCGGCCCCGGCCGTGGCGGAGCCGGGCTGGATCCAGCGCGGTGGCGCGATCAACGACGCGAGCTGCCTGAGCCGCACGCCGGTTGCAGGCGTGGTCTCGGTCCGCAGCGAAGCCGATGTCGCCAACGCCCTCGCCTATGCCCGCGCCAACGGCCTCACCGTGTCCGCCGCCGGGGCCAGGCACAGCATGGGCGGACAGGCCTTCCGCGCCGGCGGACTGGTGCTCGACATGCGCGGGCTGGATGCGATCCACCTCGATGCCGAAGCCGGCACCGTCACGGTCGGATCCGGCGCGACCTGGCACGCGATCCAGGAGGCGATCCATCCACGCTTCGCCGTCAAGGCCATGCAGTCGACCGATATTTTCACCGTCGGCGGCTCGATCTCGGTCAATGCCCACGGAATGGACCATCGCGCCGGCGCGATGATGAACTCGATTCGCAGCCTGCGGATCATGCTCGCCGACGGGCGCATCCTCACCGCCTCGCGCGAGGAGAATCCCGGTCTCTTCCGCCACGTGGTCGGCGGTTACGGCCTGTTCGGCATCGTGCTGTCGGCGACGCTGGACGTGGCTCCCAACGACATCTACCGCTCCGAGCGCCGGATCATCGACTATCGCCGGTTCCCCGCCGCCTTTGCGGCGATCGAAGCCGATCCGGATATCGGGCTCACTTATGCCCATCTTTCGACTTCGCCGGGCTCCTTCCTGCGCGAGACCTTGATCTACGCCTATCGGCGCCACGCCGAGGATCAGGGGCTGGAGCGGGCGCCGCTGACGGAAGTATCCTCCACCCGTTTGCGCCGGCTGACGGTCAATCTTTCCAAGCGCAGCGACATGTTCAAGCGCGCCAAATGGTGGGCGGAAAAGCATCTCGAACACCGGATGGAAACCTGCACGATCACCAGGGCCCAGGCGATCGGCAGCGGCGAGGCCTGCCTCGTCTCGCGCAACGACCCGATGCACGACAGCGTCGCCTATCTTGCCAATGCGCTGCCGGACGAGACCGACATCCTCCACGAATATTTCATCCCACGGGACCGCATCGTGCCGTTCGTCGACGACATGCGGCGCCTGCTGGCGGAGCAGGAGGCGAACCTGGTCAATGCCTCGATCCGCGCCGTCGATACTGAAACCAACGCCTTGAGCTACGCCCCGGCCCCCGCCTTCTCGGTCGTGCTCTACCTCAACCAGAAGACCGATGACGAGGGCAATGCGCGCATGCGCCGACTGACGAGCAGCCTCATAGACCTCACCGCGGCGCACGGCGGCCGCTTCTTCCTGCCCTATCAGCTCCACTACAGCGACGAGCAGCTCCGCCGTTCCTATCCGGAGATCGAGGCCTTCTTTGCCGAAAAAAGGCGCTGGGATCCGGAAGGCCGCTTCAGCAACAGCTGGTACGCACGCTACGCGCCCGCCTTCAGCCCGCTTCCGCCCGCCTGAAGCAGCCGGCGGCGATCCGGCCCTCGAGCACCAGCGGCGCCCCGGCGCCGTAGAGGCGGCGGACGAAGCCGGGCTCCTCGCCTAGCGCCAGCACCGCGCCGCGCCGAACTTCTACCACCCGCCCGCCGGCGGCCGTGATCGCGTTCAAGGCCCGTGCCCGCTCGCCGACCACCGCCACCTGCCGGCCCGAGGGACCGACGAACGGCAGCGCCAGCATCAGCAGGAACCAGCAGCCCAGGACCAGCGCCACCAGCAGCGCGGCCCGCATGCCTCGCCTAATAATCGTAGACATGTTCGATCGTGCCGCCGCCGGCCTGCGCCTGGCGCAGGAGGTCCAGGAGCTGGGGCACCTTCACCGTCACGCCCACGCGGCGCCAGCCCGGTCGGTCGCCCAGCGGCATCGACAGCATCGCCGTGCCGACGGTCGGGAGCGCGACGCCCGGCGGCTGCAGCAGGGTGACGAAGATGTCGTCGTTGCCGGCGATCTCGACCAGCTCGGTCCGCGTATCGGCAAGCTTCAGGAGCAGCTCGGTGAATTCGGCATAGCGCGGCGCCTCCACCACCGTCAGGCCGCGCTCGCTGCGAACCGGCTTCAGGCGGGGGTCGACCGCCGCCAGCGCCGCCGGCGCTGCCAGGGCGACGAACCGCAGGCTGAGTTCGTCACGGCCAAGCGTCGCCCCGGTTGCCTGGTCGATCAGGCGCGCATAGCCGGCCTTCACGCCATATTCCGCGCTGAGCGCCAGCCGCCGTTCCCAGTTCCGCACCGGACGGGGCTCGGTTCCGATATCCCACAGGCCGGAAAGCGCGGCGCCGAACGGGAAGCGATACCAGGGCGTCTGGTGCATGAAGGCGCCGTAGCGCTGTTGGACACGGGCCGCATAGGCATCGCCCTGGCTGGGCCAGCCGCCGGCCCATTCGAACAGCCGCCCGATCGTGTTTTCATAGGCCGCCTTGACGGCAAGCTCGACCGAATAGCTGATGCCGATCGTGTGGATCATCACCTTGGCCTCCGCCGCGGCATCGCTTCCGCGCGTGGCACGGTTCAGAAGGCAGTAGCTGCTCCAGAAGCTGCTGATGTCGGGCCAATAGGCATAAGCGCTCGGCGGCCGCGCCGCGAGGTGGCGGCCGAAGCTGTCCGCCGAATAGACGATGTGCCATTCGGGATAGGTGAGCCAGGTCCGCGCTTCCGGGCGGCGCTCGTCCGGCTGCAGCATCGGTCGATAGTCCTGCCCTGCCTCGAGGCCGGGGATCGGGGCGCGGCACCCAGCCTCGATGTAGAGGACCGGGACGACGATGGCGGCCAGCGCGACCGCCCCCAGGCCGATGGCGATCTTCCAGCGCTTCTTCACGCCGGCCGGGCGGCCCGGGGCTGCGCCGGCAGGAGGTAGCCGACCCAGATCGCAATGCCTCCGATCACCAGGTGCGGCAGATTGGCGAAGAAGCGGACGGTCATCGGCAGGTCGAGCGGCCCGTAGAGGAAGATGCCTCCGTCGAGATAGCCGCTGCCGGTGATCAGCCCGAGCACGCCGTCGAGGAAGTAGAGCGGCCCGAACAGCCGGAAGTAGAGCCGCGCCGCATGGGCGGACCACCAGGCCGCGATCCCGGCCCAGAGTCCCGAAGCGAGGTGGAGGCTGTCGTCATAGAGATCGAGCTTGAACAGCCCGAACAGATTGCCCTCGGAATCCTCGAATCCCGGCACATAGCCGACGGCGACCACGACGATGAACAGGACGAAATAGGCCCAGCCGAACAGTCTCACCCGATCCATGAAACGCCTCCCCTGCTTCGGACGAGCATATCCCGATCCGTCGAGCTTTGGAACGGCCGCCCGGCATGCCCGGGGCCCGCGCATTGCAAAGGGTGCAGCGGGTCAGAACCCCCGCCATTGCGCGATCAGGCTCGCCACGAAGCCGACGCAATTCTTGGCATGGGCCTGCGCCTGGGCACTGTTCTTGGCCATGTGCGATCCGGCCGCTCCGGCGGACATGTCGTTGCGCACCACATTTTCGAAGACGGTCCAGTAGAGCCGGGGAATGCGGCTCTCATATTGACCGAGCAGGGCGAGCGCCTCGGCCTGTTCCAGCCCGCGTTCGCGCCCCGCATGGCCGCCGCCGATCCATTGGAGATTGGCGACCAGGGTGCCGCTTCCGCCGATCCGGTGCCACAGCGCCCGGCAATGATCGATGGCGCGGCGCTGCGGTTCCTCGAATCCGGGACCACCCTCGGCCAACCAGCGGTCCACGACCGACGGATAAAGGTTGCGGACGACCCGATAGGTCTTCTGCTTTCCGCCGCCGAGTTCGTTGGACAGGTCGACGATCGTGTCTTCCCGATAGGTTCCGTGCCGTGCCGCGAACCGGTTCACCAGCGGCTCCGCCGCCGCTCCGCCTGCCGCCGCCTTCCTGTTGCGCTTTCGTGCCATATTCGACCCCGATGTTCCTGTTATGTTTTAGTAGAGACGGATTTGTCCGACGTGTCAATATGAGATTGACGGATATGTCCGGATGTTGTGAGATCGGCCGTCAGCATGGGAGAGTGAAGCCATGACGTCCAATCCGATCGACATCGAACATATCCGCGAGGTGCTGCGGTTGGCGATCAAGCCGGCGGGCAAGATGAGCGGGCGCGGCCTGGCGCGCGAGGCCGGGCTCAACCGGGACGCGGTCTACGACATATTGAAGGGCCGCAACGAGAACCCCTCGCTGAAGTCGCTGGCCATGCTGGCCCAGGCGATGGGCAAGGACCTGTCCGTCTTCGGCATCTCGCAGCGCATGGAGGCGCCTAATGTAGCCGAGCTCGAGCAGGCGCTGCTCGAGGCGCTGCCTGCCATGCCCCGCCGAGGGAGCTGGGAGCGCAAGGCATCGTTTCTTGCCGAAGCCGTTGCAGCTGCTCTCCGGCTTCCGCCAGGCGAGCCAGCCACTCCTCCCGCTCCGGCACCGCGGCGGGGACGGCGCCGTTCAGGAGCCGCTGCTCCTCCCTCTCCCACCAGCTGATATGGATCCGGGCAAGCGCACAGCTTCGGTAACAGGGCGTGCAGCCGGCCGAACAGGCCGGCGAGACGAGCGTGGCTGTGCGGTGGGAATCATGCATTCGACCGTTCCTCGCGACTCGCTTGTTCTTGATATGTTCTGTCGCGCCAAATCCTATTTGTCTAGGGTTTTCCCTATCCCTCGGCGCCCAGGGCTTCGCGCCACCTTCCCTCTCGCCCTCCTCTTCCTCGTGGGTTGCGGGGACGGGCAGGTCCCCTCCTTCTGGGGCGACCGAGAGAATCCGCGCCTGTGCGGGGTGCCGCCCTGGCACGGGCGCGAGGCCGTCAGCGCGCCCGACAAGGTCAACCGCGCGCTCTCCCTGTGCCTGTGGCAACGCAGCCGCGTGCTGCGCAACGCCCCGGCCACCAATGACGAACTCGCCCGGGCGATCGTCGGCGGATGCTGGGACCGGGTGAGCGCCTGGGGTCGGGTGGTCAGTCCCGATTCCAGCATCGAGGACATCGATCGAGTGGTCGGACGGCTGCAGCTCCAGACGCTCTACTGGGTGGTGGAGGCGCGGGCCGGCAATTGCCGGCTGCCGCCGCGATCCCCCGCCGGCGCCTCTCCCGCTCCGGCCACGACTGCGGCGATCCACTGACATATTGACTGACGGACAACTCCGTCGTATAGGCGTGGCATGGAGGCTGCCGATCGCCATGTCCAGGCGCACAAGCTCGACGCGCTCATCCGGGCCGCCGGCGCCGGTCGGCGTGCGGCCGAAAAGGGTCACCTGTTCTGCAGCCGCCCCGGGCTGGCCCTGGTCAACGCTGCCTTCGACCTGTTCGAATGCGACGCGCTCTATGACCTCGCCGACGATGTCTTCAGGGAGATTCAGGCCGACGAGCCGGCGGACGACGAATGATCCCCGCCATGCTGCATCTCAACCGTCCAGCCGAATCAGACTCGGCAGCAGGCGATCGATGTCCCTTTCATCATGATAGAGTCCGAGGCCGATCCGGATGACGTCGCCACGCACGTCGACGATCACCTCCTCGCCGTCCAGCCTGCGCTTCCATTCGGTCGCATGCGGTGAACGGAAGGCGAGGAACCGGGCCTGCGGTCCGGCCCCCGGGGGATTGAGCAGGTCCGCCCGCGCCAGCGGGGTAGCGCCGATGCCGTCGAGCAGCCGGTCCCGCAAGCCCGCCACATGGGCGGAGATTCGGGCGGTGGTCAGCCCCTCCTCCGCCAGCATGTCGCGTACCGCCACGAAGCGGTAGAGGCCGGAAGGATCGAAGGTGGCCCCCATGAATCGCCGCGCATCGCCGGCGAAGCCGACACTGCCCGGCGCGGCGGCGAGATCCTCGAACGCGCCGTACCAGCCGGTGACGATCGGCCGAGGTCCGAAGCCGGGCGGTGCGTGCATGAAGGCTGCCCCCTCCCCCGCCATCCCATATTTGTAGCCGCCGGCAAGGTAGAAGAGCCGGTCCGCGACGCCCCCCAGATCAGTCTCGATCGCCATGAAGCCATGATAGCCGTCGACGACCACCCAGGGGCCGGCCGGATCGGCGAGCTCAGCGAGAGCGGAGAGCTGGTCGAAGACGAGGCCGCTTCCGAACATCACCTGGCTCGTGAAGATGATGTCGTGGGTTCCGCTGCGCGCCCGGGCGAGCAGACGGTCGTCGAAGCCGCCGCCGGCGACCGGCACCGTTTCCAGCATGATCTCCCCCGCTTCTTCCCACCGCGCTGCCTGGCGCCGGAAGCTGTGAAACTCGCCGTCGCTCGCGAGCACGCGCAGGGGGCGTTTGCCCGGATGCGCGGAGACCAGGCGGAGGATCAGTTCATGGGTATTGGTGGCGAAGACGATGCTGTCCGGACCGGGAAGTCCCAGTTCGATCGCGACATGGCGCTGGGCACCGGGCCAGATCTCGCCCATCACGCGATCCCATTTGCGGTCGGCCAGCCGGACGCCGTCATCCCATGCGGCGAGATGGCCGACATAGCTGGCGTCCGGCCACAGATGATGGCTGTGCGCGGCCATGTGCAGGCGCTCGGGCGCCGCGGCGAGGGCGCGCTGGAACAGATGCTTCCAGCCTGGGGAGGAGGAGACGCTCACAGTGCCGTTCGCAGCGACCACAGCTCAGGGAAGGCGCGCTTGGCCAGCGTCGATTCGAGATAGGGCACTCCGGCGGTGCCGCCGGTGCCGCGCTTGCCGCCGATGATGCGCGACACGGTGAGGACATGCTTGTGCCGCCAGGTCGCGAAGGCATCGTCTATGTCGACCAGCTTCTCGGCCAGCTGATAGAGTTCGAACCAGCGGTCGGTGTCGCGATACACCTCCAGCCAGGCCGCCTCGACCGCGGGATCGGGCCGGTAGGGCTCGCTCCAGTCCCGCGAGAGCACATGTTCGGGCAGCGCGAAGCCGGCATCCGCGAGAGCCGCATTGGCGTCGTCCCACAGCGAAGGCGCATGCAGCGCTTCCTCGAGCGCGATCCTCGCATGCGGCCGGTCGGCATGATGTTTCAGATGCCCCGCTTCCTTGAGGCCGAGCAGGAACTCGACGGTCCGGAACTGGTCCGACTGGAAGCCCGAGCTGGTGCCAAGCACATGGCGGAAGCGGCTATAGTCGCTGGGCGTCATCGTCGCGAGCACGTCCCATGACAGGGTAAGGACAGCCTGGATGCGCGAGACCCGGGCAAGCGACTTGTAGGCCTCGATCAGCGCGCCCTCCCGGACCAGGCCCTTGGCGACCTCGATCTCGACGATGGTCTGCTTCAGCCACAATTCCTTGGTCTGGTGCATGACGATGAACAGAAGCTCGTCATGCACGTCGGAACGGGGATGCTGGGCCGACAATATGTCGTCGAGGGCGAGATAGCTCGCGTAGGTGATGGACGCAGTATCGGCGCCGGATGCAGGGGAGTTGGTCATGGTCCGGAAGGTGTGCCCGAACCGGCCCCAAGTCCAGTGGCGCAGCGTCAGGACGAGCCGTTCGCCCAGTGGCGCGGGTGGATCGTGACCGGTTCGGCGGGTCCGCTCAGAAAATTGTGGACGCATTCAATGATGCGTTCGGTCGCAGGCTCCCGGCTCAGCGGAATGTGATTGTCAGTATCCAGGGTGACGAGACTGGCGCCGGGAATCTCGGAGGCGAGTTCGATCCCCATCTGCAGCGGTATGCGAAGATCGTTCCGGGCGTGCATGACCATCGTCGGGCAGCGGATCTGGCCCAGCCGGTGCCGCACGTTGATGGTGGAGAAGGCCTCGAGGAAGCGGAGCGCATTGGCGGGGCTTGCCGTCCGTCGCTGGAATTCATTGAACCAGCCGATCTCCTCGGGGGTCGCCGAAGGCATGAAGGTCTGGCTGAAGATCTGCCGGTAGACCGGCGTGTCCTCGCCCCAGCCGGTCTCGACCAGGGTCATCACCGCCTCCCGCTGCCGCGCTTCGGCTTCATCGGCGGTGAAGCGCCAGCCGGCCGCATAGCCGCCGAGCAGGATGAGATGGGTCACCCGCTCCGGATGCCGAGCCGCATATTCGATCGACACCGCGCAGCCCTGGGAGATGCCGAGCAGGGGAAATCGTTCGAGCCCCAGTGCGTCGACCACCGTCTCCAGGTCGGTCACGAAGGCGTCGAAACCGAGGTCCTGCACGTCCCATTCGGACAGGCCGTTGCCGCGCTCGTCGTAGCGGACGAGGCAGTGCTTCCGCGAAAGGCCGCGGAACAGGCGGGCCCAGACCGGGCCGGTCCAGTCGAGCTCGAGATGGTTCAGCCAGTTGGCGGCCTTCACCAGCGGCGGTCCCTGGCCGGTGCACGCATAAGCGATGCGCACGCCATCCCGGGCGAAGCAGTAGCGCACATGCTGGGCCGGGGCGGTTTCGATGTCCGGTGGATCGAGCGTCACAGCCGGCGGCGTGTCAAGGGAAACCAGCGGCGGCGCCGGCGTGGCGACGAGCTCGACTTCCTCGGCCAGCTGCCGCGCTTCCTTTGCGAACATCCGGCGATGCTGGGGCGTCAGCGACTTGTCCTGGGAAGCGAGGTCGAGGAAGGCCGAGCGCACCTTGTCGATGTCGGCCCGCTCCGCCGCCAGCCACGCATTCCAGGCATCCAGGCCCGAAAGCTCGAGGCCGGCGAGCGGCGGTTCGAGCGCCGCTTCGGCATGGGCGTGGAAATCGCCGGGGACCGGGGCGCCGGCGATCCACGATTGCATGTCCTCCACATCGGTCAGCAGCCGGTCGCGACGGATCTCCACGCGCTCGCGATCCGCCTGCAGCGCATCCGCATGGCGGCACAGCATCGTGCGGATCTTGCTCAGCGACCAGCGCAGCGCCGCCCGCGGATCGTCGGGAATGTCGAAGAACAGCTCGCACAGGCGCTCGCGCCGGACCGGCTTCGCCATCTGCAGGAGATAGACGAACAGGGCCCGGGTCTTGCGCGATGCGGGGAGAGGCAGGGCATGGCCGTTGTCGACGAGGCGAAGCTCGCCGATGAGATGGATCTTCAGCTTGTCCCCACTGCGCGCCATCGGCCCCTGAGCACCTCAATGCGGTCGCCCGCCGCTCAAACGCGGTAACACAGCTTCAACGCATTTCCCACGCTTCGGGGCGCGCTTTCAACGGTGAATCAAACGCTGCGGCCAACGCCGCCTCCCTAGTCCCGCCACTCACCAACAGCGAAGGGAGCCGGACATGCACCGCGAAGGCACATTGATCGCGATCCTGCTGCTCATCCAGCTCGTCCTGGTCCACGAGCTGCTGATCATCTGAGAGGAATGAAACCATGTGCAATACGGGGCATATCGTCATTGAACCGAATGCAACCGGCATGACCGGGGCGGAGCAGGACTTCTCCGGCCGGCTGCTGACCATTGCTAACCACGCCACCACCGGGCTGATGATCTCGATCGGCCACCGCACCGGCCTGTTCGAGGCGATCAAGGCGGGCCCGGCCACCAGCGCCGAGCTCGCCGCCAGGGCGGGGCTCAACGAACGCTATGTGCGGGAATGGCTCGGCGCTCTCACTGCGGCCGGCATCCTTACCATTGACCGCGAGAGCCGCCGGTTCAGCCTTCCGGAGGCCCACGGTTCCTTCCTCGGCCGCGACGCCGTGCACGGCAATATGGCGGCCATGTTCCAGTTCGTCGCCGTACTGGGCGGAGTCGAGAGCCGGATCGTGGATTGCTTCCGGACCGGCGGCGGCGTGCCCTATGAAGCGTTCGACCGCTTCCATGAGGTGATGGCGGAAGAAAGCGCCCAGACGGTCGTCGCCGCACTCGAGGACGCCATCCTTCCGCTGGTTCCTGAACTCGTGGCGAAGCTGGAAAAGGGAATCGACGTGGCCGACATCGGCTGCGGATCGGGCCGTGCGATGAACCATCTGGCCGCGCACTATCCGAACAGCCGCTTCACCGGCTACGACCTCTCGGCCGAAGCGGTGGCCACGGCCAAGCGGCAGGCGCGCGAGCTCGGGCTCACCAACGTCACCTTCGTGGCGGCCGATGCCACTGACCTGCCCGGCGAGGCGAAGTTCGATCTCATCTTCACCTTCGACGCGGTTCACGACCAGGCGCATCCCGACAAGGTCCTGGCCAACATCCGCCGGCTGCTGCGGCCGGACGGCGTCTACCTGATGCAGGACATCGATTCGCACAGCGACATCGCCGACAATCTCGATCGGCCGCTGTCGCCCTTCATCTACACGATCAGCTGCATGCACTGCATGACCGTGTCGCTGGCCCAGGGCGGAGCCGGGCTGGGCGCCGCCTGGGGCGAGGAACTGGCGCTGTCGATGCTGAAGGACGCCGGCTTCGCGAACGTCGAGACCCACCGGCTCGAGCACGACATCATGAACCTCTACTACGTCTGTCGTTGAGGCATGGCGGTCGCATGCGGCGGTGAAGGAGTCTTCGTCGCTGCATGCGCAGTCCCGGTCGACCGAGGGGGGAAGCGCCTGCACCGACCCATTATGTCAAGGCACGTGGCCGCCCGGGAAAAGACCGGGCGGCAATTCGAATGCATGAGGCTTGCCATGCGGTACACTGTCAGCGGCCGCGCCCCGAGCATCATCTCGGCAGTGCTGGCCCTTCTTCTGGCGGCGGGAATGCACCTGACGGCCGCCGCCCGTCCGGAACCTGCGGCGGTCCAGTCCGCCAGCGCGGGCCACGCAATGGATGCGGATAGGCCTGCAGAGGTTTGATCTCTCCCCGGGACCTCCTCCCTGAACCCGTGGAATGAGCCCCGACCGGAAAGCCCGGCCGGGGCTCCTTTTTATCCCGATGACCGGGCCGCGCCCCTATTCGCAACGCAGCTCGCCGCGCTCGATCGCATAGCCGACCGCGGCGCCGCCGGTCGCGCCGAGAATCGAGCCGACCGTCTTCGAGCCCCTGGGTGCGATAATATTGCCGAGGACGGCGCCGATGCCGGCGCCTACCACCAGACCGACGGTCCCGTCGCGCCTCCGGCAGTAGTAACGGTCGTCGGAGCCGCGCCAGATCCGGTCGTTGCGGCCGAGCGCATAGGGATCGTACCGGCCGGGCCGATATTCCCGCTCATAATAGCCGTCCCGCCAGGGGTCGCCATAGGTCGAACATGCGGGCAGCGACAGGATGGATAGCGCCGTCGCGGCCAGGATCGGCTTTGCAAGGACATTCATGGCCTCGTCTCCTGCTCGGTCGGGCCAGACCGTCCGCTCGGGCCGTTCCGATTGTCTTGTGGTTCTCTTTCCGGAACGAACCTTCGGAAACCGGGTTCCTCGGATCGCGGGCATGTATCGCATCGCCGCGGCGGCGCTGGCGCGGGCGCGACAAAGCCACTACCCTCGGGTTCATCCGGGCGAGGTCCGGGCATCGGCCAGAGGTTCGCTTCCGCAGTGTCTGCCCTTCACGACGACGGTCACGATCATCATCACCATCACGCGCCCGCCGATTTCGGGCGTGCGTTCCTGCTCGGCATCATTCTCAATCTGGGATTCGTTGCTGCCGAGGCCCTGTTCGGCGTCCTGTCGGGCTCGGTCGCGCTACTGGCGGATGCGGGTCACAATCTGTCGGACGTGCTCGGGCTGGTGATCTCCTGGGGCGGCGCGGTCCTGTCGCGGCGCCCGCCGACCAATCGCTACACCTATGGCCTTCGCGGATCCTCGATCCTCGCCGCCACCCTCAACGCCCTGCTCCTCCTGCTTGCGGTCGGCGCCATCGCCTGGGAGGCGATCGGACGGTTCCGCGATCCGCCCCCGGTGGCGGGAACGACGGTGATGGTCGTCGCGGGCGTCGGCATACTCGTCAACGCCGGCACCGCGCTCCTCTTCGCCAGCGGCCGCAAGGGCGACCTCAACATCCGCAGCGCCTTCCTCCACATGGCGGCGGACGCGCTGGTTTCGGCCGGGGTGGTGGCGGCAGGGCTGCTGATCCTGCTGACCGGCCAGGGCTGGATCGATCCCGCGGTCAGCCTCGTCATCGTCCTCGTGATCATCTGGAGCACCTGGGGCCTGCTTCGCGATTCCGTGCGCATGCTGCTGGACGCGGTCCCCGACCATATCGACCTCGAGGAAGTCCGCGCCGAGCTCCTCTCGCGCCCCGGCGTCGCCGCCGTCCACGACCTCCACATCTGGTCGATGAGCACGTCGGAAATTGCGCTGACCGCCCATCTCGTGATGCCGGGCGGGCATCCGGGCGACGCCTTCCTCGTCGAACTGCAGGACCGGCTCGCACGCCGCTACCGGATCGAACATTGCACCATCCAGATCGAGATTCGGGATTCCCACGCCTGCCGGCTGGAACCGCACACCTCCATTTGAGCGGAACGGCCCGCCGTCAGGCCGGGCGGCCGGCGACCGGGTTAATCGTCAGCATCAGCATTTCGGTCGCCCCGGAAGCCGCCATCCGGCAGTTCTCGCCTGCCGGAAGCCGGACCGCCGTCCACTCCCGATAGGGGCGCCCTTCGAACGCGCCCGTCCCCGCCATGACGAACATCAGCCGCAGCGCTCCGGAAACCGGCAGCTCGTGGTGCGCGCCGGCATCGAGCCGCAGGAATTCGACGGCGAGCCCGCGATGCGGAAACACCGCCGCCGCCTTGCAGGCAACGCCCGGCGCCGGCCCTGGAGTCCAGGGCAAGGCGGCGGGGCGCGCGATCACCGGCATCTTGTAGGCCGGCTCGGCATAGCGGATCGGCCGGCCGGTCACATGCTCCCAGATGGCTTCATAGGCATCCTGGTTCCTGCGCCCTCTGCCGTCGGTGCGAACGAAGACGCCCTTCTCGAAATTGCCGAATGCGGCCATCTCCTGCCGCGCCTCTTTCAGCCTGTCGGCGCCGATATAGCCCTGGCCGCTTGCGCCGCCGAACTGGAGGAGAAGTTCGATCCGCCGCGGGCCGCCCTCCTGCGGGCCGTAGGGCGCGCTCTCCGGGAAATAGGCTACTTCGCCCGCCTCCACCGCCAGCGCCTTGCCGATCGGAACCGCGCCTTCGAGGCAGTAGCGGACCTGATCCCACGCATGCCGGTGCCGGGGCGAATAATAGTCGCTGCTCTCGTCCGCGAGCACGAGCAGATAATTGTCGGGTGAGCCTTCCTCGCCCTCGAACAGCCGCTTGTGCGCCATCCCGCCGGAGCGCTGGGCGGCGAGATTCTCGCCCCAGGGCATGGCGAGCGTGTCCAGGACGTCCATTTATGCCCGCTCCAGCGCCGCGGCCGCCGCATGCGCCCCCGCGATGCGGCCGAAAGCGGCCGCACGCAGGACCGACGTTCCGGCAGGATATTGGTTGTAATAGAGCCCCGTGACCTCGCCGGCGGCGTAGAGGCCGGGGATCGGCGTTCCGTCCGGAGTCAGGACGCGTGCCTGCGTATCCGTCCGGATGCCGCCGAAGGTGAAGGTGATCGCACAGGTGAGCGGATAGGCGATGAAGGGCGGCTTCTCGATCGGCTGCGCCCAGTTGGACTTGGGCGGATCGACCCGCGCCGCCTTCCCGTCCCGGATCGTCGGGTCGAATCGGCCTGGGGTGATCGCCGCATTGAAGTCGCGCACCGTCGTCTCGAGGGCCATCGCGTCGAGGCCGAGCTTGCCGGCAAGTTCGCCGATCGTCGCGGCCTCGATCGGCGGCTGGTCGGTGAGGATGATCGGCCGGACGTTCGGAATGTCGAACATCGCCTGGTCGCTTATGAAGAAGGCCGTCTGCTCCTGGTTCTTCCAGATTTCATAGCCCAGTTCCTCGAACGTCGCGTCGAAACTGTCCTTGCCTTCGTCGAAGAAGCGGCGGGCGTGGCGGTTCACCAATATGCCAAAGGGAAAGGCATAGACCACTGCGTCGGGCTTGCTCGAACGCCTGTCGACCGGCTCGCCGTGAAACATGTCGAACTGGCCGGCAACGTCGGCGCCGGCTTCCGTGGCCATCAGGAGTCCGTCGCCGCGATTGTTGACCAGCGTCGGCGCGATCACCGGCAGTTCCCGGCCGCGCGGCCCGAGATGCCTGGCCAGCAGGTCCTTGCTACCCTCGAAGCCGCCGCATGCGATCACGACCGACGGCGCCCGGAGCGAGCGGACCGCCCCGCCCGGCCCGCGCACCTCGACGCCTTCCACGGCGCCGCTCCCGGAGCGTAGCAGGCGCAGCGCCTCGGTCTCGTACAGGATTTCCGATCCGGCATTGCGTTCGACCACATCCGCGAGCGCATCGACGATGCCGACGCCGCCGCGGGCAGGCATGCCGAGCCCGCCGCCCGTGTTGCGATTGGCGAAGGGCTGCTGGAAGAAGATCAGTTCCACGCCATTGGCCTCGAGAAAATCGAGCGTGCCCCGCGTCTCGCGCTCGAGCGCGCGGCAGATGTCCAGATTGGCCTTCCCTTCGGATACCGCCCCCATCAGCTCGACGAAGGCAGGGTCGAGCCGACGGTCGCCGGTGATTCTGAACCAGCTGCTCGTCCAGCGCGTGGCTCCGCCACGTCCCTCGCGCGTCGCCCGTTCGAGGACGGCGATGCGCGCACCCTCGCCCCGCGCCGCAGCATGGCTGACGGCCGCCGAAAGCCCGGCGGCGCCGCAGCCGATCACGATCAGGTCATAACTGTCGGCGTCCATTCATCCTCCCCTGGGATTCGCAGGTCGGCGTCTGTCATCCCACCGGAAATTCGACCTTGTTGCCGGTGTCGATCCAGACGCTCTTCACTTCCGTATAGGCATCGAGAGCCTGGGCTCCCATTTCCCGCCCGATCCCGCTCTGCTTGAAGCCGCCGAACGGCAGGCCGTGGCCGAGGATCCGGTAATTGTTCACCCAAACCGTTCCCGCGCGCAGTGCCCGGATCATCCGGTGCGCCCGCCGCACGTCCTCGGTCCAGACCGCGGCCGCCAGCCCGTAATCGGTATCGTTCGCTATGCGGACGGCTTCATCCTCGCCGGAAAAGCGGATCAGCACCGCGACCGGCCCGAAGATCTCCTCCCGTGCGACCCGGCTGTCGTTGGACACGTCGCCATAGACCGTCGGCTCGACGAACAGGCCGGTGCGGTCCATGCGCCGGCCTCCGGTCAGGCACGCGAGGCCTTCCTCCTCCGCGACGCGGAAATAGCCGACCACTTTCTCGAGCTGCGCTCGCGATGCGAGGGGGCCGAGCTGGGTGGCCGGATCGAGGGGATCGCCGGCGCGCATCCTGCGCGCCCGCTCCACCAGCAGTTCGGCGACGGCATCATAGACCGGCGCCTCGACCAGCACCCGCGAGCCGGCCATGCAGGTCTGGCCGGTGGCGGCAAACACGCCGGCCATCACGCCATTGACCGCGCTGTCCAGGTCCGCGTCGGCGAAGATGATGTTGGGGGACTTGCCCCCCAGCTCCAGCGAAACGCGGGCCATGCGCTGGGCCGCCACCTGCGCGATCTTCGCGCCGGTCGCAGTCGAACCGGTGAAGGCGATCTTGTCGACGCCCTTGTGGGCGGCGAGCGCCGCTCCGCTGGCGCCGCGCCCGGTGACGACGTTGATCGTTCCTTCGGGAAAGCCGGCCTCCAGCGCCAGCCGCGCCAGCATGAGCGTCGAGGTGGGGGTCACCTCCGACGGCTTCACCACGACGGTATTGCCTGCGGCCAACGCCGGAAACAGCTTCCAGGCGAGCAGGCCGAGGGGGGTGTTCCACGGCGTGATGGCGGCAACCACGCCGATCGGCTCGCGCAGGGTGAAGGTGGCGAAATTGGCGCGCGGCGACGGCATCGTCGCACCGGCATGTGTCTCCGCCAGCGCCGCGAAGAAACGGCAGTCTCCGGAAACGACGCCGATCCCGGCCCCCATTTCGGAGATCAGCTTGCCGTTTTCGAACACCTGTTGCCGGGCAAGCTGCTCGCCGTGCGCGTCGATCAGCTCTGCCAGGCGATAGAGCAGCTTCGCGCGTTCGGACGCCAGCCGGCGGGGCCAGCCGCCTTCGAAGGCGGCCCGGGCAGCTGCCACGGCATCGTCGACGTCCTCGGCGCCGGCTTCCGATACCGTCCCCCATTCCTGCTCGGTAAATGGATCGAAGCAGGGGAATGTCTGTTCGGAACGCGCGGTGCGCCAGCTCCCGTTGATCAGGAGCGGAAACCGCCCTTCCGCTTCCGTCCCGTCCCAGGTCGACGGCTGCGGCCTTTTCGCCATAGGCGCTCCTCCCTGGCTCTTGTTAGCCAGTGGTCGGCGCTTCCGGCAAGGCCTCGGAGCGTCGGGGACGCCGGAACCTCAGCGCTGCGAATCGAGCTCCGCGCGCTTTGCCCGGAGCCCGGCCTCGAGCAGCCGGTCCGAGGTGATGACGGCCGCGTCCGGCGTGAAAATACAATTGGAACCGTCCGGGACATGGAGAACGACATATCCGCTCTCCACCGAAACCTCCCCCGGTTGCCCATGATCGCTATTCTGCACTTTCCACTCCCACCTGTGGCCGGCGACGGACTATAATGTCGTGGGCACCGCCAAGGGAACGGCTTGATACCCCGACTGGAACCGATTTGTGCCAGAAATGGACGTAATCTCAATTGGTTCTGCAGCGAAACGACCGGCGCCGCCGAAGCTGCGCCGGTCTCCTCGAAGCTGCAGATCCGCTTTCCGGACGGGTGTCAGCGGTGGAAATGCCGCGGACCCCGGACCTGGTTGTCGGTCATCTGGACCCGGATATTGCGGCTTAGCGCGTCGAGCCTCCGTTCGATCAGCCGCCGCTCCGCCGCGGTCAGTCCGTTGCGCCGGAGGTTGCGCTCGAGCCGCTCGATGCTGGCCATCTGGTTGCGCAGGCCGGTCGCTTCCGCGCGGGTCAATGCACCCATGCGAACGCCCTGGTCGATCCGCATCTCGAGGCTGTGCTTGCGCTGGTTGATCGACTGATAGGGAGCGGCGTTGGCGGTGCCGCCGAAGGAAATCAGGGCCGCGGCCGACGCGGCAATGGCAAGAACGACCTTCTTCATCTCGTTTCTCCTACTCGACTGACGCCGCCATCCGGCGTGAGTGGAGAAATGCGCCCTGACCTTCGCGCATCTTTGTCGGCGCGACGGAATGTTGGTCGCAATTTGTATCAATCCGGCTGGTGGCAGACCCGCAATTCGGCCATCTTGCCCGGCGATGCGTCGGATCGGGCTGGCCCTTTTCCTGCTTGCGGCATCCGGAAGCGCGGCCGCGCGCTCGCCGGTCGGTCATTACCGGCTGGTCGGCGAACCCGACGTGGCGGCCGAACTGGTCCTGCGCGAGGACGGGAGCTTCTCCTACGGCCTTGCCGCGGGCGCGCTGGACGAGCGGGCGGAGGGTCGCTGGACCCACGACGGGCAGCATGTCCGGCTGACGACGGAGCCCCGCCCGACGCCGGCGCAATTCGAGGCCGCCGCCGCGAGCCGGACCGATGAAGGTCCGCTGAGGCTGAAGGTCACCTGGCCCGGCGGACGCGGCATTGCCGGCGTCGAATTCAGGGTCGGCCTGGACAGCGGTGAAGAGGTCGAAGGCTATACCCAGGAGGACGGCTGGGAGCTTGCCGGCGCGGAAGGCCGGAAACCGCAATGGGTGCAGCTGGCGCTACCCATGTACGGCCTGGTCTCCGATCGCTTTCCGATCGATCCAGCCACGGCCAACGATCTGCGGTTCGTACTGGTCCCGAACGATCTGGGCGTGTTCGACTTCCGGGATCAATCCCTCGAAGTGGGAGAGGGCCGCCTCGTCTGGAACCGCAACGGGACCGACCTGACCTTCGCCGCGGAAGACTGAGAACCCGGTCGGAGAACGACCGTTCCTAATCAAAGACTCCAACGGCGGTTTCCGTCGTCCGGACATGAAAAGCCCCGGCAGTGCCGGGGCAATTCGATTTTAGTGATCAATCCGGCTGTCTTACGAGCGGCCGACGATCCAACGAATGGTTTCCCAGATCATTACGGTTCCCCTTGCACCGGCGCGACTCCACGCCGTCAGGGAATTTATTAACCGTAACGATTAAGGTTAGCAAGTTGTTAACTATCCCAAATTGGAACGATCAGGCGGCGACCTCCACGTGCTTGTTGAGGAGCTGACGCGCCAGAGACCGGAAAGTCACGGGTTTTCCAATGAGATAGCCTTGAGCCAGGTCGCAGTTCATGCGCCGGAGCTCCTCCAGCGTCTCGCGATCCTCGACGCCTTCCGCCACGACCTTCTGCCCCAGGGAATGGGCCAGTTGTACGGTGGAATTTACCATTACCTTTGTCGCGTGATTGTCCCGCATACCGACGATGAAGCTGCGGTCGATCTTGATTTCCGTCGCGGGAATCCGTTGCAGATAGTCGAGCGTCGACATGCCGGTGCCATAATCGTCAACCGACAGATAGACGCCCATCGCCCGCAGTTCCTGCAGGGTCGCGAGGCTCCGCCCGTTGCCGCCCAGCGCCGCCGTCTCGGTGACTTCGAGCGTGAGCCTGCCCGGCGAAAGCTCATGTCTGCGTAGCAGGGATCGGATGCGGCCGGGCAGATTGGCGTCGTTGATCAGCCGTGCCGAAAGATTGACCGACACGCCGAAGTCCCGGCCCTGCTTGTTGATCGTCGCCGCCGCCCGGACCGCCTGTTCAAGCACATGGTTGGTCAGCTTCTCGATGCGGTTGCTCTGTTCCGCCGCCAGGATGAATTCCAGGGGGCTGATGGGCCCCTTCTCCACATGGGTCCAGCGCGCCAGCGCCTCGGCCCCGACGATCCTGTCGGTCGCAAGGTCGAGCTTCGGCTGATAGGCGACCCAGAGGTCGCCCGCATCGATGGCGGCATCCAGCTGGCTGAGCAGAGATAGGCGCCAGCTCGAATCCTCCAGCCGGGAGGGATCGTGCTTCTTCCACTTCAGCCCTTCCGCATAGGCTTCGTCGGCCGCCACCAGAGCGCTCGCCAGGCGGTTGGGGATCAGCCGGTCCTTTTCCGCATCGAAGCCGAAAGTGATCACCAGGTCGAACGTACGGCCCTGCACGGTGACCGGGCTCCGGAACAGGGAGGACAGCGCATCCAGGTGGATACCGGTCGTTCCGCCGGTGTCTGATCCGGCAAACCAGGCGAAGATCCCCTCGTCGCCCTGGTAGAGCATCGGCTCGGAGGAGCCGACCATCAGCCGCTGCGCCATCTGCTGGACCAGCAGCTTCTCCCCTTCGGGCGAGAGGGTGGCCACGATCGCGGCATAATTGTGCACCCGGGCAGCGACCAGGGCGCGGGCCGTATCGAGGCTGTTCTCCTTCCTGAGCGCGTCGAGGTTCGGAAGGCCGGAGACCGAATTGGTGGTGCTCCGTTCGCTGTACATCTGTCGCAGGGCGGCCCAGGAACAGCCGATCCCCACCACCAGCAGCAGGAACACGGCCGGCATCACGTCCACGAAGATATTGTAGGTCTCCGCAAGCACCGGGGCGATCAGGGCGACGACTATTCCCCCTCCGATCGCGGCGACCGCGAAGGCGAGCCGCCTGATCCTCAGCGCGGCCACGGCCAGCAGGAACGAAAGCAGGAAGGGCAAAGGCCACGACAGGTCGAGCGGGACGCCCTTCTTCAGAGTCTCGGCGCCGAAGATGTGCAGATAGACGCCCGGCAGCAGGCCATAAGCAGGTTCCACCAGCATGTCGAAATAGGGTCGGAAGGTCGTCCCCACCACGACGTCCTTCCCTGCGAGCGCCTCGGCGGAAATCTTGCCGGCAAGCACGTCTGCCGCGCTGACGACCGGGATGGTCTTCGGATCGACGGAATAATCGATCCTGAATTCGTGCAGGGGGCTGTGTGCGATGCCGCCGAGCAAGGCACCGAAAGACGGGTAGCTTTCATCACCGAAGCGATTGTCAAAAAACAGCAGGCGTACGGTTCCGAACGGCGTGACCTTGGCATTTGTGTGGGCCAGCTGCGTTTCCGCCCGGAATTCCGGCAGCGGGTACATCTCGATCTGCTCGCGCGTGCGGCTGTCCACCCCGAATGCGACCGGCAGGACCACCTGGGCCTTCACCGACCGGAGCGCCGCGACGAAGGCCTCGTCGTCGGCCTGCTCGGACCTGTCGGCCATCAGATCGTTGAAGAAGATCCTCTTCGCACCGAGCCTGTCGAGTTCGGTCGCCAGTCTGCCGATCTCGCGCCTGGGCCATGGGTGGCGGCCGACCTCCTGCAGGCTGCGATCGTCGATCGCGATCAGCACGATGTCTCCACTGGCGGCGCGGGGATGCAGCTGGTTGCGCTGGGAGCGCAGATATTCCTCGAGCGGCAGGCCGAGCTCGATTGCGCCGAAAAGGGCGGCGAGCAGCGTCGCCCACAGCAGGATACGACCCCGACTGCTCTGGGGCTTGATCAGCCTGGAAAGGAGCGCTCTCAAAGTCATGCCTGCCGCCAATTAGGAATTCGCACAAAAAGGTTATCAAATCGGTATCCATGGGCTGCGGCAGGCACTGTAGACGCCGCATAAACCAATCCGTTGATTTGCTTCCGGAATGTCTCTGGGATCGCCCGAAACCGGGCAAAATGCGCACGCAGGGAGCGTCCGGACCCTCCCCTTCCGGACGATCGCGCGGCCGGTGTTCGGCCGGACATCGAGCCCGTGCCAACCGCCGAAGCGGCGGAGTTCAGCGCGCGGCGGAAGCCTGGAGTGCGGACTGGAGCGCGTCGGTCCACAGCCGGAAATAGCGATTGGCCCAGCCGAGATGCTCGCGCCGCTCGTCATCGTCGCTCGCGAGCGACGCCAGATAGCGGGCGCCCTGCTCGAGCTGCGCATAATATGAAGCTTCGTCCACTGGATCCTCCCGCATGCTCAGCGCGGCAACGACAGGAAAGTTCCTCAAAAAGAACAACTTGTGGACGGGCCGGCGGCGCCCCGCCTGCGGCGCGACGGGGCGTGGCCGAAACGACATATGGGAATCACCGCAGCTTGCAGCTTGCGGGCACACCGGCGACACTGCCCGATCGCCCCAGGGTGGGGAATGGGTCGGGAGCCATGGAAAGCGTCTTCGACATGTTCATCCGCTGGGCAGCGGAGGAGTTGGTCGCGGCAGGACGGGCCGAGTCACCCGAGCAACGCCAGGCGCATCGTCGACAGGGCGAATTGCTGGTCGACATCGTGCACGCGCTGCAGGACCTGCCTCAACCGCGCGCTTGGCCCGGCGGCCCCGAAGCAGAGGTCGGGGAAGCTGCCGCTCCCCTGGCCGCACCGCGACGGACCGCGGGCGGGCGCCCCCGCATCCGGGTGGGGAAAGCCGGGGCCTGAAGGCCCCAGGGCCCGTCGCGCAGAAGCGGCGCTTCTATGCCTTTTCCTTGGTGCGCCGGCTGCTCTTGCCGGTCTTGCCGTTGTTGCCGTTCTTGCGCTGGAGCAGGCCGGCTCCGGCGGCTACCGCCGCGACTGCACCGAGCGCGGCCGCACCGATCCCGACGCTCGTCCAGTTCCACAGGCGCCGGTCGGCGATCGCCTCGCCGCCCTTCTCTTCCTCCAGCAGCACCGCCGCATCGCCGTTGGCGGACAGGCGCACCATGTCGCCTTCGATCGTGGCGACGAGCCCCTTCGACAGATAGTGATGATGGCCGTGGTGGGATCCGCTGTCGGCCCTGGTCAACTTGATCCTGTGCTCCTCGATCCCGTCCACCGTCCCGATATGGACGCCGTCCGCCCCGATCACTTCCATGCCTTCGCGAAGCTGCGTGAGGTCCACCATCTGGTCCGCTCCTCTCGTTGGATCCTGGCCGCAGAACGATCCGGTGGAGAAATGGATGCGAGGCGTCCAGCCCCCTCGAAAAAGCAGGAAGCGCGCGGGCACGGCTGCCCACGCGCTTCACCCCGCCATGCTGACCTCAGCGGAAGCGATTGACGTCGAAGTCGGTGATCCGGCCGTTCGTGCGGGCAGTGCAGCGGAACGCCAGCCGCGAGTCTCGGCCCCAGCGGCGATCATTGCCCCAGCCATAGCGGTGGTCGCGGTGGATCACGCCGCGGACCCGGTATCGGTTGTTGCCCCGGCGATCGACGTCGAGGATGCGGACGCGGCCGCGACCATAACGTTCCGCCCGATAGGCGCAGGCATTGACGGCCGCCTGGTAACCGCCGCGATAGCGATAGCGATAACCATAGCGGTTTCCGTCACGGTCCATCGCTGCGGCAATGGCGGCGATCCCGCCGAGCACGGCTACGCCGGTGATCGCCTCGCCGGCATCGATTCCGTTGCCGTGATCGCGCGCTTGGGCGGGCGTGGCTGCCGACACCGCAAGCACGGCGGCCCCGGCGGCACCAGTGGCGAACTTCGAAATGCGGTTCATGGCATGTCTCCTACAGGTACGAATCCTCGCGCCAGTAGACACAGTTGATCACAAGCCGCGTGACACGGCTCTGAACCGCTTGTCGCCTTTCGTTCAGCTTTCTGCCGGCCCGCGGGCGGGCTCGACAACGCGACGTCTCCGGAACCCGGCTGAGGAAATCCGGGTTATTTCGGATCCGGTACCGCCGCTTCGCGACAGGAGTTACCCGATGCGTTCCAGGCTGTTGCTTGCCCTTTCACTGGCCGTGATCGGCTGTTCCACGACCGGCCTTTCCGGCGAAGGCGGCTCGCGGGCGATCGCACCGGGCGCGGCGCGCCAGGCAGCGCAGCAGCATCCCGAGGTGGTCGAGCAATTCGGCGGAGCCGCCGATCCCCGGCTGAGCGCCTATGTGGCAGAGGTGGGAAGACGGGTCGCGGCCCAGACCGGAATCCATGGCGGCGGCCAGAGCGCCTATACGGTCACCACACTCAATTCGCCGGTGCTCAACGCCTTCGCGGTTCCGGGCGGATACGTCTACGTCACCCGGGAGCTGCTGGCGATCATGAACGACGAGGCGGAGCTCGCTTCGGTGCTCGGCCACGAAATGGGCCACGTCGCCGCCGATCATGGCGCCGAGCGCCAGAATCGGGGCCTGTGGACCCAGCTGGGATCGGTGCTGGCCGCGGTCCTCACCGGGTCTCAGGAAATCGGCCAGCTCGCCGGCCAGGTGGGGCAGGGCCTGCTGCTCAGCTATTCGCGAAGCCAGGAATATGAGGCCGACGATCTTGGCGTCCGCTACATAGCCGGTGCCGGCTACGATCCGATGGCATCGCCCAGTCTCCTCTCACAGCTCGGGGCGGCCTCCGCGCTCGATGACCGGATCCACGGCCGCGACCAGCGCGCGATTCCCGGCTGGGCCCGCACCCACCCGCTGAGCGAGGACAGGGTACGCCGCGCCACCGGTCGGGCGGCGGAGCTGCAGGCCACTGCCGGCAAGGAGCGCGGGCGCGACCGCTTCCTTGCCGCGATCGACGGCATGCTCTACGGCGACGACCCGAAGCAGGGGGTGATCGAAGGCCGCCAGTTCCTCCATCCCGAGCTTCGACTGCGCTTCACCGCCCCCGAAGGGTTCGGCATGCAGAACGGTGCCCGCGCCGTCACCATTTCGGGAACCAACGGCCAGGCCCAGTTCGGCACCGGCCGCCTCGGCGGCGATCTCGGCACCTATATCGGACAGGTGTATCAGGCTCTGGCAGGCGGGCAGGCCAGGATTGCCTATCCCGCGCCCCGCAGCACCACCGTCAACGGCATACCGGCCGCTTATACGACCGCGCGGGTCCAGTCGCAGCAGGGCCAGGTCGACGTCGGCGTCTTCGCTTATCGCTGGGACGCCGACAGGGCCTATCATTTCATCACGTTGACGCCGGCCGGATCCGGCTTCGGCCCCTTTTCGTCGATGGTCGGCTCAATGTCCCGCCTTTCGCCTGGCGAAGCCGCCGCCATCCGCCCGCGCGTGATCGACGTGGTCACCGTGCGGGCCAACGACACCGTCCAGTCCCTGGCCGGCCGGATGGCCTACTCCGACTATCGGCTGGAGCGCTTCCTCACCCTCAACGGCCTGTCCGCGGGAAGCCGGCTCACGCCCGGCCAGAAGGTGAAGCTGGTCGTCTACGGATGACCGGTGCTAGCGCCCCCGCAGCAGTCCGCCGAGCAAGCCGCGCACCAGCGAATTGGCGACGCGATTGACCAGCTGGCGCTGCACCGTCTTGCCGAGCTGACCCGCCAGCTCCTCGGCCATGGAGCGATTGGCCTTGCGTGCGCGTTCCTGCCGCGCGCGCTCCTTCTCGGCAGCGGCGGCGGCCTTCGCTTCTTCCTTCGCGCGCGCGGCGGCCTCTTTCTCGGCCTCTGCCTCGGCCTTGGCTGCAGCCGCGGCCTCGGCGCGAGCTTTCAGTATCTCCTCCGCACTCTCGCGATCGACCGTTTCATCATATTTGCCCGCGAACGGGGAAATGGACGTGATGATCGCCCGCTCTTTGTCGGTGAGCGTCCCGACCCGCGATCGCGGCGGCGCGATCAGGGTCCGCTCGACCGGCGACGGCGCCCCATCCTCCTGCAGCAGCGAAACCAGGGCCTCGCCGACCTTCAGCTCGGTGATCGCCTTCGCCACGTCGAGCCCGGGATTGGTCCTGAACGTCTCGGCCGCGGATTTGATCGCGCGCTCGTCCCTGGGCGTGAAGGCGCGCAGCGCGTGCTGCACCCGGTTGCCGAGCTGGCCGGCCACATCCTCGGGAATGTCGATCGGGTTCTGGGTGATGAAATAGACGCCGACGCCCTTCGACCGGATCAGCCGGACCACCTGCTCGATCTTGTCGTGGAGCGCCTTGGGCGCCTCGTCGAACAGCAGATGGGCCTCGTCGAAGAAGAAGACGAGCTTCGGCTTGGGTGCATCGCCGATCTCGGGCAGCTCCTCGAACAGCTCCGACAGGAGCCAGAGCAGGAAGGTGGAATAGAGCTTGGGATTGACCATGAGCCGGTCGGCGGCAAGGATGTTGATGGTGCCGCGCCCCTGGTCGTCGACATGGAGGAAATCGGCGATCTCGAGGGCGGGCTCGCCGAAGAACTTTCCTCCGCCCTGGCTGTCGAGCTGCAGGAGCTGCCGCTGGATGGCGCCGACGCTGGCCTTGGTCACATTGCCGTAGCGGGCGGTCAGTTCCGCCGCGCGTCCCGCGATATGGGCGAGCAGCGCCTGCAGATCGTCAAGATCGAGCAGCAGCAGCCCCTCCTCGTCGGCGACGCGGAAGGCGATGCTGAGGACGCCCTCCTGGGTCTCGTTGAGCCCCATCAGCCGCGCCAGCAGCAGCGGTCCCATCTCCGACACGGTCGTCCGGATCGGATGCCCTTGCTCCCCGTACAGGTCCCAGAAGGTCACCGGATTGTCGGCATGGGAGAAGTCGGCCTGGCCGATCTCCCGAGCCCGGCGGGCGAAGGCTTCGTGATTCCTGTCGTTCGCGCTCCCCGGCATCGCCAGGCCGGCGAGATCGCCCTTCACGTCGGCTACGAACGTCGGCACGCCCGCCGCCGACAAGCCCTCGGCGATCCGTTGCAGCGAGACGGTCTTGCCGGTGCCGGTCGCGCCGGCGATCAGCCCATGGCGATTGGCACGCTTCAGCAGGAGGTTCTGCGGTTTCCCGCCACCAAGTCCGACAAAGATCGAATCCGGATTGTCCATGTCCGCTACCGTCCCTTGAAAGCAACGACATAGCTTTGAAACGCGCTGCAGCGCCTGTCCAGCAGCAGTAATGCGTTTGCGTTTGACGAAGGCAATTTGATATTAACCAATAGCGGTCAACTGTCCGGTCCGGATGCGAACGAGGGGGGGTGGCAATGAGCGGCAGGGAGAGCAGGGAAACCGATATCTCGCAGGTGCTGATCGGCGAGCGTCTGCCGAAGTTCGGCATCGACGACGAAACCGCGCAGGCGTGCGCGGAGATCTGGTCGATCGTGCGTCCGCATCATCGGCAGCTCGCACTGCGCTATGCCGAAATGCGCGGGCCGGGGCCGTCGAACGACCGGATCGGCGAGCTCGACGAACTCATCCACCGCTATGTCGGGCTCAAATATGCCCAGGTCCGGGAACAGCAGTGGATCGACGTCGCAAGGGAGCTGCTCACCGTCTCGCTCGCGCTCGGGGTTCCGAGGCTCACCATCTTCGCCGGCCTCGCCGCCGAAGCGCAGAAGGTCATGGATCTCGTCAGCGAGGCCGCGGAAAAGGATCCGGAGCGGTACGTTCGCCTGTCGAAGGCGATGACCTGCCTCACCCTCCTCCAGACCGAAGTCTTCGCCGCCCTGTTCGCGGCGCTCCGCCATGTCGCGGGCAAGACCCGCAGGACGCAGGTAGCGGAGGAGTTCAACAACGAGATCGTCAGCGCGGTCGAGAAATCCGCGGCCGACAGTCGGGCGCTGCGAATGCTGGCCTCGGAGGCGTCCAGTGCCGCGCGCGGCATGCTCGGCAAGACCAGCGAGGTCGCCGCCGCCGCCGAACAGTCGGCCGTTGCGATGCGCGAGGCGGCGCATACCGCCGCCGGGCTGATCCG
>Ga0182748_1000152_pt1 | contig 80502 bp, 73 predicted proteins | sample eDN3rd37CKraftOP_FD_128877 | JGI IMG/M metagenome (GOLD analysis project Ga0182748, IMG submission 128877) | Enriched Organic Plus compost microbial communities from Emeryville, California, USA - eDNA 3rd pass 37_C Kraft OP (version 2) (version 2) ... | reverse complement strand
CGATTCCGAGAATATCCGGAAGGTCGGATTGTGGCGGCGCGAGCAGATCGCCGATGTTCTGGCCCGTGCCGGCAGCACGGCTGGCTGATGTCTTGTCCCGCCTCATAGGCATCGAATGAACGATTCGGCGCGATTTATCCGACTCTCCAAAGCGAGCCTCGGCGATGCCGAGAGCAAGGCGGTCTTGCGACCCCTGCAGAACGCCTTTCTCGGCATGGGCGCCGAGGTGAAGGCGTTCGAGAGCGAGCTCACGGCTTATCTGGGCCGCCCGGTGGCCTGCGTGGCGAATGGCACAGCGGCGCTGCATCTCGCGCTGCAGGGTTGCGGCATCGGTCCCGGCGATGAGGTGCTGGTGCCGTCGCTGACCTATGTCGCCTCGTTCCAGGCGATCGCTGCAACCGGCGCGAAGCCGATTGCCTGCGACATCCGCGAGGACACTTGCACGCTGGACGCACGCGACGCCGAGAGGCGCGTGACGGCACGGACGCGGGCGGTGATGCCGGTGCTCTATGCCGGCGCCCCCGGTACGCTCGACGAGGTCTATGCGCTGGCGGGCCGGCATGGCCTGCGGGTGGTGGAGGATGCGGCGCACGCCTTCGGCTCGATGACCGGCAACCGGCTGGTCGGCGCCGGCGGCGACATCGCCTGTTTCAGCTTCGACGGCGTGAAGAACATTACCTCGGGGGAGGGCGGCTGCGTCGTCACCGACGATGCGGCGGTGCTGACACGGGTCCAGGATGCCCGCTTGCTGGGCGTCGAGAAGGACAGTGCCGCGCGCTTTGCGGGGCAGCGCAGCTGGGACTTCGACGTGACCGCGCAGGGCTGGCGCTATCACATGAGCGACATCATGGCCGCGCTCGGCCGCGCCCAGCTTGCCCGCCGGCAGGAACTGGCCGAACGGCGCCAGGAGCTGGCGCGGCTCTATCTGGCCGAGCTTCGCGGCGAGGCGCGTGTGAAGCCGGTACTGGCCTCGGTGGAGGGCGTGATCCCGCACATCTTCCCGGTGCGGATCATCGGTCTTGCCGACCGCGACGGCCTGCGCCGGCGGCTGCGCCAAGAGGGGATCGAAACCGGTGTGCACTATCGGCCGAACCATACGCTGAGCTATTTCGCGCAACCCGATGCGCCGGCCTTGCCGGTGACCGAGCGGGTCTACCCCGAGCTGTTGACGCTGCCGCTGCATCCCGATCTGTCGGATGACGACGTGCTGCTGGTCTGTGCCGCCTTGCGATCCGCCTTGTCCTGATCCGTGAGCCCGCGCGTTTCCGTCATCATGAACGGCTTCAACGTCGCGCCCTATGTCGGCGCGGCGATCGAGTCGGTCCTGGCCCAGACCTTCACGGATTGGGAGATCGTGTTCTGGGACAATCGTTCGACCGATGACACGGCTGCGATCGTCCGGCGCTATGCCGATCCGCGGCTGCGCTATATGTTGGCGCCGTCGTTCACGCCGCTCGGAGAGGCGCGCAATCTCGCCATCCGCCAATCGAGCGGCGCGTTCATCGCTTTCCTCGATTGCGACGATCTGTGGCTGCCGGAAAAGCTTGAACGGCAGTTGCCGCTGTTCGACGATCCGGAGGTCGGCCTCGTCTACAGCGATACGATCTTCTTCAACGATCGCGGCGACGAGAAGCGGTCCTATGGCGGCGTTCTGCCCGGACGCGGACGCTGCTTCCGGCAGCTGCTCGGGCGCTATTTCCTGTCGATGGAGACGGTGGTGCTGCGGCGCGCCGCGCTCGAGGCGCAGGACGAGTGGTTCGATCCCCGCTTCAACATGATCGAGGAGGCGGACCTGTTCCGCCGCATCGCGCATGATTGGAAGATCGATGGCGTGCCCGACGCGCTGGCGCGCTGGCGCGTGCATGCCAGCAGTTGGACGTTCAAGCATCCGGACCTGCTCCGGAAAGAGACGCTGCAGATGCTCGACCGCTACCGGGTGCGCTATCCCGGTTTCGATCGTACCTATGCGGCCGAGATCGCCGAGCTGATGAATGTCGTGGCGCTGGCCGAAGCGCGCAATGCTTGGCTCAAGGGCGAGAAAGGACCGCTGGTGCGGCATTTCATGCACAAGGCCGGCCTGAAGCCGCGCCTGATGGCGCTCGCGATCGCGCTGTGGCCGGCGTCTTGCGCGGCGCAGGCTCTACGGCTCCGCGGCGACGTCTTGCCTGACGAGATGCTCGGCAAGAGGGCGTGATGCAGGTCAATTCGGGACTGCGATCGATCCTGGCGCTGCCGCTGTTCTATCGGCTGGTCAATGTCGTTTTCACCAACCGGAAATTCCGCCGCTGGTTCATCGACGAAGTCCTCGCGGTGAGAAATGGGCAGACGCTGGTCGATCTCGGCTGCGGTCCGGCCGATATCCTCGACGAGCTCGATGCCGGCATCCGCTATATCGGGCTCGATATCAGCGAGGCCTATATCGATTCGGCGCGGCAGCGGCATGGTGCGCGCGGCCTTTTCGTCGCCGGGACTGTCGAGACCTGGCGGCAGGACTCTCGAATCCGCGACGCGGACGCGGTGCTCGCCTACGGTCTGTTCCATCACGTCGATGATGGGGAGGCGCAGGAGATCCTGAGATTCGCGCGCGACATTCTGCGGCCGGGCGGCCGCCTCGTGTTTCTGGAGCCGTGTCTGTTGCTGTGGCAGTCACGCCTCTCTGTTTTCATGATGGCGCAGGACCGCGGCAAGAACGTGCGGACCGAACAGCAATGGAAGGACCTGGTGAAGTGCGTTTTCCCGAACGCGACGACCAACGTGGTGACGAACGCAAACCGTCTCGGTTACACGCACATCATCGCGGAATGCCGGAAAGAGGCCTGATCGATGAGCGCGGGTGAGAACGCCATGATGTCGGAGACGCCTGGCGGTCTGGTGAAGCCGGCTGCGCGGCGCACCGACCTGTGGATGCTCGGCGCGGCGCTCTGCCTCGTCTTTTTCCTGCAATGGGGCACGGGTCTCGTCAGCGACGACTACGGGCACATCTGGGAGGCGCTGGACTGGCGCTTCGTCGAACACTGGTGGCCGAAGGAATACGCATCCGTGCCGGTCCTCCACTATACGCAGGGCTTGGTGTTCTTCCTGCTGGGCGACAGGCCGTGGGCTTACGATCTCGTCAAGACGCTCTATACCGGCGCCGCCGTCTACGGCGTGAGCCGGTTCTTCGCGCTGTTCTGCTCCGCGAACCGGGCGCTGGTGTTCGCGTTCCTGTTCGTGTTCTTCCCGCTGCACGATGCGGCGGACTACTCGCTGACGATGTTCTACATCCTCGAGTCGTTCGCGTTCTATCTGTTTGCCTACGCGCTCGGTGCGCGGGAGAGGCTCGGGCTCGCGGTCGTGTTTGCGCTGCTGGGCTCCTTCGCGAGCTACGGCTCGTCGCCGGTCGCCTTCGGGCTGACGCTACTGGCCTATCTGCAGAAGCAGCGGAAGCTGGCATGGGCGCTGCTCGTGCCCAACCTCATTTATGTCGCTTACTATTTGATATCGTCGCTCGTCTTCAGGGTCGGAACGCAGCGCTTGATCGGCGAGATGACGATTCCGGCGCTGGCAAAGAGCTTCATGCTGGAGATCGCCACCTTCGTCGATGCGACGTTCGGCCCGTCGGCCTGGGCGAAGTTCTTCTATTCCATCGCCAGTTTGGACGGTCTTGGCCTCGCTGTCGCGGCTGCGGCATCGCTCGCAGCCATTGTCTGCTTCGCGAAAGATCCACGCGTTCCAGCCGCGCCGGGAATCGCGCGCGACCTGCTGCTGTCGTGTGCCGTCATCATCGTCCTGTCGTTCGGGATGTTCAGCCTGACCGGCCTTTATCCGTACATTGCCTTCAATCTCGGCAACAGGATCATGGTCTATGGCAGCTTTCTCCTGATCTGCGGCTTTGCGACCTTGCGCATGCCGCGCCTGCTGGAGCAGAGCGCGCTGGTCGTGACGCTCTTCGCCATTGTCGGGCTTTCGGTTCATTGGAAGCAATGGGATCGCGAGATCGACCGCGTGGCGACGAATATCCTCAATAACCAGGCGCTCCGCACGTTGCCGCCGGATGCTAAGCTGTTCGTGTCGCATGACCAGTTCAGCCGGCTCGGTCCGTTCGCGCATATCGAGTTCTTTAGTCCGAGCTACGTGGTCAAGGCATTCTTCGATCTGAAAATGCGGCCGGCGCCGTTCTATCCGATATCGTTCAACCGCCGGCTGAAGCTCGAGAATGGCGAGCTCCGCGACATGAAATACGGATATAACTTTCCCGTAGGGCAGGAAATCTGGCTCTACAACTCACAAGACAATGTGCTGGAGCGCGTGCCCGTGACGGACATTCAGAAGAGGCTGGATGCCTTGCCGGACGAGAACCGGCACTGGGTGCAGATGATCGAGACTCCCTGGTTCAAGGACCTGATCAGCCGCTTCGTGCCGAGGCTGCGCTACGCGCTCTAGAAGCTCAGCGCGACCAGAACGACGCGATGGCATTCGCCACAGTCTGAATGTCGGCCTCGCTCAGATGCTCTCCCATCGGAATGCTGAGCAGCTCGTCGTGAAGAGCGTCCGACGCCGTTTGCTGCCCGAGCGTGCGATAGGCCGCCATCGCCGGCAAGGCGATCGGGTAATGGATTCCGGTCTGGATACCGTGGGCGTTCAGATGGGCCTGAAGCGCATCGCGCCGCCGCGTGCGGACGACATACAGATGAAAGACATGCCGCGCCCAGGGACGCGTCTGCGGCAGGACGAGATCGCCGATTCCCGCAAGCGCGCGTCGATACGCATCGGCCGTTGCAATCCGCCGCGCGGTCCACGTTTCCAGATGCCGCAGCTTCACGCTGAGGATCGCCGCCTGCAGTCCGTCGAGCCGCGAATTGCGGCCCTCGAATTCATGGTCGTATTTCGCTTTGCGGCCGTGATTGGCGATCATCCGGCACCGCTCGGCGAGCGCGCCGTCCTGGGTGACGATGGCGCCGGCATCGCCGTAGGCGCCGAGATTCTTGCCCGGATAGAAGCTGAAGCACGCGACGTCGCCGAAGGTGCCGACGCGCCGGCCGCGGACCTCGGCGCCGTGCGCCTGGGCGCAGTCCTCGATGACCCGGAGATTGAACGCGCGGGCCAGTTCGCCGACTGCCGCCATGTCGCAGGGATGGCCGTAGAGATGCACGGCAATGATCGCGGAGGTCCGCGCCGTGATCCGCTGCCGCGCTTCGTCAAGGTCGAGCAGGTAGGTTTCGGGATCGCAGGCGCAGAACACGACCTTGAGGCCGCGGCGGCTCACCGATTCGCTGGTGGCGATGAAGCTGTTGGCCGGAACGATGACCTCGCTGCCGGCCGGCAGGTCGAGTGCCTCGAGCGCGATCTCCAGCGCATCGGTCCCGTTGCCGACGCCGACGCAATGGGCGGCGCCGAGATAGCGGGCAAAATCCTCCTCGAAGGCTTTGACATGGCGGCCCCCGATGAATGCAGCCTCGGCGATGACGGCGGCCATCGCGGCGTCGATCTCGGCTTTGATCTGGCGGTACTGTCCCGGCAGATCGAGAAATTTGACGGTCGGGGGCATGGGCGGGGCGCGTGTGACGCGGCAGCGGGGATGACTGTTTTTCGGGGCAGGCGGGCAGGTCGGCATATCGGCCTGCGAGCCAGGCCGGGATCGGGCCGACTCCGCAGACGTGCGGCGCATGATCGTCAATTTCATTCCCGGCAGCAAGCACAGTCGACAGACCGCTTGCCGCCACGCTAAACGGATGGCCGCCCGCGCCCTTCCTGCCTGCGGGCGTCGTGGCTTCGGGACCTGCGTGGAAGCTTCATGTCAGCAGACGACGTCTTTCTGACCGGCGGCGCCGGTTTCATCGGCACTGCCTTGGCGCGCCATTTTCTCGGCAAAGGTGCGCGGGTCACCGTGTTCGACGTCTATGTGCGCGACGCGATGCGATATTTCCCCGAGGTCGCCGAACACCCCAATCTGCGCCGTATCAAGGGCGATGTCCGCGATCTCGCGGCGGTGAAGGCGGCGGTCGGCGAGGCGACGCTGGTGTTCCATCTGGCGGCGATCGCCGGCGTCAGCAAGTATTTCCGCATCCCTGCCGACGTGATGGAGATCAACGTCCTCGGCACCTACAACATCCTCGAAGCCATCAAGGACAACCGCAGGGTCCGTGCCTTCTTCGACTTCTCGACCAGCGAGATCTACGGCAGCAATTGCTTCGGCGCGCGCGAGGACGGCGACGTCAAGATGGAGAACATCTTCGCCAAGCGCTGGACCTATGCCACCTCGAAGATGGCTTCCGAGAAGTTCGGCATGGCCTATCATTGGCAATATGGCGTGCCGTTCATCGGGGTGCGGCCGTTCAACGTCTATGGGCCCGGCCAGGTCGGCGAGGGGGTCATCAGCTATTTCCTCAACAGCTGTCTGCGCAACGACAGGATCAAGGTCACCGGCGACGGCTCGCAATGCCGCACCTATTGCTACATCGACGATTTCGTCGATGCGATCGACATCCTGGTCGGCAATATCGACAAGGCGGTCGGCACCTCCTTCAATATCGGTCGGTCGACCGAGATATATTCGGTGCTGAGCCTCGCCCAGCTCGTCCAGGAGATTGCCGGCGTGTCGGTGGGGATCGAGTTCGTGCAGCATGCCGGCGACGACGTGATGGTGCGTTCGCCTTCGATCGCAAAGCTGAAAGCGCTCGGCTACGAGCCCAAGGTCAGTCTGCGGGAAGGTCTCAAGCGCACGCTCGACTGGTATCGCGCCAATCAGGTGACGCTCGACTGATGAAACTGTCCATCGTCATCCCCGCCTTCAACGAGGAGGCTTGCCTGCCGCAGCTGATCCGGCGGCTCGACGATTGCCTGTCCTCGTCGCTGGCGGGACATGACGTCGAGGTGATCGTCGTCGACGATCATTCGCGCGACGCGACGCCAGCGCTGCTGGCGGACTATGCCGCGAGCAGGTCCTGGTTCCGCTATATCCGCCTGCTGCGCAACTCCGGCAGCCATGTCGCGATCTTCGCCGGCCTCAGCGTCTGCCGCGGCGATGCCGCCTATATCATGGGCGCCGACCTGCAGGACCCGCCGGAGGTCATCCCGCAGTTCATCGACGAGCTTGCGCGCGGCCACAAGATCGTGCTCGGCGAGCGCGAGCAGCGCGACGACCCCTGGCAGAAGATGCTGCCGTCGCTCATCTTTAACTATTTCATGAGCCGTTTCGTGCTCAGCAACTTCCCGGTGCGCGGCGGCGACGTGTTCATGCTCGATCGCGACATCATCGACGCGGTTCTTCAGTGCAACGAGAAGAACGTCAACATCTTCGTGCTGATGCTGTCGCTGTGCAGCGACGTCGGCACGGTGAGCTATCACCGCAAGGAGCGCGTCGCCGGACAGAGCAAGTGGAATCTGCGCAAGCTCGCCAAGCTCGCTTTCGACAGCGTCATCACCGTCGGCTACCTGCCGCTGAAGGCGATCCTCTATCTCGGCATCGGCACTTTTGTGCTGTCGGTGCTGATCCTGCTCTATCTCATCGTCATCCATCTGTTTGGGATCATCACCGTGCCGGGCTGGACGTCCGTGCTCGCGTTGATCGCGCTGTTCGGTGGGCTCAACATGGTCGCCATCGCCGTCGTCGGCGAATATCTGTGGCGCAACTTCGACCAGACGCGCCAGCGGCCGATCTTCATCATCGAGCGGCAAAGCCCGGAGCGCGCGCCGTGACCGCGGCATCGATCCCGATCGCGCGGCCGTGGCTCGGCGAGGCCGAGGCGAATGCCGCGCGCGAGGTGGTGCTGTCCGGCTGGGTGATGCAGGGGCCGAAGGTCGCCGCGTTCGAGCGGGAGTTCGCGGCGTTCGTCGGCGCGGCGCACGCTTGCGCGGCATCGAGCGGCACCACGGCGCTGGTCCTTGCGCTGCAGGCGGTCGGCGTGAGGCCCGGCGATGTGGTCGTCACCGTTTCGCACAGCTTCATCGCGACCGCCAATGTCGTGCGGCTGTGTGGCGCCGAGCCGGTGTTCGTCGATATCGAGCGGGACGGCTACAATATCGATCCGGCGGCGCTGGACGAACTGCTCGCGAATCGCTGCCGACGCGAGGGCGGACGGCTGATCTATGGTGACACCGACGGGCTGCTGGCGCTCCCGGAATCGCCGCTGCGTCTCATGAAGGGACCGGTCGGTCGCGTCGGTGCGATCCTCGCGGTTCACCAGATGGGATTCCCGTGCAACGTCGACGCGGTCGGTGTGATTGCCCGGCGCCACGGCACCCCGTGGGTCGAGGATGCGGCCTGCGCCATCGGCAGCCAATGGCAGGGGCGGCGGATCGGCGCGCCGCACAGCGACGCCGCCTGCTTCAGCTTTCACCCGCGCAAGCTGCTGACTACCGGTGACGGCGGCATGGTGACGACGGGATCGGCAGCGATCGACGCCGCCTGCCGTGAATTGCGCCAGCACGCGTTGAAACCGCCGGCCGCTGGTGACCTGTTCGAAAGCTATACGCGCACGGCGACGAACTATCGCCTCACCGATATTCAGGCTGCGATCGGCATCGAACAGCTCAAGCGCGTGCCCGAGATGGTCATCCGCCGCCGCAGGCTGGTCGCGCATTATCGCGACATGCTGGCCGCCAACTCCGCCTTCCGGATCTGGCCCGAGCCGGCCGGCAGCATCAGCAACTGGCAAAGCCTGCCGCTCGATCTCGGTCCCTCGCCACTGTCGGCGGCGGAGGTGATCCGCGCGCTCGCCGCCGAGGGCATCGCGGCCAAGCCGGGCATCATGAACGCCCATCAGGAGGCGCCCTACCGCGGCATCTGGCATCTGCCGGAAAGCGAGCGGCGGCGCGAGCGCACCGTGCTGCTGCCGCTCTACCATGATCTCGCGGAGGCCGATGTGGCGCGGATCGCAGGCATCCTCAACCGGCTGGCGGCGAATGGCTGAGGACCTGATCCTGTTTCCGTTCGGCGGCAACAGCCGCGAGGCCGTGGTCGCGATCGAGGCCCTGAACGCCGCTGCGCCGCGATACCGCATTCTCGGCTATCTCGATGACAATCACGGCGCTCTCGTCAGCCACGATTATCCGCTGCTCGGCGGCAGCGATGCCTGGGCGTCCTATCGCGGCAAGGCGCGGCTCCTGGCGGTGCCGGGCAGCCCGCGCTCCTACCGGACCCGGAAAACGGTGATCGAACGCTTCGCGCTCGACGCCGAGCAGTCCGTCACGATCGTCGACCCATCGGTCCGTGTCGCCGCCTCGGCGCGCATCGGCTTCAACACCGTGATCATGGCGGGGTGCTTCGTCAGTGCGCAAGCGCAAGTGGGCAATCATTGCGTGATCCTGCCGAACTCGGTGGTCTCGCACGATGCCAGACTGCACGACCACGTTCTGGTCGGGTCGAATGTTTCGATCTCCGGCGGCGTCGAGATCGGCGAGAATTGCTACATCGGTTCGGGCGCCCGTCTGCGGGAAGGCGTGCGGGTCGGTCCGCTGGCCTTGGTCGGCATGGGCGCGGTCGTCATCCGCGACGTGCCCGCCGGCGCCGTGGTCGCGGGAACGCCCGCCGCGACGATCGGCCGGCATTAGCATGTCGTCCCGCCGTGATGCCCGGCGCGGTGGTCTGGACCTCGGCTCTATGCGATCGGCGCATCCCTTCTCGCCAAGGGCTGCGGCGCGCCGTGATTATGCGTCGGTGACTGCTTTGCGGGGTTCATCGTGTTGAAATTCGCGCTGATCGGCTGCGGCCGGATTGCCAAGCGGCACGCCGAGCTTCTCGGCCGTGGCCAGATCGCCGGTGCCCGGCTGGTCGCGCTCTGCGACGTGGTGGAGGAGCGGGCGCGCAGCTTCGGCGAGGCATTCAATGTGCCGTGGTACCGGGACATGCACGAGATGATGCAGCGGGAAGACATCGACGTGGTGTCGATCCTCACCCCGAGCGGCCTGCACGCCGAGCATCTGCTCGCCATCGCGCCTTACCGGAAGCATGTCGTGGTCGAGAAGCCGATGGCGCTGTCGCTCGACGATGCCGATGCGATGATCCGCGCCTGCGACGAGAACGGCATTCGCATGTTCGTGGTGAAGCAGAACCGCTTCAACGTGCCGGTCCAGAAGCTCTGGGAGGCGCGCTGCGCCGGCCGTTTCGGCAAGCTGGTGCTCGGCACGGTGCGGGTGCGCTGGTGCCGCACGCAGGCTTATTATGATCAGGATGCGTGGCGCGGCACCTGGGCGCTCGACGGCGGCGTGCTCGCGAACCAGGCGAGCCATCACATCGACCTGCTCGAATGGATGATGGGCAAGGTCGACAGCGTGTTCGCCAAGGCGAACACGGCGCTCGTCAATATCGAGGCCGAGGACACCGCGGTCGTCGTGCTGAATTTCGCGAACGGTGCGCTCGGCATCATCGAGGCAACCACGGCCGTCCGTCCCAAGGATCTCGAAGGGTCGATCTCCATTCTCGGCGAGAAGGGTTCGGTCGAGATTGGCGGCTTTGCCGTCAACGCCATGAAGGTCTGGAATTTCACCGAGCCGCTGCCCGGCGATACCGAGGTGATGGAAAAATTCTCGGTCAATCCGCCCAACGTCTATGGTTTCGGCCATCAGGCTTATTATGAGAACGTGGTCGATTGTATCAGGAACAACAAGCAGCACCTTGTCGATGGCCTTGAAGGACGCAAGAGCCTCGAGCTGATCTCGGCCATCTATGAATCGATCGAGACCGGCCGCGAGGTACGATTGCGTTTCAAGCCTGACCGCAGCCGGCTGGGAGCGAAGACACGGTGATTGCGGCAACAGCGATCGTGCACCGGAATGTGCGGCTCGGCCGCAATGTGACGGTCGAGGATTTCTGCATTATCGGTGCTCCGTTCCCCGGAGGCGAGACCGAAGAGACCGTGATCGGCGACGGCGCGGTCATCCGCTCCCATACGGTGATCTACGCCGGAAATACGATCGGCAGGAACTTCGCCACCGGGAACAAGGCGAATATTCGCGAGCGGAACACCATCGGCGATGATGTGAGCATCGGCACGCTGTCGATCGTCGAGCATCACGTGACGATCGAGGACGGCGTGCGGATTCACAGCGGCGTGTTCGTCCCGGAATACAGCATCCTGAAGCGCGGCTGCTGGCTCGGTCCCGGAACCGTGATCACCAACGCCCGCTTTCCGCTGCATCCCGATGCCAAGAAGACGCTGCAGGGCGCGATCATCGAGGAGGATGCGAAGGTCGGCGCGCACTGCACGCTGCTGCCGGGCGTGCGGATCGGCCGCGGCGCCCTGGTGGGAGCCGGCAGCCTGGTGTCGCGCGACGTGCCGGCCGGGCAGATCGCCTATGGCCATCCGGCCGGGCCGCGCCGCCCGATCGATTACTGACGGTTCCCATTCCCGTTGACATGAATTTCGCGCAGTGGCGGCAGCGGCATTGTGAAGCCGTGCGGTTCTTCAGCCTTGCCCGGCATGCTCTGGTCGAGGCGCTGCGGGCGGCTGGCGCCGGGCCGGGCGATCGGGTGCTGCTGCCCGAGTTCATCTGCCGCGACGTGCTCGCATCGCTGCATGCGCTCGGCGTCGTGCCGGCATGGTATGCGGTCGATCCACAGCTCCAGCCCGCCACAACGCCAGATACCTGGCCGACAGCGCGCGCAGTGGTCGCCGTGAACTATTTCGGGTTTCCGCAGCCGCTCGCGCCGTTCCTGGCCTATGCCGCCCGCACCGGCGCGGTGCTGATTGAGGATGATGCGCACGGCTTCCTGTCGCGCGACGAGGAGGGCCGCTGGCTCGGCACGCGGACCGAACTCGGCATTTTCAGCCTGCGCAAGACACTGCCGCTGGCGGACGGCGCGATGCTGACATGCCAAGGGAATTTTGCCGCGCGGCTGCCCCCGGCATTGGCGGAATCCGGCTCCGGCTTTACGCCCGGTGTCGCGGTCAAGGCGCGCTTGCGGCGCATTCCTGTCGTCGGTGGGCTTGTCGCCGCTTGTCTCACGGCGCTGATCCGGTCGGTCAGGCGCCGGCGCGCAGGCCACACGCGTCCCGAAGCCGACTCCGCCGATGAAACCATCATTCCCCATCCGCCGTCACCGCACAGAGGATTGCAGCGGCATCTGGACGAGGTCGATATCGAGGCGGAAATCGACCGTCGCCGCCGCGTCTATGCCGAGGCGGAATCCGCTGCGCGCCGATGGGGAGTGGCGCCGGTATTTCCCGTGCTGGGCGCGTTGACAGCGCCCTATGGTTTCGCGTTCCGCGCGGAGCGTCCCGAAGACGTGCCGCACATGCAGGACTGGGCGCGCAGCCGCGGCTTCGACGTCATTCGCTGGCCGGCGCTGCCGGCCGAGATCGAGGCGCGGGCGCCGGACTTCTTTCGCCAGATTCATCTGGTCAACTTTCTCTAGGACTGCGATGACAGGCGACATTTCGAGGTTGCAGGAAACCGCCCGCTGGGGCCGCGACTGGCAGGCCGGCGACGACTGGAGCGCGCATACCGTCTCGCGCGCCGAAGCCGATCGCATAGCGTCCGGATATGCGGTGCTGTTGGAGCGTCTCGGCTTGCGCAGCGACACGGGACCGAAAGGCTTGGGCATCGGCTCGGGGGCAGGGCATCTCGAAGCGGCGTTGGCGAGCCGCGGCTACCGCATGACGGCCAGCGAATGGAACGACGACGGGCTCACGCTGATCGAGAAGCAGAATCCGCAGCTCGAACGCCGCATCGCCGATCTGATGACGTTCCATGAGCCATCGGCGTGGGACTTCATCGTCTGCCGTGAGCTCTATCCGTTCACGCGCACGAACGACTTCCCCGGACAGTTCGCGATCATTTCCAGATTGATGGAATCGCTGCACCCGGGCGGCGTGCTGCTCCTGTCCGGCTCTGACGTCTCGCGACCCAATTGCCTCGACTATGGCCGGATGGTGCGCGAGCTGCGCTCGTCCGGCCAGGCCGATATCGTTATTGGTCCTGTTCTCGAGCCACTGCTGAAGCGTTTGGTGGCGTCGCCGCTGGGTGCGTCCGCCTGTCGCGTTCAGAACGCCATGGCCGAGGCGGCCCTGGCGCTGATCAACAGCATCCGTTCGCCGCGCATTGCCGGCATCCGACTGTTTGCCATTCGCCGGGGTCGGGCCTGACGATGGTGACGTGGACGACCGCGGTCGATGCCGACCGCGCCTGGGACGAGCAGCTTGAGCAAGCGGGTGACGCGGCCGTGTTCCAATCCTCCCGCTGGACCGCGTTCAAGCGCGGCGAGGGCTGGGAGCCGTTCCGCGCCGTCGCGCGCCATGCCGACGGACGCACTGCGGCGATGGTGCAGTTTCTCATCAAGCGGATGCCGCTCGGCGTGGCGATGGCCTGGGCGCCGGGTGGACCGGCCTTTCAGTTCGACCGCAATGACGACGATCCGGCCGATCTCGACTGGTCAGGGCTGCTGTCGCTGCTGACCGCGCGCGTGCCGCGCGTGCTCGCCCGGGTGGACAGCTACGTGCCGCAGCGGCGGCCGCCGGCCTCTCCATTCGGTCCGCTGTTTCGCCGGCCGCAGGTCCGCATCGGCAGCGGCGTCTCGATCCGCTTCGACATTGCCGCAGGCGAGGCCGGCTTTGTTGCGGGCATGACCTCCAAGCACCGCTACTATCTGCGCAAAGGGTTAGCGGCGCCGCTGCGCTGGGAGGCCGGCGCGTCGGATCGCGACGTTGCGGCTCTGGCTGCGCTGCATCGCGAGATGAGCGCCAGCAAGAACTTGAAGACGGCTGCGATGTCGGAAGACCGGTGCCGTACACTGCGCGATGCGATGGGCGCCGACGGTATCACTATCGTGACCGGCTATCGCGACGACCGCCCGATCACGTCGTGCCTCACGCTCGATTTCGCGGGCCGCGCGTTCTACTACGCGGCGGCGACCGGCGCCGAAGGCCGGAAACTGTCGGCCGCTTATGCGATGCTGCCGCGGCTTGTCGCGGTGCTGCACGCCAAGGGCATCCGGCATCTGGATTTCGGCGGCATCGCACCGGCATTCGCCGACCGCGCCGGCGTTGATCATTTCAAGAAAGGATTCGGCGGCGAGATCGTCACCTATCTCGGCGAATGGGAGGCGGCGAGCCTGCCGCTGCTGGCGCCGGTCGCCGGGCTGCTGATGAAGTGGCGCGGAGTGGCGGTGTGACGCCGCTCAAGGCCAGGATCGGCGACTGGCTCGCCGCCGCTTATGCGCTCGCGGCGCCGCTGCGTCCGACGCCCGGCTGCCGCGTGCTGATGTATCACGCCATCGGCGGCAAGGTGGCCGGCGATGCGCAGGGTCTCTACAGCCTGGCTCCGGAGCTGTTCGCGCGGCATGTCCGGATGCTGGCAGGCGGCAGCACCGTCGTTGCGCTCGAACGCGGCGTCGCCGCTGGATATGGCCTCGCCATCACGTTCGACGACGGTTATCGCGACAATCTGACCGTCGCGGCTCCGCTGCTGGTCGAGGCCGCGCTGCCGTTCACGGTGTTCGTGACGCCGGCCTTCATCGACAGCGGCGAGCCGCAATACCTGACGCGTGCTGACGTGAAGACGCTGGCGGATATGCCCGGTATCACGATCGGTGCGCACGGCTTCAGCCATTGCCGGCTGACCGCGTGCGACGATGCCGCGCTGGCCGGAGAGCTGAAGAACAGCCGCACCTGGCTTGAGGACCTGCTGGGCAGGCCGGTCCACACCATGTCCTATCCGCACGGTGCGGTCGATGGCCGGGTCCGCGCCGCGGCCGCGGCGGCGGGATTCACGATCGCGGCCGGCAGCCGCTTCGGCAGTCTCCGGCAGGGCAATGACCCGCTGGTGGTGCCGCGGACCGATATCTGGGCCGGCGACGACGTTGGCCGGCTGTCGGCGAAGATCGCCGGCCATTGGGACTGGATGGCATGGCGTTGACCGCGACAGGAGGCAACGGCTCGATCGGATGGGTCGGCGTCAGCGTCGTGGTGCCCGCCTACAATGCGGCTGCGACCTTGCCGCGCGCACTGGAATCCATCCTGGCCCAGACCCGCCTGCCGGCGGAAGTCATCATCGTCGATGACACCAGCACCGATGCCACCGCCGACATCGCCGCGCGCTGGTGCGAGTCGCATCCGCAGGTGGCGGGACGGCTCATCCGCCTGCCGGTCAATCGCGGGGCAGGGTCGGCGCGCAATGCCGGCTGGGCCGCGGCGCGCGAAGACTATATCGCCTTCCTGGACGCCGACGATGCCTGGCATCCGCGCAAGCTGGAAATCCAGCATGGCTGGCTGTCGCGGCATCCGGAGGTGGCGCTCTGCGGCCACCGCTGCGTCGTCATCGGCGAGCCGGAACCGGGCTTCGACTTTGCGGAAGGCGCCGAACCGCCAGTCACCCTGCATGGCCTCGGCCGGTTCCTCATCGCCAACCGGATGTCGACGCCTTCGGTGATGCTGCGCCGGGACGTTCGCCCGCGCTTCGTCGAGGGCAAGCGCCATTCGGAGGATTATCTGTTGTGGATGGAGATCATCCATGCCCACGGGCCGGCGGCGGTGATCGAACTGCCGCTCGCCCGGCTGTTCAAGGCCCGCTACGGCGAAACCGGCCTGAGCGCCGACCACCGCGGCATGCGGCAGGGCGAGATCGATACGTTCGCCCGGCTCCGGCGGCAGGGCGTGATCTCGCCGCTGACGTGGCTCATCGTCTCGGCATTGGGATGGTTGAAGTTCCTCAAGCGTGCTGCGGTTCGGGGCGTTATCGGCGTCCGATGACCGCTATCGCCAGAGGCGCGATCATGTCGAAAGCAGTCGTCCTGAGATGTGCGGCATCGCCGGCCTGATTCAGTCCGCGGCGCAGGCGGACCTTGAAGCCCGCGCCGCCGCGATGGCGTCCGCGCTCGCCTATCGCGGCCCCGACGGCGCCGGGGTGTGGGCTGACGCGGCAGCCGGAATTGCGCTCGCGCATCGTCGCCTTGCCATCGTCGATCTGACGCCGACCGGCGCGCAGCCGATGATGTCGGCGGACGGCCGCTGGGTGATCTCCTATAACGGCGAGGTCTATAATGCCGAGGCGATCGCCGCCTCGCCGCCGATGGCCGGCATTGTCCGGCGCGGCACCTCCGACACCGAAATCGTCGTCGAATCCGTTGCGCGCCGCGGTCTGGACGCGACGCTCGCCGACCTCAACGGCATGTTCGCGATTGCGCTGTGGGATCGCGCGACGCGGACGCTGCACCTGATTCGCGACCGGCTCGGCATCAAGCCGCTGTTCTATGCGCAGACCGCGCAGGGATTCGGTTTTGCCTCCGAGCTGAAGAGCTTCCATGCCGCTGGTTTCTCGTTCGAGGTCGATCCGGCCTCGGTCGCGAGCTATCTGCGGTTCAGCTATGTGCCGGCGCTGCATTGCATCTATCGCGGCGTGGCGAAGGTCCTGCCGGGTGAGATCGTGTCCGTGGATGCTGCCGGCGCGGTGCAGCGCCGGCGCTACTGGAGCCTCGAAGCGGCGGCGCGCAGTGGCGCGGAGCGGCCGTTCGCCGGCAGCGACCGCGAGGCCGAGAACGCCCTGTACGCGCTGCTGGCCGACGCCGTCTCGTGCAACATGATGTCGGACGTGCCGCTCGGCGCGTTCCTGTCGGGCGGCGTGGACTCGTCTACCGTTGCGGCCCTGATGGTGGCGGCGCGGCGCGGACCGGTGCGGACCTTCTCGATCGGCTTTCCCGATTTCGGCTATGATGAATCGGCCTACGCCCGCGCCGTCGCCCGTCACCTCGGGACCGCGCACGAGGAGATGATGGTGACGGCGCAGGAGGCGCTGGCGGTGGTGCCGACGTTGCCGGATATCTACGACGAACCGTTCGCCGATTCGTCGCAGATTCCGACCCATCTGATCTCGCGGATGACGCGCGCGCATGTCACCGTGGCCTTGTCAGGAGACGGTGGCGACGAATTGTTCGCCGGCTACAATCGATATGGGCTCGCCGCCGGAAAACTGGCCGGCCTGCGGCGCCTCCCGCGTGTCCTGCGTCGCGGCCTCGCGGCGCTCCTCACGGCAATGCCCGGCGCGGCAGCGGACGCAACGGCACGCCTGCTGCCCGGCTCGCTGCGTCCGTCCCAGCCCGCGCTGAAGCTGCAGAAGCTCGCCGACGCGCTGGCGCTCGATGGCGACGATATATGGCTGCGCCTGGTGAGCCAGAACGACGATCCCGCAGGCCTGACCCGTGGCTTGCAGGAACATCCGCTGCTGCTGCCCGATCTGGCTCATGCCGGCGACGATCTTCTCACGCGCATGCAGGTCTACGATGCGGCCACCTATCTGCCCGATGATATCCTGCAGAAGGTGGACCGTGCGGCGATGGCGGTATCGCTCGAGGTCCGACCGCCCTTGCTCGATCATCGTGTGGTGGAATTCGCGCTGACGCTGCCGGAGCGGCTGAGGCTGCGCAACGGCGAGACCAAATGGCTGCTGCGCCGGGTGCTCGACCGCCACGTTCCCCGGTCGCTGGTGGACCGCCCGAAGATGGGATTCGCGGTGCCGCTCGCCGAATGGCTGCGAGGGCCGCTGCGCGACTGGGCCGAAGACTTGCTCGATCCGCGCCGGCTCGGTGACGGCCTGCTCGACGTCGCAGCGGTGCGGAGCCTGTGGCGCGATCATCTCGGCGGCCGCGCCAACCGCGCCTATGCGCTGTGGACGATCCTGATGTTCGAGGCATGGCGCCGCCGCTGGACCCATGGTATCGCGGCGCCCGGCAACATGGCGCCAGCCGGCGAGCGTGGCTAGGTTTGCCGGCGGAAAACGGGGTAATGGGAATGCAGCACGGACGCAAGATCGCCGTCATTGGTCTCGGCTATGTCGGTCTGCCGGTGGCGGTGGCATTCGCACGCTCCGGCGCGTCGGTGGTCGGTTTCGATATCGACAAGACGCGCGTTGATGAGCTGCGCGGCGGCCACGACCGCACCCGTGAAGTCGAGCCTGATGATCTCAACCACGGGACGCTCGCCTATGAGTCTGATGCGGCAGCGTTAAAGGGTTGCGATTTCTATATCGTCACAGTGCCGACGCCGGTCGATGCGCATTGCAAGCCGGACCTGACCGCCATGCTGAAGGCGTCGGAGACGGTCGGCCGCGCGCTCAAGGCCGGCGATATCGTCGTCTACGAATCCACGGTCTATCCGGGTGCGGTCGAGGGCGACTGCGTGCCGGTGCTGGAGCGGATTTCAGGCCTTCTCTGCGGCCGTGATTTCACGGTGGGCTACTCGCCCGAACGAATCAATCCGGGCGACAAGGCGCACCGGTTCGAGACCATCACCAAGGTAGTGGCGGGGCAGGACGCGCGCACGCTCGACATCGTCGCCGCGGTCTACGGCTCGGTGGTCAAGGCCGGCATCCATCGCGCGCCCTCGATCAAGGTTGCGGAAGCCGCCAAGGTGATCGAGAACACGCAGCGTGATCTCAATATCGCCTTCATGAACGAACTGTCCGCGATCTTCCAGAAGATGGGCATCGACACCGCCGATGTGCTGGCCGCGGCCAGCACCAAATGGAATTTCCTCGGCTTTCAGCCGGGGCTGGTCGGCGGTCATTGCATCGGCGTCGATCCGTTCTATCTGACCTATCAAGCCGAGCGGTTCGGCCATCATCCCGAGATCATCCTCGCCGGCCGCCGGATCAACGACGGCATGGGCACGCGCATCGCCAATGAGTGCCTGCGCCTTCTCAAGGAACGTGGAGTGCGGAACCCGTCGGTCACGATTCTGGGCATGACGTTCAAGGAGAATGTGCCCGACATCCGCAACTCCAAGGTGATCGACATCGTGCGCAGGCTTGCCGATGCAGGCGCCGCGGTGCAGGTGCACGATCCGCTGGCCTCGGCTGAGGAAACGCAACATGAATACGGCGTGGCGCTGACCGCGTTCGAGGCGCTGCGGCCGGCCGACGCGGTGGTTCTCGCGGTGTCGCATCGGGACTATCTCGATGCCGGCTGGCCGCTGGTGGCCCGCCTGCTCAAGGACGGCACCGGCGTGGTGCTCGATGTCAAGGCGAAGCTCGATCGCGCGCAAAAGCCGCAGAAGGTGGAGCTATGGCGGCCGTGAGCGAGGGACCTGTTCTGGTCACCGGCGCCGCCGGCTTCATCGGCTTTCACATCGCGCGCTGCCTGCTCGGTGCCGGCCGCGCTGTGTTGGGCGTCGACAACCTGACGCCCTATTACGATGTGACGTTGAAGCAGGCCCGGGTCGACGAACTCAGCAAGAGTGCCGGCTTCACCTTCGTCAGGCTCGATCTCGCCGACCGCGCGGCGACCGCGGCGCTGTTCGCGCAACATAGCTTCCCGCGCGTCATTCATCTCGCGGCGCAGGCCGGCGTGCGCCATTCGCTCGTCGATCCCCATGCCTATGTCGATGCCAACCTGCAGGGCTTCGTCAATGTGCTCGAAGGCTGCCGACATCACGGCTGCGGCCATCTGGTTTACGCTTCGTCGTCGTCGGTCTATGGCGCCAATACCGCGCTGCCGTTCTCGGTCCACCAGAACGTCGATCACCCGCTGAGTCTCTACGGCGCATCGAAGAAGGCGAACGAGCTGATGGCGCATTCCTACAGCCATCTGTTCGGCCTGCCGACCACCGGGCTGCGGTTCTTCACCGTCTACGGCCCCTGGGGCCGGCCCGACATGGCGATGTGGCTGTTCGCGCGCGCCATCATCGATGGTACGCCGATCCGGCTGTTCAACCACGGCCGGATGCAGCGCGATTTCACCTATGTCGACGACGTGGTGGAGGCAATCGCGCGGCTCATCGATTATGTGCCTGTCGGCAATCCGGATTGGTCGGGCGCAGCACCGGATCCGGGGAGCAGCAGGGCGCCGTGGCGGATCTACAATATCGGCAACAACAATCCGGTAGCGGTCCCCAAGGTCGTAGCGATCCTGGAACAGGAGTTCGGCCGCGAGGCCAAGAAGGAAATGTGGCCGATGCAGCCGGGCGATGTGCCGGCTACTTATGCCGATATCGACGACCTGATGCGCGATGTCGGCTTCCGGCCGGCGACGCCGATCGAAGAGGGCATCAAGCGGTTCGTCGCCTGGTTTCGGGCCTATCACGCCCTCTAGTAGTGCGACTGCCCGCGGCCGTCTGCTGCGCGTGCACCGCGCTCGATCGCCGCGAGCGGCAGTGTCCGCCCGACGAGCATCCAGGCGATCCCGCCGCCGGCGCCGATCACCACATTGGCAAGGCCGAGCATGACCGAGACAGCCACGGCGTCGGCGTTCGGCAGTCCGGCAGAGGCGAAGGCCGCGATCATCGCACCTTCGCGCACGCCCCATCCCGCGATCGAGACCGGCACTGCCGCGATCAGCACCACCGGCGGGATCAGCAGCAGGGCGTGGCCGAGACCGAGCGGCGCGCCGATGGACAGCGCGAGCAGCCACGCCGCCAGCACGGTCATCAGATGCACCGTAACCGTGATCGCGCCGATGAAGCTGCCGCTGCGCGGTGACGCCACCACGCGGCCCAGCGCCGCGATGAGATCCTTCAGGTGCCGGGTGGCGCGCCACCGCGACAGCACGCTGCCGGCCGTGGTCGTGACCGCATAGAGCGCGGCGGGGCCGGCGACCCCGCCGATCCCGATCAGCACCAAGGTCAGGCGCCCCACCGGGTTCTCGATCAGCCGCAGCGACCACGGCAGGCAGGCCAGCACCAGGAGCGCCAGCCAGATCAGCCCGGCGGCGCGGTCGATCAGCACCGAATAGGTCGCGTTCTTCCAACCGCCGCCGGCGCGCGCCAGCAGCCAGACCCGGGCGGCGTCGCCGCCCACGGTCGACGGCAGCGTCTGGTTGAACAGCATGCCGACGAAGGTGAATAGCGCCGCATCGCGCCGGCTGACGGGCGCGCCGCAGGCCGCGGCGATCCGTTGCCACCGCAATGCCACAAGAAAGACTTGAATGGTGAGCACCAGCACCGCCGCCACGCCCCAACGCGGTGCAAGGCCGCTGAGCCTGTTGGACAGCAGGTCGAGATCGACCGAGCGCAGCGCGAGATAGAGCAGAACCGCCGACACGGCCGCCTTCAGCGCAAAAGCCAGGGTCTGTTTCATGCGGACAGAGCGTGTTGCGCGCGGCGCGGGGAAGGTCGGGTTCGCGCCTCTATAGCTTGATCGGTGGCCGGCGGGAATGAGATAGTGGGACGTGAAAGGCTTGGAACACGATGCGGAAACTTGCAGACCTCAAGGTGAAGCTGTTCACCGACGGCGCCGACAAGGCGCAGATCCTCGACATGGCGAAGCAGGGCTGGATCGCCGGCTTCACCACCAATCCGTCGCTGCTGAAGAAGGCCGGCGTCAAGGATTATGCCGCCTACGGCCGCGACCTCGTCGCCGCGGTGCCCGACCGTCACATCTCGTTCGAGGTGTTCTCCGACGACATTCCGGAGATGGTCGCGCAGGGACGCGTCATCGCCGGCTGGGGGGACAACGTCTATGTCAAGCTGCCGGTCACCAACAGCCGCGGCGAGCCGCTCTATGACGCCATCCGTACGTTGAGCGGCGAGGGCATCAAGATCAACGTCACCGCGATCTTCACCGCCGAGCAGGTCGAGCGTACCGCGCAGGCACTCGAGGCCGGCGGCGCGCCGGGCTGCATCTCCGTGTTCGCCGGCCGGCTTGCCGATTTCGGCATCGACTACCGGCCGCTGATGCGCGAGGCAGTGGCGCGGGCGCGCGCCACCCGGACCATCGAGATCATCTGGGCCTCGACCCGCGAGGTGTTCAATGTGCTGGAGGCCGACGAGATCGGCTGCCATATCATCACCGCGCCGGCCGACATCCTGAAGAAGCTCGCCGCGATCGGCACCAAATCGGGCGCCGAGTTGTCGCTCGACGCGGTCAAGGCGTTCCGCGCCGACGCGCTGGCGGCCGGGCTGACACTCGACCTCGGCGCCGCCCGCGCCGCCGAATGAGGGGGCGAACGGCAACCTTTGCCGCCGTATTTACCTTAGTGTTGTTTTAACTGTAACGCTTTGAATCAAAACGTGTCCGCACGGCGCCCCCGCCGTGTCGCCACCCGCTGGTCGGCGTGCTAGTCAGGCCCGGCTTCGGGTAGGGGTTGCAACCAGATGAGCGAGAGCGCGAATCGGAACTTGCGCATCGGCGTCGTCGGCGCCGGCGTGATGGGCAGCAATCATGCGCGCGTGCTTGCCGGCATGCCCGGCGTCACGCTTGCCGGCATCGCCGATCCGGACGAGAAGCAGCGCGACTTCGTTTCCGGCGTCCTCGGCTGTCCCACTGTCGCCGACGTCGATGGGCTGATCGCGCTGAAGCCCGATGCCATCACCATCGCAGCGCCGACCCATCTGCATCGCGACATCGCGCTCGCCTGCATTGCGCGCGGCATCCATGTGCTGGTGGAGAAGCCGATCGCTTCCAATGTCGAGGAGGGGCGCGAGATCATCGCAGCGGCGCGGCGCGCCAAGGTCACGCTGATGGTCGGCCATGTCGAGCGCTTCAATCCGGCGGTCGATACCATCAAGCAGGCGATCAAGGGCGAGGAGATTCTCTCGATCGCCATCACTCGGGTCGGCCCGTTCCCGCCGCGGATGTCGAATGTCGGCGTGGTGATCGATCTCGCCGTGCACGACATTGACCTGATCCGCTGGTTCACCGATTCCGACATCGTCGAGGTGCAGCCGCAGCTTTCGAGCGCGGTGGCCGAGCGCGAGGATATCGCGCTCTTGCAGTTCCGCACCGCCTCCGGCGTGCTGGCGCATATCAACACCAATTGGCTGACGCCGTTCAAGGCGCGCAGCGTCACGGTCGCGACCCGCGGCAAATATGTGATGGGCGACCTGCTGACGCGGCAGGTGACGGAATGCTTCGGCTTCCAGCCGGACGGCAGCTATTCGATGCGGCATCTGTCGGTCGGTCATACCGAGCCGCTGCGCGCCGAGTTGCAGGCTTTCGCCGACGCGATCCGCACCGGCCGCCCGCCGGCGGTGACCGGCGAGGCCGGCGTCGCCAGCCTCGAGATCGCTATGCAGTGCTTGCGGGGCAACAAGGCCACGCCGAAGAAGCAGCGGATCGCCGCCGTCTGAGTGTCCAACAGGATTTCGCAATGAACCAGCCGGCCCGGATCGATCCAGCGCCCATTCCGTTCATCGACGTCGCCGCGCAGCGCCGCCGGCTGCGCAAGGAAATCGATGCCGCGGTGGCGCGCGTGCTCGACCACTGCCAGTTCGTCATGGGGCCGGAGGTGCGGGCGCTGGAAGCCGACCTCGCCGCCTATAGCGGCGCGCGCGAGGTGATCTCCTGCGCCAGCGGCACCGACGCGCTGCTGCTGCCGCTGATGGCGCGCGGCATCGGGCCGGGCGATGCGGTGATCTGCCCGTCCTTCACCTTCTGCGCCACCGCCGAGGTCGCCGCGCTCCTCGGCGCCACACCGGTGTTCATCGACGTCGATGCGGCGAGCTTCAACATCAATCCCGATCACGTCGCCGGCGCCGTGGCCGCGGCGCGGCGGGCCGGCCTCACGCCGAAGGCCATCATCCCGGTCGACCTGTTCGGGCATCCGGCCGACCATGACGCCATCGCGGCCGCCGCGGCTGCGGAAGACCTGTTCGTCATCGACGACGCGGCGCAGGGCTTCGGCGGCCAATACAAGGGCCGCAGGATCGGCCGCTTCGGCCATGTCACCGCAACCAGCTTCTTCCCGGCCAAGCCGCTCGGCTGCTTCGGCGACGGCGGGGCGATCTTCACCGACGATGCGGCGCTCGCCGATACCATCCGCAGCCTGCGCGTCCACGGCCAGGGCAGCGACAAGTACGACAATGTCCGCATCGGTCTCACGGGCCGGCTCGACACGATGCAGGCGGCGATCCTGATCGAGAAGCTGAAAATCTTCGATGACGAGATCGCGGCGCGCAACGCGGCGGCGCGGCGTTACTCCGAGGCGCTCCGCGATGTCGCGATCGTTCCCGCGGTCGCCGAGGGCTGCACCTCGGTATGGGCGCAATACACGATCCGGCTGCCCAAGGGCCGCCGCGACGGCGTCGTTGCGGCGCTGAAGGCGCAGGGCATCCCGACCGCGATCTATTACCCGATCCCGCTGCACCGGCAGCAGGCGTACAAGCACTTCCCGGTCGGGCAGGGCGGCGTCGCGGTGAGCGATCAGCTTGCCGACGAGGTGTTGAGCCTGCCGATGCACGCTTATCTCGACGCAGCGACGCAGGATCGCATCGTCGCCGCACTGCGCCGGACGCTGGCGAATGGATGACGGGCAGAGCGCAGAGCCGTCGCGATGAGCTGGCGCCGGAGCAATATCCGCCTGGCTGCGCTGGAAGCGCAGGCGATCGAGATCATGCGCGAGACCGTCGCGGAATTCCGCAATCCGGTGATGCTGTATTCCATCGGCAAGGATTCCAGCGTGATGCTGCATCTCGCGCTGAAAGCCTTCGCGCCGTCGAAGCTGCCGTTTCCGCTATTGCACGTCGATACCACCTGGAAGTTCCGGGAGATGATCGCGTTCCGCGACGAGACGGCGCGGCGCCTCGGCGTCGATTTGCTCGTCTATGTCAACGAAGAGGGTCTCGCACGCGGCATCTCTCCGATCACGTCGGGGTCGTCGGTCCACACCCAGGTGATGAAGACGGAGGCGCTGCGCCAGGCGATCGACAAATGGGGCTTCGACGCGGCGTTCGGCGGCGCACGCCGCGACGAGGAGAAGAGTCGCGCCAAGGAGCGCATCTTCTCGCACCGGACACAGGCGCATGGCTGGGATCCCCGCAATCAGCGTCCCGAGCTGTGGCGGGTGTTCAACACGCGGATCAAGGCCGGGGAATCGATGCGCGTGTTTCCGCTGTCGAACTGGACCGAGCTCGACGTCTGGGACTATGTCGCCGCCGAGAATATTCCGGTAGTGCCGCTCTACTTCGCCAAGCCGCGGACGGTCATCGAGCGCGACGGCGCGCTGATCATGCTCGATGACGACCGGCTGCCGCTGCGGCCGGGCGAACAGCCCCGCCAGATGAAGGTGCGGTTCCGTACGCTGGGCTGTTATCCGCTCACCGGCGCGATCCCGTCGGAAGCGGACACGCTGGCGGCGATCATCGCCGAAATGCGCAGCTCCCACAGCTCGGAACGACAGGGCCGGCTGATCGATCACGACGAGAGCGGCTCGATGGAGAAGAAAAAGCGCGAGGGCTATTTCTGATGGCTGCGCTGTCTTCCGAAATATCGCCGTTCGAGGCGCGGCCGGCGCTGCGGCTCCTGACCTGCGGCTCGGTGGACGACGGCAAGTCGACGCTGATCGGCCGGCTGCTCTACGAGCAGAACCTGATCTTCGACGATCACATGGCGGCGTTGCAGCGCGACTCGCGCAAGCACGGCACCACCGGCGAGGATATCGATTTCGCGCTGCTGCTGGATGGGCTCGAGGCGGAGCGCGAGCAGGGCATCACCATCGACGTCGCCTACCGCTATTTCGCGACGCCGCGCCGCAGTTTCATCGTCGCCGATACGCCCGGCCACGAGCAATATACCCGCAACATGGCGACCGGCGCCTCGAATTGCGATCTCGCGGTGATCCTGGTCGATGCGCGCAACGGCCTGCTGCCGCAGACCAAGCGCCATGCCATCATCACCAGCCAGCTTGGCATCCGCCATGCCGTGCTTGCGGTCAACAAGATCGATCTGGTTGATTTCCGGCAGGACGTCTTCGCCAGGATCGCTGCCGAGTTCGGCGCGTTCGCCGCGGCGCTCGGCTTCCGCGAGATCAGGCCGATCCCGATCTCGGCGCGGTTCGGCGACAATGTCTCGTCGAGGAGCGCGCGCACGCCCTGGTACGATGGACCGCCGCTGCTGCAATATCTGGAGGACGCCGAGGTCGCCGACGACCTCGCCGGCAAGCCATTCCGCCTGCCGGTGCAATGGGTCAACCGTCCGCATCTCGACTTCCGGGGCTTTTCCGGCACCATCGCGTCTGGCACCGTCAGCGTTGGCGACGACATCGTCGTGCTGCCGTCGGGTCAGGCCGGGCAGGTCAAGACGGTGCTCGGGCCCGGCGGCGAGGTGGACAGTGCTGCGGCTGGCGCCGCGGTCACCGTCACGCTGACCAGCGAGATCGATATCGCACGCGGCGACATGCTGGCCTCCCCGCGCGACCGCGCCGAGGTCGCGGACCAGTTCGCCGCGCATCTGGTGTGGATGTCGTCCGAGCCGCTGCTGCCCGGCCGTTCCTATCTGATGAAGATCAACCATGCGATGTTGCGGGCGACCGTCACCGAGCTGAAGCATCGCGTCGATGTCGAGACGCTGACGAAGCTCGCGGCAAAGACGCTGTCGCTCAACGAGGTCGCGGTCTGCAATCTGTCGGTGGCGCGGCCCATCGCCTTCGACGCCTATGCCGACAACCGGACCACCGGCGCCTTCATCCTGATCGACCGCACCAGCAACGAGACGGTCGCCGCCGGCATGATCGACTTCGCGCTGCGCCGGGCCACCAATGTCCACTACCAGCCGATCACCATCACCCGGGCCGAGCGCGCCCGGCTGATGCATCACCGGCCCGCGGTGTTGTGGTTCACCGGCCTGTCCGGCGCCGGCAAATCGACCATCGCCAATCTGGTCGAGGCCGGGCTGCATGACCGCGGCGTCCACACCATCCTGCTCGACGGCGACAATATCCGGCACGGCCTGAACAAGGACCTCGGCTTCACCGAGGCGGATCGTGTCGAGAACATCCGCCGCATCGGCGAGGTGGCGAAGCTGATGACCGACGCCGGCCTGGTCGTGCTGTGCTCGTTCATCTCGCCGTTCCGCGCCGAGCGGCGCATGGTGCGCGAGCTGATGGCGGAAGGCGAGTTCATCGAGATTCTGGTCGATGCGCCGCTCGAGGACTGCATCGCGCGCGACCCCAAGGGGCTTTACCGCAAGGCGCTGGCCGGCGAGATCAAGAACTTCACCGGGATCGACCAGCCTTACGAGATGCCGGAGAATCCGGAGTTGCGGCTCGATACCGCGCATGAAAGCGCAGCCGCCTTGGCCGACCAGGTGATCGCCGAGCTGATCCGCCGGCGCATCTTCTGATCGCGGCCGCCGAAGGCCATCCGCTAGAGTTTTATCGGTTCAAGTTGAATCGGCTTTCGCCTCCGTTCGTCCCCGTGCCAGCGGGGACCCACGCTTAAGCGTGGATTTCCGCGTTCGCGGGAATGAGCGCAGGAGAGAGCGTGCTTCAATTCGAAGCGATCCTGCTCTAGGTCCGGTGATAGACGTCGTCGAGGCGCACGATGTCGTCCTCGCCGAGATAGCTGCCGGTCTGCACCTCGATCAGCTCCAGCGGAATCTTGCCGTGATTGGCGAGCCGGTGAACGGTGCCGATCGGGATATAGATCGATTCATTTTCATGCACCGCTCTGGTCTCGGTGCCCATCGTCACCTCGGCCGTGCCGCGCACCACCACCCAGTGTTCGGCGCGATGATGATGCTTCTGCAGTGACAGCACGCCGCCAGGGATCACCACGATGCGCTTGACCTGAAAGCGCTCGCCGGCATCGATCGACTCGTAGTAGCCCCACGGCCGGTGGACGCGGCGATGATCGGTCGCCTCCGGCCGGTTTGCAGCCTTCAGCGAGCCGACCAGGTCTTTGACCTCCTGCGCGCGCGCGCGCGGCATCACCAGGACCGCGTCGGAGGTGGCGACCACCACCAGATCTTCCACGCCGAGCACGGCGGCGAGCCGGCCATCGGCATGGACGATGCAGTTCCGGGCCTCGACGGCGAGCGCCTCGCCCTGCAGCACGTTGCCGGCGGCGTCGCGCGGCGCGATGTCGAGGATCGCGTCCCAGCTCCCGATGTCGGACCAGCGGAACGTGCCCTCGACCACGGCGGCGCGGTCGGTCTTCTCCATCACCGCATAATCGATCGAGAGCTGCGGCGAGCGCATGAACGGCTCCGGCGCCAGCCGCAGGAAGCCGAGATCGTCGATAGCGTCGCGCGCGGCCTCTGCGGTCGCGGCCGCCATGTCCGGCTGCAGCCGCGCCAGCTCCGCGAGCAGCACATCGGCGCGGAACATGAAGTTGCCGGAATTCCACAGATAGCCCTCGTCGACATAGCGCGCCGCGGTCGCGGCGTCCGGCTTCTCGACGAATTGCGCCACCCTGTGCACGCCCGGCATCAGCATCTCGCCGCGGCGGATATAGCCGTAGCTGGTCTTCGGCTCGGTCGGCCGGATGCCGAAGGTGACGATATGGCCGGCTTCCGCCGCAGCGCAGCCGGCCCGGCAGGCGGCGTGGAAAGCCTCGGGGTCGAGCACGATATGGTCTGCCGCCAGCGCCAGAACGATCGCATCCGGATGCCGGTCCTGCGCGATCGCGGTGGCTGCCGCGATCGCCGGGCCGGAATCGCGCCGCACCGGCTCGATCACCACCGTCGCCGGCACCCCGATTTCCTGCGCCTGGCGCCGCGCGAAGAAATGGAATTGCGGGCCGGTGATGACGATCGGCGGCGCGAACAGCGCCGGGTCGGCCACCCGCTGCAAGGTTTGCTGGTAGGTCGACAGCTTGCCGACCAGCGGCAGGAACTGCTTGGGCAGCGCATCGCGCGACACCGGCCACAGCCGCGTTCCAGCGCCGCCGGCGAGCAGGACAGGGACGATCGTCGAAGACATGAGGCGGGTCTGATCCGGGCGGTGTCTTGGCCCCCGGTCCGGCCGGGGTGTGAGCCGGCAGGACGCAGACGCCTGTGTACAGAGGATTTAGCCGGTTCCGGCTGCCGTCGTTTTAAGCCAGTTTGGCGGCCGAGGCCACGGTTTCGGCCGGTTTGCCGCCCGCATTGTCCAGCATGATCCAGCGCATCCTCACCGTCGGCGGCTTCACCCTCCTGTCCCGGATCACCGGCTTCATCCGCGACATCGTGCTGGCCGCTGTGCTCGGCGCCGGGCCGGTGGCGGATGCCTTCTTCGTGGCGCTGCGGCTTCCTAATCATTTCCGCGCCATCTTCGCGGAGGGCGCGTTCAATGCGGCGTTCGTGCCGGCCTATGCGTCCATTCGCGAGCAGGGCGGGCCGGAGCGGGCGGCGCTGTTCGCCGACCGGGTCTTCACGCTGCTCCTGGCGAGCCAGCTCGTGCTGCTCGCGGTGGCGCTCGTCTTCATGCCGGCGGTGGTCGGTCTGCTGGCGCCGGGCTTCAACGAGGATCCGACCCGCTTCGATCTCGCGGTCGAGCTGACGCGCATCACCTTTCCCTATCTGCTGCTGGTCACGCTGGTCACGCTCTACGGCGGCATCCTCAATTCGCTGCAGCGGTTCGCGTCGGCGGCGGCGGCGCCGATCCTGCTCAATCTGTCGATGATCACCGCGCTCGCCTTTGCCGCGTCGTTTCCGGACGCCGGCCATGCCGCGGCCTGGGGCGTGCTGATTGCGGGCGTGCTCGAAGTCGCGCTGCTTGCGGCCGACGTCACCCGCGCCGGCGTGCTGCCGGTGCTGCGCCGGCCGAAGCTCGACATCGACGTCAGGCGGTTCTTTCGTGCGCTCGGCCCGGCCACGGTCGGCTCTGCAGGCGTCCAGCTCGCGCTGTTCGCCGATACCGTGATCGCCAGCTTCCTCGCCACCGGCGCGCTGTCGGCGCTGTACTATGCCGACCGCATCAACCAGCTGCCGATCGGCGTGATCGGCATTGCGATCGGTACCGTGATCCTGCCGGAGATGGCCCGCCGCATTGCCGCCGGCGACGAAGCCGGCGCCGCGCAGGCCCAGAACCGCGCCGTCGAATTCGCGCTGCTGCTGGCGCTGCCGTGCGTGGTCGCCTTCCTGCTGATCCCCGAACTGATCATGCGCGCGCTGTTCGCCCGCGGTGCCTTCACCGCGGCGGACGCGGTGGCATCCGGGCAGACACTCGCCGCCTACGCGCTCGGGCTGATCCCGTTCGTTGTGATCCGCAGCGCGGTCGCGACCTTCTTCGCGCGCGGCGACACCGTCACCCCGGTCAAGGCGTCGCTGACCGCGGCTGCGGTCAACATCCTGTTCAAGGTCGTGCTGATGGGCCCGCTTGCCCAGGTCGGGCTGGCGCTGGCGACCTCGATCGGCGCCTGGGTCAACCTGCTGCTGGTGACCGGGCTGGCGATGCGGCAGGGCCTGATGACCGTCGATGCCAGGCTGAAACAGTCGCTCTGGAAGCTCGCCGCGGCGAGCGCGGCACTGGCGGCGCTGCTGGTGGTGGCCGCGGGGCCCGTCGCGGCCTGGTCCGCGGCCTGGCCAGGGCTGCGTGACGAGGTGACGCTCGCCGTGCTGGCGGGGCTGGGCGCGGTGGTCTACGGTGGGGCGGTTCTTGCCCTGTTCGGGCGGGCCTGGCTGCGAGCGTTCCGTGGCGCAGCCCCACCTTCCGCCGGTACCCCCGAATAGGGTTGCCGGCGGTCCGGCATGGCTTTGCCCTGCCGGGACGAAGCGGCTATATGCTTATCGCAACGCACCATCGCTCTTAAAACCCGCGAGCCTTTTTATGCCAAGCCGACTGCTTGCCCGGATTTTTTGCGTGTCCTTTGTCGCCGCTGCACTTGCAGGTTGTGGGCAGCCGGCGCCGCAGAGCGCGCCGCCGCCGCCCGTGGTGTCGGTGGCGAAGCCGATCCAGCGCGAAGTCATCGATTTCGACGAATATGTCGGCCGCTTCCTGGCGGTCGATGCGGTCGAGGTGCGGGCACGGGTTTCCGGCTATCTCGACAAGGTACATTTCCAGGACGGCCAGATCGTCAAGGAAGGCGATCCGCTGTTCAGCATCGATCCGCGGCCGTTCCAGAACACGCTGGCGCAGGCCCGTTCCAATCTGGCCCAGGCCCAGGCCAATCTCGCTTTTGCGGAGGCGGATCTCGGCCGCGGCCAGCAGCTCGTGCGCGACAAGACCATCACCGAGCAGACCTTCGACCAGCGCACCCAGGCGTTTCGCAGCGCCCAGGCTTCGGTCGCCGCCAACGAGGCGGCCGTGAAGCAGGCCGAGCTCGACCTCGCCTTCACCGAGCTCAAGGCGCCGATCTCGGGGCGGATCGGCGACCGCCGCGTCTCTCCGGGCAATCTCGTCATCGGCGGCAGCGCCGGCGCCGCCACGCTGCTCGCCACCATCGTCTCGATCGATCCGATCCGCTTCGAGTTCACGTTCGACGAGGCGTCGTTCCTGCGCTACGAACGCATTCTCAACGGCGGCACCGGCGACAGCTCGCGCGGCAAGGGCATCGACGTCAAGCTCAGGCTGATCGACGAGCAGAACTTCGTCCACGACGGCAAGATCGACTTCATCGACAACGTCATCGACCGCTCCAGCGGCACCATCCGCGGCCGCGCGCTGGTGCGCAATCCGAGCGGCTTGTTCACGCCGGGCATGTTCGCACGCGTGCAGGTGCCTGGCTCGAAGCCCTATCAGGCGCTGCTGGTGCCGGATGCCGCGCTCGGCTCCGAGCAGGCGCGCAAATTCTTGTTCGTCGTCGGTGCCGACAACACCGTGGCGCAGAAATACGTCACGCCGGGACAGCTCATCGACGGCAAGCTGCGCGTCATCAAGGACGGCATCGGTCCTGACGACCGCGTGGTGGTCAACGGCCTGATGCGGGCGCGGCCGGGCATCAAGGTGACGCCGCAGGAAGCCGGCGCCGCGCCGCAGGGCGCCGCGCCGCAGCCTGCCGCCGGCGGCGCGCCGGCCAAGTGACGCAATACGAGTGATGCATATAAGCGACGCGCGAGCGATGATAGGGCCGCTGGCATGAAAATCTCGCACTTCTTCATCGACCGGCCGATCTTCGCCTCGGTGCTGTCGATCGTGTTCATCGTGCTCGGCGGCGTGGCGTTCCTGCGCCTGCCGATCGCGCAATATCCTGAGATCGCGCCGCCGATCATCAACATCACCGGCCAGTATCCCGGCGCCAGCGCCGAGACTGTGGCGGAGACCGTGGTCGCGCCGATCGAGCAGCAGGTCAACGGCGTCGAGGGCATGCTCTACATCTCCTCGAACTCGACCGCCGACGGCCGGTTCTCGATCTCGGTGACGTTCGACATCGGCGTCAATCTCGATATCGCGCAGGTGCAGGTGCAGAACCGCGTCTCCACCGCGACGCCGCGCCTGCCGCAGCAGGTGCAGCAGATCGGTGTCACCGTGGCGAAGAGCTCGCCCGACATCCTGATGCTGGTGAACCTGATCTCGCCGGACAAGTCGCGCGATCCGCTGTTCCTGTCGAACTACGCCAACATCCAGATCAAGGACGTGCTCACCCGCGTCGACGGCGTCGGCTCGATCACCATTTTCGGCGCCCGCGATTATGCGATGCAGGTCTGGCTCGATCCCACCCGGCTGCAGTCGCTCAACCTGACCGCGCTCGACGTCACCGCGGCGCTGCAGGCGCAGAACATCCAGGTCGCCTCCGGCGTCCTCAACCAGCCGCCGATCGAGAACCAGCACGCCTTCCAGGTCGCGGTGCAGACACTGGGCCGGCTCAGCGATCCCAACGAATTCGCCAATATCGTCGTCAAGCAGACCGCGGATGCCGTGGTGCGGGTCCGCGACATCGCCCGCGTCGAGCTCACCGGCCAGGACTATTCCTCGATCTCCTATCTCGACCGCGATCCGTCGGTGGCGATCGCGGTGTTCCAGCGGCCCGGCTCCAACGCGTTGTCGACCGGCGACAATGTGCGGCGCACGATGGCGGAGATCGCCAAGAGCTTCCCGCCGGGCATGCAATACACCACGATCTACGATCCGACCCAGTTCATCCGCCAGTCGGTCGATGCGGTGATCGACACCATCTTCGAGGCGGTGATCCTGGTCGTGCTGGTGGTGATCCTGTTCCTGCAGACCTGGCGCGCCGCGGTGATTCCGATCCTGGCGATTCCGATCTCGCTGATCGGCACCTTCTTCGTCATGAGCCTGTTCGGCTTCACGCTGAACAACCTGTCGCTGTTCGGCCTCGTTCTGGCGATCGGCGTCGTGGTCGACGATGCCATCGTCGTGGTCGAGAACGTCGAGCGCAACATTGCCACGGGGCTCAGTCCGCGCGAGGCGGCGAGGAAGAGCATGGACGAGGTCGGCACCGCGCTGATCGCGATCGCGCTGGTGCTGAGCGCGGTGTTCATCCCGTCGGCGTTCATCACCGGCATTTCCGGGCAGTTCTACCGCCAGTTCGCGCTCACCATCGCCGGTGCCACCATCATCTCGTTGATCGTGTCGCTGACGCTGTCGCCGGCGATGTGCGCGCTGCTGCTCAAGCCGCACGATCCGCGCCACCGCGATCGCTGGTGGGAGCGGCCGATCCATGGCTTCTTCCGCGGCTTCAATCGCGGCTTCGAATGGTTCGGCAACCGCTATTCCTGGCTCGCCGCCAAGGCGGTGCGCTTCGCCGCGATCATGATGGTGCTCTATGTCGGCATTCTCGGGCTCGGCCTCTATGGCTTCTCGCATGCGCCGCAGGGCTTCATCCCGCAGCAGGACCGCAACTTCCTGATCGTGGCGGCGCAGCTTCCGCCCGGCGCCTCGCTGTCGCGCACCGAGGCGGTGATGAAGCGCGCCGTCGACATCGCGCTGGAGCAGCCCGGTGTCGCCCACGCCATCAACATCGTCGGCTTCTCCGGCGCGACCTTCACCAACGCGCCGAATGCGGGCGCGATCTTCGTCGTGCTCGATCCGTTCGAGGTGCGCAACAACGACCCGCGGTTGTCGGCGACCGCGATCCAGGGCGCGCTGTTCGGCAAGTTCGCGGCGATCCAGGACGCCTTCATGATCGTGGTGCAGCCGCCGCCGGTGCAGGGCATCGGCAATGCCGGCGGCTTCCGCATGATGATCGAGGATCGCGGCGGCCGCGGACCGCAGGCGCTGCAGGGCGCGGTCTACGCGATGATGGGGCGCGCCGCGCAGACGCCGGGCGTGATGCAGGTGTTCTCGCTGTTCGAGACCCAGACGCCGCAGCTCTATCTCGACATCGACCGTACCAAGGCGCAACTGCTCGGCGTCAGCCTGCCCGACGTGTTCAACGCGCTGCAGGTCTATATCGGCTCGGCCTACGTCAACGACTTCAACCTGTTCGGCCGCACCTTCCGCGTGCAGGCGCAGGCTGCCGGTGAATACCGCAAGGAGCCGAAGGACGTGCTCAATCTGCGCGTCCGCAACAAGGAGGGCAACACCGTCCCGATCGGCTCGTTCACCACGGTGCGCGACATTTCCGGTCCGTACCGCATGCCGCGCTACAACATCTACAACGCGGCCGAGCTCGACGGCTCGGCGGCGCCGGGCTTCTCGCAGGGCCAGGCGATCGAGATCATGCAGAAGCTCGCCGCCGAGACGCTGCCGGAGGGCTTCGCCTATGAGTGGACCGGGCTCGCATTTCAGCAGATCCGTGCCGGCAACACCGCGATGTTCGCCTTTGCGCTCGGCGTGCTGTTCGTGTTCCTGGTGCTGGCGGCGCAGTTCGAGAGTCTGACGCTGCCGCTCGCGGTCATCCTGATCGTGCCGATGTGCCTGGTCGCGGCGATCATCGGCGTGATGCTGCGCGGGCTCGACAACAACATCCTCACCCAGGTCGGCTTCGTGGTGCTGATCGGTCTTGCCGCCAAGAACGCAATTCTGATCGTCGAGTTCGCCAAGCAGCTCGAGGACCAGGGCCAGGAGCGACATGAAGCCGCAGAGCATGCGGCGCGGCTGCGGCTGCGGCCGATCCTGATGACCTCGTTCGCCTTCATCCTCGGCGTGTCGCCGCTGGTGTGGGCGGTCGGCGCCGGCGCCGAATTGCGGCAGGCGCTCGGCACCGCGGTGTTCTCGGGCATGATCGGCGTCACCGTGTTCGGCCTGATCTTCACGCCGGCCTATTACATCGTGGCGCGCGGCATGGCCGATCTCGGTGAGCGGTGGCGCAGGAAACGGGCAGCGGCGAGCGAAGCGTCGTAAGGCGCGGCGGGACCGCCGCCGGCGCCTCACGCCGATTTGCATTGGAATAAGGTGAAGCTTGCGGTGTTGTTCGGGGACCATTCCAGAGAGGAGTCCCATGATCACCCGCATCGCCTTGGCTGTTTCTTTGGCCGTTGCCGCGGCTGCCTTCGCCGCGCCCGCCGTGCTTGCCCAATCCGACCCGATTGCCGCGCGCAAGGCGCAGATGAAGACCACCGGTCAGCAGACCGGGATCGGAGCCAAGATGGTGAGGGGCGAAGAACCCTTCGATCTCGCCAAGGCCAAGGCGATCTTCGCCAGCTACGAGGAGACCGCTGCCAAGATGCCGGCGCTGTTCCCGGATACCGCGAAATCCGGCGGCGACAGCACCGCGGCGCCCAAGATCTGGGAGGACATGGCCGACTTCAAGGCTCGCTTCACCAAGTTCGGCGCCGATGCCAAGGCAGCGGAAGCCGCGGTGAAAGACCTCGACAGCTTCAAGGCATCGTTCGGGGCGGTGACGCGCAATTGCGGCGGCTGCCACGAACTCTACCGCATCAAGAAGAGCTGAACCGCGCTCGTCGCGGTCGCGAGAGACGGGCGGCCCGCCATGGCGCCGCCCTTTCCGCGTTCCGGCACGATCGCGCGCAGATGTGACAGGACGCCGCAGAGGGGACCATGGTGCGCCGACTTGCCTTGCTGGCCGTGGCCGCGGCGTTGATTGCCGCCGGCGTGTTCTGGCTGCTGACCATCCCCGCGACCGTGCCGGCGGCGGCATTGCTGCCCCGCACTCCCGACCTTGCCAATGGCGCGGTGATGGCCGAGGTCGGCGGCTGCGCTTCCTGCCATGCCACGCCCAAGCAGGACGACCGGAGCAAACTCGGCGGCGGCCTCGCCCTGCGCTCGCCGTTCGGCGTCTTCCACGTTCCCAACATCTCGCCCGATCCGCGCGACGGCATCGGCGCCTGGAGCGAGGCCGACTTCGTCACCGCGATGATGAAGGGCACGGCGCCCGACGGCTCGCACTACTATCCGGCGTTTCCGTACACCTCGTTCCAGCGCATGCGCGTCGAGGACGTGCGCGACCTGTTCGCCTATCTCAAGACGCTGCCGGCGGTCGCCGGCCGCACGCCGGCCCACGAATTGCCGTTCCCGTTCAACATCCGCCGCGGCGTCGGCCTGTGGAAGTGGCTGTACCTCGATGGCAAGCCGTTCACGCCCGATCCCGCCCGCTCGGCGCAATGGAATCGCGGCGCCTATCTGGTCAATGCGCCGGGGCACTGCGCCGAATGCCATTCGCCGCGCAACGCGTTCGGCGCCATCGTCGAGGAGCGCCGCTTCGCCGGCGGCCCCGCGCCGGACGGGCAGGGCGGCGTGCCCAACATCACCCCGGCCAAGCTCGGCTCGTGGAGCGAGGGCGATTTCGCCGAGCTCTTGGCGAGCGGCATGACGCCGGATGCCGATTTCGTCGGCGGCTCGATGGCCGAGGTGGTGCGCAACACCGCCAAGCTGCCGCCGCAGGACCGCGCGGCCATGGCGCATTATCTGAAATCGCTGCCGCCGGTCGCCGATACGCCGAAAGCGGCCGCCAACTGAGCGCGCGCGCGTTACGTGAATGCCTTGAAGGTGATGATGGTGCGGGTGTCCTGGATGCCGGGAATCGTCTGCACCTTTTCGTTGACGAAGTGGCCGATATCGGTGTCCGGCTCGATATAGAATTTCACCAGCAGGTCGAACTCGCCGGCGGTCGAATAGATTTCCGAGGCGATTTCGGCCTCGGCCAGCGCATTGGCGACCTCATAGGACTTGCCGAGCTGGCACTTGATCTGGACGAAGAACGGAATCATGGGGCGTCTCCGGATGCGCCATGATGCGGCGATTCCGCAGGCAATGCAGCAAAATCGCGCAAACAAGGCAAGCGCCTTGCGGGCGCCCCGTCGTGGCGCGTTTTCCCGGATGCTGGGATGCGCGCCCTGCAGCGATCCGCCGCTTGCGCCGCCGGCGCCGCCGGACTAGGGAAGGGGCAGCGATCTCATGGGGTGCCTGCCGCGCTACGGCGGGCTGAGAGGCGAAAGCCAACCCATTGAACCTGATCCGGGTCATGCCGGCGGAGGGAGAGATGCAAACGCTGCCCCGCGATTTGCCCGCCATTGCGGCTGATATCGTCGAGCGCATCCGCGCCCGCGCGCCGCGCGTGCATTGCATCACCAACACCGTGGCGCAGGCGTTCACCGCCAATATGCTGCTGGCGGCGGGTGCGGTGCCGTCGATGACGCTGGCGCGCGAGGAGATCGGCGCCTTCGTCGCCGGCGCCGATGCGCTGCTCGTCAATCTCGGCACTTTCGATGCCGAGCGCCGCGCTGCGGTCGAGGCGGCGCTCGCGGCGCGTCAACGGCAACCCTGGGTGCTCGATCCGGTGTTCGTCGACCGCTCGGCGGCGCGCGCCGCCTTTGCGCGTGCGCTGCTGGCGCGGCGCCCGGACGTGGTGCGGCTCAACCGCGCCGAGCTGTCGGCACTGACCGAGACGCCGGAGGAGACGGTGCCGCGCTTTGCCGCGCGTATTGCGGCCACCGTCGCGGTGTCGGGGGAAACCGACACGATCAGCGACGGCGTGACCGAGCTCGCGATCGCCAACGGCCACCGCCTGATGGCGCGCGTCACCGCCATGGGCTGCGCCGGCTCGGCGCTGGTCGCCGCCTGCCTTGCCGTCGAGCCGGACGCGATGCGCGCCGCCGGCGCGGCACTGCTGGCGCTCGGAATTGCCGGCGAGATCGCAGCAACGCGCAGCGCCGGTCCCGGCACGTTCGCGGCCGCGATCCTCGATGCCGTCCATAGCCTGGACCGCGGCGCGCTCCTTGAACACGCGAAGGTCGGACGATGAAACCGGATTTGCGACTCTATGCCTTGATCGATCCTGACCATGCCGGCGGTCACGATCCGGCCGACCTCGCCCGGCGCGTGGTTACCGGCGGCGCCACGCTGGTGCAGCTTCGCGACAAGAGCGGCGTAACGCTGCGCATGATCGAGCGCGCCCGCGCACTGGCGCAGGCGCTCGCAGGCAGCGGCGTGCCGCTGATCGTCAACGACCGCGTCGATGTCGCGCTGGCGGCGCAGGCCGCCGGCGTCCATGTCGGACAGGACGACATGCCGGTGGCCGAGGCGCGGCGGCTCCTCGGCCGCGGCGCCATCATCGGGCTCAGCGTCAAGACCATCGAGCAGGCGCGGGCGGCGCCGCTCGATGAGCTCGATTATGTCGCGATCGGCGGCGTATTCGCGACCGCCTCCAAGGACAATCCCGATCCGCCGGTCGGCCTCGACGGCCTGCGCCGCCTCGTCGAGGCGGTGCGCGGCCGCGCGCCGGGATTCCCGATCTGCGCCATTGCCGGCATCGATGCCGGCAATGCGGCGGATGTGATCGCGGCCGGCGCCGGCGGCGTCGCGGTGATCTCGGCGCTGTCGCATGCCGCCGATCCCGCCGCCGCCGCTGCGGAGCTGCGGCGCCGGATCGACGGCGCGCTGGCCCGACGGAGCACCGCATCATGACCGCCATCGCCGTCACAATTGCCGGCTCGGATTCCTCCGGAGGCGCCGGCATCCAGGCCGACCTCAAGACCTTCTCGGCGCTCGGCGTCTACGGCGCCTCGGTGATCGCCGCCCTGACCGCGCAGAACACCAGAGGCGTCACCGCGATCCACGACGTGCCGCCGGATTTCATCACCGCGCAGATCGATGCGGTGTTTTCCGACCTCAAGGTCGATGCGGTGAAGATCGGCATGCTGTCGCAGCCGGCCGCGATCAGCGCCGTTGCCGCCGGGCTCGATCGCCATCGCGCGCGCAATGTCGTGCTCGATCCGGTGATGGTCGCGGGCTCCGGCGACCGGCTGCTCGCCGCCGATGCGGTCGACACGCTGCGGCGCGAGCTGTTTCCGCGCGCCGCGCTGATCACGCCCAACCTGCCGGAAGCCGCCGCGCTGCTCGCGGCGGCGCCGGCGCGCTCCGAGGCCGAGATGGAGGAGCAGGGGCGCCGCCTGCTCGAACACGGCGCGCGCGCCGTGCTCGTCAAGGGCGGCCATGCCGAGGGTCCCGAGAGCATCGATCTCCTGGTCGAGCCGCATGCGGTGACGCGGCTGATCGCCGAGCGCATCGCCACGCGGCATACCCACGGCACCGGCTGCACGCTGTCCTCGGCGATCGCGGCCGGCCTTGCCAAGGGTCGCGATCTCGCCACCGCGGTACGCGAGGCCAAGGCCTACATCACCGCGGCGATCGCCGCCGCGGATGGATTGAAGATCGGCCACGGGCTCGGCCCGGTGCATCACTTTCATCACTGGTGGAACACGGAGACACGCTCATGAGCACGCGCCGTCATTTCATGCGGGGAGCCTCGCTCGCCACTGCCGCAACGCTGGCGATGCCGGCGGTCGCGCGCGCCGCGACCATCAAGTGGCGCATGGTAACGTCCTGGCCGCGGCGGCTGCCGGGTCCGGGCCAGTCCGCCGAGCGGGTCGCCGAACGCATCCGCACGCTGTCGGGCGGCCGCCTCGATATCTCGGTCAACGCCGCGGGCGAGGTGGTGCCGGCGTTCGAGGTGCTCGATGCGGTCGGCAACGGCGTCGCCGAGATCGGCCATACCGCGGCGTTCTACTGGCAGGGCAAGATGCCGGCCGCGCCGTTCTTCACCACGGTGCCGTTCGGGCTGACGCCGGGCGAGCACGTCGCCTGGATCGAGGCCGGCGGCGGCCAGGCGCTGTGGGACGAGCTTTATGCGCCGTTCGGCGTCAAGCCGTTCATGGGCGGCAACACCGGCGTCTGCATGGGCGGCTGGTTCCGGCGCGAGATCAAATCGCTCGCGGACCTGCGCGGACTCAAGGTGCGCGCGCTCGGCCTCGGCGGCGAGGTCTATCGCCGGCTCGGCGGCACGCCGCAGACCACGCCGCCTGCGGAAATCCTGATCGGCCTGCAGTCCGGCGTCATCGACGGTGCCGAGTTCGTCGGTCCCGGCTCGGACATCGCGCTCGGTCTCTACCGGGTGGCGCCGTTCTACTATTACCCCGGCTTCAACAAACCGAACGGCACCGGCGAATGCATCGTCGCGCTGAAGGCGTGGGAGGCGCTCGACAGCGAACTGAAGGCGATCGTGGCGCATGCCTGTGCCACCGAGGCGAATTTCGCGCTCGCCGAGATGGAGCGGCTCAATGCCGAGGCGCTGGCGGCGCTGGTCGGCCGCCATAACGTGCAGTTGCGGGCGTTTCCGCAGGACATGGTGACGGCGGCGCGGCGCGAGGCGGCCGGCATCCTCGGCGAACTCGGCGGCCGCAATGCGATCGCGCAGCGCATCCACGACTCCTATGTGGCGTTCCGCGACCGCACCGCGCCCTGGTCGCGGATCTCGCTGGAGGCGATCCTGGCCGGCCGTGTTGCCTGAAAGCCACGCCCGGCCGGCATCACCGGCCGGGCGATACAGGTTTTGTTAGGGTTAACCGCCCTTTAAACGTTCTCGCGTGAATTAGCCCCCGATCGCGCCCGGGCTGCGCCCGGCTGCGATTCGCGTCTGTGGTGCGGCCGGCGAAGCCCGGCCGCCGTTTGTAGAGGGGCTGATGATGAGCTTTCTGATTCGCGGCGGGCTTGCTGCGGCGATGGCTGCAGCGGTGGCGACGGGCGCGCAAGGCGCCGATCTGCCGCGTTCGACCTATAAGGCGCCGGCCTATGTCATGCCGTCCGCGCCGTCCTGGAGCGGACTCTATCTCGGCGTCAACGCCGGCTACGGCTTCGGCAAGTCCAACTGGGATTTCCCGGCCATCAGCACCAGCCCGAAAGGCTATCTGGTCGGCCCGACGCTCGGCTACAATTTCCAGACCGGCAGCTTCGTCTTCGGCCTCGAAGGCGACTACGACTTCTCCGGCATGAAGAACAGCGCCGCGTGCGGCGCCGGCACCTGCGAGACCTCCAACACCTGGCTCGCCACCGTGCGCGGCCGGCTCGGCTATGCCGGCTTCGACAACTGGCTGCTCTATGTCACCGGCGGCGGCGCCTTCGGCAACATCAAGGCGTCGAACTCGCTCGCCGGCAATGCCAGCAGCAACCGCACCGGCTACGCGCTCGGCGGCGGCGTCGAATACGCGCTGTGGAGCAATTGGAGCGTCAAGCTCGAATATCTCTACGTCGATCTCGGCAAGTTCGATTGCGGCATCGCCTGCGGTGCCGTGACCGACGATGTCAGCTTCAAGGCGAACACGGTGCGCGCGGGCATCAACTATCGGTTCTGATGCTGCGGCAGCGCTCTTGATCAAATGCCGGGCGGACCCCGCACGGCATTCCCAGTGGCCTACAGGCGTGCGTCAACTCTGCCCGGTGGTGCGTCAGCATCCGTCATGCGCCCGTCGAGCAAAACAGACACCAGACGGAATCGGATCGAACAACCATGAAAGCCACTCTGCTCAGACTGTCTCTCGCCGCCGCGGCTGCGATGGTGGTGACCGGCGCAAACGCCGCGGACCTGCCCCGTCCGGTCTACAAGGGACCTGCTTATGTCGCCGAGCCGCTGTTCTCCTGGACCGGCTTCTACATCGGTGCCAATGCCGGCTACGGCTTCGGCAAATCGGACTGGAGCGGATTCGGCGCCAGCCCGAGCCCCAAGGGCTTCGTCGGCGGCGGCCAGATCGGCTACAACTACCAGATCGGCTCGTTCGTGTTCGGCCTCGAGGGTGACTACGACTATTCGGCGATGAAGGGTGACGCCGCATGCCCCGGCGGCACCTGCACCACCAAGAACACCTGGCTCGCCACCGGCCGCGGCCGCATCGGCTATGCGTTCGACCGCTTCCTGCCGTACTTCACCGGCGGCGTCGCGTTCGGCAGCATCAAGGCCGAGCACACCCTGCTCGGCAATGCCAGCAGCAACCGCACCGGCTATGCGCTCGGCGGCGGCCTCGAATATGCCTTCCTCGGCGCCTGGAGCGTGCGCGCGGAATATCTCTATGTCGATCTCGGCAGCTTCGATGCCGGCCCGGCGCCGCTCGTCAACAATATCGGCTTCAAGGCCAACGTGGTGCGCGCCGGCATCAACTACCGCTTCTGATCCGGTCGACCGCCTAGACAACGCGAAGCCCCGGGCGCGTCCCGGGGCTTCGGCTTTTTGAGAGCTTGCGGTTGCGCCGTTCAAGCCTCACGGCTTGAACGGCACCACGACCTGGCGCTGCTCGCCGAGGCCCTCGATGCCGAGCGTCACGACGTCGCCCGCCTTGAGGAATTTCGGCTCCGGCTTGAAGCCGAGACCGACCCCCGGCGGGGTGCCGGTGACGATGATATCGCCCGGCGCCAGCACCATGAACTGCGAGCAGTACCAGACCAGGTGCGCGCAGCCGAAGATCATGGTGCGGGTGTTGCCGCGCTGGCGCTTCTCGCCGTTGACGTCGAGCCACATGTCAAGGTTCTGCGGATCCTTGATCTCGTCCTTGGTGACGAACCACGGTCCGGTCGGTCCGAACGTCTCGCAGCCTTTGCCCTTGCCCCACTGGCCGCCGGAGCGGTCGATCTGGAACGAGCGCTCGGAGACGTCGTTGTGGACGAAATAGCCGGCGATGAAATCCATCGCCTTGTCCTTGGCGATGTTGCGGGCGCGCCGCCCGATGACGATGCCGAGCTCGACCTCGTAGTCGAGCTTGGTGGACTCCTTGGGGATCATGGTGTTGTCGTTGGGACCGACGACGCAGCCGGTATGCTTGAAGAAGATGATCGGCTCCTTGGGGATCGGCATGCCGGCTTCCGCGGCGTGATCGGAATAGTTCAGCCCGATCGCGATCACGTTGCGGATATTGCCGAGGCAGGCACCGAGCCGCGGCTTGCCGGCGACCGGCTTGAGCCGCTTGATGTTCGCCTTCCGGATCTTGGTGAGGCCGCCCGATGCGAGCATCTCGCCGTCGATGTCTTTCACGATGCGCGACAGGTCGCGGATTTTCCCGTCGGCGTCGATGATGCCCGGCTTCTCCCGGCCGGGTGCTCCATAACGGACAAGCTTCATGTCGTCTCCTTGAGCGGATTCTGATGGAAGGGAAGGGAGCGGGTTGCGGAAAAGCTGATGGATTCGGCCGGGATCATGCGTCGGCATCGGGCCCGGTTCAAGCTCCGGGCAATGCGATCTTGAAGCCTGGCCTTGCGTGCCGCGCCGCGGCGACGCTACCGTCCGGCATGGTCCATAACTCCACCCATGACTCCGATCCCGCCGCGCTGCCGACCGCCGCCGACGTCGACCAGGCCGCGGCGCGCATCGCCGGCGTTGCCCTGCGCACGCCGCTCGTGACCTCGCCGGTGCTCGATGCGCTCACCGGTGCCCGCGTGTTCCTGAAGGCGGAGACGTTGCAGCGCACCGGCTCGTTCAAATTCCGCGGCGCCTACAACAAGATCTCGTCGATCCCGGCCGAGCGCAAGGCCGGCGGCGTGGTCGCGTTCTCCTCTGGGAACCATGCGCAGGGCGTCGCCGCGGCGGCGCGGCTCGTCGGCGTGCCGGCGGTCATCGTGATGCCGTCGGATGCGCCGGTCTCGAAGCGCGAGCGCACCGCGGCGCTCGGTGCCGAGATCGTGCTGTACGACCGCGAGCGGGAGGACCGCGCCGCCATCGCGCGGGAGATCGCGGCGCGCCGCAATGCCACGCTGGTGCCGCCCTACGACGATCCGCTGATCATCGCCGGGCAGGGCACGGTCGGCCGCGAGATCGCCGAGGATCTCGCCGCCGTCGGCATCGCGCCGGACGTGGTGGTGATCGGCGCGTCCGGCGGCGGGCTTGCCGCCGGCATCGCGCTGGCGCTGAAGGCGCGCATGCCGTCGGCGAAATTCTACACCGCCGAACCGGAGGGCTTCGACGACCATGCCCGCTCGTTCCGCAGCGGGCGGCGCGAGCGCAATGCGCGGCTCGCCGGCTCGATCTGCGATGCATTGATGTCGAACACGCCGGGCGAGATCACCTTTGCGATCAACCGCAGGCTGATCGGGGAGGGCGTCACCGCCAGCGATGAGGAAACGGCACGCGCCGTGGCGTTCGCGTTCCGCGAGCTCAAGCTCGTGGTCGAGCCGGGCGGCGCGATCGGGCTTGCCGCACTGATGGCGGGACGGCCCGACGCGCGCGGCAAGACCGTGGTGGTGGTGCTGTCCGGCGGCAATGTCGATGCCGATCTGTTCCAGCGTCTGATCGCGGCCTGACCCGAAGGCGCGGCGCGCTAGCTGAACAGCGCGATCAGCTCGGCCTCACTCAGCGTGCGCAGCGGCGCCAGCGGATCGCTGTTCGCGGCGGGCGCCGTTGCCATGGGCTCCGGCGCCGTCTCCACCAGTGCCAGCGGCGGCGGTTCGCGCGGCGGTGGCGAGACCGCCGCGGGTGGGGCGGACGGCGTGGCCGGTGCATTGAAACTGTCGAGCATCACCGCGATGCAGTCGCGCAGGTCGCGCAGCGTGCCGGTCAGCCGGCGCACTCGCGGCTTGGCGCCTTCCGGCGTCTCGTGCCCGGTCGACAGCGCGGCGATGTCGCCTTCCACCGCGGCGATCAGGCCCGCCATCGCCACCAGGCCTAGATGCAGATATTCCGGCGCCTGCGACGGCACCGCCTCGCCGCGCAGCGTGGCGCCGATCCGGTCGATCGCGGCCAGCACCGTCATGGTGTCGGCGCTGCGGTTGCGCCGCGCATATTCCTCGAGGAACCAACGGCCGCGCGCGGTCGCGGTCAGCGCCTGATGAAGTGCGTCATACTCGTCTTGCGAAAGGGCGCGCGGGCGCGACGGCCTGTCGGCGCTGTCCGCGTCCGGCGGCGGCGCTGAAGTCTGTGCGAGCGCCATCTGGCAAGCGCCGTATGCTATGAGCCCTGCCCACGCTTATGAATCAGGCGCGCTGATTCGGAAAGACGGATGCCCGCACCGCCCCCCGAAAGCCGTTTCGCGCTGCGGCTCGCCGTGTTCTATGCGGCCCTGTTTCTTGCCTTCGGCGTGCAGCTTCCGTTCTTTCCGCTCTGGCTCGGCGCCAAGGGGCTCGATGCCAGCCTGATCGGGCTGGTGCTGTCGATGCCGATGGTGGTGCGCGTGATCGCCATTCCGCTCGCCTCGCACCAGGCCGACCGGCGCGCCGCGCTGCGGGCGACCTTGGTGGCAGCAACGGCCGCGACCGCGGCCGCCTATGCGGTGGTTGGGCTGATGGAAGGCCCGCTGCCGATCGTGCTCGCGTGCGCAGTCGCGGCTGCGGTCTATGCGCCGGTGATGTCGTTGACCGATGCCTATGCTCTGAGAGGGCTTGCCGCGGAGGGCCGTGCCTATGGCCCAGTGCGGCTGTGGGGCTCGGCGGCCTTTCTCCTCGGCATGCTCGGGGCCGGCGTGGCGATCGATCTCATGCCGGCGCGCGCGCTGATCTGGCTGATCGTCGCCGGCGCGGCCCTCAATGCGCTGGTGGCGCTGGCGTTGGCGCCGCTGCCGGCCGCAAAAGCGGCGCCGCCGCCGCGAGCCGCAGCGCCGCTCTTGCGCCAGCCGCTATTCCTTGCCGTGCTGATGTCGGCTGCGGCGATCCAGGGCAGCCACGCGGTCTATTACGGCTTCTCGGCGCTGGAATGGACCGCCGCCGGCTTCGGCGGCAAGACCGTCGCCGCGCTGTGGGCGCTCGGCGTCATCGCCGAGATCGCGCTGTTCGCGGCGCAGGCGCGGCTGCCCCGCGCAGTGACGCCAGCGCGGCTGTTGCTGGCCGGCGCCGCCGGCGGTCTCCTGCGCTGGGGCGTGATGGCGCTCGACCCTGCGGCGGCGCTGCTGCCCGCCCTGCAATTGCTGCACGCGGCGTCGTTCGGCTGCACTCATCTCGGCGCGCTCGCCTTCCTGGCGCGCATCGCGCCGGCAGGCCATGCGGCGCGCGCGCAGGGCTACCTCTCGATCGCGCTCGGCCTCGCCAGCGCCGGTGCGATGAGCCTGTCCGGAGCGCTCTATGCCGCCTACGGCGCGGGCGCCTATGCGGCGATGGCGCTAATGGCGGCGGTGGGTGGCGCTGGCGCGCTCGTTGCCCAGCGTCTGGATCGCGGCGTCGCGGAATGAGCGGGCGCGCGCGGTCTTCGGCGCCTCGCCGCCGCAGGACGGCACGATGCCGGCGAGCGCGCGGCCGTGCATGAAGATCATCTTGCGCGACAGGCCGCCGTTGCGGCTGATCCAGGAGCGCACCCGGGGCGGATAGATGTCCCACAGCGCCTGCGTCCCCATCGGGCTGGTGATGGGACGGCCATAGGCGTCCGGCATCCAGGCGGCGTGGAAGCCGAGCCGCGCCCGCGAGGTGGCGCAGATCTGCTCGCGCGGCACCAGGCCAAGCACCAGGGTGCAGGCGGAGAGGCAGTTGCCGTCGATCACGACCTGCTCGCCGCTCGAGCGCACCGCGGCAAAGGTCCGCATGTAATGGCCGATCTGGCCGCCGCGGTCCTCGGAGATACGCATGGTCGCTGAGGCTGGCACCGTCATCGCCGAAACCAAGGCCAAGCCCAGCAGCAACGCCGCAAATCGCATGTGGTCCGCCCCCTCCGCCCCCGCGGTGATGCGTCACTCTAAAGCGAAAGCGGGCCTGCTTGAAAGCGGCAATTAACTCAACATTAACCAATCCACGCGGAACTCGCCGGAACCGCGGCGTCAGCCCCACAGCGCGGGTTCCGGCGGCGAGACCAGACTGCCGCGATAGAGGAGACCGCCGGGCCGGTCGCGGGCCAGGAGCAGCGGGCCGTCGAGGTCGGCGAGCTCCGCGCTCTGCGCCAAGAGGACCGCGGGCGCCATCGACAGTGAGGTTCCGACCATGCAGCCGACCATCACCGAGAGGCCGAGCCGGCGCGCCTCAGCGGCCATGGCCAGCGCCTCGGTCAGTCCGCCGGTCTTGTCGAGCTTGATGTTGACGGCGTCGTAGGCGCCGACGAGCGCCGCGAGCGACGGCCGCGCATGCGCGCTCTCGTCAGCGCAGATCGGCACCGGATGGCGGAACCCGGCGAGCGCGGCATCGCTGCCGGCCGGCAGCGGCTGCTCGATCAGCGTGACGCCGGCCTCGGCGCAGGCGGCGATGTTGTCGTGCAGGGTATCGGGGGTCCAGCCCTCGTTGGCATCGACGATGAGCCGTGCCGCCGGCGCGGCGCGCCGCACCGCGGCGATGCGGGCGGGGTCGCCGTCGCGGCCGAGCTTGATCTTGAGCAGCGGACGGTCGGCGGCGCGCGCCGCCGCCTGAGCCATCGCCTCCGGCGTATCGAGCGAGATCGTATAAGCGGTGACCAGCGGCCGCGGTGCTGGCAGGCCGGCAAGCACGTGAACGCGGGTGCCGGACTGCTTGGCCGCGAGATCCCACAGCGCGCAGTCGAGCGCGTTGCGCGCCGCGCCGGGCGGCATCGCCTGCTGCAACCCGGCGCGGTCGAGGCCGCGCGCCAGCGCCGGCGCCATCGCGGCGATGGCGGCGGCGACGCCGTCCACGGTTTCACCGTAGCGCGCATAGGGCACGCATTCGCCGCGGCCGCTGGCGGCGCCATCGCTGACGGTCGCGACCACGACCGCCGCCTCGGTCTTGGCGCCGCGGCTGATCGCGAATACGCCGGCGATCGGCCAGCGCTCGATCGCGGCCGTGACGGTGAGCGGGGCAGGGTGATTCATGCCGGCGCAAGGCTCGACAGGTTCGCCGCCGATGGTCAAGTATGGCGCCGGCCGGGGTTTGAGAATCGCGCACCGCCGGATCTGCTCAAGATGTTGAAAAACCGCCGGTTTCCGGTCATGGGATGGTGATGGCAGAGGCGGACAGGGCAAGCGGCGGCAGGGCGGGGACGCCGGCGGCGCTCGACGGCAAGGCCGAGGGCGACCGGCTGACGCTGGCCGCCTCGGGCGGCTGGATCGCCGACCATGCGCGCGCGCTCGAGCCGCTGGTCGATGCGCAGCTGCGCCGTCGCGAGACGATCCGCCGTGTCGAGATCGACGTCAGCCGGATCGACCGCTTCGACACGTTCGGCGCCTGGCTCTTGGAACGGATGGTGCGCGCCTTCAAGGCGCGCGGCGCCGAGGCGCAGCTCGTCGGGCTGTCCGAGGACTATCGCGGCCTGGTCGAGGAAATGCAGCACGTCACGCTGGAGCGCGACATCGTCGGGCGGCCGCGGCCGCTGCGTGATGCGGTGGCCGCGATCGGCCGCGCCGTTGCCGAGATCGGCTATTACGCCATCGGCTTCCTGCGGATGCTCGGCGCGGTGATGATGGCGCTGCTGCGGGTGATGGCGCGGCCGCATACGTTCCGGCTGACCTCGACCGTGCATCAGCTCGAGAATGTCGGCTGGCGCGCGGTGCCGATCATCCTGCTGATCACCTTCCTGGTCGGCTGCATCGTCTCGCAGCAGGGCATCTTCCAGTTTCGCAAGTTCGGCGCCGACGTGTTCGTGGTCGACATGGTCGGCGTGCTGGTGCTGCGCGAGCTCGGCGTGCTGATCGTCTGCATCATGGTCGCCGGCCGTTCCGGCAGCGCCTATACCGCCGAGCTCGGCTCGATGAAGATGCGCGAGGAGATCGACGCGCTGCGCACCATGGGGTTCGACCCGGTCGAGGTGCTGATCCTGCCGCGCATCCTCGCGCTGGTCATCGCGGTACCGATGCTGACCTTCCTTGGCTCGATGGCGGCGCTCTATGGCGGCGGGCTGGTGGCCTGGCTCTACGGCGGCATCGACCCGGAGGTGTTCCTGTCGCGGCTCAAGGAATCGATCTCGCTCGATCACTTCAAGATCGGCATGATCAAGGCGCCGTTCATGGCGCTGGTGATCGGCATCGTCGCCTGCGTGCAGGGCCTGGAGACCAAGGGCTCGGCGGAATCGCTCGGCCGGCAGACCACCGCCTCTGTGGTGGAATCGATCTTCCTGGTGATCGTGCTCGACGGCTTCTTCGCCGTGTTCTTCGCCTCGATTGGGATGTAGCCGATGGCGCAGCGGTCAAACGGCGCAGCCGGCGGCAACGGCGCCGGCACCACCGGCAAGGACGCGGTGATCCGCGTGCGCGACCTGGTGGTCGGCTTCGGCCGCAAGGTCGTGGTCGATCATCTCGATCTCGACGTCTATCGCGGCGAGATCCTCGGTTTCGTCGGCGCCTCCGGCGCCGGCAAGTCGGTGACCATGCGGGCGATCATCGGCCTGGTGCCGAAGCGGCAGGGCCGCATCGAGGTGTTCGGCCTCGATCTCGACACCGCGACCCTCGAGCAGCGCCGCACCGTGGAGCGGCGCTGGGGCGTGCTGTTTCAGAACGGCGCGCTGTTTTCGTCGCTGACGGTGCGGCAGAACATCCAGTTCCCGATGCGCGAATATCTGCACCTGTCTGAACGGCTGCTCGACGAGCTTGCCGCCGCCAAGCTGGAAATGGTCGGCCTCAAGCCCGACGTCGGCGACAAGTTCCCTTCGGAACTGTCCGGCGGCATGACCAAGCGCGTGGCGCTGGCCCGCGCGCTGGCGCTCGATCCCGAGATCGTGTTCCTCGACGAGCCGACCTCCGGGCTCGACCCGATCGGCGCCGGCGACTTCGACCAACTGATCGCCACATTGCAGCGCACTTTGGGGCTTACGGTTTTCATGGTAACCCATGACCTCGACAGCCTGCACACGGTCTGCGACCGCATCGCCGTGATCGGCGAGGGCAAGATCATCGTGAACGGGCCGATGGAGACGATGCTCGCCTCGGAGCATCCCTGGGTGAAGGAATATTTCCGCGGCAAGCGCTCGCGCGCCAGCGCAGCGCGGCGGCGGTCCGGCGCGGAGCGTCCGGCGGAGTGAGGCGATGGAAACCAAGGCGAGCTACACGCTGATCGGCTTCTTCACGCTGGCGGTGATCCTCGGCGTGTTCGGCTTCGTCTACTGGTTCCAGAATCTCGGCGGCACCAGCGAGCGGACCACCTACCGCATCGTGTTCGACGGCTCGGTGTCGGGCCTGCGCACCGGCGGCGCGGTGCTGTTCAACGGCATCCGGGTCGGCGAGGTGACGCGGCTCGGCCTCGCGCCCGACCAGACCGAGCGGGTGGTCGCCACCATATCGGTCGACAAGTCGGCGCCGATCCGCGAGGACACCCGGGTCGGACTCGAATTCCAGGGGCTCACCGGCGTTGCCGCGGTGGCGCTGTCGGGCGGCACGTTCTCCAAGCCGCCGCTCACCGGCACGCCGGACGATCCGCCGACCATCGTCGCCGATCCGGCCGCGACGCAGGATGTGACGCAGGCGGCGCGCGAGGTGCTGCGCCGCGTCGACAAGCTGATCGCCGACAACGAGACCAGCCTGCACAATGCCATCGCCAACATCGACACGTTCTCGGCGGCGCTGGCGCGCAACTCCGAGCGCATCGACAGCGTGCTCGCCGGCATCGAGACGCTGACCGGCGGCAAGGACGGCAACGGCGGCGAGATCGGCACCGCGGCGCGCTCCTTCACCGAGGCGACGCAATCGCTCAAGACGCTGGCCGAAAATCTCGACAAGCGCACCGCGGAGATCTCCGGCGGCATCAATCGGCTCTCGGCCTCCGGCACCCGCGAGCTCGAGGCGCTGTCGGGCGATGCGCGGCGCACCCTGTCGGAGCTGGAACGCACCATCCGCAATCTCGACCGCAATCCGAGCCGCGTCCTGTTCGGCGGCGAGAGCCGCAGCGTGCCGGAATATAACGGCCGGCGCTGACCCGAGGCTTCCGCCAAGCTCCTGAAATCGTTGGAACTAATTGCCGTGTCGCGGCTTTGACTCCGAACGCGGCGCCGTGCAATGGGATAACTCGGCGCGGTCGCTGGCGCCGCGGTGGATGCGTCCTAGAATGCCCGAAAACGGGAATCGCCGTGATCATCCGGGTCGCCGCGGCAGGCGGCGGCCGGGATGTGCGGCGTTGTGGGGTCTGTGAGGGTGATGGGGCTTTCCCGGTGCAGTCGGTCGGTCTGGGGCGCCGTGCTGGCGAGCGCGCTCGCCAGCGTCCTTGCCGGATGCGCCGGCGGCCTCGGCGCCAAGGCGCCGCCGCCGACCTATGACCTGTTCGCGGCCACCGAGTTTCCCCGCCGCACCGGCGGCGGCCGCGGCCAGCTCATCGTCGCCGAGCCGACCGCGCTGTCGGTGCTCGACACCGACAAGGTGATGGTGCGGCTAGCCGACGGCCAGACCGCGCAGCTCGCCAATGCGCAGTGGGAGGAGCGGCTGCCGAAGCTCCTGCAGGCGCGCATCGTGCAGTCGTTCGAGAACGGCCACCGGCTGCGTGCGGTCGGCCGGCCCGGCGACCGGCTCGCCGCCGATTTCCAACTCCTCACCGACGTGCGCGCATTCCAGATTTCCGCCGAGACCGGCACGGCCGAGGTCGAGATCGCGGCCAAGATCGTGCGCGAGCGCACCGGCCGCATCGGCCCCGCGCGCATCTTCAAGGTCAGCGTGCCGGCGGACAGCACCGAGGGACCCGGCGCCATCGCCGCGATCAATGCCGCCTTCAACAAGGCGGTGACGCAGATGGTGGTGTGGGCGTCGCGCTATATCTGAGCGAGCCGTCCGCGCCGGCAATCACGGGTTCCGGCGGCGGGCGCAGGCCGCCGGGCGCGGAGCAGGGCGTCTTACTCGAACCTACTCGAACCGCCCGGCCGCGTGCGCCAGCATGGTGTAGACCTTGCCGGTCTCCGAGGTGAGATAGGTGCGCGCCACCACCTGGCCGCGGTCGTCGCGCGCCACCTCGTCGAGCAATTGCTCGAACTCGGCGATGTAGCGGTCCACGGTCTGCCTGAACTCACGGCTCTCGCGATACTTGGTCCTGATCTCGTCGAACGCCTTCTGGCCCTGCAGGGTGTAGAGCCGGCGGGTGAACACGTTACGCTCGCCGCGCCGGTAGCGGTCCCACAGATCCGCCGCGGCATCGTGGTCGATCATGCGGGCGATGTCGACCGACAGCGAATCCAGCGACTCGATGGTGTGACGCGGCTCCTGGCGCGCTTCGGTCCGCATGTCCTGACGGGCCGGCTCCTGGCGCAGCGGCTCGCGCCGCGGCGATACATCGCGCGCGCTGTCGCGCAGCGGCGGCTCGTTGTCCTCGCGCGAGGCGCGGCTGAGCAGGTCGGTGAGCCAGCCGCGGCTGGGACCGCCGGCCGGCGCGGGCTCGTTGCGGCGCGGCGCGAACGCCGCCGGCTCGACGCGCGACGGCGCGAAGGCCGCCGGCTCCTGACGCGGCGCCTCATGACGCGCGGCGTCTTGGCGCGAAGTGTCTTGGCGCGAAGTGTCTTGGCGCAAAGCGTCTTGGCGCAAAGCGTCTTGGCGCAAAGCGTCTTGCCGTGAAGCATCCTGCCGCGGCTCGACCGGACGCGGCGGCACGCTGGCGCGCAAGGTCTCGCCGCCGCGTGTGCCGCCGACGGCGAACGCCGGCTCCTGCTGCGTCCGCTCCGCGGTGCGGCGCGCCGGCTCGACGGAATCCAGCGTGCGGCCGTGGCGTGCGACGATGCGGTTGAGCTCGGCCAGCGCCTCGATCTGGTCGACGATGACGCGGCGCATCTGCGAGGCGCTTTCCGAAGCCTCCTGCGGCAGTTCGAGGACGCCGCGGCGCAGCTCGGCGCGGGTCGCCTCGAGCTCGCGCTGCATCTCCGCCGCCATCTGCTTCATGCCGCGCACCACCTCGGCGAAGCGCTCGTTGGCTTCCGTGAAGATCGCGTCGGTGCTGCCGGCGGTCTGCTCGAACACCACGCGCATCGCCTCGGCGGCGCGGCGGCTCTCCTCGGTGGTCGAGGCGCGCATGCGTTCGAACTGCTCCTGGGTCTCGCTGCGCACGCGGCCGAACTGCTCCTGCGCGGTTTCGCGGATGCGCTGGAAGTGCTCCTCGGTCGCCTCGCGCACCTGCTCGAACTGCTCGGCGAGGGCGCGGGTGCCGTCGATGCTGCTCTCGGAGATGACCCGGGCGATGTCGCGGGCGCGGCCTGCGGCGGCGTCGAGCGATTGGTCGAGCAGGCCCTGGAAACGCTGCAGGCGCTGATCGAGATCCGTGGTGCGCTCGTCGAGCGCGGCGACGAGGGTTTCGAGCGTGGCGCGGCGGTCGGTGACCACGGCCTCGGTCTTCTCGTTGCTGGCGCTGACCAGGCTGACCGCTTCGGCGAGCGCGCGGCCATGGGTGTCGAACTGGCCGGCGAGCTGGCCGAGATCGGTGACGACGCGGGCGCTGAGCTCGCGGAAGCCTGCGATGCTGGCTTCCATCTGCGTATTGGCGGCGCCGTGAGTCTTGCTGACCTCGGTCATGGCGGCGACGAAGTCCGCGACGCGCGACATCATGGTGTGCTCGAGCGCGCTCATGTTCTCGTGCGAGCCGCTCAGCACCTCCTGCAGCATCAGATTGGCCTCGCGCAGCCGCTCGAACAGCGCGGTGGTGTCGGCGCGCAGCATGCCGTGCGTCTCCAGCATCTCGGAGACGGCGGTGGCGGCGGTCTGCTTGGACTGCTCGATCGCGGCGGCGGCGGCGGTCTGCAGCTCGGTCAGCGTGCGGGTGACGGCGCCGGTGGCGTTCTCGCCGGCGGCGTTGATGGTGCGCGCCAGCTCCTCGCTGTTGTCGTGCAGCGTCCGGGTGAAGGCGATCGCCTTGCTCTCGATCGCCTCGACCGCGCCCTCGCTGGCGCGGCTGATCTCGGCGGCGAAGGAGGAGCCCTTCTCGGTGAGGGCGGCGATCACCGCGCTGCTCTTCTCGCCGAGCAGCTCGGTCATTTCGCGGGTGCGCGCACCCACGGTCTCGGTGATCTCGTTGGCCTTGCCGGTGAAGGAGCGGGCGACCTCGGCGCTGACATGCAGCAGCGTGCGCTCGACCTCGCCGGCATTGTTGCGCAGCGAATCCGTGGTCGCCAGCGTGAGCTGGCTCAGCGATTTCTCGGCTTCGCCGACATTGGCCTTGATCGACTGGGTGAGCTGCTCCATGCGCGCATTGAGCGCGTCGGCGGCGGCCTTGGTGCGCAGCTCGATCTGGCCGGTGACGGTCTCGACGCGGCCGACCAGCAGTTCCTCGAACCGGCCGATGCGCTGGTCGAGCGTACCGGCGACCTCCTGGGCGCGGCCGCCGAGCGTCTGGTCGACCTCGGTGATCTTGGTCGACAGCGTGTTGGCGACCTCGTTGCCGCGCTGCTCGATGATGCTGCCGACTTCGATGATGCGCTTGTCGAGCGCGCCGACCACCTCCTTGCCGCCTTCCGCAAGCGTGGTGGCGATGTTGAGGACGCGGTTGCCCATCGTCGTCTCGAACTGCGACAGCCGCTGGTCGAGCGTGGTCTCGACCTCCTGGGTCTTGGCGCTGACGCGGCTGTCGAAGGAATCGACATAGGCGCGCATCGCCTCGGTGATGTCGGTGGTGCGCTGGCCGAGCCGTTCCACCAGCTCGCCGCCATAGGTCTTCACGGTGCGGTCGAACTCGGCGATGTTGCGGGTGATGAGGGTGCCGAGCGTGGTGGCGTCGCGCGCGATGCGGTCGCTGAGCTCGGTGCCGCCGGCATTGAACATGACTTCGAAGGCGCGCTGGCGCTCGGCCAGCATGTCGCGCACCGCCGCGCTGCGGCTGTCCATCAGCGCCGCGAGGCTTTCGGCATTCTCGGTGAAGGTCTCGGCCGCCTTGCTGCCGCGCGCGATGATGGTGTCGGTGACGCGGGTGCCGGTCTGCTCCATCTTGGAGATGACGTCGCCGCCGCGCAGGTTGAGGTCGAGCACCAGCGCGTCGCCGGCCGAGCGCAGCTTGCTGTTGATCTCCTCGACGCGGGCCACGACGTCGGAGGCGGCGCGGCTGCCGGCATTGACGATCGCCTCGCTCATCTCCTGCGAGCGCGACGACATCAGCTCGATCACGGAGTTCGACTTCTGCGAGAAGTTCTGCGCGACCTGCTCCATGCGCGACGACATGAGCTGCTGCACGCTGGTGGCGAGCTCGGTGAATTCGGTGCGCACGCTCTCGGACTTGAAGGCGAGGCTTGCGGTGAGCTTCTCGCTCGCTTCGCGGATCGCGCTGCTCGCCTTCTCGCCGGTGCTTTCCAGCCGGTCGAGCAGGGTGCCGCCGCGCTCGCCGAGCGCGTCGATCATGCTGTCGCCGGCATGGCCGAGCGCGAGCGTGATGTGCTCGCCCTTCTCGGTCAGCGTGCGGGTGATGCGCTGGGCGACGTCGTTGACCTTCTCGGCGACGATGTCGCCGACCGAGGTGATGTCCTGCGTCAGGTCGAGATGCAGGTTGGAGATCGCGGCGCGCACCTTGTCGGCCTGCGTCACCAGCTGGTCGCGCTGGGTGGCGAGCTCGGTGAGCAGCACGCGGATGCGGACCTCGTTGTCGTTATAGGCGCGCTCCAGCGCCGACACCTCGTTGTGCACCAGCGTTTCGAGCTCGGCGGCGCGCGCGAGCGCGCGCTCGACGCCGTCGCCCATGGCGGCGACCTCGCGGCGGATGGCGTGGCCGACGGTGACGATGGATTCCTTGGCGGCGGTCTCCGGCTCGGCGAGCCGCATCGCGACCTCGGCCATGGTCTGCGCGATCAGCCGCAGGTCGGCGGCGCGCGCCAGCATGTGGGCGATGGCATAGGCGAAGATCACCGGGATCAGCATCGCGGCGCCGATCGCGCCCCAGGACGCCACGTTGGCGGCGGGCTCGGCGAGCAGCGCGGCGATGTCGGCGCGGTAGAGATAGGCAAGCGCGGCGCCGCCGGCGAGCCAGGCGGCGGAGAACACCGTGGCGACGACATAGGCGGTGCGGCGGGTGCGGTTCTGCAGCGCGTGCAGCATCGCGCCCATGGCGGCGCGGTCGTCATTGGCGGCGCGGACCGGAAGGGCGTCTTTGTTCCGGCCGGATTCGTCGAGCTGGTCCTGGAACAGGTCCGCGATCGGTGGCGCGTCCTTGTCGCGGGTTGCCGCATCGCGCAGATTGATGGCTTCCGCGATGGCGTTGAGCGCATCGTTCGCGTCTGCCTTGACCGGATTGTTCGCCATGGACTCGCCTCACACCTGACGCCGCGGGCATGGCGGCCGCGCGCGGCGTCTCTCGGCCGCAACAGGCAGCCGCAGCAGCGCGTGACCGTTCCGCTCCGGCAGCGGGACGCCCTCACGGTTGCGCCGCTGCCGCAAAAACCCATCCTATCGGCTTGTCGGATCAATGAAAACCGATCCCGGTAAGGTCTCTTTAATCATCCTTAACGGCGCTGTTAACCATGATTTTTCATCGGCGCGGACATCATACGAAAGCTTAAGCCGGGGATGGTTGCCTGCCGCGATGGACCGTGAGACCGCCGCGCCCGCGGCACCGGACGCCGTGCTCGACCTTGCCCATCTGCACAGCATGACGCAGGGCGACCGCGCGCTCGAGGCCGAGCTGCTGCGCCTGTTCACGGCGCAGGCCCGGGCGCTCGCGGCCGAGATCGCCGGAAACAGCGGCATCAGCGGCATGGCCGTGCACGCCATCAAGGGCGCGGCGCGCGGCATCGGCGCTGTGGCGGTGGCCGCGGCGGCGCAGGACGCCGAAACCGCGGGCGAGGGAGCGCGGCGCGCCGCGGCGCTCGAGCGGCTCGCGGCGGCGCTGCGGGCGGCCGAGGCCGCCATCGGGCAGCGGTTGCGACTGCTTTAGGCTTAAAGGAATCCCGCTGGTATCCGGCCGGCCGAGCCGATATAGGAGGCCCGGCACTTGCCGCCCGCCTCCCGTTCCCGCTCGCGATTCATGGTTAAAATCACCTATACCGACTCCCAGGGCGTTTCCCGCACCGTCGACGGCGAAATCGGCGCCACCGTGATGGAAACCGCCATCAAGAACAATATTCCGGAGATCGAGGCGGAGTGCGGCGGCGCCTGCGCCTGCGCCACCTGCCACGTCTATGTCGACGAGGCGTGGCGCGAGAAGGTCGGCGGCCCCTCGCCGATGGAGGAGGACATGCTCGACTTCGGCTACGACGTGCGGCCGAATTCGCGGCTGTCGTGCCAGATCAAGATCACCGAGGAACTCGACGGGCTGAGCGTGTCGACGCCGGAGCGGCAGGCATGACCGGCCCGACTGGATGTGCGCGATGAGCGAGCCGATCAAGACCGACGTTGTCATCATCGGCGCGGGGCCGATCGGCCTGTTCGCGGTGTTCGAGCTCGGTCTGCTCGACATCAAGGCGCATCTCGTCGACATCCTCGACAAGATCGGCGGCCAGTGCGCCGAGCTTTATCCGGAGAAGCCGATCTACGACATCCCCGGGATTCCGAAAGTGTCGGCGCAGGGTCTCGTCGACAATCTCATGGAGCAGATCAGGCCGTTCAACCCGGTATTCCATCTCAACGAGATGGTGGAGACGGTCGAGCGCCTCGGCGATGCGCAGTTCCGCGTCACCACCGGCGCCGGCACCGTGTTCGACTGCAAGGCGGTGGTGGTCGCGGCCGGCGGCGGCTCGTTTCAGCCCAAGCGGCCGCCGATCCCCGGCATCGAAGCCTATGAGGCGAAATCGGTGCACTACGCGGTGCGGCAGATGGAAGCATTCCGCGGCAAGCGGCTGCTGATCGTCGGCGGCGGCGACAGCGCGCTCGACTGGACGCTCAATCTCGCGCCGGTCGCCTCGCACCTCACGCTGTTGCACCGCCGCCAGGAATTCCGCGCCGCGCCCGACAGCGTCAACAAGATGATGGCGCTGGTGGGCGAGGGCAAGATCGACCTCGTGCTCGGCCAGGTCACGGCGCTCGAGGGCGCCGACGGCCAGGTCTCGGCGGCGATCGTCAAGCGCACCGACGGCTCGGTGTTCAACATCGCCTGCGACGCGATCCTGCCGTTCTTCGGCCTGACCATGAAGCTCGGCCCGGTGGCGAACTGGGGTCTCACGCTCGAAGGCGACCTGATCCCGGTCGACACCGCGGCGTTCGAGACCAACGTGCCGGGCATTTTCGCGATCGGCGACATCAACACCTATCCGGGCAAGCTCAAGCTGATCCTGTCCGGCTTCCACGAGGCCGCGCTGATGGCGCAGAAGGCGCACCGCTATGTCTATCCGGACAAGCGGCTGACCTTCCAGTACACGACCTCGTCGACCAGCCTGCAGAAGAAGCTCGGCGTCAACTGACGCGCGGCGCGGGACGCCGGCCGCGCGCGTGAGCGGAGAAGCGCGATGACCATCCTGCTGCTTGCCGTGCATGTGCTCGCTGCGGTGTTCTGGGTCGGCGGCATGGCGTTCGCCTATCTGGTGCTGCGTCCGGCCGCGGGTCCGCTCGAAGCGCCGGTGCGGCTCGCCTTGTGGCGGCGGGTGTTTGAGCGGTTCCTGCCGTGGGTCGGCATCGGCGTCGCGGCGCTGCTCGTCAGCGGCTACGGCATGATCTTCGCGATCTTCGGCGGCTTCAGGGGCCTGCCGCTTTATGTGAACCTGATGCAGGGCCTCGGCATCGTCATGGTGCTGATCTATCTGCACCTGACCTTCGCGCCATGGAAGCGCATGCGCGCCGCGCTCGATCATGGCGATGGTCCCGCCGCGGGCCGCAACCTCAATCAGATCCGCCGGATCGTCGCGGTCAATCTCGTGCTCGGCATCGTCGTCATCCTGACCGCGACGACCGGCCGCTACTGGTAGCGTCCGCCGGACGGCGCGGCCGCGGGCGGCGCCAGCGGCTCCGCCGTCACCGCCGGCGGCGGATCGAGTCCGAGCACGGCGCGCGCTGCCGGAAGCGCGGCGTCCGCCATCGCGGCATGGCCTTCCGCGGTCGGATGGATCGCGCCGCCATAGAGCGCGCTGACGATGCCCCACATCGCGTCATGCAGGTCGCGCGGCTGCAGCAGCGCCGGCAGCCCTTCCGGATAGGTCATCGCGGTGAAATAGCTGTCGTTCGCCGTGCGCACCCAGCGCGCCCGCGACGCATAGGGCCGGTAATCGCCGGGCGGAAGGGCGCAGGCGAGCGGGCCCTCGCTCGCCACCGCCTGGTCCTTCTCGAAGCTGTCGCCCGAGGGCGAGAAGCAGGCGCGATCGAACGCCGGATCGTCATCGGCGCGCGCGCAGAAGCCGTGCTGCGCGAACGCCGCCTGATGGGCATCGACGAATGTCATGCGGTCGGTCCCGGGCTCGGCGCACAGCGTGCCGGCGCCGCAGGTCGCGAGCGATTTGATGACCGGCAGGAAGCGCGCCGCCACGAACTCTGAGACCTCGCGCAGCCGTTGCGCGCCGGCATCGAGCGCGGGATGCACGTCGAAGCCGTCGCGGCCGCCGGGGCAGGGCACGCCCGGCGCCTGCTGCGCCGGATGGCCGTAGGAGACATAGACGACGCGGCGCAGGTCGCCGCCGACGAACGGCTTCAGCGCCGCGCGCAGCTTGACGAAGGAGGCCGGCAGCTTGGTCCTGAGGATGGTATCGGCCTCCTCGGCCGAGACCACGAGGCCGCCGCGCCGCGACAGCGCCCGTTCGGTCGTGTCCTCGACGATGACGTGGCCGACCAGGCCGGCGAACTGCATGTCGTTGGCGCCGACCGTCAGCAGCATCAGGTCGAGGCCGCGGCCGGCGCGCTTGAGCAGGTCGTTGAGTTGCGGAAGCTGGCCCGGCACGCTGCCGGCGCATTTGCCGCGCAGCGGGCATTCGCGCGCGGTCTGCGCGCCGAACAGGCCGTCGGCGATGGTCGCGCCGCTGCAGGCGAGCGGGAGATAGGTGACGGCGGTGTGCGGGTTCTCGACGGCGAGCGCGAGCGCCGCGCGGATCTGGTAGCCGTAGAGCGAGGCATGGCAGGCCGGATTCATCCAGCGCGCGCCGTGGCTGCGCCAGTCCTGCGCGCCGGCCGCAGTGGCAGGCGTGGCGGCTGTGGTCTCGATTGCGGTTTCACAGGACTTGTCGCCGCGGTAGCCGGCGCGGCTCGGACGGTAATACTGGCTGATGCTGGTGCCGAGAAAGCGGCGGAAGCAGAAGCCCTCGTCGGCGAGCGCGATGGCGCGGTCGGGATTGCCTTCGCCCGCGGCGATGGAATCGCCGAGCCCGGCGATCAGCAGGTCGCGCACCAGGATATCGGCCTCGCCGTGCAGCACCGGACCGGCCGGCGGGATGATGTCGAGCCGGGCGCGCGTCACGCGGCCGGCCGCTACCCGCATCGTGACGTCTTCCTCGCAGCCGATGGTCAGCTCCTGCGGCCGTTCCTCGCCGTCGCGGAACGTCCAGGCGCAGGTCGCGCCGGCTGGCACCGGAGCCGCGACCGTCACCCGCACCGCATAATCGGACGGCTTCAGATAGGATTCCCGCTCGCCGTCACGCTCGCAGGTGTCGAGGAGCTTGCCGGTGGCGTCGAGGCACAGCCGCTCCACGGTCCGCCGCGCCCAGCCGCGGCCGTCGGTTTCGGCGGCGAGGCTGCGCTCGGCCGCGAGCACGCTGCCGCTGCGCAGCGCCGCGGCCTGGCGCTCGAAATCGCGCGCGTCGCGGAACAGGCGGAACCGGTTGCGCACCTCCCAGCGGATGAGGCCGGCGTCGGCAGCGGGCGCCGGCGCGGCACCGCCTTCCGGCGCGGCCTGCGCCGCGGCGGGCGCGGACGCGCCGCCGGCCATCCCGATGGCGGCAGCGGCGGCTATGACGATGCTGAGGCGGCGGACGATCATCATGGAAAACCGAACATGGCGTCGGCGGCTTGCTTTAGCATCGCGGATGCGGCGGAAAGAGGGCTGACGCCGGGAGAGGACGCGGCGCATGGCTGAAACCTTGCACACCACGTGCGCCATCGCCGGCGGCGGGCCGGCCGGCATGATGCTCGGCTTCCTGCTGGCGCGCGCCGGCGTGGCGGTGACGGTGCTGGAGAAGCACGGGGACTTCCTGCGCGACTTTCGCGGCGACACCGTGCCTCCCTCGACGCTCGAGCTGATGCATGAGCTCGGCCTGCTCGACGAGTTCCTGCGCCGGCCGCACAGCAAGGTAACGCATGTGACCGGACAGATCGGCGGCGAGCGGGTCACGATCGCCGATTTCCGCCATGTCCCGACGCGCTGCAAGTTCATCGTGCTGATGCCGCAATGGGATTTCCTCGACTTCATCGCCGGGCATGGCCGCGGATATCCGGGCTTCGACCTGCGCATGCAGGCGCAGGCGACGGCGCTGATCGAGGAGCGCGGGCGCGTCGCCGGGCTGCGCGCGACGACACCGCATGGCGATCTCGAGATCCGCGCCGATCTTGTCGTCGGCGCGGACGGGCGCCATTCGACCATTCGCGGCGCGGCGCGCTTGCCGGTCGATGATGTCGGCGCGCCGATGGACGTGCTCTGGTTCCGTTTGTCGCGCCGGCCCGACGATCCGGACGAGACGTTCGGCCATATCGAATCCGGCCGGCTGCTGGTGATGCTCAACCGGGGCGATTATTGGCAATGCGCCTTCGTCATCGCCAAGGGCGGTTACGATCTTTGGCGCGAGAAAGGCGTGGCCGCGTTCCGCGATGCCGTGGCGTCGCTGTCGCCATTCGTGCGTGATCGCACCGGCGAGATCGCGAGCTTCGACGACATCAAGTTGCTGACCGTGGCCGTCGATCGCTTGCGGCAATGGTGGAAGCCCGGGCTGCTCTGCATCGGCGATGCCGCGCATGCGATGTCGCCGATCGGCGGCGTCGGCATCAACCTCGCCGTGCAGGATGCGGTCGCGGCCGCCAATCTCCTGGCGGCGCCGCTGCGGGAACGGCGGCTCGACGATCATGTGCTCGCCGCGGTGCAGGAGCGGCGCATGTTTCCCACGCGGGCCACGCAACGCATCCAGGTCGCGATCCAGAACAGCGTGATCCGTTCCGTGCTCGCCGGTGCGCCGCCGAAGGTGCCGCTGGCGGTGAGGCTGCTGCAATGGTTCCCGTTGCTGCGCGCTCTTCCGGCCTATGTGCTCGGCGTCGGTCTGCGCGCCGAGCATATCCGGACGCCGGAAGCCTGATCCGCGGCCATCATCGCCGCGCGCCGGATGCCGAGCCCCGCGATCATCATGGTGAGCGGCGCGAGCCAGATCAGCCGGCTCTGATAGCGCGCCACCGGATTGGAGAACACGCCGCATACCGCGGCATTGACGAGGACGCTCAGCAGCACCACGAGCGCCATCGCCGCGAGCTCCGGCGGCAGGGCGCGCCGCCGCGCCAGCCACGGCAGCACCGCAGTGCCGATGAGCGCCAATGCTGCGACCGGAACGTGCAGCAGGTTGAAGGCGGCCAAAAGATCGGCGAACGGCGCCGCCTGCTGCCGCGCGGCGAGAATCTGCGGCATCAGCTGGGGCACCCACCGCTGCATGGCTTCGACCATCGGCTCCATCCAGGCCTGCGTCAGCGACACCTCGGTGCGCAGCAGCGCCAGCTGCGTCAGCGTGGTGGCGACGGCGTCCTGCAGATGCTGCAACGGATAGAGCCACAGCGTGTCGAGGATGATGCGGCGCGATTCCTCGGCATAGCCGCGCCAGCCGCCGAGATCGCCGAGCGGATTGCCGGGACCCCACAGCCATTCGTCCGCGGTCTCCGGCACCTTGTCGCGATAGGCGCACAGCCGGATTTCGGGATCGGGGCAGCGATCCTCGAGATAGCGCGTGATCATGCCGTCCTGCACCAAGCGGCCGAACAGGAAGCTTTCGCCGCCGGGCGTGAATGCAAACTGGCCGACGACGGCGAAATTGGACAACGGGGCGAGCGCAATGCCGGCGGCAACCGCGATGCCCGCCACGGCAAGGCGCGGCCGTGGCAGCGCCGCGAACCGGCGGATGCGCGACAGCGCCGCGAGAGCGAGCGCCACCGCGGCGCAGACCGCGAGCGTGCCCATGTGGCTCGCGATCGCCACTGCGATGACCGCGATCAGCGCGGCGCGCTCGCTCCGCCGGAGCTGCGCTGTGCGGAACGCCAGCAGATGCAGCGCGAGGATTGCGGCCGGCAGGAGGATGTCCGGTATCAGCGTCGCGGCGTACCACGGCATGCCGGTCGCGAGGCAGAGCGCCGCCACGACAACGAGCAGGGGCAGCGGCCCACCGAAGCCATGGCTGCGCAGCGTCAGCGCGATCAGCCAGACCACGAGAGCCGCCTGAACCACGACATTGGGCCAGAAATCCAACGGCACGCCGGCGGCGAGGAAAGCGCCGTACAGCGCCGAGCGGCCGAGTTCCAGCGTGCCTTCGATCGGCCGCGCCAGATAGCCGCCGGTATCGGGAAACAGCAGCGGAAATCCGTTCCACAGCGCGGGCGCGAGCACCATCAGCATCGCCGCAGCGCCGGCGGCGGCAAGGCGAAAGCGCGCGCCGGCGTCGGCGGATGCCGGCCGGAACATCGATGCGTCGGCCATCGTTCGCCGCTCCCGCGCGCGCCTGAGGGTCCCGCCGCGGATAACGCCGCCGGATGGCCAAAGTTCGGACGCGGCGGTTTTGTCGCGGTGCCGCGCCGCCGGCGGATCAGCCCTGCGGCGCGGCCGTGCCCAGCAGGATGCGACGCAAGCCCGGCGGCATGCGCGATGCGAGCTGCTTGACGGCGGGCAGCAGCGGCGCGGCGATCAGCCCGAGCCGGCCGGCGCCGGTGAGCGCGACGACATGATCGCGCACCGCGACGGCGCCGTGCGCGATCTTGATCTTGTAAGCGTCGCCGGGCGCGAGCAGATCGTAGACGGCGAAACCCTGGGCGCGGCAGGTCGCGATCGTTTCCGCCATCTGCACATGGCCCGGTCCGAGCCGGCTGAATTCCGGCGCGTGCGCGCCGATGAAGGCATGCCAGCGTCCGGCATGGACGAGGCCGACCTCGACGGCGGCGAGGCGGCCGGCAACGGTCAGGATCGCCGCGCGCAGGAGCGAGGCGTCGTCCGCGACAGCGAGGATCGCGTCCTCCCAGTCGGAATGCCCGATCACGCTGCTCGGCATTCCGCGCCCGACCAGCCAGCCGCGCTTGAGCCGCAGGGCTTCGGCGACGGCGGCGCGCGCCGCGCCGCCCTGCAGCACGGCGAAGCGGCAGTCTCCGGCGTCCGCGAGGCGGCGGCGCAGGCGGCGCAGCTCGCGCTGGTCGCGCGCATGGGCCGCCGGCCCGGCGCTGATGTCGACGAACGGCGCCGCCTGTTCCATGACCACGGTGCCGCGCCTGGCGAGCAGCGGCGCGATCCGCGCATCGGCGCGCACGCGGCGCAGCATCATCACCGTCGCGCGCGAGCGATCTTCCGCGGTGCGCAGCGCGAGCTCGACCGCTGTCATGTCGGCATCGGGAGCGGCGAGAATGTCGCCGTACTGGATCAGCGGATCGCCGAGAAAGCGGATCACGCGCACGCCGCCGATGCGGGAGATCACCGTGGGCAGCACCACGGCAGCGCGGCCGCGGTCGCGGATGACGACGACGCGCGGAATCTCGCCGCGGCGCGCGTGCACGGCCGCGGCGCGGTGCGCCAGCGCCAGGCTCTGGAATGCGGTGGCCGCGCCGCCCGCGGCTTCGAGCGTCCGCCAGTCGCCGGCGGCCGCCGCCACCGCGTCAGCCCCTTCGGTGACGGTGACCTGAAACCGCGCCGCGGCGCGCGTAGCGGCGGAGCGCTCGGCAAGCGCGGTGCCGGCCGAGCACAGCGTCTCGGCGAAGGTATCGATGACGGCCGCGAGATCGCCGGCGATGGCGGCATAGGGCACGGGCTTGCTCCTTTCGTCGCACCAGCAAGCCGGAGCGCCGTGTAGATTCGGTTACGCCGGGGCCGGCCGCGACAATTTGCAGCGCCGCCGCTTGACCGCGCCGCGGCTTCGGCGAATGGTCTGGGTCATGTTCGTCACGTTCTTCCACGGGTTGAAGTCCGCCGGCGTGCCGGTGTCGCTGCGCGAATATCTGACGCTGATGGAGGCGATGGAGGCCGACCTCGCCGGCCGGCGGGTCGAGGACTTCTATTATCTGGCGCGCGCGGCGCTGGTGAAGGACGAGCGCCATCTCGACAAGTTCGATCGCGTGTTCGGCCACGTGTTCAAGGGGCTCGACTTCGTCGCCGACGCGGTCGAGGCCGAGATCCCGGCGGAATGGCTCGGGAAACTCGCCGAGAAATACCTCACCGAGGAGGAGAAGCGGCAGATCGAGGCGCTGGGCGGCCTCGACAAGCTGCTGGAGACGCTGCGGCAGCGGCTCGCCGAGCAGAAGGGCCGCCACCAGGGCGGCAACAAGTGGATCGGCACCGCCGGGACCTCGCCGTTCGGCGCCTACGGCTACCATCCGGAAGGCGTGCGCATCGGCCAGGACGGCAACCGCAATTTCCGCGCGGTGAAGGTGTGGGACCGGCGCGAGTTCAAGGACCTCGACGACGAGGTCGAGCTCGGCACCCGCAACATCAAGATCGCGCTGCGGCGGCTGCGCAAATTCGCCCGCACCGGCGCGCCGGAGGAGCTCGATCTCGACGGCACCATCAAGGGCACCGCGCACAAGGGCTATCTCGATATCCTGATGCGGCCGCAGCGCCACAATGCGGTGAAGGTGCTGCTGTTCTTCGATATCGGCGGCTCGATGGACTGGCACGTCAAGGCCACCGAGGAGCTGTTCTCGGCGGCGCGCTCCGAGTTCAAGCACATGGAGCACTTCTACTTCCACAACTGCCTCTACGAGAAAGTGTGGAAGGAGAACCGCCGCCGGTTCCAGGAGACCACGCCGACCTACGAGGTGATGCACACCTATCCGCACGACTACAAGGTCGTCTTCGTCGGCGACGCGGCGATGTCGCCTTACGAGATTTCCGCGCCGGGCGGCTCGGTCGAGCATTACAACGAGGAGCCCGGCGCGTTGTGGATGGAGCGCATGACGCGGACCTATCCGTCCTGCGTCTGGCTCAATCCGGTCCCCGAGCACGAATGGGCCTACAGCCAGTCCACGCAGATGATGCGGCAGCTCATGGGCGGCCGGATGTATCCGCTCACGCTCGACGGGCTCGACCGGGCGATGAAGGAGCTGCTGCGCTAGATCCCGCTCTAAAGGAAAAGGAAGGTGTCAGACCGCCGCGGAATGGCGTCCGGCGCCGGCGGCGAGATAGGCGTCGAAGGCGGCGGCGGCGATGCGGGCGTAGGGGCGGCCTTTCTCGGTCACCGTGATGGCATCGCGGTCGATCACGACCAAGCCTTGCTCGGCGAGCGGAGCGAGCGCGGCGCGCGCGTCCGCAAAGGCGGCGGGACCGCCATAAGGCGCGAGATCGACGGTCCTGTCGCACATCAGCCGCTCGATGATATCGGCGCGCAGCCGGTCATCCTCCGACAGCGCAAAGCCCTTCACCGTCGCGAGCCGGCCGGCGGCGACGGCGCGGGAATAGCCGGCGGTGTCGCGGGCGTTCTGCACATAGCCTTGCGGCAGCTTGCCGATGGCGCTGGCGCCGATGCCGATCAGCGCGTCGGCATTGTCGGTGGTATAGCCCTGGAAATTGCGGCGCAGCCGGCCGGTGCGCGCCGCGACCGCGAGATCGTCGTCCGGCCGCGCGAAATGGTCGAGGCAGATCGCCTGATAGCCGAAGCCGACCAGCGTCTCCGTCGCGGCTTGCGCCTGCCGCAGCCGCTCGGCGGCGTCGGGCAGCGCCGCTTCGTCGATCAGGCGCTGATGGGTCTTGAACCACGGCACATGGGCATAGCCGAACAAAGCGAGGCGCTGCGGCGAAAGGCTCGCGGCCCGTTCGGCGCTGCGCCGGACGTCGTCCACGGTCTGCCGCGGCAGGCCGTACATCAGGTCGATGTTGAGATTGGCGACGCCGGCCTCGCGCAGCCATTGCGCGGCGCGCTCGACCAGCTCGAACGGCTGGATGCGGCCGATCGCCTCTTGCACATGCGCCGACGTGTCCTGCACGCCAAGGCTGGCGCGGGTGATGCCGATCTCGGCGAGCGCGCGCACGATCGCGGGATCGAGCCGCCGCGGGTCGAGCTCGATCGCGTGCTCCTCCAGCGCCGACAGATCGAACAGCGCGGCGATGCGGGTCGCCACGGTGGGGAGCCACAGCGGCCCCAGCATCGAAGGCGTGCCGCCGCCCCAGTGCACGCGGGTCAGCCTGCGGCCGCGCAAGCCTTCGAGCAGCGCGATCTCGTCGATGAGCCGTTCGGCATAGCGCTCAACCGGGTCGAAGCGCCGCACCGCGCGGGTGGTGCAGCCGCAATAGTGGCAAAGCTCGGGGCAGAACGGGACGTGGATATAGAGCGAGATCGTGGCGTCGGCCGGCAGTTCCTGCAGCCAGCGGCCATAGACCTCGGCATCGACCGCGGCGGTGAAATGCGGCGCGGTCGGATAGGAGGTGTAGCGCGGCACGTTGCGCGCGGCGAGCGCCAGCGGTTCCGAAGAGGGGGCGAAGTCCATAATTCTAAAAAGCAGGATTTGCCCGCGCCGACCTTGCGCCAGATCAAACACAGGCGGGAGGGCGGAAGGCCGGGACCAGGTTCCGGGCCGGCGCCCGCCTCAGACGTGGCGGTGCATGGCCGAATGCTTCTTGGTGTCGCGCATCGCGACATAGACCACCAGCGACACGCCGATCATCGCGGTGAGATAGTAATAGAACCAGGTTTCGTGGCCGATCGACTTGAACCACAGCGCGACCGAATCCGCGGTGCCGCCGAAGATCGAGACCGTCAGCGCATAAGGCACGCCGACGCCGGTGGCGCGCACGGTGGTCGGGAACAGCTCCGCCTTCACCACCGCATTGATCGAGGTGTAGCCGGACACGATCATCCAGGCCGCGCAGATCAGCAGGAAGGCGGCGAGCGGCGTCTTCACGCTCTGCAGCGTGGTCAGCAGCGGCACCGTGAACAGCACGCCGGCGACGCCGAAGCCGATCAGCAGATATTTGCGGCCGATCTTGTCCGACAGGGCGCCGTAGAGCGGCTGCAGCACCATGCCGAAGATCAGCGAACCGGCGGCGACATAGGTCGTCTCGATGTCGGTCAGCCCTACCGACAGCTTGAGGAATTTCTGCATATAGGTGGTGTAGGTATAGAACGCGGCGGTCCCGCCTGCGGTCAGCCCGACCACTAGCAACACCTCGCGCGGATATTTCAGCAGCGCCTTGATCGAGCTCTCGCGCCGCGCCTTGACTTTCGCGGCGTTGAAGGCGTCGGTCTCGTGCAGATTGCGCCGCATGATCGCGGCGATGATGGCGAGCGCGGCGCCGATCACGAACGGGATGCGCCAGCCCCAGGCCCGCAGCTCCTCGGGCGTGAGGAAGACATATTGCAGCGCCAGCAGCACGATGATGGCGCAGAGCTGGCCGCCGATCAGCGTGACGTATTGGAAGCTCGAATAGAAGCCGCGATGCTCCTTGTCCGCGACCTCGGTGAGATAGGTGGCGCTGGTGCCGTATTCGCCGCCCAGGCTCAGCCCCTGGATGAGGCGGGCGAAGGCGAGCAGCACCGCTGCCCAGACGCCAATCGTCTCGTAGGTCGGCGTCACCGCGATCATCAGCGAGCCGAAGCACATCATCGCCACCGACAGCGTCAGCGCATTGCGCCGTCCGTAATGGTCGGCGAGATGGCCGAACAGCCAGCCGCCGAGCGGGCGCACGATGAAGCCGGCCGCAAACAGCACCGCGGCATTGAGCTGCTGGACGACGGGATCGTGGCCGGGAAAGAAAGCGGACGCGAAATACAGCGCGAAGGCCGCATAGGCGTAGAAATCATACCATTCGACCAGGTTGCCGATCGAGCCGATGAAGATCGCCTTCAGACGCGCAAGGGGACCGGCGTGCTCGAAATAGCCGGCGCTGTCGGCGCTGTGCTCGGTGGCGGTCATCCTCGGTCCTCCGGACATCGCCCTGCGCCGGGGAAAGGAGCGTCGGAACTCCGTGATAAACGGCCGAAATCCCGGCCGGTTTCATGCCGCCGAAACAAAACCGCCGGGCGCAGGGCCCGGCGGCGTGCCATGAGCGGCATGGACGGTCTCAGGCGGCGTTGGCCGACATCAGCACCGGCTGCGGCTCTTGCGCGCTGTGCCGGCGCTGCAAGGCCATCACCTCGCGCATCACCCGCGCCAGGTCCTTGCGGCCGGTCTCCAGCGCGCCTTCCGCCATCGCCCGCTCGATCTTCTCGCGGTTGAGCGCAGCCTTGACGTCGTCGAGCTCGCGCGCCTGCGTCTGACGCATCGTCGCCATCTGCGCCTGCATCGCGGCAAGCTCGTCGCTGAGCGCAGCGATGCGCTCGTCGGCGCGGTTGAGCGCGAGGTCCTTGGCCTGCACCGTCTGCGTCAGCGCGACATTGCGGTCGTGCAGCACGGCGCGCGCCTGCTCGATCTCGTGGAGCTTGGCCTCGCCGTCGCCGCGCGCGATCTCCGTGGCGTTGAGCTTGTTGCGCAGCGTGTCATGGGCGAGCGTCAGTTCGCTCAACTGGCGCTCCAGCTTGCGCAGCTCGTCGGCGCGCGCGGTGAGTTGCTCACGGGTCTCGACCAGCAGCTTCTCCGCGGTCGCGGCGCGCGACGCCATGGCGTCGAACCGTGTCTTCTGCGCCGCGGTCTCGCTGTCGTGGCGCTCATTGGCCTCGTCGAGCGCGGCCACGAGGCGGTTGCGCTCATTGTTCATCTCGGTGAGCTGCGCCTCGACCTGGCGCAGCCGGCTCTGCGAAGCAGCGAGCAGGTTCTCCGCTTCGACGAGGCGCCGCGACGCCCGCGCGCTCTCCGTGATCGCTTTTTCCAGCGAGGTGTGCAGGCTGCGCTTCTCGGTCTCCGCGATCGCGAGCTTCTGCCGCACGCCGGAAAGCTCGGATTCGAGCTGGCTGAAGCGCCGGTCGGATGCCGTCAGCCGTTCGTCGAGCCGCTGGCCGTCCTCGCGCAGACGCCGCGCTTCGGCCACCTCCTGGCTCAGGCGCTGTTCGAGCCCGGTGGCCTGCGTGCGCAGTCCGGCGAGTTCGTCGGTCAACTGGCCCTTGGCCGCTTCGAGCGTCGCGACGGTGCGCGTTGCGGCGGCAAGCTCGTGGCGGAGCTGCTGGCATTCGCCGGCGGCGGCCTCGGCCTGCTTCTCCAGCGCGGCGCAGCGGTCGCGCAGCTTGCCATGGTCGGCGCGGGTGGCGTCGAGCGCGGTCTGCAGCGCCAGCCTGTCCGCCTTCTCGATCTCGAAGGCGCGCAGCGTCTTGCCGACCGGTTCGAACAGGCGGCCGACCACGGCCTTGATCTCGTCGAGCTCGCCGATCTTGTAGCTCGCCTCGATCAGCAGGTTGCGCACCATCTCGTTCTCGCCGCCGAGCCTGCTGCCGAGCGTCGAGAACAGATCCTCGTCGAGGTCGAGCGACGCCGGCGGTTGCGGCTGTTCGGAAGGGAGCAATGGGGACGGAGAGGAGGAGGAAGAGGAAAGAACGGGTTTGCGGCTCAGGAAGCCGGCAAGCGAGGTCATATCGCTGATCCTTTGGCGTTGATCCTTTGTGCACCGATCCGCTCGGTCTGCGACGCCGAATCACCGTGAAATCGATCCTAACGGAATCCACAGCCTGTGGATATCTCCGCGCGGCAACGCCGGGCTCGACTCCGCGCCGCCACTGCCGCCACCATGCACGCGATCGATTCGTCACAGGAGAGTTCGATGCGAAAATCGACGATTGTGCTGGCGGGCCTGATTGCCGCCCTGGTGTTCGGCGTGCAGGCGGCGGAGGCCCATGGCCATCACCGCAAGGTCGGCAAGGGCGTCAAGGCTGCGGCGCTGGTCACCGGCGCGGCGGCGACGGCCGGCTATTTCTGGATCAACGACTGGAAGTGGAATTGGCGCGGCGACAGCGTCAACGGCATCACCCAGGGCGGCGCCATCGCCGCCACCAGCATCGCCTGCATGGCGGTGTCGCCGATGCTGGCGAGCGCGTTCGAGGGCCGCGAACTGACGCTGCGCGAGGCCGGCGTGCTGTTCGGCTCCTGCCTGGTGCCGATCGTCGGCGGCTTCCTGGTCAATGCGGCGTGGGACGCCAATCCGCAATGGGAGCGGTTCGAGAAGCATCCGGTCCGCTACCGGCATCACCCGCACCACCGGCACCACCGTCGCTGATCCCGGTTTTTCCGGTTCGTTGCAACGGGCGGCCCGATGCGGCCGCCCGTTTCGCGTCCTGTCCCGGCGCTTTGCGCGGTGGCTTTGCCGCGCCGTGGGCGTCTATAAAGATGGCAGGTTGTCTGTCGAGGAGCGGCTGCGATGTCTCGCATTCTCATCAAGGGCGGGTCCGTCATCACCATGGACCCGACGATCAAGGACCTGCCACGTGGCGACGTGCTGGTGGAGGACGGCCGCATCGCCGCGGTCCGGCCGTCGATCGCGGCCGACGACGCCGAGGTGATCGACGCGTCGCGCATGATCGTGCTGCCCGGCCTCGTCAATGCCCACGTCCATACCTGGCAGAGCGCGCTGCGCGGCGTTGCCGCCGACTGGACCGTGGCGAAATACATGCAGTCCATGCACCGCGGCCTCGCCGGCCATTACCGGCCCGATGACCTCTATATCGCCAACCTGATGGGCGCGCTCAACCAGCTCAATTGCGGCGCCACCACGCTGGTCGACTGGTGCCATGCCAACCGCACGCCGGAGCATACCGACGCGGCGATTGCGGGGCTCGCCGATTCCGGCGCCCGCGCGCTGTTCCTGCACGGCTCGCCGAAGCCCGATCCCAAGCCCGGCCAGAAGCATTTCAGCGAGGTGCCGATGCCGCGCGCCGAGGTCGAGCGCCTGCGCAAGGGCCGCTTCGCCAGCGACGACGGGCTCGTCACCTTTGGGCTGGCAGTGCTCGGCCCGTATTACGCCGTTTACGACGTCTGCCGCGCCGACGCCGCGCTCGCGCGCGACTTCGACCTGATCGCCAGCATGCATGTCGGCGGCGGCACGGCGCTGACGCCGGACGGCTTCAAGCGGCTGCTGGCGGAGGACCTGGTCGGCAGGTTCAACATCGTCCACGGCAATGACATGGATCCCGACGACGTGCGCGCGCTCGCCGCGAAAGGCGTGTCGTTCACGGTCACCGCCGAGATCGAATTGCAGATGGGCTACGGCGACCCGCTCACCGGGCTGTTGCAGGACTGCGGCGCGCCGGTGTCGATCGGCTCCGATGTCGAGCCGTCGGCGCGCGGCGACATGTTCACCGCGATGCGGGTGACGCTGCAGCACGAGCGCAACCGCCGCATCGTCGCGCTCGGCGAGACCGAGGCCGGCAAGCCGGTCGAGATGCCGCTCACCGTGCGCCATGCGCTGGAATGGGCGACCATCAACGGCGCCAGGATGGCCGGGCTCGACCACCGCATCGGCTCGCTGACGCCGGGCAAGGAGGCCGACGTCTTGCTGCTGCGCGCCGACGACATCAACATGCTGCCGGTCTGGGATCCGGTGGCCTCGGTGGTGATGCAGGCCGGCGTCGCCAATGTCGATACGGTATTGGTCGCGGGCCGCGCCGTGAAGCGCGGCGGCAAGCTGCTCTATCCCGATCTGGCGCGGAAGGCGCAGGCGCTGCGCGCGTCCGGCGAGCGCATCCTCACCGATTTCGGCTGGCTGCCCAAGAAGGCAGCGTGAAAGCGGGCTTGAGCGGACGGCGGAGCTAGCGCCGGTCGTCCGGCGGCAGGTCGCCGCCGGCCGCTTCGTCGTAGCCGCGACGGCTCGAATAGAACACCAGCGCCATCAGCCCGCAGCCGACCACCAGCGAGAAGATGACGCCGCCGATCATGGCGTAATAGCCTTCGGCCGGCATCGGCTCGCCGCCGAGCGAGGTCCACGCCATGCTCGCGAACCACAGCGAGGCGAGCAGGATCAGGACCAGCGGAACGGCAATGTAAATCCAACGCATGGTTCACCGGAGCTTCGTTCACCGGTTATGTGGCCATGCCGACAGAGCAGGGGACCAGACCGGACCGACCTCAACCTAGTGCGCGAACCCGGCCTCGGGAATGCGAGGAAAGTTCAACCCGGCCATGCCGCAGGGTCACGCTGCGCAGCCCTTGCGCTGCGCGGCGTCACGACGTTGCGTCAACGCGCCGCAGCCGGGAGACCGGGGCCATCTGCTTCTGCTCGGTCTCCGGCTTGCGGCGGCCCATGCTCCAGTTCCACGACATCCGCACTTCCGGATTGGGCACGGTCCAGCATGCGCCGTCCTTGTCCAGGAACACCACCCACATCAGATCGCATTCGCTGCCGTAGTCGATGACGAAATGCGCCCAGCCGCTGCCTTTCGGCGTTTCGAGCGGCAGCGGCGGATTGAGCTGGGTAATGGCCATGGATGTTCCCCGGATCGGACCATCCAGCAATGAGCGGACCTGCAAAAAGTTCCGCGCGCGACGCGGGCCTTACAGGAGCCTCTATGATTTGACGATCGGCTCGATCCCGGCGCGGCCGGCGGCGGCCGGCGGCGACGCAGCAGGCCTCGCATCCCGTGCGATGTCGTCAGCCGCGGGACCGCGTCGCAGCGCCGAGCGCAGCGAGCTCACCTCGCTCTGCAGGCGGGAATTGTCCTTGCGCGCGGCTTCGAGCGCGCCCTCGACCACCGCGCGCTCCATGCGCTCGCGCTGCAGCGCCGCGGTGAGGTCCTCGACCCGCTTCTCGATATTGGTGCGGCTGACTTGGATGTCGGCTTCGAGATGGCCGACGCGCTCGGTGAGCTGCTGGATTTTGTCCTCGGCGCGCGCCAGCGAGGTTTCCCGGCTCTTCAGCGTCTTGGTCAGCGCATTGGTGCGCTCGACCAGCGCCGCGCGCGAGGTCTCGAGATCGCGCATCTGCCGCTCGCGCTCCTCGTGCGCGGCGCTCAGCGCGGCGAGCTTCTTCTCGGCATTGGCCTGTCCGATCGTGGCCTCGACCGCACGGCGGTCGAAGGCGCGCACCTCCTCGGTGCGGGCGATCAGGCCCTGCCGGGTCTCCGCCAGCATCTTCTCGGCGGTGGCGGCGCGCGACTGCAGCGCGTCGAGCCGCATATTGAGCGTGTTGCGCTCGGCCTGGTGCTGCTCCCTGGCCTCGTCGAGCGCGGCGGCGAGCCGGCCGCGCTCCGCATAGGCTTCGGCGAAGCTCGCCTCGACCTTGCCGAGCTGGGCGCGGGTCGCGGTCAGCGTGTTCTCGCTCTCGGTGAGGCGGCGGGTCAGCCGCGAGGTGTCGGCCAGCGCCTGGTCGAGCGCGTTCTGCAGCGACTTCTTGTCGTCCTCGAGCAGCGCGCTCTTTTCGCGCAGCGCCGCGAGCTCGGCTTCGAGCTCGACCACGCGCTTCTCGGCGGCATCGAGCTGATCGGTGAGGATGCGGCGGTTCTCGGTGAGCGTCTTGCGCTGCGCCACTTCCTGCGCGAGCTGGCGCTCGAGCTCGGCGATCTGCGCGCGGTTGGCGGAAATCTCGTTCGCCAGCTCGGCGCGGTTGCTCTCCAGCCCGCGCGCGCCCTCGCGCGCGAATTCGAGATCTTCGCGCAGCCGCTCGACCTCGGTTTCGAATGCGGTCGCCTTCTTCTCGACCGAATAGAACTCGGCGCGCAGCGTCTCGTAGGCGGCGCGGCTTTCCTCGAGCGCGCCGCGCAGGCTGAGCGCGCTCGATTTCTCCTGTTCGAGGGCGCGCAGCGTGTTGTTGAACGGCGTTACGATCTTGCTGAAGGCGTCCTTGAGCTCGTCGAGCTCGGTGATCTTGCGCCCGGCATCGACCAGGAGATTGCGCAGCGCCTCGTTCTCCTCGCCCATGCGCGAGCCGACATCGGCGAAGCTCTGCGGCTCGTGCTCGTGGCCGCCGTTCCCATTGCCGTTCCCGTTGCCATTACCATGGCCGGACGGGGAGGCGAGCGGCCCTGTTCCCGGCGGACGGCCACCCTTGCCGAAGAAATCGGTCAGCTTGCTCATGGTCGTCGGCCTCCGCGCCGCACGCATTACCTGCCTGTCGTCGGCATTAAGATATTCGAAAGAAAGATGAATAGGAACACGGCGTGCCGTGCGCGCCGCGGCCGTGCATTTTATGGTTAAGACGCGAATGTGGCGGGAAATCTGTCACAAATGTGCCAAAACGAAGCGGCGGAACGACGGAGGACATCGCCGTGAGCGGGGAGGCGCAGACCGAGGCGACGCCGGCGACGCCGGGAACGGCGGAGGCCGGCCTCGACTATTCGTTCAAGCCGTCGCTGATGGGCGCGCCGTTCGCGTTCCGGCTGCAGCCGGAAGGGCTCGAATGGAGCCGCGGACGCCATCACGGGCTGATCGGCTATCGCGACATCACCCGGCTGCGCCTGTCGTATCGCCCGGTCACCATGCAAACCGCGCGCTACCAGCTTGAAATCTGGTCGCGCGGCATGCCGCGGCTTGCGGTGATATCGGGAAGCTGGCGCAGCATCGTCGAGATGCAGCCGCAGGGCCCGGCCTATCGCGCCTTCGTCACGGCCTTGCATCGGCGCCTCGCTGCGGCGGGCGCCACGCCGCGCTGCGAGCGCGGGATCGCGGCCCCGCTCTACTGGATCGGCGCGGCGATCCTCGGCGCAACCGCGCTCGGGCTGGCGGCGCTCGGCGTGCGCGCCTTGCAGGCGCAAGCCTGGGGCGGCGCGGCCTTCATCGCCGCGTTCCTCGCGGTGTTCCTGTGGCAGGCCGGGAACTTCTTCGGCCGCAACCGGCCGGGCCGCTATCCGCTGAACGAACCGCCGGCAGCGCTGCTGCCGTGAGCGGCCGGTGCGCGGGCTCCGCTCAGCCGCGCACCACCAGCACCGAGCATTTGGCATAGCGCACGACATGCCCGGCATTGGAGCCGAGGAAATAAGTGCGCATCGCCGGGCGGTGCGAGGTCATCACGATCAGGTCGGCGCCGATCGTCTTCGCCTCTTCCAGGATCTCGTGATAGATGCCGCCCTGCCGCACCGCGCTGGTGACGCGGCCGTCGAGGCCCGTCTGCGCCACCAGGTCCGCCATCGCCGTCTCCGCGCTCTTGCGCTGGTTGACGTCGAAATCCGCCGGCACGTATTCGGCGAGCATGACGGGTGTCAGCGACAGCACGTTAAGCAGGTGAACGCTGCCGCCGCTCATCTGCGCCAGCTCGACCGCGGCGTTGATCGCGGAGCGCGCCAGCTCGACCTCATCGAGATCGAGCGGGACCAGGATGCGTTTATACATGGCGTCTCTCGGCGCATCTGCGCCGCCCCAATGGACACCGGATTATTCTGTCATCTTTTCCGCCCGGCGTTGAGGGCGAAAGATTGTCTCACTCGGTCGCGGCGGTCAGCAGGCGCGGATTGAGGAAGCGCTCGAGCCGGCCGCTCTGCGGCCGCAGCGCGTGCCAATCCTCGATCATGAAGTCGAGCACGACGAGCCCCGCCGTGGGCAGCCCTTCGCGCAGCCGCTCGCGCAGCTCGGCGTCGCCGGAGGCGGTCAGCAGCAGCGCGGCCTCCTGCAGCCCGGGATTGTGCGCGACCACGACCGGCTGCTTTGCATCCGCCGGCAGCGCCTGAAGCACGGACAGGATGTCGGCGCAGCTCGCATTGAACAGCCGCGCCTGGGTGATGACCGGCGGCGGCGCGGGCAGCACCGCGGCGGCCGCCGACCAGGTTTCCTGTGTGCGGGCCGCGCTCGACACCACCGCGAGATCGGGCACCAGGCGGTGCCTCGCGAGATAGCGGCCGATCTGGACGGCATCGTCGCGGCCTTGCGGCGTCAGCCTGCGGTCGATGTCGTGTCCGGATGGCAATGCGCCCTCGGCCTGCGCATGGCGGAACAGGAACAGGCGGGTCATGCGGTCAACCTGCAACGGCGTGAATCTGGTCCCACCGAAACTAGCACGGCGGGGCTCCCGCCGGAGCCGGGCCCATAGTAATAAGCCCGCGATGAATGGTCCCACGGATCAGGCGCAGCCGGATGCTGCGGAAGGTGCGTCGTCGCACGCCGAGGCGGCCTCGGCCTGGTATGCCGGCGAGGCGGTGCCGGCGCCGCAGCGCCCGCCGCTCGGCATCGATCTCGACGTCGATGTCTGCGTGATCGGCGCCGGCCTTGCCGGCCTGACCGCGGCGCGCGAGATCGCCCGCCGCGGCTGGTCGGTGGCGGTGCTCGAGGCGGATCGGATCGGCGGCGGCGCGTCCGGGCGCAATACCGGCTTCGTGCTGCCCGGATTCGGCGAGGACCTCGCCGCCATCGTTGCGCGCATCGGCGAGCCGCACGCGCGACGGCTGTGGGCGCTGGCGCAAGACGGGCTCGATTACGTCCGCCGCACCATCGCCGAGACCGCCATGCCCGGCGTCGCGCCGGTACCCGGCTGGCTCTATGTGGCCAAGACGAGCCGCGCCGCAGAGCTCGCCGCCTATGCCGAGACGCTGCGCGCGTTCGGCACCGAGGCGGAATACTGGCCGGTCGAGCGGGTCCGGCGCGAACTGCCGTCGACGCATTATTTCGAGGCGGTGCATCATCCCCAGGCCTTTGCCATCAATCCGCTGAACTATGCGCGCGGCCTCGCCCGTGCTGCGGAGGACGCCGGTGCGCGTCTCTTCGAGAACACGCCGGCGGTGGCAATCGATCCCGCCGGCGTGCGCAAGCGCGTCACCACGCCGCTCGCGCATCTGCGGGCCAGCCATGTCGTGCTCGCCGGCAATGTCGCGCTCGGCGGGTTGATGCCGCGGCTCGCGGCGACGCTCATTCCCATCACCACCTATGTGATCGTGACTGCGCCGATCCCGCGGCTCCCCGAAATCATCGCCTATCGCGGCGCGGTGTCGGACGGCGACCGCGCCGACAACCATTACCGCATCGTCGGCGGCGACCGGCTGATGTGGTGCGGCCGCATGACCACGACGCCGCGCCCGCCGCAGCGCTATGCGCGCGCGCTGGCGCGGGACATCACGCGGGTCTTTCCGCAGCTCGGCGCGGTCTCGGCCGAGCATGTCTGGAACGGCACCCTCGGCCTGCCGATCCATCGCATGCCGCAGGTCGGCGAACTGCGTCGCGGCGTCTGGGTCGCGAGCGGGTTCGGCGGCCACGGCCTCAACACCACGGCGATGGCGGGCGAACTCCTCGCCCGCGGCATTGTCGAAGGCGACGAGACCTGGCGGCTGTTCGCGCCTTACGAGCTGGTCTGGGCCGGCGGCGCGTTGGGCCGCGCCACGATGCGCGGCCTTGCGCTGCTGCGGCGGCCGGTGGAGGAGGCCGGGCAGGCGCTCGCGCGTCATCGCGAGCGGACGCAGGCGCGCAAGGCGATGCGCCGGGCGGCGCGTCAGGCGTCGCGCAGTCCGGCCGTTCCGCCATCGGAACCGGTGGTGGCGCAGGCGGAGCCGGTCGTGCAGCCGGCAGCTCCACCGCCGGTGGTGTCCGCGCCGGCTCCGGAGGCCGCGGGGGTCGATAGTTCCATCGCGCCGGCGCCGCCGGCCGCGGCCGCTGTGGCATCGCCGCCACGCCGGAAAACCAGGAAAAAAGCCGCCACATCGGCTAACAAAAACCGTCGGCGGCGTGAATCATGAGTCCCGGCAATCGTTGGTAAACCTGCCGCCGCTAGCGTGGACCGCTGTGCGGCGGCGTTCGGGGGACGCGGGTGAGGGCGTATCAGCAGCGATATCTGGCAATGGCGGCGGTCGCGGCAGTGTCCGCGCTGCTGGCGAGCGCGCCGGCGAACGCGGAATCGAGTTGGTTCTCCGGTCCCTGGACGGTGACGCTGGGCGCCGAGGCCCGCGTGCTGCCGTCTTATGAAGGCTCGGCCAATAGCCGAGTCCTGCCGGTGCCGCTGTTCGACATCCGCCGGGCCGGCACGCCGCGCGAGTTCCAGGCGCCGCGCGATGGCGCCAGCATCGGCATTCTCGAGTTCGACCGATTCCGTCTCGGCCCGACGCTGAAGGTGCGGCTGCCGCGCGACCAGGATGACGACTCGGCGCTGCGCGGCCTCGGCGACATTCCGTTCGCGGTCGAGCTCGGCGGTTTCGTCGAATACTGGCCGCTGCAATGGCTGCGCACGCGCGGCGAACTGCGCCAGGGCTTCAACGGCCACCACGGACTGACGGGCGACATCAGCGCCGACGCGGTGCTGCCGATCGCGCCGCAGCTCACCTTCTCGTTCGGGCCGCGGCTGTCGATCGACAGCGGCTCGACGATGCGGACCTATTTCGGCATAGATCCGGTACAGTCGGCGCTGTCGGGACTGCCGGCCTATACGCCATCCGGCGGCGTGCGCTCGTTCGGCGTCGGCGCGATGGCGCGCTACGAGCTGACGCCGCAATGGGCGACCCATGTGTTCGTCGAATACGAGCGGCTGACCGGCCCGGCAGCCGACTCGCCGCTGGTGTGGCTGCGCGGCTCGCGCGACCAGGTCACCGCCGGCATCGGCATCACCTATGCGTTCGATGTCGGCCCGCTCTGGCGGCGGTAACGGCGCGCCGGGTTGAGCAAGCCGCGGGAGTCAGCGGCCGTCGCGCCATAGGGCGCTGCCCGTCAGCGCCCGTCACGCCATAGGGCGCTGCGCGTCAGCGCCCGTCACGCCTTGCCATAAAGGCGAGGCGCTCGAACAGATGCACGTCCTGCTCGTTCTTGATCAGCGCGCCGGCGAGCGGCGGGATCAGCTTCTTGGTGTCGCGCTCGCGCAGCGTTTCCGGGGCGATGTCCTCGACCATCAGAAGCTTGAGCCAGTCGAGCAGCTCCGAGGTCGAGGGCTTCTTCTTCATGCCGGGCACGGCGCGGATCTCGTAGAACAGCTTCAGCGCCTCGGCGACGAGGCGCTGCTTGATGCCGGGAAAATGCACCTCGATGATGGCGCGCATCGCCTCCTCGTCGGGAAAGCGGATGTAGTGGAAGAAGCAGCGGCGCAGGAAGGCGTCCGGCAACTCCTTCTCGTTGTTCGAGGTGATCACGACCACCGGGCGCTGCCTGGCCTTCACGGTCTCGCCGGTCTCGTAGACATGGAATTCCATGCGGTCGAGCTCGAGCAGCAGGTCGTTGGGGAATTCGATGTCGGCCTTGTCGATCTCGTCGATCAGCAGCACCGGGCGCTGCTGCGCGGTGAACGCCTCCCACAGCTTGCCGCGGCGGATATAGTTGCGGATGTCCTTGACCCGCTCGTCGCCGAGCTGGCTGTCGCGCAGCCGCGACACCGCATCGTATTCGTAGAGCCCCTGCAGCGCCTTGGTGGTGGACTTGACGTGCCACTCGATCAGCGGCGCGCCGAGCGCCCTGGCGATTTCGAACGCCAGCACGGTCTTGCCGGTGCCGGGCTCGCCCTTGACCAGGAGCGGGCGCTCCAGCGCCACCGCGGCATTGACCGCGACCTTGAGGTCGTCGGTGGCGACATAGCTGTCGGTACCTTCAAAACGGGTCATGAGTCCTCGCAGACAAGGGCGCCAAACTAGGCGGATCGCGGCCTCGCATCAATGTGAAGGCGGGTGAGGCCGATGTGAGGCGCGGTCCGCGGCCATCCGCTATAGTTGCAGCAACCGGGAGGACACGCGATGCTCAACCGCCGCACCTTGCTGCAGGGCGCTGCCGCCACCGCCATTCTGATGACAGCCGGCGCCCGCCTGTTCGGAGGAGACGCCATGGCCGCAGCCGAGATCGTCAAGAGCGATGCCGAATGGCGCAAGCAGCTCACCCCCGAGCAGTACGAGGTGCTGCGCCGCCACGGCACCGAGCGCCCGGGATCGAGCCCGCTGAACCATGAGAAGCGCAAGGGCATCTTTGCCTGCGCCGGCTGCGACCTGCCGCTGTTCTCCTCCGACACCAAGTTCGAAAGCGGCACCGGCTGGCCGAGCTTCTGGCAGCCGCTGCCCAACGCGGTCGGCACCACGGTCGACAAGTCGCTGTTCATGGTGCGCACCGAGGTGCACTGCCGGCGCTGCGAGGGTCATCTCGGCCATGTCTTCGAGGACGGGCCCAAGCCGACCGGCCTGCGCTATTGCATGAACGGGCTCGCTCTGGTGTTCAAGCCGGCCGCCCCCGGCGCGGCCTGACCCTTCGGTGCGGCGCCGGACCCGGCAAATCCTGCCGTGCCCCGGTAAAGAACGCCCGGCGATCGGTCCGGGCGTTTTT